>SDBT01002579.1_pt1 | contig 31901 bp, 30 predicted proteins | sample 2277101 | NCBI WGS metagenome assembly SDBT01 (sample SAMN10404973, study PRJNA504765) | marine sediment metagenome | isolation source: marine sediment core GS10_PC15, 103 cmbsf | place: Arctic Ocean: Southern Knipovich Ridge | collected 2010 | reverse complement strand
GATTTGCTCCTGAATCTGTTAATGAACTTAAAAAAAGATTTGATTTACCAATAAAACCCTTTAATCAGCAAAAAAAGTTATCAGATTTTCTATAAATTAAAATATTGTTAAAAACTACAATTGAATTATATTAATTATTTTAATATATAAGACACAAAAAACCTAATTAAGATTGAAGATGGAACTTTTAAAAAAAAAGAATAGAATTTTTTTTTGGATTGTAATATGGTTGTTAATTGGAGTATTTTTGAGCTCTTTTTTTCTAAATTGGGGCATTCTAGTTTTGACAGTGTTAATAGGGCTGTGTGCTACCTTGTTCGTCCTCTCAATATTCCTTTTAAACTTAAGGAAAATGTCTTATGTGATATTATTCATAATCCTCATCATCACGATATTGTTATCTTTAACTCTTATCATATTTAACGAAATAATTCTTTTTATATCCTATGCTGCGGTTATTAGCTACGTTTTAATTACTGCGGTATTGTCATTATATGGTTGTTATAATGGTGGGAAAAAGATCGACGAGTATATATACAAAAAATTCCCAAGTCCAATAAATCATATTATTAGATTAATAGAATTCCTCGGAGGCATTTTTCTGGGGCTGTTAATCGTCTACTTAACATTTATCTTTACTGGAGGACAATTGGTTTTAATTACTTGGATTTTTGCCTTTACCATAGTTGGATTAGCGGCATTTGGTATATTTTTACTTCTTATAACTGGAAAATTTAATGCATGGTTAGGAACATTTTCTTTATATGGAGGGATTTATTTCTGTTATTTAGTTGTAGTTTTTTTGTTCGGTATATCTTTGTATCAGGGGTTAGGTACCAATCCAATTTTAACTTGGGTATTTATCGTAGCAGATATTTTAATTCTTTTATATGTAATAGAACGGCTAATGGGAGAGCGCGCAGAGCTTCTGAGCAAAAAACTAAAACCTATTAAAGCTGAATCAATTCTAATGTGGTTAATATTTTCTAAAGCGGCATATGAATTAGCCATTATTCTTGATCCTACCTGGACTTCTTTTAGAAATCAATGGGTATTATATATTTTTGTTGCACTGGTAGGATTAGTAGGAATTTATGGTTTACTAAAATATAAAAAATATAGGAAAAGAAAGAAATAGAAGATAAAAATATGTTATTCAAATTTTTTTATGAGATATCTGCTCCATAATTGAAAAATTTTAAATAAACGAAGTTTTAATATATTTTTACTAATCTAAATAAAAATTAATTAGTAAGTAAAGTAAAAATGGGATTTTCGGATTTAAAACTTCTTAAAGAAAAAGAATATCGTTTATACCTGATATTAATTACATGGCTTCTTATCGGTTTTACTTTCTTACAATTTGACGTTTTAGTAATTGTTGGGATCATTATCTTTATCCCGCTTTTAGTGGTGTCTTTTATCCTTCTCATAAATGCCGTGTTACCATTTAAACAACTTAGAGATATGTCAATGAGGAGAATAATAATTACTATTATTCTATTTGTATTGGTTTTCCTTTTACTTATCAATATAGTCTTCCCGATTATCGTGAATTTGTTTTATTTGGGAATTATTTCATATATCCTAATTACTACAGTATTTACGATGTACTATTTCTATGAATTGGGAAAAAAAGTTGACGATTATCTTTATAAATTACCCTCTAAGCTTAGACATATAGAAAGATGGGCAGTCTTTTTAGGAGGAACAATCTTCTCGATCATTCTACTTATATTTGCCATAGTAATCTCAGAAAATGCTACAGGTGGAACCCAAGAAGCAATCGGATTTAATACTACTGTGATTCCAATTATAATAATTGTTATTATTATAATATTTGGGATAATTGGAGCACTACGTGCTTTACGTGGAAGATTATATGCATATATGGGGATCTATTTTGTTTGGGTTGCTATTTACACAATATACTTAATGATTTCAATAATATTTACAAGACTTTCTGACGGCGGCGGTTCCAGAGCAGTTGGTACCCAGGTTCTTCTGTTTTTCTTCAATCTTTTCCTTTTACTTAATACAATTGGAAGCCTATTAGGAGAAAAGACAGAGGCTCTTAAAGAAAAACTAAAGATCTTTGGTTCAGATACAATTCTAATGTGGTTGATCTTTTCAGTTTCATCATTTGTATTAGCAAGCGGAGGTTCGGAAGCAGAGGTGGATGTATTTAGATATATTCTTGTGTATATTCTATTCATTCCACTACTTATTATAATGGGGATCTACGGATTTTACGATTATAGCAACATAATTAGGGAACGTGATCTAACGTTGCTGGAAAAGGAAGCGAAGAAAGAAGGTGTTATCGACAAAAATCAGGTAATTTGTAAGAAATGTGGAGCTACAAACGAAGGTTCAGCACTCTATTGTACAGATTGTGGAGTAGAGTTGAAATAATTACATTTTTTTTTAATCTTAATTTTCTTTTTAGTATTTTTTTACTCTCTATTTTTAAAACAAATCAAAAAACTGTGAAAGATTAACGATTTAATAATTAGATTTATTAAATATTTAGTTGAAAGATATCATACTTAATTGTTTAAGGTGTTTTATATGAGTGATATTGAAACCGATCTTGATTTTAAAGAAGTCTTTCTTGAAAAATTTCAAAAATTGTCATTAAAAGTTGAACAGCTCACTGATGAAATATCGAAGATGAATAATAAGCTAAATAAATCAAATCAAATGAATAGAACTTTTGGACTTAAAGCACTTCGAAATTCTGAACCCCTAAATTTTACTCAAGATGTCAAGGGCATTGGGAGCCCCTCAAAATTATATCTTTTATCAATGAGAGCGATTACAGAACAATGGCAAGGGCGTAAAAATGATATATTAATAGCTATCAGGCAACAAGAAAAAGAAACCCAGCAATATTTAAAATGTGTAGGTATTCGAATAAAATTGGATGATATAAAAGGCCTACGAGGATTATCAAAAGAAATTATTTCTTTATTATACGTTGCCTGTGAATTAAAAGGTATTGAAATAAATGAAATCCTAAGAGATATTATTGTAGAAGTCAATAAAAATGGTTATACAATGATTAATGAAATTAAGCAAAAAATGGTTTTTTAAGCTGAGTCAAGTATTCTTCTGTAGCTATCAGTATTATTTTATTCCAGAAGTAAAAAGAACCTTAACGGTTTGATGTAAACCATCCTCAAGACTATATTTGTCGAAATTCTCAAAAGTTTCTCCCTTTAATTTCACAAGATTATCTGAGGAAATTTTTTCCAAAAAGCCTCTCACTCCTGTTGCCCATAATGATTTCCACCATTCTTCAGCATTCTTGTATATAAACTCTATATATATATCTTTAAATCCTGCTTTAGTCAAAATTTTTTGCATACCTTTTGCTGTTGTAAATTCAGGTTTCTGAGAATCTTTTGCTAGCCTTAATAAATTCATTATATCTTCTTTTTTCATATGTTCCATTCCCAGATATTTCATTAACAATGCTCTTAGCCATTCTACGGAAGTTCTCCCTCGATAGAATGTAGAAAATCCAATACGTCCGTACTTTTTTAACACTCGATATGCCTCGTTTAGAGCGATTTCATAATGAGGAAAGAAAAATATACAAAATCCACACAAAACAATATCAAATGTATTATCTTCGAATTTCAAGTTTTCAGCATCCATCTTTATCATTTTAGCATTAGAAAAACCTTCTTTAACGATATCGGTATTTGTTAGTTTCACCATTTCATCTGCTATATCAATACCAATTATAGATCCCTGTGGACCAACTTTATTTATAGAAGGAAAAAGTAAGGCCCCTCTACCAGCAGCAATATCAAGTACTTTAGCATTCTCTGGAATTCCAACGAGTTCGACTAAACCCTTACCAAAAAAAATAGAAAAATCTGTCAAACCATAAGTAGAGGCAGCTCTAGAAAATATTCCTGAAAAATATTTTTTTTGATCAAAATTATTTTTATCATTCATACAATCACATAGGTTAAAATAATTGTGTTTAAGATTTCGTTATATTTAATCTAGAGAAAGATTGATTTAAATATTTTATAATCATTTTAAGTTATCAATCGATAAAATGAAATTTATAAAAAAACATAATATGAACTAAAATGAATTATGAAGAAATAATCTTTGAAAAGAAGGATAAAATTGCTCGTATAACTATCAATCGACCTCAAGTGTACAATGCATGTAATCAGCAAGCCGTCTATGAATTAATTGACGCTTTTAATCAATGTTTTGACAATGAAATTGGTGTTGTGGTATTTACTGGGGTGGGGGAAAAAGCGTTTTGCACAGGTGGTGACCAATCTACTCGAGAAATGGGTGGTTATAAGGGAGAATATTTATTACCATTAGAGGTGGGTTGGCAACGAGTGACTTATCTTATCCGTACTTTGCCCAAACCCGTAATTGCTAGATTAAATGGATATGCTATAGGGGGAGGCCACGTATGGCATGTAAATTGTGACCTTAGTATTGCAGCAGAACATGCACAACTCGGACAGGCTGGACCTCGTGTAGGTTCTTTTGATCCAGGGTATGGCACCGGTGATTTAATGCGTGCTGTAGGCATAAAACGTGCGAAAGAAATATGGTATTTATGTCGTAGATATACTGCTCAACAAGCTTTAGAAATGGGGTTGGTAAACGCTGTAGTGCCCTATGAAAAATTGGATGAAGAAGTTAATCAATGGTGTCAAGAACTGTTAGAAAAAAGTCCTACGGCCTTGAAAATGCTGAAGTATGCCTTTTTAGCGGAAACTGATGGTGTAACTGGTGTGACGCAATTGGGTGTTGGTGGTCTTGCTATGTATTACGGTACGGAAGAAGCTGTAGAAGGAAAAAACGCTTTTATTGAAAAGCGTAAAGCAGATTTTAATAAATTTAGAGAGAAGTGAGATTTAAAATGGATATTAAGAATGTTTGTGTTATAGGGGCTGGCATTATGGGTTCAGGAATCGCACAATTAGCCGCAACTCATGGATACAATGTAAACTTAGTTGATGTAAATGATGATATATTGAATAATGCAAAAATCGCAATCGAAAAGAACTTAGAAAGATTTTTCGTAGCTAAGAACAAAATCTCTAAGGAAGATGCAGAAGATATTTTAAACAGAATTAGCTTAGGAGTAAACATTAGTGAAGCTGTTAAAGATTCACAAATAATGATTGAAGCAATATTTGAAGATATGAATATAAAACAAGGATTATTCTCGAAGCTAGATGCTATATGCGATAAAGATATAATTCTAGCATCTAATACATCTTCATTAAGTATAACAGACATTGCGTCAAAATCTAAAAATCAAGAAAGAATTGTAGGTATTCATTTTTTCAATCCCGCTCCTGTAATGAAACTGATTGAGTTAATAAAAGGAAAGAACACATCTAGTGAAGTTTTAGAAACATCAAAAAAATTTTCTGAAAGCCTGAAGAAAACTGTAGTAACTGTGAAAGATTCACCTGGATTTGTAACCTCTCGTCTTATTTATGTATTATGTAATGAAGCGGTTAAAATGAAAATGGAAGGTATCGCCAGTACCGAAGATATTGATGTTGCGTGTAAATTAGCGTTCAATTTTCCCATGGGGCCTTTAGAACTCTCTGATTTAGTAGGAAATGATATATATTTGCATATTGGTGAGTATCTGGGAGAAGCACTTGGAGTAAGATATAAACCTGTTCCTTTATTAAAAGAAATGGTAGATAAAAATCAGTTAGGAAGAAAGACCAAAAAAGGATTTTATGAATATTAAATTAATTTTTCTTCTTTTTTATCTTACAAAATTACTATCTCATTAATAGTACAGTCTTCTTAATCATCAAGTTAAAGTTTTAACTTTTAATTATCTATTTTAGCTTATACAAATATTTAAATTGCTATAAATGATAAGAATCTTACTTTTTAATGATATTACTTTGCTAAATTTAAGATGAATGAATTCTTAATTTTTTGTCTGATATTCTTTGTGTTTGTACGATTGGTGGGATTAATTGTAGCAATAGATTTTTTCTATGATACAAGAGAACACAAGTTTAAAATGCTAATCTTTGGATGGAGTTTCTGGGTAATAACTGGGATCATTGCTATTCTTTTAAACGTATATAATGAAAATGGTTTAAATGAAATTCTTCTTGTATTTAACGTCTTGTTTGGCACTTTGGGATCTATTTTCAATGCATGGGGTTTGCTTGAATATTATGTTTCTGTTCCCCACAAATTTATGAAGTTACTCATTGTTCTAACACCATTAATAACCTTTCTTCTTTATTTCGCAGTAAATCTTTTTGCTTCAATGATATTCTCTATTATACTTCTTAACATTGCATTATTCACTTCCTTAATACTTCCCCCATTTAGGAAAAAGAAGTTTAAAGAATTTATGGGAAAAAGCATGAGATGGTACTACTTAACTATTTTTACGTTCATTTTTTATTTTCCGGTCTCAGTTTTTATTTCTACCAAGGGGTATGGATATGGCGTTTATAATGCAACTGATCCCATAATTATTATGCTTAATTATCTTCCAACAATAATAGGGACAATACTAATGGTGGTTTTATACGTACATTTGGAATACACTACTTCTACTCGTCAGAAAAACGATTTAAAGGATAAATATTCACATAATTTAGGTAATATAATGCAGATGATCACCAGCGCAACAGACGTCTCAGAGATGCATTATAAACAGGAAAAAGATATCTTACCTAACTTGCAATTAATAAAGGAAAAAACTAAAGAAGCTGCCAAGTTAATAAAACAAATTCGAAAACTGTAAAAAAATCAATTTTTACTGCTTAGGTGCCAATACCTTATTTAAAACTAGCCCGATTTTTTCAATACTGTATTCAATGTCATCTTCACTTATTCCATAATGCGTTACAAATCGTATTTTTCGCTTATCAATGTTGAACGCTAGTACACCTTCGTTACCGAGGGATCTTACAACCTTTCCGATTCGTGTATCTTGAGGTACAGTCATTATTACGATATTTGTGTCGGGTTTTGAGATTTCTATTGGTAATTCATACCTTTCAATTCCCTCAGCAAGAGTTTTAGCATTTTTATGATCCTCCTTAAGTCTGTTGATCCAAACTGGCTCTAAGGCTACCAATCCAAAAGAGGCAATTATACCAGCTTGTCGCATGCCCCCTCCTACCATTTTTCTATATTTTCTTGCTTCTGAAACAAAACTTTTCGAACCTGCTACTAACGATCCAACAGGACAAGAAAGCCCCTTAGATATACAAAACATGACACTATCAACATGTTTAGTTAATTCCTTTACATCAATATCAAGGCCTATAGCTGCATTACATATCCGTGCTCCATCTAAGTGAAAATTTAATTCATTTTTATCAGCTATTTGTTTGATATTTTTTAAAATCTCTGGTTTAATAATTGCTCCTCCATGGTAATTATGAGTATTTTCTGAACATATTACCGTTGTTGGATTGTTTATATTTTTATTGACATCAATTATGTTTTGCAGCTGCTCTACAGAAGGTACACCTTTTTCTGAAGGATAAGTTCTTAATTTTAATCCTGCTATTCGAGTAGCACTACTAGTTTCATTACGATAAATATGAGACATCTCTTCAACTAAGATATTATCATCTGGTTTTGTGTGAGACATCAATGAAACAAGATTCGCCTGTGTACCCGAAGTAACATAAACTGCTGCTTCTTTACCAACAAGTTTAGCTGCTTTCTCTTCTAATTCATTTATTGTAGGATCTTCTCCAAAAACATCATCCCCTATTTTTGAATTATCTAGAGATTTTAACATCTCCCACATTTTAGGAGAAGGTTTAGTAAAGGTATCAGACCGTAAATCAACTATTCTCATGAATAAATTCTCTAAATTTTAGTTTTAATATGCAATATTAATGAAAGATTAAAAATTAATGATGGGAAAAATACGCGAAATATACTAGATAATCATTTCCAAATGAATATCATTGGGTTCGAGTTGATATAAATCAGTATTTATCTCTGATGCTAATTTACATCCTAAATGCATATAAAAATCAACGGTATTTTTAGAGGGGGTCGCAGATATGTAGAGTTTTTTTGCTCCTAATTCTTTTGCACTTTCTTTAATTTGGTTCATTAATATCTTTCCATATCCTTGTTTTCTATAATTTTTATCGATGTGTAAGAAAACAACTTGAAGTTGATCATTATTACTTCCTATGAATTTACATTCTAAAGCGATTACTCCAACAATTCTTTCTTTCTGAAATAAACCTAAAAAGGAGCCACCACGATCATAGAGCTCATAAAGATTGTTAATATTTCGTTCAATGTTATTTGGTTCCCATCCCGTAACATTGTAATATTCATTTTTTAAAATAAGCTTGCTGTTTTTATAATAATAGATTTGGTTAATTATTTCACTACGGTCAATAATTCGTATTTCTTCAATTTCGTTTCTTTTGACAGCTCTAATTTTCATGTTTTATTAACGGAATATATTGATGTTAAAAGTAGAGTTATTTATTTTAATTCTTCCCTTGCAATAACTAGGTTCTGTATCTCCGAAGTCCCGCCTCCGATTTGAAAGAATTTTGCATCTCTCATATACCTCTCTACAGAATAATCATTGGTATAACCATCTCCGCCATGAATTTGAACAGCTTCAGAAGCTATTTTAACAGCAGTTTTACTTGCGAATGCTTTTGCCATCGAGGCCTCTTTGGTTACATTTTTCCCTAACTCAAATTGTTTTGCTGCACTGTATGTTAATAATCGAGAAGCTCTTAATTTTGTTGCCATTTCAGCAATTTTCATTTGAATTATTTGAAAGCTTGAGATTGGTTTATCAAACTGTATCCTGCTTTTAGCGTATCGCTTCGAATCCTCTAAAGCAGCTATAGAAATTCCATTACATTCTGAACTTAAAGTTATTCTTTCTACATTAAATGTTGCCATTAAATTTTGAAAACCTTGTCCTTCCTTACCAATAAGATTTTCTTCGGGAATTTTGACATTTTCTAAATTAAGTATTCCATTAAATACACCATTTATACCCATTAGACCATACGGATTTTCTGTTGTAAAACCTGGAGTATCTTTTTCAACTAAAAACACACTCATTCCATTTCGTGGATTTATATCCTTATTTGTAATACTCCAAACAAAATAATAATCGGCTATTCCAGCATTTGTAATGAATCGTTTGGATCCATTTAAAATATAATGATCTCCCTCTTTCTTAGCAAATGTTTTTATTCCCGCTACATTGGAACCAGCGTCCTTTTCTGTGATACAAATACTACACAATTTCTCTCCTATCGCAATTTTTTTCAAATATTTGTCTTTTTGCTCCTCGTTTCCATGATTATTTACTAAGTATCCCATTAATATACATGGTGTACGAGTAACTGATACGGCAGCATTCAGTTTTGCTATTTCTTCAGTTACCATACAATGTGCTACCATACCTCGTTCTATTCCATTATATGCTTTCGGAATTAAAGGACCAATTAATCCTTTATCTCCTAATCTCTTAATTAGAGAAACCGGTACTTCTTTTTTCTGATCAATCTCTGTTTTTATAGGTTCTAATTCTTTGGATAAAAACTGCCTTACCTCTTGTTGTAATGCATAATGCTCATCTGAAAAAAATAGTTCATTCATTTTAATTTCTCTACTAAGAACTTCTTATTTCTTAAGTTATAGTTAATTTTAAATATTTTAAAAAAACTTGGATATAATTAAAAAGCGGAATTAAAAAAAATGCAAGGAAGTTACATTCTTGTTATATCTGTAAACGATGATACAGACATTTTGATTGGTAAATTAGGAAATTTAATTTTTAAGAAAGGAATTTATTGTTATATTGGCTCAGCTATGGGAAAAATTGGACCTTCCACTTTAGAAAATAGAATTAAAAGGCATATTAGCTTTCCTAAGCAAAAGAATAAGCATTGGCACATTGATTATCTACTTGAGAATAAAAAGGTCTCCTTATTTAAATTATTCTTAATTCCTTATAAACAAAAACTTGAGTGTATGCTCGCTCAAGAATTATTAAACATGTCAGATGGGTTTATCGAAAAATTTGGCTCATCAGACTGTAGTTGTCAAAGCCATCTTACTTATTTTAAAGAATTCGATTGCGATCTTTTGAAAGAGTATATCTAATAAATTAATAAATCATAAAAATAGAAAGTTAAATTTTTAAATTTTAGAAATTGAACATTAATTATTATCCATTATACTTAACAAAATAAAAAATATAATTAGGACGTGAGAAATTAAAATGGGAATGTTAGATGGTAAATCAGCCATAATCACAGGTGCTGGACGTGGATTAGGGCGTGAAGATGCCTTATTGATGGCAAAAGAAGGCTGTAATATACTTATTAATGATCTTGGTGGTGCATTTGATGGTTCAGGAGGAGAAACTAAAGCTGCAGATCAAGTTGTAGAAGAAGTTAAGAAATTAGGTGTTAAAGCAGTTGCTAACTATGATTCAGTTTCTGATTTTAACAAAACAAAAGCAATGATAGATCAGGCAGTAGCTGAATTTGGTCAATTAGATATTGTTATAAACAATGCAGGAATCCTCCGTGATCGTATGCTTTTCAATATGTCAGAAAAGGAGTGGGATGACGTTGTTGGTGTGCATCTAAAGGGTACATTTAATATGACTAGGCATGCAGCATCTTATTTTAGAGAAGTAGGAAAAGCTAAGCCTGAATTAAAAAACTTTGGGAGAATTATTAATATGGCGTCTGATGCGGGTCTGTTGGGAAATATGGGACAATCTAATTATGGAGCAGCAAAAGCAGGAATCGCCTCCCTTACTATAATTGCGGCAATGGAATTAAAGAAGTATGCCACTGTTAATTGTGTCGTTCCATTGGCTCGAACGCGGCTAACTACAGATGCAACTCCAAAATTTGCAGATGTAATGAGTAAATTAGATGATCGCGGATATGATGTATTCGAACCTGGTAATGTTGCCCCTATGCTCGCATTTTTAGCTTCAGATCAAGCAGGTAAAATTACTGGAGAAGTTTTTAGAGTTGTAGCTGATCGGGTTCTTGTTTTCCAAGGATGGCATACATATAACGAAATAAATAACAATGGAGAGCGATTTACCCCTCAAATATTAGCTGAAAGAGTTAAATCAGAATTACTGAAAGGCTCACCAAAAAAAGAGACTTTAATTGATGCAATTAGCTCTTTAATAGAAATGTAATATAGAAAATTAAAATTTAATTTTTTTCCTTTCTTATTTTTACTTATTGAGTATTTAAAAAGATATTAGGAAGACTATCTAATCTATTAGCTTTAAGCTTAAAATCTAAAATTTTTATACTTAAATATAATTACATCTTACAATTTAATATAGGAAATATTCTAAAAATTCCAAATAAAATTGAGATAAATGAGTGAAAAAATAACTGATATCCTTGATTCTCTCAAGGCAATCAAAGGTGTCCATGGAGCAGCTCTAATTGAGAAGTTTGGTTTAATTAAAGGAAGTGCTCTTCCAGGATGGATTGATCCAGAAGCAGTTGCTGCAATGGTGACCCTTATATTGAAAACTTCTCAACGTGCTACTAAGGAATTAGAACAAGGAGGCTTTAAAAATGCTACCATTGAAAGTGAGAAAGGTAAAATCTTATTTACTGAGGTAAAAGGTAACATTCTTTGCCTTATCTCCACTGTAGATGCTAGATTAGGGATTATTAATTTAAAATTAGATGCGGCAAAATCAGCCTTTCAAGAGTTTCTCTAACTTTTTTCTTTTTTTCTTATTTAAAACTCAACATCGTGAAACCGGAATTTTACGAATATTAAGAATGTTACCAATGAACTCTCATTTACAAAAATGACGAGAATTTAAAAAGGTATATGATTATATCTATTCCTAGTATAAAGAAGGTTTATTTTTAAGTATAAATTCCTGTTTAGGTGTATTTTAAAAGGGTTAAGGATGGACTATAACAGAGATGAAATTAGGAAGAAATACAAAGATTTATTCGAGTATTCTTTAGATTTAATTTATGTATGTGATCTTACTGGAAATTTTCTTGACGCTAATGAAATAGCACTAATGGCTCTCGGATATAACCGAGAAGAAGTTCTTAATCTTTCTTTTAAAGACTTGGTTAGTGGAGAACAGTTATTAGAAGCTCTTAATGTTGTAAAAGAACTTATAAAAACCGGGAGACAATTAAAGCCAGGTGAGTATAAACTAAGAACTAAAGAAGGAGATGATTTATACATCCAAATTTATGCAATACCGCTTAAAAAAAATAGAGTGATCTACGCAATTCTTGGAATCGCAACGAATATCACTGAACGTAAAATCGCGGAACTAAAACTAAAAGAATCTGAAGAACGTTATCGAAATATGGTTAATAATTTAGATATTGGTTATTATAATATTGGATTGGATGGGACAATTCATTATCAAAATCCTGCGAGTAAAAAAATTGCAGGATTCGATGATTATAATTTAATAGGTAAGAGTTCATTTGATTTTTGGCAAAATCCTGAAGAAAGAGAAGAATATCTAGAAGAATTAAAGAAAAATGGATTTATCAAAAACTTCATTGTCCATGGAAAAAAAAAGGATGGCACAAAAATCGTTGTACAAGTAAATGCTCATACAATTAAAGATGCTAAAGATAACCCCATATTAATCGAAGGAACTTTAGATGATATTACTGATAAATTCCAGTTAGAAAAAAAATTAAAAGAATCTGAAAAAAAATACCGTCAGCTTTTTGAAGAAACTCCTTTCGCGATAATTCTCCTTAATTTAGATGGAATTATAATTGATTGCAATCCAACAACTAAGAAATTGCTAGGCTATGATAAAGAAGAATTAATTGGTCGGAATTATATCAACACTTCAGTAATACATTCTAAATATTTGAAAATAACTGAACTTCTTTTTAATAACTTTTTTAAAGGAAAATCAGTTCATAGTCTAGATTTAGAAGTTTATAGGAAAAATAATAAATTAATATGGGTGCAATTACGAGGTTCTATTATAAGAATTGGTGATAAACAATATATGGAATTACTGTTATATGATATTTCCAAACAGAAAAAAGCAGAATTCCTAATTAAAGAGCAGATAATTAAATTAAAAGAATTAGATGAAATTAGAAAAAATTTAATTATAAGAGTTTCTCACGAATTAAAAACTCCACTAGTATCTGTATGTGGAGGAGCAGAACTTCTTTTAGATCAATTTGGTGCAGAATTAGGAAAAGATGCTAAAGAAATAGTAAGATTGATAGAGAAGGGTGGTAATCGTCTAAAAAATCTTGTAAAAAGACTTCTTGATATCTCTCGGTTGGAAGAAAATAAACTAAAGTTGGAAAAAACGAAAAGTGATTTATCTGAAAGTATTACTGAATGCATTAATGAAATGACATATACAATCCGAAAAAGAAAATTGAATATTGATCTAGACATTCCCACTAATTTATATTTAGAAATAGACCGTATGAGGATTGAACAAGTTATTAATAACTTATTGTCAAATGCAATAAAAAATACGCCTCCTGAAGGGAGAATAACGATTTGTCTACGAAAAATTGGTGATTGTGTAGAATTTACAGTAAGAGATACAGGAGTCGGCTTTACTAAAAAAGAAATGGAAATTTTATTTACAAGATTTGGAAAAATCGAAAGATATGGACAAGGATTAGATGATACAGATATTCAAGGCTCCGGTCTTGGTCTATTTATATCAAGAGAACTTGTTAAATTGCATGGAGGTGTTATTCAAGCTGAATCACCAGGAAGGAATAAGGGTAGCACTTTCACAGTTAAATTACCTTTAAAATAATTAAGGTCTGTATTTGAAAATTTCTTTCTCTTTAAAGTAAAAAATATATAAGAAAAATAAAAAAGTTAATCTATAATTCCGGCTTCTTTCAAAATATCTCTGTGATCGAAAGCTAAGTCGAGCGTTTTTATCTTATCTTTCGGGATAAGTTCCACATCTGCAGAGTCTGTACCACTTTCCATGTTCGGGGAATCACTAATAATACGGCATAAATATGCTGTCGAGATTATTCTCCCACGAGGATCTCGCCTTTCTTCATCAAAGACACCAATTTTCTTAATAATATTAATATTTAAATTAGTTTCTTCCTTTACTTCTCTTCTAATAGCTTGTTTAGGATTCTCACCTTTTTCTATAAAACCCCCTGGAAGAGCGTAATAATCTTTGAATGGTGGATATTTGCGCTTAATTAATACAATATTACCTTGAGCATCCTCAATAACAGCGTCAACCGTTTTCCCCGTTTGTTCTTCTCTGATCTTTAGCTTGGAGTAGAAGAAGTATCCTATAGTAAGTGTCAAAATTCCTATAATGATAATGAATATAGATATATGGAGAAAAATCGCGGGTAAACCTGTTTCTTGTAAACTGAAGGCGATCATTATTACACCTGCCAAATCTGCTAAAATTCCTGCGCCAAATAGCAGGTTTAATAAACTTAATCGCCTTTCGGTTTTTTCAGCATTTTCTTCGCTCTTTTTAAGATATAATTCTTGCATAGCACCATAAATTAGATTAAACTTCTCATTTACTCTATTAACTACACTATTTAAATCAAATTTGTTTATTAAATGCTTCAAAACACTCGTATAATGTCTTCCGCATTAGAAAATCGATGCTCATATCTTTCATCTAATTTTGCGCCACTTTGGGGGGGGAATTTACGAGGAGTATAACCAATTAATCGAACACGTTCACCATATTGTTCTTTAATATCTCCTGCGAGGCCACTTATCCCTGAAGTAGTTCCACCTGATATAATAGTACCTTCAAAGTCTTTGAAAGCGTTAATCAGATTTTCCCGATATGAATTTATATGCTGTTGTACTGATTCATCAGTACCTCCTGCTATAATAACAATAGGTTCCTTCAAATCCTCATGATTAATTCTTAGTGTAGAGTTATCTTTTAATTGTTGGTCAATTGACCTAATCAATTCTTGGTCTTCATTTTTTTTTTCTTGATGATGAAATCTTATTCCCAATAATAACAAAACTCTCACTAAATTATAACCAGGCAATTGGTTAGAGAAGATTTGGAGTTTATTTAAGGTGTTTAAAGAAGTTTCAATCATCCATTTATGTTGGCTTAATCTTATTGCCATTAGATAGTTATGAAGACTTAAATCTAAATGTCCAAGAAGTAATGATAATGTTCCAACATCAAAATTAGCCCACGGAATATCTACTAATACTTTTATTTGGTCAGATCTTTTTTTAATCGCTTTTTGAATTAAACTCTTATGATAATCAATAATAGGGGAAATGTCTTTACTATTCAATAATTCATAAACTAAATAATTTACTAATGGATAAGGATCATTTGGGTCTACTTCTAAAGCTTTTTTATACCAGCTATGAGCTTCATAATCCATTCCAAGCTTTTTATAAGTACCACCAATTGCAGCATAGGCATCGGAATCTTTATCATTTAATTTAATTGAATCAAATAAAATTTTTTGACCCTTTTCAAAAAGTTCTCTATTTTTATCAGGTTTGTATTTTTGACACATCGCTATACCGAGATCTTTAAGAATTAAAGCTTCCTTAAAAAGAGGGGAATCCTGTAATGAAGCATTATTTTTAATTTCATCTAAAATATGTATTACTTTATCCTGTTCATCAATTTCCATACCAAGCTTAGCAATTTTATGTCCGAGATCAATATTTTCTTTATTTTCTTCATAAATTAGTTCTAATCTCGCTATTTCTCTCTCGATTTCTTCGGATGACATGTATGAACCATAACTAGACTCGTAGGTTTGAATTTTTTTGACCACATTATTCATGGATTTATCAGCCATTTCTAATAATGCGGCAACTCTATTAATCTCCCGTTTGTAGGGTCTTGGTAAATCAAAGTCACTTTTATAGAGTATGCTATGTTGGTTTATTGCCCAACCATGTTCTAAAAAAGTACGAACCTGAATTTCTGCCTTCAAATTACTAATACCTTGGTTAATCTTGATGTTAAATGTTTGTTCATAAAATTTCGCCGGTTTTAATTGAACAATATAATGAGTAGAAAGATAGCCAAATTCTTGGGGTTCTAATTTATCCAGTTTATCTTCACTATTCTCCACATCAATGTTGAAATAATTCCAAATTAAATCACAAATTAATTGCTTTTTTTCTAAGTTTATTAGGACAGCACGTACCCCACATAAATCTGTTATCTCCTCAAGCGGATTTGTATAATTTTTTCGCAATATTTTGTCCGCAAAACTGTATATTGCCTTTGTTCGGCTTTGTAAGAAATACTCGCGTTCAAACATATGCTTTTTTAAAATTGCACTTAGAATTTCAATAACACTATTAGTAAGAAGTTCATAAGTGGGATATAATTTAGTATATGAATTTATTGCTTGTTGATATAAATCCTGTTTTTCATTATTCATTCATGGACCACTTTGATATTATTTGTATAAATAAAATTTTGAATTTCACTAATTCTTCGATTAGCTTTAAATTATTTATAGGGTGTAGTTTTATAAAAATCTTTTTTTTATTTCTATTATTCACATAAGGTTAAAGAGGGAATAATTTTCCAGATTTCATCCAGAATTGGATCAATATGAAATTAAACTATTGAATTAGCCCTATTTTTTCCTTTTTAAGGTGTAGCACAAATTTTCTAACAAATAAAGATATTTGAGTAGAACCTCATTTGATTTTAGATTGTTATCGTGTGCTGTTTTAATTGTAGTTAATATATACTGAGGGATATGAAAATCAATATAAAAATCAGATATTAGAGCATGGTACACATTTCCTTCTGTATCAGTATATGATTTTATCATTTTAGATTTTTCTAATAGTCTTAGTGTATCTCTATTCTTATTGCTAAGTCTTTCATTTTTTTTTTTAAGTATTGCGCCCTTCCTTAATAAACTCAACATTTCATAGAATTGTGGTTTAATCAAACGCTCTACTACTTCAAGATTATCTAATTCAGATATTGTGTAATTATTGAAAAAATCTTGGGAATCGATAACATACCTTTTATGTAGCTTATTAGGAAGTCCGCTTTCTTGTGAATTTTTTAATAATTTAAATGGAGGAACACGAAACATAACGATATCATTAATAAAAAATATAACTAATGAACGCTCACTTTTTACCGAAATAATTTCAATAATCCCCTTTTGGACTAATTCAAATAAAATTGTGTCTAAATCACCGAAACCTTTTAAGTATCTTTCTTGAAGCCAATTTGTTAAATCAGATTTTAAAATAACACCTTCTTCTCTTAACTGGATTAATAGACTTCTTTTAATCTCATTATTATAAGTTACAGCAAGTTTTTGTTCAAAAGTTAATGAAGGATATTGAACTATTTTTTGATAGAGTGAAGGAATTATATCAATGTATACATCATCTTCAAGATTTTGAAGAATAATCTGTGATACTTCCGATAACCCATCCTGGTAATCATCAGGATCATCATCTATATCTAAAAGCAATGTAATGCAATAATTAGTATCGGGGCCCGAGTACCAAGAAATGATATTTAAACTTCCAACCATTAGACTAATTAATCCTTTTTCGCCGCTAAAGTCATGAGTGTCAAATATTTGCATTAAATTTCTCTCAGATATTTCAACCTCTTCTGGATATTTAGTTAATATTTCGTTTCCGGTTATTTCATTCCATTTCATAAAAATTAATCCAATAGGCATGAGAATCCTTCCTTTTAGTAATATTTCAGAATACTTTAGTAACCTTTTTCTTCACAATTGAATCAAAAAGATTTTGAGTAAATTCAGTCCTAGAAGAAATGAGGTTCGTTTCTATAACGGATTTACTTTCGATAATTTCAGCTCTTATGGCTTTAATATTTTTAATAAAATCAGCAATTTTAATCGATTTATTTTTTGCCATTAATTTACTCGCTCGGATTAAAACATTAATAATAAATTTTTCACTAATAATGAAGTTTATAAAATAGTAAATTTGGTTTTACTTATAAATTTGGTAGAATACAAAATCTGAAGGATTATAACGTAGAGGAGGTTAAAATATTCGAAATTTTCTCCCTATAATCAATAATATCAAATTCTTTTTTTTCCTTAATCAGTAATGAAAGTTCTTTAAAAACTTCCTTTATTCTCAATGAGTTAAAATAATTAATTTTAGGAGCTATTACTGTTATCATATATTGTCTTTCCTTTCCTCTTAGCGATGAATCAGGATATGCATCAAAAAAGATATATCCTGAGCTATTTATGTTATCAATATTAAGCAAAATTCCTTCAGCAGTAGTTATATTATCTTGACCATAAATAGAAACAGCGGCATGAAATAGCTGTTGTCCTACACTTTTTACCGAAAATGGTAAATCAATGTCAATAGGATACTGATATTTTAATTCAGGACCAATCCTATCATCCCATATTGTTATTAATAAAACAACAAGGTTCTTTTCCTCAGCTGAAATTGAAGGTTTTATTTCCATTTGAGCTTTTAATAGAAGCTCTTCAATCTTTTGATTAACGGCATCATTTTTATATTTTCTATTTACTTTTCCTGAAATCGTAGCAAGTAGATCTTCTTCTTTAAATGGTTTGGTAAGATAATCATCTACTCCTAACATTTTTCCTAATCGAATATCTTCGGGTGTAGAAAGTGCTGATATAAAAATAAAAGGTATTCGATTCCATTTTAAATTATCAGACACAGTTTCAAAAAAATGGTATCCATCCATTTTTGGCATCATAATATCGCTTATAATGATATCTGGAGGAGTTTTGAGATCATTAAGAATTTTTAAAGCGTCCTCTCCAGTTTCAGCTGTTTCAACAAGATAATTATTTGACTCTAAAAGTAATTTGAGATTAAATAATATATCTTTGTTGTCATCAACCACTAAAACGAGGGGCTTCAAATTTAATATCTTATATTGTATTTCTCTTTAGCTTATATTAACTATCTATCAATATGTTAATAAAACTTTGTTCAAAATTAGTTATCATTTTTTGGAAGAAATATCAAGAATGTAGAACCGTTGCCAGCTTCACTCTCAACAAAAATGGCGCCATTATGGAGCTCTATCAAATCTTTTGCGATAGATAATCCTAACCCCGTTCCCGTAATATCTTTTACTTGATCAGATCGAAAAAATCGCTCAAAAATATGATCAACATCCTTTTTGGGAATCCCCAATCCATAGTCTTTAATTTGGATAATAATAGAGGACTTTTCTTCTGGATTATATTTGCCTTTGTAATTATCAATCGCTTCAATTTCTATTTTAGAATTAATATTTGAGTATTTTATCGCATTATCTATTACTATTCGAAAAATATGGTCCATTCTTTTTGAATCACCTTTTAATCGAATATTTTCATCAATATCGGCTTCTATTTCTAAATTTTTTTCTTTGTAAATTGGTTCTAATAGTACAAGAATTTCATTTATCATTTTATAAGGACTATATTCGGATAATTCTAATTCAATTTTTTTCTCATCAATTCTAGAGATCATTAGGATACCTTCTGCTAACTCGTGGAGTAATAACGTGTTTCGAGAAATTCCATCCATTAATTGCTCTTCCAATTCTGGTGTAATAGTTTCTTTTTTGTTTTTTAAAAAATCTAGAGACATCAAAATAACTGTAATAGGTGTTCTTAATTCATGTGATACTGTAGAAATTAATTGCTCTAGTCTTTTTTCTGCTTTTTTGCGTTCTGTTATATCTGATCCATAAATATTGATATAACTAACTCCTTCGACGGGTGTAATTACAAATGAATATATTTTGTCATCAACTGCTTTTTCCACAGTGTTCAATACTTTATCTGATAATACTTTTTCAACATCGTATCTTAATATTGGAGGAATTTGATCATTTATTGCGATTTTAAATATATCTTCTCCAGCTTTATTACTGTAAATTATCCTATTTTTATTCACCCTTAAGACAGGATAGGGATTTTCAGAAGGAAATCTTGCTAAATTAGCAATTTTTTCTTCTGCCATTTTTCGATCTGTGATGTCTGTATAATTTTGAATAAGACCTAAAAATTTTCCTTCAGGGCCTCTATAAGGAACAGAATCCACTATTAAAGTTAATTTAGTTCCATCAGCTTGATACTGTTTAGTTTCATAAGTAACCTCCTCCTTTCCAGCTAGAATCTGATTCCTTGAACAAGTATCCGTATGACAAAATTCGTGAGGTAAGATTTCAAAACACTTTTTTCCAAGAAGTTCTTCTCTACTAAACTTAAAAAGGCTGCAAAAGGTATCATTTACCTTTATCATTTTACACTCATTATCAATTATTCTTATAGGGAGAGCTGCATTAAACATCTGGTCTAATTCAGAATACGCATGGGTGATCCTTCTATAAACCAGATCAAATGGTGTTTCTAATCCTATTCTAATAATCGACTTATATAACAAGTAAAATGCTATTATTTTGAATATGTGCCCTACTAAGTTAGAAAATCCATATACACTCACATAAAATGTAAATGCTAATTCCGCAACCATAGTAGCTATAATCGAAACTACGATTAGAATCAGCACTTTTCTATCAAAAAAATTTCTAAATTTATACAATATTAGAATAGTGATAAAAAGAATAAGATTAATAATATATTCACTAATGATTTTAAATGGAGTCAAGCCAGATCCTACAACATAAGCATCAGGAAATAATCCTATAAAAATTAGAGAGACAAGCAGTATAGAAACTATGGAATACCCAACTGTCAAATGATATGGTTTCAATTTTTTTTTAACTACTAATGCTCCTAACAGAAAAGAAAGAGATTGAAGATATCGTCCTAAAATCCACAACTGGGTGGGAAGATTTGCATCATAACCTATAAAAATATTCATTCCCGCATAGGCAAGTGTATGAAGTAGATCGATAAATCCCATAAAAAGAAAAGAAATCCCAATAACCAAAAAAAAGGAATTATCTATATTCTTTCTTGAATTCCATGCGATAACAAATATTCCTCCCGCGATAATAATACTAAATAATTCCGCTATCGTATGAAAAAGGAGAAAACTGTAATAGCTTGATAGATATATGCCGAAAACTATTATAAAAAATATGCTAGGCTCTAAATAATCTCGTTTCTTTTCGGTATCTTCAGGCATATTATTCATTTAATAGAATTTTATAAAATTCTAAACCATTGAAATAATTACAATTTTATATAAAATCTTATATAAGTTTAAAAAATAGGATGTCTCCAATTTAAAAAAATTCTAATTTTATATAGTTAATCTAATCTATTAATATTATAAAATTATTTTTGTTATTTTCTATAAAAATGTAAAAAGGATAATTAATTTCAATTTATAAGATAATAATTTTTATTTTGTAAAACTTGCGTTAAGGGTAAACACAATGGAAACTGACCAAGAAAAACCAACTAAAATATTAATAATGGGCTTAGATAATAGTGGGAAAACATCAATTCTAATTTCATTAAAAAAGGATGCAAATATTTTATCTTATTTTTCTTTAAGACCTACTAAAGGTGTAGCTATTGAAAAGTTTGAGAGCCAAAATATAGTCTGCTGGGATTTAGGTGGACAGAAAAAGTATCGTGAGGAATATCTTAAGGATCTGGGAAAGTATGCAAAAGAAACAGATAAAATTATATTTGTCATTGATGTTCAGGACATTAAACGCTTCGAGGTAGCACTTGAATATTTGAATAGGGTTGTTAATAATCTTCAAAAAACTGACTCTATAGATTTTTCTATATTTTTACATAAATATGATCCTAACCTAAATAAACTGTCTAAATTTAAGGATATAGATAATATAATTGAATCAAAATTAGTGTCTGAAATTAAAAAAATTATTCCTTCGAACTTTAACTATGACATCTTTAAAACAACAATTTACACCGTATTTGAGAAAACCTCATATTAAATTAAACAAAATAATTAAACAACAACTAGAATTCTGATGATCAAAGAAATTCATAGAATTTATATCATCGATAAGGATACAAAGGTATTTTATCTTCGAGAAAATTATATTCCAGGTTCAGATTCAGCACCGGTAGATCATGCCTTATTATCTAGATTCGTAAGTGCGTTGGAATCCTTTACCTCAGAATTAGGCGAAGAAAAGACAAAAATTATAAACTTGGGTGAGGAGAAAATTTTTGTAATTAAAGATAAAATAACAGCTTTTCGTTTTGTCCTATGTTGCGATATGAATTCAAAACCCAAAAAGATGTGGAAGATTCTAAATTCTATAATGAATATTTTTATAGCACAATTTACTGGGAAATTTGCTGCTAATGAGGCAGTTAAAAGGAAAGCAATGAATTCATTTGAGGAGGAAATCAATGAACTATTAGAGCCAAAATCAACTATTGAGAGCTTATTTAGACCTTAAAATTTTTAAAAGTTCTTAATCCATTCTTTATATTTTTTCACGAACTCATCAATAAACCGATCAAAAAAAGTTGGGGACACCGCAGAACTATGAGGCGTCATTAATAAATTAGAGCACTCTCGTAAAGGTGAATCTTTCTCTAATGGTTCATTCTTGAACACATCTAGATAAGCACCCTTAATTCGATTAGATTTCAATACCTCAGCAAGGGCTTTTTCTTCTATAGCATTCCCTCTACCAACATTATAGACGTACGTATGTTTAGGTAATAAATTTAATCTTCCCTTATTTATGATATCATTTGTTGATTTGTCTCTTGGCAATACAACGACGAGATGGTCAGCTTCAGGTAAAATTTTATCCATATTTCCAATGGTAATTATTTTATCTTCATCCTTGTTAAGAAAAGCAGGTAAATCAATTAAAGTACGCTTAATTCCCGTTATTCTAACACCAAATGGCTTAGCTAATCTTGCTATACGCAAACCTATATTTCCAAAACCTAAAATCACAAGATGACTGCCTTTTAATGGTAAAATTTGTGGAACTATTTCCTCCCGGGGCCACACATAATTTTTCTGATTCTGAGATGCCCAAAAAAGCCCCCTTGAAAATCCAAGCATAGCTCCAAGTACAGTTTCAGCAATAAATTCTCCATGGAACGAACTATTAGTTAAAATTATACCCTCAGGTAAGTCTAAATGAATATGGTCCATTCCTGCAGAGGGTAGAGCGATCCACTTTAATTTTTTCGCTAGAGCAAACCACTTTTGATTAAATACCCATACAAAAGCAATATCCGCATGTTCTAGACTTTCCTTGAATGTTGTATGACTCTTGTGTAATGAAACTTCAACATCAGGAAGCAATTTTAGTAGTTTATCACGGTTTTGTTCAGAAAACCTCATATATTCTACAGTAGGGTGATTCAACCATACACTTATATGCATTCTTCTTTACCAGATTTTTTTAATTTTGATTTATAAAATTTAACCACGATTTAACAAACATATGGAATCTAGGATCAGGTACAACAGTTAAGTGGTCGCGACCTTGGATTTGAACATGACACGCTTTTGGAATTATATCAGCAAGTTGGGTTTTATTTTCTATTAAAAAGTCCTTCGAGCCGACCACCGTTAATATTGGAACCTTTATCTTTTTTAATGATTTTTTAATTTTCTTAGCAGATGTGAGCATTACGTCAGGATTTTCCACATAATTTGTCATGACCGCTGCCAATGCTTTTAAATCTGCACCAGTCGACTCTGCAAATCTACGAAATTCTTTTCCTACAAGATTCTTAATTTGATCAAGACTTTCTGCAAGAAGTGCATCAATTATAGGCTGATACATTAAATGACTATTTGGTTTTTCAGACGGTAATCCATAACCTCCCAGAATTGCACATTTAATGCGATCAGGATATCGTAATACCAAATTTAATGTAATTCGAGATCCCATGGAATAACCAAAGACATTAGTTTTTTTAATGGATAGATGATCCATTAATTTAACAACATCCTCAACCATTTTTAATCCATATTGAGATGCTTCTGTAGGTTTATCACTTTTTCCATGACCCCGATTATCAATGAGGATCAATCGATAATCATCCTTAAGAGTCTTAACCCAGTTGTTTTGTTTCCAATTATTCTCCATATTAGATGCAAAACCATGGATTAATACTAAATTTGGACCTGAACCTTCTATCTCATAATATATTTTAACTCCCTCATTATCAACAAACGGAATGATTATCCAACTCCAATTTTAAAAGTCAATAGTAATTACTACTGAAAATACTTTCTCCTATTAAACAATTGTCTTGTATTTATTGTCTTCTTTAATAAATCCTACATATTTGTCAAATATAATAATTATATTTTTATTTCAAATTCAAATACTATACTTATGTCAGATACAGATTATTATGAAAATGTGAGATGTAAAATGGTACTAGGGCCTCTTGTAGCACCAAAGCATAAAGCAGTCCTAGGTTTATTGAAAATCTTCTGGAATGAGGAAGAGGTTAAGATTCTCTCGCATTTTGAACCCGCTGACAAGTGGGTCACTATCAAGCAATTAGAAGAACGAACAGGAATTCCTAGAAAGGAAATCAAAGGAATTTTATCCAGATCTGTAGATCTTGGAACTATAGCCAGGAAAATGAATAAATATTGCCTTGAGCCTCTAATTCCCGGAATTTTCGAGAAGTATTATCAGAGAGGAAGGGACACCCAAGAAAATCAAATTAAAGCGGCAAAATTATATCGAGATGTTATGAAAAAAGTACTCCCTCAAGGAGTATATGAAAATGATTTCAAAATTTTTAGACCAATTCTCCCAATTGAATCTAAAGAAAAGTTGCTTGAAATTAATAAAGAATTTGACATAGAATCTCAAATACTTCCCTATGAAGTAGTTACAAACTTAATAGATAATAATGAACATTTTGCCGTAATAACTTGTCAATGCCGTTTAATAGGTGAAATGTCAGGTGAACCATGCAAAGTAGCACCCGCTGAGATGGGGTGCTTTATTACTGGAGCAGGTGCTCAAAATGCAGTAGAAGAGGGTTTGGTAGGAGCAAGAAAATTAACCAAAGAGGAAGCAATCGAGTTTATTAAAGAAACTGAAAAAGCAGGATTGGTACATAACGCAATTTGGGACAAAGGTAATGAATCTTCAGTTTTTATTTGTAATTGTTGCGGATGCCACTGTGGAGTCATATATCCCTCAAATATTCTTCATTTGAGTGAAAAACAGTCTACCGTTCAGCAATCTAACTTTGCACCTCAATTTAATATGGATCTCTGTATAAAGTGCGAAACATGCTTGAGAAAATGTCCAGTTGGTGCGATTTACCATAGATTTCCTCTTAAATCAGACTCTTCAGATGAAGAAATGGTTTTAAGAGAGGATAAATGTATAGGATGTGGAATTTGTGCTGTAAACTGTCCCAAAGATGCTATTAAGATGATGAAAGTTAGAGATATTGAACCTCCTGAAAAAAATTTGATAGGTAATAAGACATTTACAGAGTTATTACAAGAATAAGAGATTTAGCATAATTATTTAATCTCTTTTTGAGAATATTTTTCCTAATTTTATTAATAGTTTCATATCCCCTTGCATTTTATATAAGCCCTTCATCATGGACTTGGCACCATCAAGCTCTCCTTTTGATATTTTCATCCACACATCAGATGGGCTAATTACAGTTAAGGAGGGATTAGAATACTCGCCTTTATATGCTTTGCACTCAGTTTCGTTGATAACAAGATAATATCTTTCATCGTCAAGATTAAATTGCATCACACCCTTAAGTCCTGGGATTGCTTCGGGATTATATCGTTCAGCCATTCTTGCAAAAAATTTAACCCACTCACCATCATCTGTAGGTTTTAGAGGTACCTCATCCACTGTTTCCAATTTCACTTGACTATAATCTTTAGGCCGTAAAGAGCCCCAATACCTATTTGCTAAATCTCTAAACGCTTCAAGTTGGCCCTCGGTATATGTAGTATCTTCTTTAATTAATTGTTTAGTCTTGTTAGATACAAAACCATCTTTTCCTACATCAAATCCTGCTAATTCCATATGATCATACAAATCATTATAATTTCCTTGCATGTTATCCATAGACATCGGCTCAGATGCAGGAATTAAAATTTCACCGATATATTTTTCACCAGAAATTTTCCTAAAGTAGGTTACAAGAGAATCAAAATGAGTCGGTTCTGGAAATCCACAAACACTGATTAGAAATGTTTTTCGTTCAATAGGTGCTCCACGTAGAGGATGTGTGCTATGCCCCTTATCTGTAGTTAATAGCCATGGTTCAGCTATAGGTATTGATCGATCCATAAAATCTTTCATAATTCCAGTGACATTATAAATATATAGTGGTGTAGAGTATACAACTAAATTAGCCTTTTGTAATTTCGTCAAATTTTCTGCCATATCATCTTTATGGATGCATTTTCCAGGAGTTTTTGTCCAGCAGGTGTAGCAGCCAATACAATGTTTAATGGTTTGTTTAGAAAGTATAATTTCGTCAATTTCTAGACCGGCCCTCTCCAAACCTTCCGCAAATTTATGCCCCACACGATATGAAGCTGATTTTTTATGTCTAGGACTTCCGTAGACCACTAGTGCTTTCAATTTTTATCACTCTTTTTATTCTAATTTTATTTATTTAACTTTATTAGTGAATGTAAAGTTTTAAATCTTAATTGTCAATAAAAAATTAATAGATAAAAAAAGAGCTAATTTTTTTTTAGGTTTTAATTCCTTAATCTTCTAATCCTTTAACAGTTTTAGAAGATCGCGGAGGAGCACGATGAAATGTTATATTTGGATACCCTAGGACAAATACTCCAGTAGTTTTACCCCGGATTCCAATCATCTTCATAAGTGCTGGATTCATTCTCATTGCTGCTTGTGATAAACCATTCCAGCAAGTACCCAATCCAAGAGATTGCGCTGCTAGTCTTCCGTATGTAATTATAATGCCAATGTTGTTGTCTATAGAACTAAACCTCATCGGAGAAGTAACAAAGATGACATGAGGAGCGTCCAAAAATATAGGTATTTCGAACCTTTTTCTCATCAGAGGGAGAACCTTGCCATATCGCTCACCCATCATAGGATCTTTTAACAATTCTTCTATTATTTCATCTGAGAAAGAGCTTAGCTTCTCTTTATCCGATACTATAAAGAATTTCTCCATCCGCATGTTGCCTCCTGTTGGTGCCATTTGCATTGCTGAGAAAACTTTCCTTAGTAGTTCTATGGGAACTCTGTCTTTTTTATAGCTTCTCACAGAGCGATTAGCCCTCATAATATTATACACTGTATCATAATCAGCAATTTCTTCTGGATGATCTACACCCTTAAAAGATTCTGCTTCACCAATATCTTCATAAAGAATAGAGTCTTCAGGACAAACGGCAATACATTGACCACATAAATTGCATTCGAGTGGGTCTTGAGGCACATTAAATATAATTTTATCACTATCTTCTTCTGACTTTGAAAAAAGTCTGCATACAGTTAAGCAAGTTCCACAACTGATACACTTATCATAATTGATTCCAGTTATTCCCATCTTCTTACACTTGGTTTATATATTTGTATTTTTTAAAAAGGATAATATCGAAATTTAAAAAAACTTTCGTGTTTATTCGGCATCTAAATTTAAAATAACTGATAAATTAAGAATTAAGTCTTTTCAGTTAATAAAAATCTTTAAAGCACTAATCCAATCCTTTAACTGGTTTCGAAGAACGCGGTGGTGTCCGGTGAAATGTAACATTTGGATAACCTATGACGAAAGCACCAGTTATCTTGCTCTGGATTCCAATCGTTTGCTTAAGTTCTGGATTTATTTTCATAGCAGCTTGGGATAAACCATTATAGCAAGTACCTAATCCTAATGCTTGAGCAGCTAATCTTCCATATGTAATTATATTTCCAATATTGTTTGATATGGCATAAGAGAATACTCCTAATTTTGTTATAGATTTTCTTAATTTATTAATTACCTCAACAGATGGCGATGATATGAAAATAACATGGGGAGCATCCATAAATACAGGTATATCATATTTTTTTTTCATCTGGTTAAACCAATTTACATAAACTTCTCTAGTTAAAGGATCTTTTATCAATTCTTCCATTATTGCATCTGAGAGTGCTTTTAGTTGTTCTGGATCTGAGAGGAGTGTGAAATTCTCCAATCTCATATTTCCACCTGTAGGAGCTATTTCCATTGCCTTAAACACTTTCCTCAACAATTCATCAGGAACCTTGTCTTTTTTAAAGCTTCGAGTTGAACGGTTTGCGCGTAATATTTTATAAACAGTATCATAATTAGCAATTATCTCGGGGTGGTCAACACCTTCAAAAGATTCAGCCTCCCCTATTTCCTCAAAAAGAATAGCATCTTCAGGGCATATAGCAATACAATGACCACATAAATTGCATGCTCGAGCTCGTGAAAAATTAAAGATTATTTTATCGCTTTTTTCTTCTGACATTGAAAAAAGTCGAGGTCTACATATAGTTAGGCATGTTCCACAGTTGATACACAAATCGTAATTTATTCCTGTTATTCCCATCATTTTCACATTTTTTGATTTATATTTTTTTAAGAAAAATGAATTATTAAAGTATTCAAAAAGATTATATAATTTAATCTAATCCATTTACAGGTTTTCCAGAACGAGGAGCTGTACGATAGAAAGTCAAATCGGTTGAGGGGTAACCGATAGCAAATACCCCAACTCGCTTACCACGAATTCCAAACATTCTTGCTAATTTTCTATTCATTTTCATAGCAAATTGAGTTAGACCATTCCAGCAAGTGCCAAGCCCAAGTGCTTGGGCAGCTAATCTACCGTAAGTAACAATAATACCTATGTTATTCGCTTCACTTTCTGTATCGTTTTTCGATGAGACTATTATGACATGGGGAGCATCAAAGAAAATTGGACTTTTAAATAGTTTTCTTGCTCTAGCAAGTCTTTCTGCATATAGTTCTCTAATTCCAGGGGTTTCAGATATTAATTCTATAATAGCATCGGATAAGGAGATTATGTGGTCTTCATCTGAAAGAAGCGTGTAGGACTCTGATCTCATATTACGGGCTGTGGGCGCGCATTGCATGGCATCAAATACTTTTCTTAATATCTCATCTGGTACCTTATCTTTCTTGTATTTGCGTACAGATCTATTAGCTTGTAAAAAATTGTACATTTCGTCAAAAGATATTATTTCTTCGGGACTATTTATTCCTTCAAATGACTTAGTTTCCCCCATTTCTTCATAAATGATGGCATCTTCCGGACATCTAGCAATACAATGGCCACATCTGCTACAATCGTTTTCTGAATCTTGGAATCTGATTTTATTTTTCTCCTCCTCGCTAAATAAACGCCTACCACATGATTCGATACAATTTCTACATAAAATACACTTGTCTTCATCAATTCCTTGTATTGACATTTTTAATCTCTTTATTATTAATTCTTATTCGTTTATAATATGATCAAAATAATATAATTTCTTAATGATTTTGAGAATTAAAGAATAAATAGAAAATATCTTTAATAATTCAATAATTTTTATAAAAAGACCATGGATAATGAAGGTAAAAAAGCCTCGAAATATAAATATAGCTGTATCCAATGTGGAAACTGCTGTCGTGTAGGATTCGAAATAGTTCTTGAACAGGAAGATGTAGACAGATGGATTAAGAATGAGAAATCTAACTATTATCAGTATGCTCAAATTGATCCAAAATGCATTTCTAAGACAGGTTTAGCAGGATATCATATTGAAGAAGTAAATACTTTAGAAATCCTTAAAAAAAAATATAATAATAAAGAGTATAAAAAGAAATTAGAAGGATTAAAGAAATTTATATTAAATAATCATAAATTCTTAGGGAATGGCCCTCCACTACCAATTTATACTTTTATAGCAGAATTAGGAAGAACTCCTATATTAGTTCCTGCAGGTTTGAAAATTCTGCTAACAGGTTTAGAGTGGGGATTAGTTTATATTATAAAATTCGAAGCAAGCGGTTATTGCCCGTTTTTAGAAGATAATCTTTGTTCAATTCATGAGATAAAACCAAACGTGTGTAGGAGTTTTCCTTATAATGAAAAAGGGGAATTAAAAATAGATGAATACTTCTTAAAGATTTGTCAAGGAATAACGAAAAATTCATTATAGTAAAGCAAATCTATTAACTTCTATAATCAGACTGGCGAAAATATAAATGTTTTTAAATTTTTGAGATAAAATACTAACTATATCTTTTATTTAATTAAAAAAAGAGAATAAATAAAGTGATTAAAAAAATGTCAAAAGGATTTTTCAATAAGGTTTTGTGGATTGATCTCTCTAACGAGACTTTTGAGGAGCAGGAAATATCAGATGAAATTATTCGTCAATATATTGGAGGATACGGTTTGGCGACAAAATTAATATATGAAAACATGCCTGCAAAAGCTGATCCCCTAGGACCTGAAGCAATTATGGGATATTTTCCGGGACTATTGACTAGCACGGTAGCTCCTTTATCTGGACGATTTATGGTTGCATGCAAGTCTCCATTAACAGGAGGTTGGGGAGATGCCAATTGTGGTGGATATTTTGGTCCTGAGATTAAGAAATGTGGATATGACGCGATATTAGTTAAAGGGATCGCAAGTGGTCCAAAAATTGTAACAATAATTGACGGTCAGAAAGAAATCGTAGATGCTTCGGATGTATGGGGTTTAGATATTGTTGAACTTGAAGCTAAATTAAAAGAAAAATACGGTAATGTTCAAGCGGCATCTATTGGTCAAGCTGGTGAAAATATCTCTTTAATCGCTGGTGTCGTTAATGATATGGCAAGAGTTGCCGGCAGATCTGGTGTAGGGGCGGTAATGGGTTCTAAGAAATTGAAATCTATTGTACTTAAGGGAAATCAAAAAATTGATCTGGCAGATAAAGATACTTTAGTTAGCCTTACTCAGGAATATAATGAACGCGTGAAAAACGCACCACCTGGCATGATCACCATGTTTAAAGATTTGGGAACAACCCTGGTTAATACCGTAGGTGCTCAACAAGGAGATACTCCTATAAAAAATTGGGGTGGAACAGTAGCCGAAGATTTTCCTATGGACAGAATTAATAAGATTTCAGGTAGTGAAATTCTCAAATATAAGCAAAAGGACTACGGTTGCTTTTCTTGTCCCGTTCATTGCGGTGCTATAATGAAAGTTCCAGAAGTGGGAATCGAAGAAACTCACAGGCCTGAATATGAAACATGTGCTACATTCGGACATATGTGTTTAAATGACGATCTTATGTCATTATTTACTGTTAATGATCTTTGTAATCGAGGAGGTATTGACACCATATCAGCAGGTACAACCGTCGCTTTTGCTATTGAATGTTATGAAAATGGTATTCTTACTAAAGATGAGACTGACGGTCTTGAATTAACATGGGGAAATTCTTCAGCGATCATTGAATTAACAAAAAAGATGATTAATAGAGAAGGCATTGGTGATCTATTAGCTGATGGTGTAAAAATAGCATCAGAAAAAATTGGAAAAGGGAGTGAAAAGTTCGCAATTCATGCTGGGGGACAGGAATTAGGAATGCACCATCCAAAAGTTTATAAGTACTTAGGTATAGCTTTCGCGTTTGATCCTACTCCTGGACGACACACTACAGCAAATGTGGATATGTATGGAGCAGGATTATTAGGGAAAGGTGGATTATTTGAAGGATTTACACTTCCAAGAAAATTTAAACGATCTGGTCCAGATAGGAGTATCGCCGGAAGGATGGTAACTGGAATATTTCAATTTACCAATAGTATTGGACTCTGTGAATTTATATATATGTTCCAAAAATATCCTCTGGCAGAACTAGTAAAAGCAGCTACGGGTTGGGATCTATCAATAGA
>SDBT01002578.1_pt1 | contig 31903 bp, 18 predicted proteins | sample 2277101 | NCBI WGS metagenome assembly SDBT01 (sample SAMN10404973, study PRJNA504765) | marine sediment metagenome | isolation source: marine sediment core GS10_PC15, 103 cmbsf | place: Arctic Ocean: Southern Knipovich Ridge | collected 2010 | reverse complement strand
GATGACCAGCTAGCTCTACGTGTTACTTCCGTGACTGTTGCTGCGGACTTGACTCGAGAGCCACTGTTCGAACTTTCTGCTCTCCGACCTTACGATCGATCATTGACATTCCCAATTCCGTTCACGGTAACGGTAGAGACGACCGCGAACGAGCTGAATGAGTATGCAACTTTCGCTTCTAAGAAGACTGGTGTCCTCGCAGGCACTACTGATGACATTTCAATCTTCGACTTCATGACTGCTAATGAGCGACTAGATCTCGTTGTCCAGATTTACCAACAGACCGATGAGGAAGCTGGTGGACGAGGATCCGAGAGACGCGTTCTTGTTAGAGAGATGGTTGGTGATGAATATTACCAGCGCGGAACCCGCTTCACGTATTATGATGGAGTAGGTGATGATCCTGATGGTGATCCTTCGGGCTCCCCAACGGATATTCCGGCTATCCCGACCAAGGCTAATACTCACCGAGAACGACCGCTCAAGACTGTCATTGCTAAGGATTTGAGAATTACTGACGAGGCTTACAACCTAACGTTGGGTGAGAATGCGACACAGACTTACGGCTTCCGAGGAACCAACCGTGTATTTGCGGTTCTTGGAGAAGTTGATATCGCAGATCTCGTAGCGAGTCCTGGATTCCAGGTTAACCCAGCTAACCCACGAATCGTTTAAGCTTCTTTATTTCTTCCCTGCCGACGGTTTGCGCCGTTGTCAGGGAAACAAGTTCCCTCCGGTCCACCGGAGGGCAATGATTACAGGTAAGGAGACATAAGGACAATGGAAGAATCAAGGGACGCTAAGGCCTTAGAAAGATCTAAGGATAAATTAAAGAGAGATGTGGAGAAGGAAATTACTAGATTTTTTGACCACATATTGGATATTTCAGAGGTTGCGATAGGTGATCCTCAACGATATAAGCCCTTCAGATCTAAGGTTCTAAGGGCCGGCAATGATGCCATCAGAGAGGCCAAGAAGCTTTTGGATAGAAACTATAAAGTTTTATATGTTCCCACATCGGAGGATATTATAGAAATTCAAAAGCCTATGGTAACAACTAGGCGACCTATTGCAAAGTAGCATTAAGGAAAAGGAGAAAATAAAAATGGCCAAGGCCGAAGATGTAAAAGAAATTCTTGACCCTAGACGAGAGTTTACGTTAGAATCTCCAGACAATGAAATTAATCATTACTTCATAGCTAACCCCAGTGGAGAAGATATTCGAAAGTCTGATTGGCAATACTCTAAGATTTATAATCAGGCGATCGTCGATGGGTTTTTGACTCAAGCCCAGATGATTGGGGTCCTTAAGGATAAGGGCATTCTTGATGATGAATATACCGATAAATTAGAAAGCGTTAGAACTTCTCTAGCAGCAGAACTTTTCAAGTTGGAAAACCTGCTTGATGAGGCGGATGAGTCCGATAGAGAGGCTAGTGCTTTAGAGGTAGCTGGTCTTCGAGATGAGCTTTTCCAGATGAACCAAATGGTTAATGGGCCTATGGGGAATACCTGCGAAAATCTAGCCGAAGATGCTCGAACTGAATATTTAACGAGCCGGATAATTCAAACCAAAGATGGCGAGAATCTTTGGGACGAGTATGATAACTATCGTTCTGAAGAAAACACAGCTCTCTGCGTAAAGTCCCGATTCGAAGTCATGTTGTGGATGCAGGGACTAGGGAGCGACTTCTTGGAGAATACCCCTGAGCAGAAAGTTCTTCGAGGTATAGCCCAGTCCCGCTTAGATAGGGCCCTGGAGGCAGCTGAAGCCGAAGCGGCCGATGCCCCTGCTGAGAATGCCAAAGTGGAAGAGATTCCCTTGGAAGTTCCTGCAGAAAAAGCCACTAAGCCTAAGGCTAAGAAGCGAGGACGTCCTAAGGGAACTGCTAAGAAGAAGACTGTTAAGAAGACGGCTGCTAAGAAGGAAGATTAATGACCGATGAGTTTTCTTTTCAGGATGTAGAAGAGATCCTAGAGGGAATTCTCAATAACCGAAAGCTCGTCAAAGTAGAAGAACCAGATACTACCGATTTTATAGTATTTTCTTATCCAGAAGCGGAAGAGATTCTTCATAGTAGGTATATTCGACAGCGTGCCCTTCTTGAAGCTCAGAAGGAAGGCCTTCCCTCAGTGGAAGATATCACGAAAATGCTGTCCGATAGGGAAGTGGTTACAGAAGGCGACAAACAGCAGCTTAAAGACCTCGAAGAGAAAGTGGTTGCGCAGAGACGCCTTCTCCAGATTACTAAAATTTCTGGACGCAGAAAGCCTATTGAAGAGGCGATAGAACGGTATATTAAAGAGATTGATGAGCTGCAAGCTAAGGGTGATACTTATTATTATTTATCGCAAGAGAGAAAGGCTGACGAAGAATCAATGCTGTACCTGACTTGGGCGGCAAGTGGTTCTGTTGATGGGGGAAAGTACTGGGAAAGTTTCAAAGATTTTGAAAACGAAACAAAACTTTTTTTTCGGAGCGAAGTAATTCAAGCATTCTCAATTTTCAACAGGGGCCTTCCGACTAAAACTATTCGATACATTTCTAGACATAGTTTATGGCGTATCCGTTACGTGGCCGCCTTAAAGACAGGCGGGCCTTTGTTTACTAGGGGCCTGGAAGATCTGACTCCGGATCAGATTAACCTGTTATATTGGAGTAATTATTATCAATCTATTTACGAAATGATGCCCGATGACCAGCCCGACGACGACGTCATCAAAGATGACGAGGCCCTCGACCAGCATATGGAAGCGTATTTCAAGAGGCGCCAAGAGGACAGGAATGAAGGAAAGGTTAAGAGACGAGGGGCTGCATCAGGTAAAAAGTTATCCGCCTGGGACAAAGGAGACGAGCTGATTATCACCCCGGCGCACCCTGAGTATATGGCTATGGCCTATTCAGAGAAACGTGTTAAATCTCAGGATGGCGCTTCTGATGTTGAAGTCCTAGCTCCTAATAGTAGGCGAGCCCGAAATAAGCGCGCCCGCGCTAAAGAAAGAATTCGGGGAGGGGCAAAAGGGACACGCTGATAATTCAGACGGTGGAGGAAAAGGCTAATTGGTAGAAGAGAAGTTTAAGATCGGGATAGAGGTAGAGGTTGATCCGACAAGCCTTGCCGACATTACCCGACAAATACAAAAAGCTGTAAAATCCGCTTTTGAGAGAGGCGTAACTGCTGGCACTAAGGGCCTGGCTCAAGCTACTAAAGCGGGACCTACCGCCGGAACCGTCGGCAGTGCTGCTGGCGCTGCAGCTGTTAGCGGGAAAGATCTTAGGCGGGAAGTACAGCGAGGTATTGAACAAGGAACTAAAGGATTTGAAGCCGCTGCAAAACGTGTAGAAGATGCACTAAACAGGCTTACCAAAGCTACTCCTGCCCGGGCCCCCGCCCGCGCTGGACAAACTTTACCAGAAACTAGAAGACTTACGGAACGCGCCGCAGGTCCCACCAATAAGAACCTTGCTCGAGATATTGCAAAGAGCCGTTTGGAGGCCGGACGTCAAACAACTGGTTCAGGGGGAACTTCTGAAAAGAGAACGGATCTAAGAACAGGGACGTCCAAGGATAGGCCTAATTACCAAGCGGCTGCCCAAAAACGTGAAGCATCTCGGGCTGCTAAAGGGACAGGGGGCAGCCTTGCGGCACAACAGAAACGAACAGCCCGCGAAGTTGACCAGCTTAATAACACTCTGGCCCAGTTTAGAAGTGAGTTAAAGAAAGCCTTTCCAGGAAGAAAAGATATTGGTAGAGAAGTTGGTCTGCCGGAAAAGGCTGCAGTTGGTCCCGGAGCAACTATTGTCCTGAAGGATTTTCAGGGACAGACCAAGATTGTAACTTCCCATCTTGAGATTTTTGGAGGGAAGGTACAAAAATATAGTAATGTTTTATCTGACAGTCTAAAAAATCTAATGGCTGCCTCCGAAGGAGGCAAATCAGCAATGCAAGGGTACGCTATGCAGGCACGTCGCCGGCCAGAGCGTGCCCTTTCGCGTGTTCGGGGAGATATTCGAGGCGCCACTGGCCTGCCTTCCTTAGCGCAGGGTAGGGTTATGCAGGGCTATGCAAAGGGCGGGGAAGCCCAGTTGCGGTTTAGGCCCACCAAGGAACAAGCTGAAAGGTTAAACAAGCTTAAGGACGAGGCCGCTATTATAGCCGAAGTCAATAAGATGCTCTATGGTTTGGAAGGAGCTTTGGCTAGGCTTAAGAAACAGGGTGTAGAGGTAATCAGTTCTGTGGGACTGGGAGAAGCCACAGCGGCCAGAACAAATATTATGAGGGATGAGGGCGGAGGAATTACTGAAATTGGGATGCCGGTCCAAACCAGGCGTGTAGGAGGCATGGGGCCTGGGGGTATGGGAGGTATGCGGGCCGCTAGATCTCATCTTGTTACTCAGATGTTGGAAGTAGTAGGGGGAGAAGCACCTAAGATTATGAGTGGTAAGATGAGAGGGCTTATGGAAGCCGGAGAAATCAGGCCACAAGCAGTAAAGCATTTGAAGACAGCAGTGACTGGAACTGCTAAAATACCTGAACTTAAAGAAGATATGATTCTTATTGATAAGAGCGTGGTCATGGATGTGGTCAAGACACGCTCCAAGGTTATGGAACAGTTGTCTGAAGGTTTGCAGGCTGGCTCAAAGTTAACGCAGGGCCAAGTGTTAGGAACAGATGTTGAGGGAGGGCAGATTATATTTGATGCTAAAGGTATCAATGCCCAAATTACTGAGATAGAAAAGATCTGGGAAGATGGAGTAGAAGGAGTTAAAGTAAACATACAAGAAGTTAGCAAATTAATGACTGGTGAAAAGTTAACTACTTTAGCTGGAATGAAAGGGGTTGTTAAACAGGTAGACCTAGAAAAGATGGGGTTCCCTAAGGGTACTCAGGCGGCAATGGGTGCTGAAGGAATGGCTAAGCGTGGGGTCCAGGGCGATATTATATCAATGATGTCTTCACAAATTGCTGACGCTATGGGCGCATCAGGGCAAGAGGTAGCAAATAGGATTGTGGCAGCAATGAAAGAGGGCGGACAAGATATAGCCACAGCGGTTCAGGGCGTAGCAGAACAATACGGAATGAAAGGATTTACAGGAGCAAAGGGAGGTATGTTGACTGGGGAATTACCCTTTGGACGTTTACCAATGCCTGAAGCAGGTAAGCGAGAGCCGCGCTTCTTTGATAGGCCCGCTGTTCAAGGCTTACAACAAACTGCTGCTGGTGCAGGGCTGATGGAAGACTGGATTAAACGTTCGCAAGATGTGATGAAGTCAAATATGGAATTCATCGTGCAATTGGAGACCCTGGCCGGGGCTGTAGATGTTGCAGGCGAAGGTTTACGAGAAATGTTGCCTGAGGAGTTTTCAAGACTTCCCGCCGGGCGAGCAAGAAAAGAAGAGTTTGCAGGCACAGTTCTGGATCCGAAGCATGCAGGAGCAATGGCTCTTAGAATGCCTGCTCGTGGCGGAGGCGAAGACCTATTGAGGATGCCTTCTATAGGACAAGGGTTAGGGCAGAGAGGCGCTTTCAAAACTCCCATGGGGCTACAACAGGCAGAAAAGATTGCAGTCCAGTTTGACCGAATGCTTGAAACAGCAACCCAAATTAGAGTAGCAACAGGGGAATTACCTATAGGGGATTCTGCTGAGTCGGCTACAGAGGCTGCTAATATAACAGGCCGAGCTATTAAGGACATGGTTCAGGATGTTGTAAAATTGGGACTTAAGACTGATGAAGGTAAGTCGGCAATGAAGAAATTCATTGATACGTTTATGCCCTTTGTAGACCAAATGAAAGGCGCTGCAAATATTAAGTACGAAGAGATAGGAGCGGGAGGAAAAAGAACTCTTAAAGAAGAAACCAGAACTGCGGGAGAATATATAAGAAGCCGAAGATCTGATGCACAGAAGATGTTTGGTATTCAGGATGTTTTAGCAGAGAGAGCTGGCACACGAACTGCGGTCGGTCCTCAAACGGCTATGGGAAAACGTGGAGTGGTCTCTACCGAAAGTGTTGCTCGCTTGGGAGAGGTTTATAATAATGTAGAGCTTCTGATTAAAGTCATGGACCGGCTTGGTATCACATTAACGAAAGACGCTGGCCATGTGGAAGGTCTTCATACTAGGTTAGAAGGATTGAAAGAGGGACTGGTCGGATTAATGGCCTCCCAAGCATTTGGCAGGACAGGAGGAACAGTAGATCCTCGTAAACGAAAGATGGCTCAAACCATGGGAGGAGGATTATCTTCAGCAGAATTTAGAACAGCGGTTGCCTTCCCAGCAGACATATCAAGCGATTTGGAAGAAGTAGGAAACAGGCTCAGATCTCTACAGTCCGCGGGGCAAAATGTAACTCAATCTTTAGAAGCTCTAGATAGAATGATGGAGACCCAAAGAGGCGGAGAGGGTATTCCCAAAGATGTAGTTGTAATCAATCAGAAAGAGTATGACCGTCTAGTTGACGCTGTATCTAGAGAGGAAGGAATTTCTACAGGAGAGGCAGGTAGAAGACTGCAAAGGCCTGGATTAATGCATCGCTTCCCAACAACAGGTACGGCTAGTTTCTTGCCAACTAAATTAAGAGTTGGAGATGTTCCGGAAGGTAAGATTGGAGTCCCGATGGCCGGGGCCGTTAGCTCAATGGGAGATTTGGAAACAGTAATTGGGCCATTGAAAGGTAGATTAGCGGATCTAAATGCGGCCTTTGAAAAAACCACCGGCATAGGAGCCGCTGCAGATGAGATAAGGACCGAGATGCGGGCGCTCACGGGAGAGATAGAAAGAATAATTCCCACATTTGCATCTGCTCGCCAGAATTTGGATATTGATGGAGACAAGATAACTTGGCATGCTGATGTAGCTACAGAGGCAGGACGAGGGCTTCAGACTTTAGCGGACCAAGCTAAGGGAACTGGCGTAGCTTTCGACAATCTAATGACCAATATTCTTGGGAAAGTTACACCCGGTGCTGATGTAGGAAGCATTAGACAATACGCAGACCTAATGGGACAGAAGTCTAAGATGGCTGCCCCAGGTCGAGGTGCATTCTTAGCGCCAGAGACTGGGGAACAAATGGGTAAAGAGGCTTTTGCCCATATAGCCCCTAAGAAAGCGGTCGGATTATTAACTGATATGTTTAATCAGGTTACGCTTGGGGTAACTGCTGGTTCTAAGCAACTTGGTGAAGGACTTACGACTTCTCTATCTCGTGTTATGTTGGCTATCAATGAAGGCTTGGGGATGAAACACGGAGGAGGAGGTGTTCCCACACAGTTTGTAGAAGACATGCGGAAAGGCCAGTTAGGAAATATTACTAAAGGTATGGACGCTGGCGGAGGTGATTTTTACGGATCCTTAGGTAAAACTAATGAAGCCTATCGAGAGGCACTTAAGCAGGGCCTCAGAAATGCGGACGAAAGCGCTGTTAGGGCTTTGCAAGAGCAAGAAGGAGTTCAGGGAGATAATCTACTTCAGGTCATTGATCAGCTTGTAGACAAGCTAGATCTCAAGGGTTCAATCGGGAAGATGTTTGATTTGATGGGTAATGCCATGCGTGCAGCTTTACAGACAGAAGGACTGTCCGCAAGCGAGATCGAGGGCGAGATGACGTCTATGATGGCCAAGGGAAAGAAAGGGCCAAAAGGCATGGATCTCAACAAGATGGTACAGAATTTAACCCCAGATTATGCTTTGACGCGCGGACGATTCGCCAAAGAGTTGTCAGAACAACCCGGCATGGAGCAGCTAAAACGTATCCTAGAATTAATCCCTCAAGAGTTGGCTGAAGACCTATTCGATTTGTCTATAGATCCTGGCCCGTTAGAAGCTAGTACAGAAGAAATGGCTGGAAGACTTCGTAAAGTTCTTTCTCAATGGTTACGAAGCATGAAGGGCAAGTTCGAAGTAGCCACGGCTGGAGAGTTGGGTGAGATGTCAGGCTTGTCACCAGGGGTTGCAAAGAGAATTGGGGGAGCGTACAAACGGACTCCAGGGGGACCACCGGGAGAAGGAACTACTCTTATAGGCTTTGAGAAAACCATGCAACCCTTTGCAAAGGCCATGGTAGATTTGGCTAAAATTGCTTCAGGAAGGGCAGGAGAAGTTACTACAGGTGTAAATGAAATTGGAGAGGCTTTGGAGAGACTGCCTAAAGTTTTTGCCCATGAATCAGTTCACCGAGCTAGTAAGAAATTTACTGAGCCTCTAGAAAATATAGTTCGGCAGTTAGAACAGCAGGCAGGCCCGATAGGAAAAGCAGCTGGACAGTTGTTTAAAAATATGGCCGGCCCTCAAGGCCTAGCTAATATTCAAAAAGCTACACAAAACTTGAAAAAACTGCACGCCATGAAAGGACGCGGCGAAGGCGGGGCAGGTATAGATGCTCAGATAGCTGCCCAAACTAAAAAAGTAAGAAACGTAATGGGCGAGGAATTATTAGCCTACCAGACCGATCCAGCTCAATTTAGTAAACTTGTTAAAGGAATCCCAGAATCTGCTGTAGAAGCCTTGACAGCTGAATTTGAACGACTAAGGTCTCGTGAGGGTGAACTGGTTGAGGCTGGCATGTCGGCCGCAGAATTTGTTACAACCGCTCTATTGGAAGGGGTACTTGCGGGGGTTAAGGGGCAAGGCCCAGATGTGGCCAGAGTGAGAAAAGAAGCAGAAGGTGCAATTGCAATGCGAGGGGCGGTCACTCCGGCCCACAGACGTGCCAGTGAGAGGTTAGGATTGGCGGAAGAGGCCATGTCCCAAGGAAGACAGGCCATGCGAGTTCCGAAAGAAATCAAGCTCCCCGCTGGAGCCGCGGGGATGGGGGATCTTGGGGAGAGAATCCAGAGACTGTTAGAATCTGCTGCTGAGGCAGCTGGTGATCCTGGAAAATTGCGTGGAGTAGAAAAAGAAATACAAGCCGCTGGTAGAGAATATCAAGATAGCCTAACTTCTATGCGAAAGAGAACTCCTGGGGCAATGCCTGGTGTAGAAGGATTTAAGGAGGCCGACGACCTCATGCGCCAATTCCGAGCCAGGGCCGCAGACGCCATGGTGGCTCATTCCCAAGAGTTGGAAAAAAGCATCGCGGTGGTGGCTGCGGAAAAGGGCCCTGAGAGTGAAGAGTTTAGAGATAAGGTAAAGGAGTTTAGAGCTTCTATTGATAGTCTTACAGATTACCTTTCATCTACATTGAAGATTTCCGGACGGGGTAAAGGTAGAATAACTTCCCCAATTGCCACTACCAGGGGGGAAATAGTTCCCCAGGCCAAAGAGCTTGGGGTAGGTTTCATGCCTCGAGATTATCAGGATCTTATGACGGCAGTCGGTGGCCAAGGGGCGGAAGGTAAACAATTTAAACAGATGATAGCGCCTCTTAGCGAGGTTCTGGAAATCATTCAAGAGGGCGGTGACGCAACTACTGCATGGCAGAAGTTATGGCCAGCACTAGTTCAGCAGCCGGATGCTTTTGCTCAGAATATGTATAAAGTTGTAGAACTTATGTCCCGGTTCTCCAAGATGACTATGGATCCCACCAGCAAAGCTGCACAGCAGTTTGAGCTACTAGCTAGTAATGCGAAAAAGATGTCTAACGAGTTAAAGAAGGTTGGTCCTATAAAGGGTGACAAACAACTTGCTGCGTTTACTGGAGGATTAAAAGGAGAGTCTGGAAGATTAGCAGCAGCAGGAGTAGGCGGAGGTTTAGCTGAGTCTATAGAACAGCAATACAAGGAAGCTATAGCTATTGCGGAAGCTAGAGCGGCGCAGTTAAGTAAGGTTATCGGAACTGATGCTTACAAGAGCCTGAAAGTAGCCGGCAGAGATTTTGAACCTATAACTAAAGACATTATTGACCCCTCAACAGGGCAGGTAGTTCAAAAGTTAAGGATGGAATTTAAGCGGACAGGTAATACAATCACATCGGTAATGAAGCAGGGTGGAGCCGCCACTGCGGCTTTCGGAACTCAAATGCGGAACGCTCTCAGGAGAGTTGTTCAGTGGGGATTTGCTTCTGGTATTGTTTATGGCGTCGTCCGTGCGTTGCGCCAACTGGTTCAGGTTGTTACAGAAGTTCAGACCAAGATGATGGCGTTGCAGAAGGTCATGGATGTTACAGTCACTGATTTCAATGCTATACAAAATGCTGCAGTAGGGATGGCAAAAGAGTTTGGTGTTGCTATAGGTGATGTTCTTGACGGTATGGTTGTTTATGGTCAGCAAGGTTTGAAAACCAATGAGATTATGGAACGAACCAGGGCCACCATGCTGGCTGTGAATGTTACTACCTTAACTTCTACTGACGCAACAGAAGCACTAACTGCCGCCCACAAGGTATTTGGAGAGGCTGTATCTAGTAGCACAGAGTTTGTGGATTCTTGGGGCGCAGTAGCAGCTAGGCACGCCATCACTGCAAAAGACCTTGCGGATGCAGTCAAGAGATCAGGTGCCGCAGCGGGAGTTGCTGGAGTAGATTTCCATGATTTCTTGGGTATCGTAACTGCGATAGGTGCTGTTACTCGACAGACCGGTAAAGAAATTGCTACCAGCACTAAGTTTATGTTCCGAGCTATGCGCCGACCCACCGCACAGAAAGAGCTGGGAGCCCTAGGAATTAAAAGTTTGACTAAAACTGGTGACCTCAGACCTGCGATGGATATTCTTGGTGATTTAGCAGGCCAGTGGGACAGCCTGTCTCGGGCCCAGAAAGTTAATACTGCACAAGCTATGGCAGGTATTCGTCATTACAACTCTTTTATCGTATTGATGAACAATTTTGATGAAGCCCTGATTGCTAGTGTTGACTCCCTGAATTCCCAAGGCTTTGCAACCAAGAAGAACGCTCTTGCCATGCAAACTCTGGCTAAGCAGATGGAGGTACTGAGGCAGACGATGAGCGGAGTGGCTTTGGAAATTGGAAAGGCCATCCTACCTGCAGCCACCACCGCTGTTAAGATTGTCCAGCAATTAGTAGAGGTTTTCAATCTCCTGCCCGGGTCCGTTCAGCAATTTGGTGTTATTGGCCTAGCTTCGATGGTTGCAATCCACAAGGGAGCAGATCTTGTTCTAGACAGCATGGATGCCATCCTAGGTACTAGTATGAAGGTGGCCACGAAGGGTAAGGGAGGCATCATCGGCGGCGCCGCGAGAGGTGTCAGGGGGATTGGACGAGGAGTATTTGGTGCCGAAGCCGCCGGCATGGAGGGTGTCGGCAAGCTTGGCCAGGTGGCTAGAAAAGCCAGAACTGGGGTGACAAGTTTAGGAGCTGCTATATTAAATATGGGAGCTAACGTAACCAGTTCGATTCCTATTCTTGGTAAACTGACCGCTGGTATGGCGAAAGCAGGAATGGTAGGCAAAGCCCTTGCGGGTGCCGGAGCGATCGGTGCGATTATATTAGCCGTTGGCGGCTTGGTTTACATGTATAACAAGCTTAACAAATCAGGTGCCGATGTTGCCGACGAATTTGAGTATGTTATTGGTCAAAGTCAAGATGCAGCCATGCAGCTACGTCAACAGTCAACCCAGGTAAAGAGACTTGATTTAGCATATGGTAAATTACAAGATGCGTTAGATATGTTGGAGACTCCCGAAGGACTTCGCGAAGCTTTAAATTCCGGTGCCTATAAGAGCGCATCTGTAGCAGCTCAAAGTTACTCCGATATGCTGTACGAGGTAGGAGAAGCATTTGCCGCCACCGATCCTTCTAAGATTCGTGGCATCACTGAAGGGGGGCAATACCTTATTAATATTGGCTCTGGTTTCAAGAGTCTCCAGACTTCAGCGATAGACGCAAAAAATGCCATAGGAGCCGCTTTCCAGACTAAAGTAATTAAAGCCTTTGCGGACGATTTGAAAAAGCCTAAGGGTATATTGGATACGCTTGCTCAAAAGTTTTCTGAACTCTTTGGAATGGATGCTGATTTCAGTGCATTGGGGAAACTTAAGAAGGCTAGACAAGAACTAGCAAAACTTGTTGGAAAAAGAGAAGCTACAGCTCAAGAAGGCTTAGTAGATATAAGTGGACAAGACTCCTTAAATAAGGCCACCGAACGAGAACTAGAGTTACGACGTGAAGTTCTAGACGTCTCGATGCAAATTAAGAAGACCTTGGAAGAAATGCCTCGGTTTGAAGACATGGGTGTGGCGGCTGATATGTTAACTCCCGCCCTAGCCAGAAGTATTGAAGCTGCTATCCCGTCTGGAGTTTTTGGGAAAGGTACTACCACAGGCGGGGTGATGATGGAACAACTCGCCCGAACTGCGGGCACCTCTGGAATGTTCAGTGCGCAAGCAGCTTCTCGTGCTGGTCTCCTAGCAGGAACTTTAGCTGAAAAGGGGGTTATGCCTACTGCGGGCGCAGCGGCCGTACGCCCACAAGAAAAAGGAGAGATGGCTGTTGTTTCCGAAGAGGTTGCTAGAAGGTTAGTTGAAGAGATGGCCTTCGCCATGGACGATGCAGACACAACTGCACTTGCTCAGGGCGCTAGAGTAATGATTTCTGACATCAATGACCAAACAGGAGAAGGTATTTACAGATTCTGGGACAACATATATAAAACTACTCGAACGGTTCAAGCGTCCCAGCTCGAAAAGATAGTGACAACGGTGGAGGCCGAGTTAGAGGCTTCTGGAGGAAAGTTGGTAGCTGCTTTTGGTAGATTTACTAGAGAGTCTATGGAGGCAGCCGCTGAAGAAACTGAAAGAATTTTGCATCTGGGTATGGTGGGAGCCATGGCTGGAGTTCGGATGCCTATGGGAGGAATGCCGGACCTCGGAGTGGGTAGAGAACAAGAGCTTTCTGCTGAACAACGAATAATTAAAGCCCTAACTACAGATATGGAGAGGCTAGGTAAGATTCAGGCAGAGATGAGTCAGATAACTAAGCAGTACAGTGAGGAAGTTCTAGGTGATGTGGAAGGGGCCTATAAGACTCAGGCCAAGAGCGGCTTGGCTCTTAAAGCTCTAACTGAAGATATGGTAACCTTAGTCTCTCAGCTTCAAGAAGAGGCTTTTAATATCAGTGTGTTGGGGCATTACCAGAAAGCCATTGAAGAGTTGGGTATATCGATGACTACCGCGGCTCAAGCCGCCAGAGATGCCCGGATTGAAGAGGAAGCTCGGGCTGAATTCCTTGTTGAAACTTCAGGTGCGATGGCCGGAAGGGCAGAAATGCCGCAGCTGGATTTTGGTAAGATTTTCAAAGAACTAACTTCAGGGCAAAAACTTGCCTTAGAATTACCAGGATTCTCAGATTTTGTAAGAAAGATGGGCACCCAAAAGAGAGAGCGAGAAGCAGCAATCACACAGTTGGCGGATATACGTAAGAGAAGAGCCGCGTTTGAGGATGTAGTCCGGGATCTAGGGAAAGCGGGAGAGAAGCTATCTGAAGCCCAAAAGAGTAAGATAATGGAACGGACAGCCAAAGGCGTTGGGATGGACACCCAAGAGTTGCTTAAGGTTATGGAGCAAGGGGATGTTGCTGCCCAAGGCCAAAGAGATACTCAAATAACTGTTCAGCAAGAGATGGCAAGTACTTTGGCAGATATACTGTCTGCCGCAGTGGAAGGCGAAACTGCCCAAGAGAGAATTAGAAAAGAACTAGAAGCTGGTAGAATTGCTGCCCCGACAGAAGATATGTTAAAAGCTTTAGGTTCAGTATTAGGACCAGAGGCAGTTAAGCAAGCCACCTTGGGAGGCTTTGGGGTAGGCAAGACCCCTGGCACGGAAGATAGTCCCGCAAGATTTGCAGTACATCGGAAACAACAAGAACGAATTTTGAGCACGATGTCTGTCGACGATCCCGAACAATTCAAGAAGTTGGTTCAGGATTGGGTCAATATCATGAATGCGGGATTGGTCGCGGCGGAGAAAAAAGCTGCCGGCGAGGGCGGGGCTGGCTCGTTCGCTGGCGGTGCTGGAGGACTTGCTAGCGCCAACATTGGCGGTAAAGGAAGAGTATTTTATAGAGAAGCGGATATTGTTGCCGCTCAGAAAGAGGCTCGCGATAAGCTTCTAGGCATGGCAGGAATTTCCGAAAGTGTTGCCAACAAGATTGTGTCGATGACAACGGATTCTGTCTATATGGAAAAGAGGGCCGCTGAGACAAAGGCCACTCATCAAGCTATGGTGGCAAAGCAAAGGGCCGATATAGCAGCTAAAGAGCGCCAAGCATTTGCGAAGTTCCAAGAAGCGGAACTAAAGACAATTGCTTCTATCGAAAATTCTACTAAAGAACTAATGGCAAAAGAGCCTGCCAGGCTTGCTATAGCTGCTAGAGATCTTGCCTCTGGTATAGATAATATCATTAATGAATTTAAGAAAACTGAGTTTTTGAAGTATGAGAAGGTAGGGTCGGATCTTGAGGGACCTTTTGCTCGGGTGGGTAAGCCTGGGTTTAAGACAGACTTTGACATAAGAAGAGAAGAGGCCAAGGCCGGCGGCATGCGCCCAATGACTATGGAACAAATGCAGGAACGAGATAAAGAGTTAACAAAAATTGATTTCGATGAAAAGGAAGCAAGAATTAAACAGACCCAAGATAAAGAGACAGCTGCACTACGTGTTCAGCAGTCGCAAGCCGAAAAAATGCGAAGCACAATGGCAGACGCTTTGTTTACTGGACAGTACAAAGGAACAGAAATGGAAGGGATACTTAAGAATTATGTACAGTCATTAACTGACCAACTATCTGAGTCTGAACAAGCTACAATTAGTTCCGGAGGAAAACTCACTTTTAGGGGAGTGCCTGGGTTAGAAGAAGCTGGAAAAATGGCTCAGCAGGTAAAGGAATTTGCAAGAGAGAAAGCCAAAGAGGCTTTAGAGCAAACTAACAAGAAATCTATCACCGATCCTTTGAGAGGCGCCCTGAGAGAGCAAACACAGTCCTTGCTGGGCCCGTTAGGTCAAATTGCACAAAGCTTGGTAGGGGGATCACGTGCCGCACCCGCCCCTGAACTAGGTAGAAGTGTTCTCGGAGTCCCCGGCCGAGGCACAGGCGGAGCAGCCCCCGCCGCAGCTGCCATGGGCGCTCTTCAGGCTGTTTATAGCCTGAAGCCAACTAATATGATTCCTAAAGGCGAAGGAACTGTAGATCTAGACGAGTATATGGGCCGGTTGCAAGGGGCTTCCCCAAGGCAAGTTGGGCCTTCTAATACGAGCCAGCAGGCCCAGATAGATCAATTTAGAAAAGGTAATGTTAATAGAATTCCGGCCACAATAACTTCGCTAACTCGTCCAAGCGGAGAGACTACGATTGGAGGGCGAAGCCCGGCTGCTCAGAGAGTTAATGATCGCGGCACTACTGTGGACGGAGGTGGTGAGGCCAACCAAGCCATAGCAGGGGCTATCGCTGCCTTGCAGGCGACATTAGGTGGCCTAACCGAGGGTGGAATCCGGCTTGACGCCTCTGAAATTGTGGGAGCCATCGACTCTTCAGGATCAGAGATTGTTGCTGCAGTTTTGGAGGTCGGCGAAGTAACCATTGCTAATACCCCCTTGGATGTAATTGTGACCAATATTTCTGATGTGGGGACTGCTGCTACCGGAGCCGTGGGAGCCAGCATTACTGAACTAACTACAGCGATTACGGCTGTTGAGGGTACTATTGCCGACGTCGCTGACCAGAGAATTGAAAGTGCCCGAACTGAGATTACTGCAGAAATTGCAGAAGCAGGAGCTTCGGAAGGGATCACTTCCCGGTTGGATGCTTTGGAAGAAACCACTGGCGGTCTGCCGGACTTTGATCTCCTGAATGTGAATCTAGAGTCGGCGGGTACGGGTGTAAACGAGTTAGAGTCTCGAGTATCTACTTTGGAGGACGAAGAAACTCTCGATGTGGATCAGGTCTTGGAGAGAATTGGACAATTTGAGGACACTATCTTCGGAGCCGGCGGTCTGGATGAACGCGTTAGCACAGCTGAAACATTGGTTGCGTCCGCAGTGGATACGGCCAATGAGGTTAGAGATTCCTTGGCGGCTTTAGCAACTGAGCTTCGAGCAACGGATCAAGGCATTCAGGCTGATATCCGATTAATAACCACCAACCTTGATGATGCGGGCCGAGGGGTTATAGCAAACTCAGATTCAATTGGAGAACTGAGAGGCAAGGTTGAGACTGCTTTGAGTAACGCTGCCACGGCTCGCGCAGCTGCCGTTTCTGCCAAGAGAGTATAACGCATGGTAATTGTTCAGCCCGATGGCAGTCTTATTTTAGAAAGCGGGGATCCCAATTTTCAAGATATTATTATTGGAAACCCTGATCCTCAGAATGAGATTATTGACCCAGATCCTACCAAGCCTGTTTCCCAGCTGGTATTAGAGACGTTTAATATTCCCTTTACTCTCCCCATATTAGGTAGTGAACTGCCGGGGTTTGATATTCGGAATCAAGATGCAACCACAATGCTGAAGCTTTCTTTGGCCACGGAGTTGTTAAATCCTCCAGACGGAAGTGCTGGATTTGCTGAAGTTGAGCTGGATGAAGATGGTATAGCTCGATTCTTTGTAGTAGGAGCAAATATAGCTACTAACTTAGACATTCGTTATTGCATTCCTACAAGCCAAATTACTACCCCTGCAGATTTAGTAATAGTTAGAGGGTTTGATCCTCCCCCCCGACGTGAACTTCGCACATCTTTTAACGGGCTAAAGAATGCAGAGCTTATGGAGTATGAAGAATGTGCGGCGGAGTCGTGCGATGAAAAAGCAGTAGGTAAATTTGCAACCATTTCTTATGATGATCCTCTACTAGACCAAACCTACCTAGATGATATTCGAAACTCGTATGAATTGAAAGCATTTGAAAGTTTGATAGGTTACGTCGTTGACTTAGATCTTCCTGACGGGGCCGATAGAGATGACCCTAATTTTATTCCCGGACTCAAGCTAACTTTCGGAGACACAACCAAAGAATATATAAAAGTTCCCTCGAACCTGATGAACAACTTTATAAATGTTGGGACAACTAGTCCGGGAGGAACTGGAGCATTTTCTACTGGCGGCGAGAATATAACGGGCACAACCCTCTCCTTTGGTTCTGCGAATGGTGGAGGAGGAGACATCCCTGTTCAAGTAACGACGGTAGATGACAAGACTGGAAATTGTACTGTTTCTAACACTTCTATCGCTGGTTCTAAAATTGTTATACCTGCTTCTCGATTTGAAAGACTGAACAAATTTGGTAATGTAGAATCAGATTTTATTGGGGTATCAGAAGTTGTTTTTAGTGGAAGAAAAATAATTACCTTTACCATTTTTGGAGACATTGTTCTTGATATTTTTATTAGATCACAAAAAGAATTGATAAACTTAGGTCATGGTAAGAACTGGGTATGGGATGTAGATGAAAACGGCAACGTGACCATAGAATTATTTAGTATATTAGAAGACGATGCTTCTGCAGCCATTTGTGATATATATCAAAACGGTGCTGGCACCGATGCTATTGTATCACATAGTACTGATACTCCTAACTTGGCTGAAGACACAGGGTCTGCCGCCTTGGCTGGCTTAGTTTGTAATATTGGAGACCGTTTAGGTTATAAAATGTTGAGCCAGATTTGCATTGTAGTTGAACGCAAGAGGCCCAGTTTAGATTTTTTTGATCCTAATGGAGGGGCAGCAGTTATTGCCCGCCAATTTATAGATCCTAATACCCCATTTGGTGTCAAATATACTCCAATTGTTATCATCGATGAGCCGTCTCCTATTGCTTACGCGGCCACAGCAGCCTTATCAAATATTGATGGCACTAAAACTATCGCTGCCGAAGATATTATTGATCAGGCGGACGGAATTGTAGATGCCGACCCAACAACTACCCAAGACTTAGAGGATAGCGAGCTGTCTGTTCTTCAAGATAATACTAATGGGGCAACTATAGATATAACTCTTCCTTTTTGTACGGACCAAGAGTGTCTTCAAATTGCCCAAAACTTTTTGGCGCAACAGAATCAGACCATTACCACCCAATCAGTAGTTTTGGGGCCTACCTCAGAGCCGCGCTTGGGCCAGATAATGCCAGACGGAGCCATTATTAATGAGATCAGCTATGCATACTCGGACTCTAGCCAATACCTTATCACGATAACTACTGGTCCTAAGTATCTAACAGCTGGTAGTTTTAATGACAACAAGTATCAACTCAAAACCGAAGATGTTACCCGGGAAGGGGTTGTTCTTCAAGACGTTGGCAATGGCGCCGAATATGTAGTACGAGTAGAAGGCTTTGGAGAGATCACAGCTTTGAGTATGATTGTCGAAGATATCTCAGTTGGGGATAGAGTAAATGTTCGTATTTATAACAACCCTGTGGAGCGCATATAATGGTTACCTGCGCCAACATAACTCTGGAAAAGATTAGAGCCGAGATCAGTTTCGGAAGCTTAACTTTTGAAACACCAGATGTTAAATCTTTCAGTGTAAATCGTTCTCGTAGCCAGCTGGCTGCCACGTTTAGTGCGTCAATTGAGGTTCCAGCCACGACTATTTTTCCTGTAGACCAAGATGTTGTAATCAAGGCCGGGGTTGTAGGAAATATACAGACCATCTTTACAGGAAAGGTATTAAACATTACAGTTAACCCCTCTTTTGAACGGGCATCTACTTATGTGGTTAATATGTCTGGCTCAGACAGGCTACAAGAACTGGACGGTAAGACTTTGTCTCGCCGACAGAGGGCACGAGCAGCTTCTACTTTTGCAGCTATTACGGGAGTTAGTTCTAAACGTCCCCAGAAGGGTATTTCTACCGAGAAACGAAAACAGAGCGGTGGGGGTGTGAAATTTGTTAATCCAGACACTAATATTAGAGAGCATTCGAAAGTTGTCCGGACGGATAGAATTTCTTGGGACCCTTTCCAGACTGCCAAAGATCCTGAAAATACAGAAGGACAAACTGCCCAAGCTGGCCAGGATGTAATAGATATCAAACCAAAGGCTGTATCCTTGTCCCCCGGGATATCTGTGAGATACAATATTGAGAATGCAACTTATCAAGAGGGAGACTCATGGTCAGTTAGTGATACCAGGATTGGTACCATTGTGGATAAGAAGGATGGGACAGCTATTTATACCCAACTGGCTTTAGGGGAGAACACTATCCAATTTACTCAAGCAGGAGGGGCAAGCTCTTCGACCTTCATTGGTAAAGCTACTGCGGTAGGAATTCCCATCCACGACCACAGTAGCTTGGGCCAAGGTGGCCCAGCCTTTGGTGTGTATGGTAGCGACTAAGGGTTGCGCTGAATTTAATAATAACTTATAATTAGGAGGTAGAGTAATAGATGGTATGCGAGTGTAGGATTGCTGGCTTATTCGACATCGAATTTGACGGTATTATCTCTGCTCAAATCACTGGGTCTTCTGAGTTCATCGACATTATTAGCCAATGCGATGCAGCTCCTAATGTCTTCTCAGACGTCCGCAAGACTCTCAAGGGTCCTTCCATTGGAAACTTGAACATCACAGCTTACGCCTTCACCAAGGGCTCTACAAACAAGTTTCTGGGCACTTCCTGCCCCTCCTCCGCTGGCGTCGATTTTCCTACCCAACAGCGGTTTGATTGTGAGACTAACACAACCCACATTATAAGAACCAAAACAGGACAAGCTTTCAGAGAGGGTGATGAGATTGATGACATCACCCTAATAGGAGAGTTTTGTTCTTTTCGTACTATAAATGCAAGTGCCCAAGGGGGGCCTGCTAATAGAATAACGGATACGGAGCGCTTTATTGGTTCAGACCTCGTCTGGACTGGACCTCCTTTCTCCTTTGACAGCCGCGACCCAGATAGCCTAGACTTTACTATTTTAGGATTGGATGTTAAACTTACAAATTTTAGTATTAACGTGACTGTACCAAGTATTGCTACTAATAGTTATACTTTCCAGTTTTCAATTCCATCTTGTGAGGGGGCTCTTCTATAATGGTAACCAGATCGACTAGCTTCAGACTGAGGGCAAGCACACCTCAGCCTGCTAAAGGTGAGTGCGCTACGTTAGATACGCCTGCACCAGCCACCATTGGTTTTATATTGCAGACTTTTAAGGCAGAGAAACAGTTTACAGATACGTGTGAGGATAAAGAACAGCTTTTGTGCTCTAACGATATGTTAGGACTAGGCGGAAACTTCGTATCAGCTAGCTATACTGCTCAAAGATTTCTTGATCCCGATACAGGCAATATCCTCTTTACTTCTTCGGAGGTTCGGGATTTTGAAATTATTGAAGAAGATGCTGTTCCAGGGGCAGGCAATCTTTAATGGTAGAATCGTTTGAGTTTATTGACTGTCCCACTATATCAATTCAGTACCAACAGAACGGATTGGCTACTGTTTCGTTTACAGTTGTGTCCACGTTCCAGGTGCCGGGACTTAATCCTCCGAGAGATTTTACACAATTAACATTTGGAGGAATAGACTTCAAAGGTTTTATAACCCAACTGGCTTCGTCAATCATACCTGCATCGGTGCCAGCAGTTTTTGAACACAGGTTTACCTTAATAGCAACAGGCTGTGCGGCAGATTGTCCGCGCGGCACGTAATAAGGAGAAGGATATGCCTTGCTGCGGAAGACCAGATAACAGAAATAAGAAAGGTGGAGCTGCTGGCTATTACGAGCGGTATGGGTACCTGCCTGGGCCTCAGCGGCAAAAACAAGCAGAGTTAGGTATCTCTAGTTGTAAAACATGTGATGCTTATACTTCAGGTGATCCGTGTACTATTTGCGGCCATCCTAAAGAAAAGGTAAAGGAGGAATAGGGGCCCATGGTTGTAATAATCGGTGCCGGAACTACAGTTACTTCAAACATTATCTCTAGTGGTTTTGTTTCAGTTAGCTTTAGTGTGTCTCCTAGCGTAGAAAGACTTTTTCAGCTAGGGGATTTTGACCCCTTCGATGTTAACGTGCAGACCCAAGAAAGTATTAGTCTTACTAACTTTGGAGGAGCTTCAACGAAGGTCACATTGACTCCCTCTATATCTTGTACAGATAGCACAGCCCGGATGGATGTTACTATCACCCCTGCCCCCTGTACTGGATCCACGACCCCAATTATCCGAACTGGGCCTGATGCTCTCTTTATTAACAGTTTCTCTTACTCTAAAGATTTCCAAGGCTTTGGACAGGAGAGTTGGAGCTTACAGGGAAAGCCAATATTGATTGGCTTCACAGGTAACACCTCTTTCATCCAAGGATTTTCAGAGGGTAACCAGCTTATAGGCACTGATATCGTAAGTGACGATGGAGTAGCTCTGACCGCCAGCACCGGGGCCGGAACTGAAGATGCCACAGCCCGTAATCTTTCGGTTAGTGCTGGTTCTCCTGGTATTGGTCAGGATGATACCCAAGCATTTGGTAAGGTAACCACCATTGGAGGTGGAGTTGGTAAGGAGGACGGTAAGAGAGGTACCTCCTCAGCAACCGTTCCCCACACACTTGTATTCTTCTAGAATGGAGTAAGTATTATGCGTGTTATGAAAAAGTATAGATTAGAGCTGCATTGGGATAAGGTGGATTACTCGGCTGATAATATGTCGAGTTTAAAGAAAGCTTATTTTATGGGGCCAGTGCTTAAGGAGGCAGCTCAGATAAGCCCGAATGACCAGCTAATGTTGGATATGACGTATCAACATGCGATATTCATCCCGGAATACTACCAAGTCCTTTTGCAATGGAAAGGGGTAGAGTATCGGGGTGGCAAGGTTTTTTTGAAAGGCGCAACACTTAAAGGCAAGCATCTAAATTCATTGGAGCCTTTGGGTAATACCGACTTTATCCTTATAGACTGCAAGGAACATGAAGAGGCTAAGCACCCTTACCATTTGGTTTATTGGGCAGAGGTATGTAAAGAGAGTAAGGAGGTCAAGTATTAATGCCTGTCCTACCTTCAGGAGACCTGTTCGCAGCCGGGGCTGCAGTTTCGGGTAGCAAAAATACAGCCGCACATTGTTGGCGCTATTGCCCTTACTCAACCCAGATCACCAATTACAATAGTGACTCTCGGGTGCCAGGCGGAGAAAAAACTTTCCATAGCGAAACGGATGGCCAACTCCATTCCTATTCTTTAGGCGGACCCATGGGTTGGGTCTGTGCAGACAACGACTGTTCCTTTTTTGCAGGAACAGCCACCACAGCGGTGGCACAAAATGGAAGACGCTTTGTTCCAGCGTCAGGCACAACGGCCTGTGCTTCGGATTTAGCGACCTTGTCCGGGTCGGTAATTCCTGTCACAGGTTCACGAACAATAGTTTCGGGAACAAGATACTTTGAAATATAATCCAAGGAGGAAACCAAAGTGGCAGTTAACGTAAGCGTAAGAGATATTGTTAACTTCCCCGGTGGTACTGCAAAGACAGTCACAGTGGATATTATCCAGATTGTCCCTGCGGGAGGAAGTCCAGAAGGAGATGAAATTTGGGTAACCTCCACGACAACCGCAGCAACTGCGTCGGGAACGACCGCCATCGAGGATATATTTAAGAACGAAATGAAGCGAGGTTTTATTCGCAGCTCTGGATTTATTACAGGGTTGATTAACATTCCAGCCGTTGCAAGAATGGTTATAGCTATTGATGAAAGTGTAGGGGGCGGAATCGAGATTACGCTGACTGAAGGAAATAATTTCCTAGCCAGCGATGTTGCCCAAGACATTGAAAGTAAGATTCAGGCCCAAGCTGTTATTGGAGGAGGGGGCAGTAAGCTTGGCAATCTGTCCTACCTGAACGCTCAGGTCCGATTCTCAGATAATAAATTCTCTATTGAGTCAGGCAGTGTGTCTGATACTTTTACTGGAACAGGTAGAAGTTCAGTTGTTATTGATGCCCCTTCATCAGGATTTGACGTTCGAGCTACCTTAGGCTTTGATATCATTACTGAGAGTGTAATTTTGGCTGCCCGTCAGATCCTAGAGACTGACCTAACAGCCACTTATAGCACCGGAAGTACTCTTACTGTTAGAAGCACAGCCGGCCTTGATGACGGTGATGCTTTTGAAATTCTTGATGGGACCAATTCAGATATTGGTTTGGTATCAGGAACCCCCCAGAGTTCTTCTGTCTTTGCTTTCACAGTGACCTCAGGTATTGGTCTAGGACTTGCTAACACCTACGCCATAGGAGCCATGGTTCGAAAGCTCCACTCTGTCGATGTTGCTGATCCGGTATCAGCGATTACTACCATTGATCAACTCTACAGATCTACCATTGATAGCACAGTAAATCAGATCGATTTCTCAGCATAGGTTAATATGGTTGTTTTTTATCTGCGGAATAGTAGAATTCCGGACGGAAAGATTGTCCCTGTTACAATCTCCTTAACATTAGATGCTGTAAAGCCTACTTTAGCGACAGGTACTGGGTTTCCTGATTTAGGAGATCCAGAAGGTAATAGAGTTTGGATTCTAACCCTTGATACCCCAGAACCTGACATATCAGGCAATCCTATTTCTACGGAAGTTGTTAATGTTCTTTCAGAAGATACAGTCCATTTTGAAATTGAAGCGGCTTTAGGAAGAATAGGTACTCAAATAGATTGGGGCACCCCCCTGCCAGATGTTCAACCTCCCCGACTATTGGAGATTACTCCGCCGTTAGATCAGACTACGGGAGTTAGTATTTTTAGTAATATAATAGCAAGAATTCAAGATCCTCTGCCTGCGGCAGGAATAGATCTTTCTACTTTGAATATGCGTCTTAATGATTTTCCGATTATAACTAGCGGAATTGCTGAGCCTGGAAAAGATGTAGAATTTAGAGGTAATGTTTTCGATTTGACAGTTATTCATAGGCCTAAAAGAATTTTAACGTAATAGGGGTATAGTATGGTTCAGAATATTAGACTTATAAATCCTAACATGGTCCGTGATAATGGATACTTTTTTAGTTTCAATGAAGAAACTGATGTAATGGTCCAGAAGACAGACGATGGTACTCTGGCTTTTGCATACCCTCTGGATACGACTATCTCTAACGAAGTCACCTCTTTAGATTTTGATGGTGAAAGTTTTTGGACTATGGAAAATATAACAGCTACAGCTAGTGACGGATTTAGAATTAGGAGATGGGTTATTGAAAATTTCGTTATGGTGTTACAACAAACTTTTACTTTTGCTACTGATCCTAACGACACTTTTGAATCTCAAGCCTTTGCTATAGAAAGGTACGAAGGTACCCTCACCAGCGGGGCAGTGGAAAATACTAGTACTACAAATGTTAGTTTTGATACTACGGTTTTTGGTTTATTAACCCCCGGAACTAAAATGTTTTTAGGACCTAGCACTAAAGTAGGTTTTGTAGGAGAAACTGAAAGCGTTACTATTAGCACCACGGGTGGGGGAAATTCAGTTACGTTTACTAGTCCTTTAACTAATGGCTTTACTTCTGGAGACCCAGTTGTTTTTAGTAAGAATATATGGTTTTTTAATGAAAACTTTTTGAAGACGGCTGGTGTTGGAGCATTGTATAAGATCACCTCGTTGGATGGTACCATTCTTAGCCGCACCTCAGGTGGAGCATTTGTAGGTGTTAATGCTGCTGACTTCATAGAGATTGATTCTTTTAGCGGGAGCTTGGCTGTTCATAATAAACCATTTTTAATTTTTATCAGAACTAATAATTTACTTTTTATTGATATAAATGATTCCAATTTAATTACGGAGCTTTCTTCAATTCAAAATAATTTAAGTGTTTCCACTACTGAAGTTTTTGAGGTGTCTGATTTGGGACACGAAGGAGATACTTTATTTAGATTACAATTGAAATTTAATATTGCAGGGTCTGAAACGACTGAGTCCACATTTAACTACCAATTGGCCACATTTCGACCTTTCCCTACTGCGATAGGGTTAACAGCAGTTCCAGCTATTCTACCTGCAGATAGCGGGGCGTCCAGTTCAACTATAACCGCCGTGGTTACAGACCAGTACGCTTTACCTTTCGGGGGAGGAGGCTCTACAATTCAATTCTCTACTGCCGGAGGAGGAACAGGGGCCGGGTTAAGTGAAACTGGAACAATTTCCCTACCTGCCAATGGGACGGCCACTGTCACATATACCACAGGGGATGCTTCGGGGCTAGTGACAATCTCGGCAGAGGTTAAAATATAAGGATAGGCAGAAGATATGCCTGTAAACATTGAAATCAATGACCCTAATTTTTCACTAGGTCCAAAAACGGGGTTCTTTTATACAGTTAGTAAAAGTTTGGACTCTTTGCTCCAAGTTGAGGCTGATAGTACCGTTGTTGCTACATTTCCAGTTACTTTCTCTCTTTTAAGAAATCCAGTAAAAGAACTACATTTTGACGGGACTTTTTTCTGGACATTAGAAGATTTACCCTCAGACCTTGGCATTGTTATTAAAAAATGGAGACTCTTCCCGTTTAAAACCGCCCTTTTCCCCAGCGTTACTCCCATAGAGTTTCGTTGGCAAGATGAACTTACCTTAATTCACGCTCCCAATATTCGTTGGGAAGCAGACGCTTTTGCTATAGAACATTATCATAGAGAATTTGATGGTTCCTTTCTTCAGGGAGTTACCACCATCAGGCTTAATGACGTAAGTAAGATTTCCGTTGGAGATATTATTTATCTGGGCCCTAGTGGTTTTGGTGGATTTATAGGCAATGAGGAACAAATTACAGTTCTTAGTGTTAATTCAGGCACAGGAGATATCACTTTTTCCAAAACTGGAGGTTTAGAAAATAGCTATCTTTCCTTAGATCCTGTAGATTTTGTGCAGGGTATTTTTCTGTTCAATCAACATTCGTTTTCTGGACAAGAGGATGATAAAGGGACTCTGATTAAATTTTCTTATCCTGAAAAAACACAGGTTTTAGCAGATACAGGAGGTAAATATGCCAGCGTTACCGCTGCTGACTATGATTTAACTGTTCTTTCTTGGGTAAGAGCCTTTCAAATTATTCAATTGAATATAGATAATCCTACGTTTGATCTTAGCGCCTCCCAGGAATCTAATCTTGTAGAACAAGATAAGTCAACCCTCATAGAGGTTTTTGATCTTATCGCAGATCTTGGTGCCGATCTTTATTTTAAATTACAAGACAAAGAAACTACGGAAGACCTTGGAAGTGGAACTTTAACGACCGTCGATTTTAGTCCTAAATTTAATTTTCAAACAATTAGTACTTTACCATTTGTTAATTCTGTAGCTTTAGAAATGGAGAGCACCCGTTTCACAGAACCGTTCGCTTCTGGAGATACTATACCCATTCGCGCTCATGTAAGAGACCAGTTTAATTTTCCTGTGCTGAGTAAAAGTATACAGTTCAGCGCAACGATTAATCCTTTTAGTAATCCTGGAGTAATAGGAACGTTTGCTCCTGTTATTGATATTACTAATACGTCGGGAATTGCGGAAACTGTTTATACTCCAAGTGTGACTCAGGATGAAATACTGGTAGATATTCAGGCGGAAGTATTATAATGGGATCCGAAATTGTTACAGCTCTTGTTAAACAAATTGGAAGGATTACAACAAACCCTGATGCTATATCTCCCGATGTTAGTAGGCCTATAGAACAAATAGCTGTTGACCCTTTTATTAGAAGTTTTCAACCCCTTCAACAAGTTTCTATTCTGCGCACAGCTAGCCAAGGCGTGGAATCTCTTTCTAAGCCTGTTCAGCAAATAGGAGTTTTAGTCTTTGCTAAAGGTATTCCTGCTTCTGCAGATGAGTCCAGTATTATACAACAATTTGTTTTATCTTCTGAGCCCCAAAAAACAGAAGGAAGTTCGTATGAAGGTCCTATTGAACAACTTAAATTTACTACTGCAGATTTGAGAGGGCTATCTGGTCCTGATTCTACCAATCCTATTCAACAGTTTCTTTTAAGTAGCGCGGTAAGCAGAAGCAAGCCTGTAGAACAGACAACTAACGCAAGTAACACTGTTGATATTACCCAATTTGATTTTATAGATCTTATTTTCCCCCAATGTAATAGTACTAAAAATCCTGTTGATACGAATATTCTTTGGAGAATCAAGGATTTCGGGTTTGAATTTAACACAGAAACTCTTATATTTAAAGTGAACGGAGTCCCCGTCCAAGACTCGTCTAACTTCTCCATCACTGCTATTGTTGGCGGTCTTCAATTAGATTTTGATCCTCCGGATGATTTTGGTTTTAGTGAAGAAGTTGAAGTATTTTTAGATATAGAAGATACTGCTGACCCGCCCAATGCTTTTATCTTTCGATGTAAATGGACCACTGTTCCAGATACACGTTCTCCTATTATTATAAATGTGGAACCGGAATGTGATTCCACTGACGTAAATGTACGGGCCCCTGTAGAATTTGATGTCTTAGATGTTGGGGCGGGAGTAGATCCAAGTACAGTTCGTTTGACTATCGAAGGAATTACCGTGTGTAGTGGGGTGTCTTTTGACCCCATTACTGTCCCTGGTTCCGGATCGGGCTTTCATGTTACATTCGAACATCTTGATGATCCTTTTCGGTTTGAATCTTTTGTGACCATTGGTGTAGAGGCCACAGACCTTTCTCCTCAAAGAAATTCTTCTCTCTTTGTGTGTTGTTTTCAAACAGAACAAAGTGAAATTCCTACATTTATAAATTTTAATCCTGATCCATGTGAGAGTTTTGTTGATAATACCACTGGGTTAACGTTCGAGGTTTATGGGGTTGAAGACGGAATAGATATATCCACCCTGGAAGTAAGGGTGGATAATGGGCTTCGTAGAGTTTTTGTTAGACCTAGGGTACTAAGATCTCAGTAAGGAGGTATTAAATTGGCTGTCCAACAAGGTGAGTTAGCGGCAACAGATACCACTAAAAATATGGAGAGTTTTTACAACGATGCCGTTGTAACTGCCGTCACCGATGTAGATCGGATTTTACATAACGGGACTCAATTTGTAAGGCTAGTCTTACAGAGACCACAAGCAGTAACTTCGGATAGCGGCGCAACTGGTTCTCCAGATAGCTTGGCTTCTGCTCCTCAATACATAGATGGTAGGTTTATAGAAAATCCTAGTTCTGGGGTAAACCTCCTTCGAATAGGTTTTTCTTCTGGACAATTAGTTGAAACTACCAAAGTTACAGTTTATTCTAAACAGCCTATTGATAGTACCCCTGGTAACTGGACAGTTGCAACAAGTCTTGACGGCACTGACGCCCAGTTTATTCTTTCTAATTTTCAGGCAACCTCCTTATCCATTGTTGAAACTGTTGTAGTATTAGAGAGTGTTTCTCAATTTAAGTATGAGATTAGTTTTACTGCTCCTGCTATTGGTGGCCTTAGGTTCTGGAGAGTAACACATGTGACCCCAGGAAAGTTTGATGATGTTACAGAAGTTGAAATTGTAGACCCTTTAACTCCGACTTTATCTTATTTTGATACAGATGGCAGTTTTGCTAGTTCTTTTAGTTTTGAGAAGACAAATATTTTAGATGGCTGTTTTGATACTACTGTTACGCCTAATGGGGTATTTTATACGATTCGTTTCAATGATGACACAGTAGGAACTACTTCGTTAGACTTGAGTGATGATTTTAGCGATGCCGAAGCAGGTTCCGAAGAATTCACAAACAACTTTAATCCCGCCCGTTGGACAGAAAATGGTATAAATAGCCAATTTCTTCGAGTGTCAGAACAACTTTCGTATAATGTAGCGGCTGGAAAAGGACAATTGGAAACTACTTATGCGCTCGGCGGTGATTTTGAGATTCAGATACTTGTTGATCCAAATACTCTAACTACAGAAAAGATGTGGTTTACTATTCGAGTGTTGGATGAAGATAACAAAGTAGTAGGTAGTGAGGGTGTAGGCTTGGAAACCTCGCCTACATCTTCAGGAGTTTGGTTTGCTACCAGAGTTGCTAACTTTACTAATTCCACCGCCGCTTGTGATTTGAAAGAGGCTCGCCCGTTGTGGCACAATACAGCCTCTGGAACAGATTCTTTCACAATAACCTTCAGCGGCGGTGTTTGGAATGTTTCTGGGACTCTTACAGGAGCATTAGCTGATGCTAGTACGGGTGTATTGTATGATGAAGGAACTGATGCAAGTACACCATTAGAATTCTTGGTTTCTTGTACTGCTTCTCCGACAACAGGTGAGAAATTTGAATTTGATGTAATTACTGACAATGTCAAAAAAGATCCTTTAGTGAGCGGAACTATGGGAGTCACTAGAAGTGGCGTCTTTATGACTACTAATTTTGTCCTTCCTGATAATTTTACTCACTCGATACCTACAGACGATGTCAATGTAGAACTATTTGGAAATACAGATGGGACTGTGGCTATAATTGCTGATGATTATGAAGTTGTCACAGGGAGCGGTGTGTTCCCAGATATAGCTGTCTTTACTGTAGAAAAAACAGACTCTGATGGAAATGTAACGGGCTCACCTTTGATTGAAACCTTTGATGTTATTGGAGACTCTAGTAAGAACTATAATGATTTCTTGGACGGAAGAGTTCAGATTGCCTGCTCGTCATCTGGAAGCTCCGGGGGAGGGCACATCTATGTTAAGATTGATAATAAGCTCTTCAAGTATCTAAACAACATTGCTCTTGCCTCAGAGGATGGGAGCAGCGCTGTAGTAAGCACAACTGCGCAGATTGAGAAAGATGGAACAAATAGCTTCGCTTGGACATTTGAATCCGGGGTTGTTTCTGGGCCGCCCTTTTTAACATATGTAGAGCACGATAATGGGTTGGATATCACCCATCTTATGACGCTTGATAAAGATACTTTGCTTGATACAACCAGTTCTAAGGAGATTTTGTTAGATATTGCTAACTATGAGGCTAATCAATTCCGAGTATTTTATGATCAAAATGATTTTGATACTTTGTATTTTGTAGATGTCTCAACTAACCTTCAAGCTTTCAATTTGGATGATAGAATTTCGGCATTTATGGCAGTTAATGCGGAAGACGTTACGTTACCTGCGGGAACTTCCCAACAGACTTTTGTCAACGCAGACGTCATTAACGCCTGGGGTGAAGCATTGGATGGTAAGAGTGTTACATTCTCCGTTACTGCTGGAGATGGCGCGGTAACACCGTCTACAGATACTACTGTTTCTGGTGGTAGAGCAACGACCCAATTTACTGTAGGCTCGACTGTTGGCGTCTCAACAGTAACCGCAACCGTAACAGAAACCTAACGGTGAATATGCGTGGTTACGATAATACAATCTACAGCTACCTTATTACAAGCATCAGGAATAGTAAGCTTTACTGTACAAGGACAAGGCGGTGGTCCCACAAATGCCAATACTCTTGTTCAGATAGGGGCGCCTGAGTCTTTAACCCACATTGTAACCCCAGGTGGGTTTAGCAATAGTAATGAAGTTATTCAATTTGAAGGCGTATCTCAAACAACGGATCTGATTCTTGAGTCTATTTCAGAGATAACTACTTCTGGACAATTTATTGTTTTCTTTCCTGAGTTTTCAAGAGGTGCAACCCTTTTTGGGGTTATTGGAACTTCGGGAACTGCAGAAAAATTCTTCGATAGATCTCCTTTCTTTTTTACTCCTTCGGAAACGGACCCGAACACTTTACGAGACATTAGCGAAGCTCAGCAATTTCTATTGTTCAGTAGCACGAGTATTATTGGTGAAGAGAGTGTTCGTAATACCCCTAGTTTCACCACAATAATATCAGTGAAAGGAGATACGTTTGACGATTTCGTAATTCAACCTCAAAATCTCATATCTAATGGGAGTTTTGAACAAGATTTTTCGGCTTGGGAAGTTGAAAAAGGAGATAGTTCAGATATAGCAGAAGTTAGAACAGACCAGCCCGCTGGTGTAGGTTTTGATGATTTAAATCCTGTATCGCCAATTGATGGCACCAAAATGCTTTACATGAATAAGACTGTTACTTCTGGGGTGGTGTCTGTAAAACAAACAATACGTCCAGGAAAATTAAATTCTGACCAATTACGTGATTTTTCTTTCTCCATTGTCCCCTCTGCTGTATCTACATCCGCACAGTTCGTACTTTCAATTGCTTTCTTTTTTGGCGGAGTTAGAAGACATTTAATTCAATACTCCTTGGCAGGTTTAGGTATCCCAAGCCCCTTGCCAGAAGAACTTGAACTTCCTTCTTCTACAATCTCATTAGCAGGCACAGCTGCAGATATTTTTAATACTTTTGATCGTAACATACGAAGTGATATGTCATCCACAACCTTTGATTTTGATGAAGCCCAGGTTTGGATAGTTGCAGATAGAAATGCAGGGGAAACTGCTCTTTTAATTGATAATCTTTTTCTTACTGCGTCTGATCCTCCAGACCATCTTAAGTTTACTGATAATCTCGCTCATATAATTACGACCCACCCAACAGCCTCGGGTTTTCCTTTTACCATTTCTGGAACAGATGATATTAATCAAGTAGACCAAACCGGGCCATTCTTTGATGAGACGTCCCCTGCTTCTGGTACTACTTTTAATGTTCCTGAAACTCAAGTAGAATTTCATATTAAGGATGGGGGAACTGCTTTAGATCAAGGAAGTATCGATATTTTTATTGACGGATTACAGGTTATAAGCGCAGGTACTACCGTTACTGGAACAACATGGCCTATTGCCTCGAAGACAGTGTTGGCCCCTAATGATATTGAATACATTTTTACTCGTGGAGAAGATTTTCTTCAGCAATCTGTAGTGGTTGTTAGCGGTTCTATGGCTGATTTTGCTTCACCCCCTAATCTTACAGACGATTCTTATAATTTTACTATTCTTGGTTCTGGATCTCTTAATGCAACTCTTTCTGGTGTTCCAGACGCGGACCCCCCTGTAATTACTCCTATTGATCCTACGCCTGGGCAAACACAGGTTTCTCCTAATACTGAAGTTCTTTGGTCTACTACAGACAACGCCTCTGGAGTCGATCCTTCTACAATTAAATTATTTTTGAATGG
>SDBT01002577.1_pt1 | contig 31906 bp, 31 predicted proteins | sample 2277101 | NCBI WGS metagenome assembly SDBT01 (sample SAMN10404973, study PRJNA504765) | marine sediment metagenome | isolation source: marine sediment core GS10_PC15, 103 cmbsf | place: Arctic Ocean: Southern Knipovich Ridge | collected 2010 | reverse complement strand
CGAAACATCAGTGACTTTAGTACCACTGAGATAGAGTGTGTGGACACCACCTAACGCCGAGACATCAGAGACTTGAGTACAACTGAGATAGAGTGAGTGGACACCACCTAACGCCGAAACATCGGTGACTCGAGTACCACTGAGACTGAGTATGCGGACACCACCTAACGCCGAAACATCAGTGACTTGAGTATCACTGAGATTGAGTGTGCGGACACCACCTAACGCCGAAACATCAGTGACTTGAGTATCACTGAGATTGAGTGTGCGGACACCACCTAACGCCGAGACATCAGTGACTTTAGTATAACTGAGATAGAGTGTGTGGACACCGCCCAACGCCGAAACATCGGCGACTTTAGTACCACTGAGAATGAGTGAGTGGACACCACCTAACGCCGAAACATCGGTGACTTTAGTAAAATAGAGATTGAGTGTGTGGACACCACCTAACGCCGAAACATCAGTGACTTTAGTATGACTGAGATAGAGTGTATGGACACCACCTAACATCGAGACATCGGTGACTTGAGTACCATTGAGATAGAGTGTGTGGACACCACCTAACGCCGAGACATCGGCGACTTTAGTATCACAGAGATTGAGTGAGTGGACACCACCTAACGCCGAGACATCGGTGACTTTAGTATGACTGAGATTGAGTGAGTAGACATTTGTGAGAGATATCTGTTCGATATTCTTCAGTTTCTCGATACGGACTTTAAATTGACTCCGTGTAAATAATCTAGTGATGTTATCATAACGACGGCTGGGAAATAATATACATCCTGTTTTATATTTCGTTACCAAAAATTTCCATCGGAAACTTACCTCTCTGAGTACCAAGGAACTTTCTTGGAGGTAATCAAAAATTACTCTCAAAACATCATCTGATAAATTATCAAATGAAAAGGTATCCATGACGATATTTATAGATAAGTTATCTATAAATATCAATTTAATGGAGATGTGTTTAAGTGACAATAAAATATTCGAGTGGGAGTGGTAAACTCAGTTATCTAAGTTGTATAATTTATTAATTTCTTTTCTGTAATTTGTTCTGGGGTTGATAACTGTTAAAGTGGCTTCGATAGGACTAGGGCTATATAACCCGAGAATAGGTTTTCCTTCCATGCGTACATTTCCAGTCATTCTAACATGTATCCATACAGAAAAATAGTTTCTGACCATTTTACAATCCTTTCCCTCGAACGGGAAAAGGGACCAATAAGTTTTTGGAGGATCTTTGTCAGGTAGTATCGGTTTACGCCATACTCTTTGAGCTTGGATAGATTTATTATTTGAATCAAAGAGAGTTAAATTTTCACTCGATGAAAAAATATAATACCTATAGCAGTCTTGCGGAGTTTTTCCAGATACCCATATATATGGAATGTTTTGTAACCAAAAACCTATCCGTTTATCCATTTTTCTCTGCTCTCAACTATTAATATTAGATAAATGATTTTATTCAGCCAAATGGCTGAATAAAATGCTTGAAAAATCAGCCAAATGGCTGAATTTTAAAGTCTGTAGGTCATCTCCGACGGTCATCTCCGCAGATTTTCCTTAAATATTTTATCAGCGATAATTGGATCGACTCCGTTCTGGTAAACCCATGATTCCTTGGACTTGGAATTCCCGATTTTTGTCAGAGTATAGGCAGCTATATATTTACCTCCTCGAGAATATGGAGTTTCAATGAACCCATCATATTTAAACCCGTATTCTTCCGAATTAGCTACTATCAATCTAACTGTTACACCCCATAAAGTGTCACTTGATTCAGATAAATCCATATGCGGCCAATATATATAAACTTTACTGTTCATTCTTAAAACAACATTAAGTTTATTCCAAAAGTTAGATTTAAGCTCTCTCCTTTTTCCACTTGGGTTGCTATCAAATATAAAAGAAGGGCATTTTATCAGGAGAGCGTCATCAAATAGCTGATTCCCATATTTTTTTGTAAACGCTAATGATGGGAAAGTATCTTGTAAATCTGCTCCTGATGTCTCCTCGGGATCTACATAGACTGTTCTTCTATCATCCAGATTCTCATACTTTCTATGACTTCTTCCATGACACAAAACTAAAGTTTTGTAATATTTGAGAGATTTTGATAAGTCGACATATCGTTCTAAAACGTTCGTATATTTTATTGCTTCTGCTGTATCACGATGAAGAAAAAGGATGCGCATTCTGTTTAGCAATGCTTCAATATGAATATCTTCAAGATTGACTGGTTTCGGAGAGAAAGAGCGATAATTGTTTTTGACTTCTCGCAGTCCACTAAAATCAAGCACTGACTTTGCACGGTATAAGTCTAAAGGAGCTGGAGGTAGAGGGTTTTGAGATTTTAGACTATTTATATCAAGGTCTATTCTGTAGTCTGTTTTTGGATTAATAATAACCAAATTATCGCTAATCGAGCGCTCCTCATAGGTTTTAACATTGTCCCCTTGAATCCGTATATCCTGATTGCGTATACTTGAATATACCCATACTAGAGAACAATTTCTAGTAATTGCAGAGGTAAAGGGGAAAATTGAAAAAGATGGTAATGGGGGAATGCTGGCTATTACCATGTCCCGCGCCTGTTTAGCTGATATAGGAACGTTCTCTATAGTATAGAGACGTAGATTTTCCTCATTATATAAGGAAAATAGATAGTATCGATAACATTCTTCTTTGGTTTTTCCTGATATCCACACATATGGGACATCTTCTAACCAAAAACCTATCTGTTTATCTAAATTGGACATCGGTTATTAAATTATTCAAATATTTTATACTCAAATAAAAATGAATAAACATTGTCATTGTTAACATTACTCGATAGGTAGTAATGGCTGCGAACGTGGATGTTGAAGCTGACGTAGACGAACTGGGAGACGAAATTCATTCCATCTTGACTTTGGGACCAGAAAAAGATGGCGGCGATACCGAATATAAGCGCAGTCTGTTGGGAAAAGATAAGGACAGACAATTGAAATTGGAAACTCAGATGAGATATAGGATGGAAGAGGGTAACGGACAGTGTACTTACATTATAGGAGTCGACGACGATGGTACGTCATACGGCCTGACTGAGGACGAATACGAAGAAACTCGAGCAGTTTTGGACAAGATCGCCAAGAGAAATGATTATTCTCTCCGACTGTTAACGTCCAGCAAATGTAAGCGACGGCGAGGACGTGATAAAACATATACTCAAGGGTCTGTGTACGAATTTCTGGTGAGAGAAAATAATCTTATCAATTACGAGGAAATCAAGATTGCAACCGGGGGGAACGTAGACAGTGCCAAATGCGAATGTCGTGACACTAAAATCAGAATGTACTCTGGAGATGTAAAGAATATTCAAGATATCGTAAAGGGTGATCTGTTAATGGGTGATGATGGAAAGTCGCGTAAAATTTTGACAACGACCAAAGGTTGGGGTCAGATGTATAAAATTATTCCAGTAAATGGTACATCTCTTATTGTAAACAAAAATCATGTCCTATGTTTTAAAGCTTCAAATTACAATATTTCATTCTGGGATAAGGCTCGACAAAGATACTCTGTTAGAACTTTTGCATTGAAGGATGGTAAACCTAAATTAGTCACAAAGACCTTCTTAGTAAGGCCAGATAACGGATATTATTTATCCAAAACTGATGCAGAAACTGCTGCCAATGATTACCTTCTGCAGGTTTTATCTGACTCACAAACAATTAAATTAGGTGATGTTGTGGAATTGACTCTAAATGATTTTATCAATTTGACCAAATTAGAACAATCTGCTTTGAAATTGTTCCGAGTAGGAATTGAGTTCAAAGAACAATCTATAGAACTTGATCCTTATATGTTAGGTTACTGGTTAGGTGATGGCAATTCTTCTGATAGTATAATATATACTGCTGAAAAAGAGGTTGTTAAATACTATGAGAAAAATCTGTCTTTGTATGATTTAGAAATACATTATCGCGGTGATTATAAATATAGAATTAAATCAATTCATAAACAAAGAAAAAGGAATAACCATTTCCGTAATTGCCTCAAGAAATATAATTTGTATAAAAATAAGCACATACCGACATGTTATAAATATAATACTCGAGACATTAGGCTGCGTTTGCTCGCTGGACTGATCGATTCGGATGGAACGCTTAAGAATGGAGGGTATGTTATTGCTATGGCTCAAAAGAATAAAAAATTGGTTGATGATATAGTGGAATTGAGCCGATCTCTAGGGTTCGCTTCATATCCTCGCGATGAGCAAGTAATATGTACAAATGGAAAAAATGGACCTGTTGAATGTTATGCTATCAGGTTTTCTATTAATGGCGAAGGAATTGAACAGATACCTGTTATAGTACCCAGAAAGAAAACTAGTCCAAGAAAAAGTCCAAAGAACGTGTTGGTTACTGGGATCAAAGAAATCAAAATCTTACCAGATCAGGAGTATTTTGGCTTTGAGTTAGATGGTAATGGTAGATATCTACATGACGACTACACAGTAACTCATAATTCGACGACTATAGGAGTCCTTATCTCTGGCCAACTAGACAATGGGAATGGGAGTGCTCGAAACAAGGTTCTCACCTTCAAGCATGAAGTTGAATCGGGGAGAACTTCATCGATCTCTCAACAACTTTTAGGATATGATCCCGAAGGAAAAGTAGTCAATCACGATGATACTATCAAGAAAATCTCGTGGCCGGAGATTGCCGCCAGAAGCTCCAAGGTCATCAAGTTTTTTGACCTTTGCGGCCATGCAAAGTATTCTAAAACGACGATTAGGGGGTTTATTTCCAACTCGATAGATTACGCTATTATCACTGTGGGAGCTAATATGGGATCTGGACAATTTTCTAAAGAAGAAGAGAATGAGGAGGAGAAGGAGGGAAAGAAGGTGGGAGGTAGTACTGAAGAGCATATCCAGATCTGTCTTACCCTTCGTATCCCAATTATCATTCTATTGACCAAAATAGATCTAGGGGAGAAAGTCCCAGATGTGATGAAGGAAACTCTGGACAGGATCAAAAAGATTTTCTCCAAACCTGGATGGAGAAAGATGCTCTTTCATATTAATAACATGAGCGACGTCATCACCGTCGCCAAGAGTATGAAGGGTGGAGACATAGTTCCTATATTCAAGACATCCAATGTTCGAGGAGATGGAATTTCTTTGGTTCACGAGTTTCTCAATATGCTCCGTCCTCGACTCAAATTTGACGAAAATGCACCAGTCGAGATGCACATTGGTGAAACCTTTATGCCGGTGGGTATCGGACTGGTAATTGGAGGATTTTTGAAAAAGGGAACCATTAAGATAGGTCAGGAGTATCTTCTAGGACCAATGAATGATGGCTCTTCAGAGTACAAAAAGATCAAGTGTCGTTCTCTCCACGTAAATAGAACATATGTCCAACAGGCAACACCAGGAAGGTATGTCTGTTTCAATGTTCCAAAGGTCGAAAGGAAACAGGTGTCTAAGGGAATGGTTATCGTATCTACCAAGGAACAATGTGTAAGCGTGCAGAGTTTCACGGCTGAGATTATTGTTCACAAATCCCGCATTAACACCACCATCCGGGTGGGGTATGAGATTATGGTCCACGTCAACGCTGTTCGAGCGGTGGCCAAACTGTTGGAAATCAAGGAGAAGAAGAGTGTCAAGCTGAAGAAGAGCTCCGAGACCGTCAACGTTGGCGACGCCAGTGGAGATGCCAAAGATGACGATACTACCAGTCTCCGTCAGGGAGATCGAGCCATTATTAAATTAAAGTTTAAGCAAAAACCGCGATATCTCAAAGTCGGAAATAGAATTTTATTGGCCGAGACCAAGGTAAAGATGGTAGGACGGGTGATGGAGATCGATGTCACGTAAATACGTACGTACCACATACGCGTCATTTTTTTGTAACATTTTTTGTTACAAAAGTATCAACAAAGTTTATAGGGATTTATCAAGAGAATATAAAGACAAATACCTCTATTCTCAATGGATTTGGAAACAAAGACTGTTGTTCAGCTAAAAGATATCTGCCGTGAAAGAAAAATAAAAGGTTATTCTCAACTTCAGAAAAGACCTTTAATTAATCTGATAAAAAAAGACACCAAAAAGTCTGACAAATCTGTCGGAAAGAGAGATGTATTTCTAGATACAAAGAATTTTGTGTTCGATAGCAAACTTAGACCATTCGCTAAAATATACAAAGGAGAGTTGAAGAAATTATCCCCCACAGATATTTCTTTTTTAAAAGATAAAGGATACACAGTTCTAGAAGTGGATGTAAGTGCGGCTGATGATGTCATCTTTGACATTGGGAGAGAAGAGTATTGCTATGGTTATGAAAGTGACGAGTCTCCGACGACCACTCGGAAGTCGTCAGACTCCCAGAAGTCTCCCAAATCCCAAAAACGAATGGTTAAAGCTAAACCCAAAAGTCAGAGGAGAGTTAGTACAAAGTATAAAGGAAGGGGGTTAAGACGAACACCTTAATTTTATGGTCATGGGGTCACCGAGGAACCTAAGGTTCCTCGGTCATACCTCGATTTCTCTCCCGGCAGGAGAGAAATCACTACGGAACCTAAGGTTCCTCGGTCATATAAAGATTTTTCAATAATGTCTCAATCATAACTTTCATTTGATCTGCTCTAATGTTTAAAGGCTGGATATTATCGTGAAACTTAGCATGTGAAAGTGTGCCCAGACATATCTATATCTATATCATGTCTTAAGTGAAGACCTGCTGGTGAGTAAACATCAGAATGAGGACTATCATCCTCGTAATTAGGCCTAATACCACGCTCTTCAAAATCTCTGATGGCTACCATCATTTGCCTAGCCGCCTGTTTCAACGGCATTTTTCCACAACCGGTACACATTCCAGGAATATAAATAGTACCAATTTTGGGATTTCTGAAGTCCATGGACCTGTTGTACTTATGAACCACTTGTAGAGCTGCCATCGTAGCGTAATATGCATTATGACTGTTTGATATATCTCGAGGCAGAACCATTGTAGGAACTGAGATTAAGTACGTATCCACTTCGGATATTACACCAGACCTCTGGGGTACTGGGACTATTATACCAGACCCTATAGGTAATACCGGTAGAGTTTTGTTAAAACCGTACCCCTTCTGAGTGGAAGTATTACTAAAGATTGATTTTTCCTCGATACAATCTTGAACTATTTTCTCAATTGTGGGAGGCCCAGGAAACATTGCTGAATATATATCATCTATGCCTCCATCCATTCCGCCATAAGAATTTGCTGGAGACACAAATGCACAAGCTGTTTTATTGTGCGGTGGGAACTTGTCTTTCACATTCCGAGCATCTATTGTCTCCCAAAGAATTTTGGTTTTAAATTTGAACTGGGGAGGTCCAAACGGATTTATTATTTGTTCCATTCGGACAGAATCATAAGCTATTTTACAAGCGCTTTCCCATCTGCATTTTATATCTATAAATATGATACGCATACGGGGATCTTTGTTAAAGTCAGCCATTCAAAGTTGCACCTTTTATCACATAACATGATAAGATTTTTCATTTTTTATAGGTAATAAAAATGAATATAAATTTGGCTCTGAGTTAAAATGTTTGATTCGTTAGATGAAATGTTTATAAGTGATAAGTTTATCGATGAAATGTCTACAATTGATGAACTTATCAATGAAATGATACCCAGAATATATGAAATTCTGATTCAACAAAATTTCGAATGTGCAATCGACTCAGAATCATCTACTGATGCAATTGATGTTAAATTACGCAACCCTGCTATCGATTCATGTAAAATTTATTATTATCCTTCTATGGCGATTAAACTTGACTGGTCACAATTAAGTTACGAAATATGCATTTTGATACCTGCAAACACGCATGATACATTGTATAGTGAATATGGGATGGAAGAACCAAATCTAGATAAAAAATATGTAAGGAAAAGATTTGAATATACGGATGACCTGGTTGAAGAATTACGCGGGTTAGATACGGTAAATATCAAAAGAGCGAATTAAAGACTTTCGCATTTAAACATCGCATAAATGGTGAGAAAGTTTTCCAAACGTTTTAGGTGTTTTATTTCTCTCTTTTAGAGAGAAATAACAGTAAAATTTACTCCCACGACTTGAAATTTTTTCTTTCCGGCATTTCCTCGCATGCGTCATAAAGACTGGCATCAGATATACCCTTTTCTTTCATGTGTTTGTCCAATGCCTCCTCCTTGGTTTCTCCGGTTACGATATTAAGACACATCGAAAAGGCGTCTGAATCATCAGATTCATTACCCTGGGATTTATTGTAAATCCCCCAGTATCTTTCCATTGGAACCATCTCTATAAAATCATATGCATCATCAGGTACAGAATCATTAATCTCATTTAGTGAACGATACAATTTAAGCACATTCTCTTTTTTATTGCAGATGAGAATATCTGAATAATGGGTATTTGTGTCCTCGGGAGTCCCGTTATCTTTACTGGTAAAGACAAGCCAAAACTTCTCCTTTCGCAGCTCCTTGAAATTAGTAATGTTAAAATTGTCCATCGGATATTTCTTTAAATTTTTCTCACTGTCGAGGTAAGTCCTAATCCAATGGTACTCCATCATTTCAACTACTTGTTCTTTTGTATTTGCGATGAAAAATGCGGTACGATGAACCAGGTCAACTCTACTTTTTTGATGGCATATCCACATGTAACTCATTTTTATATATATCATACATATTTGATTATATCTAAATAGTTTATTGATCAAGCGTAATCTGAAAGATCTATAAATATCTATTTAAGTGAAGATGATCTTCACTTAAATAGATCGTTGGGTATTTGATCAAAAATTTATAGTTATAGGAACTGCGCTATGGATTACACATGGCCCGTCATCGCCATAGTTGTAATCATCCTGATCATTCTCTTGGCACTTATCGCCACACAAACCATATCTCCGGCGCTGCGTGCATCCATATTGGGCGGTAGCGCGTTGGCATCAGGACACAAGTTCAAGCCGGGAGTCAACGGCAAACTGGATAAAGAGGCCAAAAACAGGCAACGTGCGCTGGATTTGCTAAAGTCCGCGAGGCAACGAGCTGCGAGTCAGCTATCAACGGAGCCGAAGTCGAGCAAGTTAGTCGACGAGTCTTTAGAGCAAAGTGGAGAGCTCGCTGAAATCAACTGGCTGGGCCTCTTAACCGTGGACTCGCAGCCGGGGAGCGCCTCGGACCCCGTCAGGGGCATGGTCCCAAAAAACCGGAAGTTATACGCGGAGCTCTGGGCTAAACAAATGATCGTGTACTGGGAAGCCGACACGGCTCTTGCGCAGGCCCTCGCCGAGCTCGCGCAATCGGGGCGCGAGGCATCTCCCAAAGCCATACGCGCGGCTCTCGAGGGGAAAGTCGAGCTGGACCCCGAAGACCAGCCCTCATGGGAGACATACGTCCAGAGTCCGCAACTCGCAGCATACCATGAGCAAGGCGGCGAATTTATACCAGGCGCGGACGGAAAGGAGAGGGCCTATCTGGTCGGGTACGCAGAGCCGAAGCTCGCCGAGCAACTGTGTGGGCTGCTAAACCAAGAAGATGGCCTTATTGCGTTCCACCGCTGTGCGGCTGCCGAAGTTGCGGCTGATATCCGAATCCCTGTTACTTATGCGATAGCGACCCAGTTCGGCGACTACAGCTCCCATGATGAGTACCCACTGGTCCGGAGCACTGCACTCACCTCGGCCGCCCAGCCGATATCATCGGGAGAAGTCCCAGAATTCGCTCAGAAAGTATGGGCGGATAAACACATCGATGTTGTAAATATTATGGACTCGCGGTTTGGTCATCACGCGAGAAACCTCGACGGCCTATTCAAGAGGACAATACGAGCGCTCACGATCCTTGTCCAGAATCCATAGAAATGCTATATCCCGTCAATTAATCCGCTGACTCGGTACTCACTCATATCGTAAATCTCAATCATGGATCGTGAATAAAACATAAAGTATATACTTTATGTTTTAACATATACTTCTATAGAATATTATTTTATATTTTCTCTAGAGATATATTTTTTGTAAAAGTATAACTTCTCGAGAACTGAGAGATTCAGACTTTTCTTGAGAGACCTCAAATTTTTTGAGTCCCACACACACACAAACCCTGTGTGTGTGGAAATTTTTATTTCCAGTATTCAAATCAGATTTTCTTGAGAGCCTACTGGTCACTGTGTAGTTTAGAGATTTTTTGAGACTGGAAAATTTCCAGTCTCAGTCAAAAAATGCCAAAATTACTATAATTTACTATCGTAATTGGTAGTTTACTACTTAAAACTACCGTAAATTATAGTAAATATGAACACTTGCAAATATTGCGATAAAAATTTTGCAACTGCTGGCTCTCTCAAAAGACATATTGAGACATCAAAAACTTGTCTCTCTAATCGAGGTGTCAAACTCGATCTCGAAGAATGTCAACATTGTTCCGCGACTTTTACTCAAAAGGCTAGTCTGAAACTTCATTATAATCGCTGCCCACAAAGGAGAGAAGAACGTCAAAAGAAAAAGGAAAAATATTTACGAGTTGAAATAACTGAATGGAAGAAAAGGTGTAAAACATTAGAAAACGAGGTTAAAGAATCAAAGGAAGAGATTGAAGAATTAAAAGAAGAGCTCTCTGAGCAGAAAGGTGTAGTCTCTGGGATGAAAAATGCGCCCGGGAAAACATACAATGCGTACATCCACCCCAAATTAGTAAATCTCCCTATCAATAATATTCCAGCGTTGACTCAAGAATACATGATCGAAAAAGTGAACGACGGAATTTTGACTTACGAAAAAGCCGCAAGAGGATACCCGGGAATTTTAGAGGTAATCGGTGAACTCATCACTCACGAAAATGACGACGGAATTGTCGAGAGAAATTATGTTTGCACGGATGTTTCCAGAAATTCCTTTCATCGACTGCTCGAATCGAAAAAGTGGAAATCGGATAAAGGTGGAAGGTACCTCAACAACATGCTGGACACTTTTCGAGACGTGATGCAAGAATACAAAGATAAGGTTTACGATTTGTACAAGGAAACTCCGCATGAATCCATTGAGTGGGACCAAGTCAATTGGGAACGAAAAAATATCTCTATATTGTACGGTGGAATAGTTTCCAATGAGGGAACCTCTGATAGGGAAGAATTAGTGAATATTCTGAGGAAAGAGATTTCGAAGAGAGCTTCTGTGTAAATTCTTAACTATGAGGTTAAGGATTGACTCTCTTGAAACGTTTCAAGAGTATTATAGAGGCTTTAAAGACATTTTCCCAATAATATGATAGAGCATGGCGGAAGTAGATTACCCCAAAACTATATTCTACAAGATTTGTTGCCGCGACACCTCTATAGAAGATATCTATGTGGGACATACAGCGAATCTTATCAAGAGGGAACAGTCTCATAAGAGTCATAGTAAAAAAAGCAATACACGTGTATATGTTTTTATAAGGGAATATGGCAATTGGGAAAATTGGCAGGTAGTTCCAATTGAAGAAAAGCCTTCTATGAACAAGTTCGATTGTGATATACGAGAGAGATATTGGATCAAAGAACTAAAAGCTTCATTAAATCAAGCTATACCTGGGAGGACTTTAGAAGAGTATCTAAAAGAGGAACCAGAAAAATATGCTGCTAGTCAGATAAAATGGCGTAAAGCAAACAAAGGAAAAATAGCCGACTGGAATAAAATATATAGCAAAAAATACCCAGAAAGATTAGCTGCTGCGAGTAAAAGATACCACAAAAAACACCCAGGAAGAGGAGACGAGGCGAGTAAAAGATACCGCAAAAAACACCCAGAAAGAGTAGCCGCTAACCGTAAAAAACGGCGCGAAGCGGACCCAGAAAAGACAGTCGCTGAGAATAAAAAATACAGAAATACTGATCCTTACGAATGTGATTGTGGTTCAACGATCCAGGAAAACTCAAAATCCAGTCATTTCAGAACCGTAAAGCATCGAAACTACCTAGCATCACTTGAAGATGACGAAGAGAACTCAGAAAAGACAGTCGCTGAGAATAAAAAATATAGAACTATTGTTCCTTACGAATGCGATTGTGGTTCAACTATCCAAAAATGCGAAAAATACAGTCATTTTAGAACCGTAAAGCATCGAAACTACCTAGCATCACTCAAAGATGACGAAGAGTAACTTCCAACCTTAAATATGTTTCATTACACTTAGGTGTAATGAAATTATTACTTTCATACCTGCTGTTCGTGAAGATTTAACTCCTTAGGGTAAGAAATCGCAATTTCGACTCATTTTTTCGTCGCAGTGCAATTTCCTTGTTGTTAAACATTCTTTCATAGTGCTTAATGTATCTGAAATATTTTGCATTTATGACAGATTGTCAAAAAAAATGACAACATTAAAGATTAGAAGTACTATCTTACAAGCACAAGTTAATTACTAAACGTCGAATCAATTCAACCATTACTCTCGGTAATGGCCAGACGATTAACCCAGGCGCAGAAAAAATTTGTTGCGGGAGAGCAACGTTTTAAATGTAATAACAGGCCGAATTCCACCTTGATAGGGTTGGACGACTATGATTGTCCTCTGTGGAAAGCTGACGGAGAGGACAAGGGTATTTTTGACGCGAGCGGCTTTGATATTGACCATATAACGGAATGGTCAATATCAAAGGACGACAGTTTAGATAATCTGCAAGCTTTATGTATTTCGTGTCATAAAGTAAAGACAAAAAAATTCATGATGAATAAAAAAGCGGGGGGCGATGCCATTCCCAAACCGAAGCCTACTCCCAAACCGAAGCCTACTCCGAAGGAAAAGCCTACTCCCAAACCGAAGGCTACTCCGAAGGAAAAACCTGATCCCAAACCGAAGGCTACTCCGAAGGAAAAACCTGATCCCAAACCGAAGGCTACTCCGAAGGAAAAACCTGATCCCAAACCGAAGGCTACTCCGAAGGAAAAAGTTCTTACTCCAGAGGTGCCAAACGAAGAGGACAAAATTGCCAAATATAACAAATTTTATAAAATGGTTTGGGTCTGGTCATTCGACACTTTTTTATTCAACATCAATACTTCGGACGATGATGAAACTAAGCTGTTGGACGCGGTCAAGAATATTTTTGTCATTCTGAGAAATATTTTGGAAAAGGTGAATGACAGTCCAGATAAATTTAATATACTAGCGACGAATATGTACGTGATACGCGAGTTGGAATATCATATTCAAACTTTGTTGTTGATCGTTAAACACCACTTCTATGGCACAGAGAATAAATTTGTACAAAGAGCGTATTTCTATCAGCTTAATTCTCTAAAATTTCAGGTTACGAAATTTTTCAAGCAAGATTTTTCGGTCGTCGATTATTTCAACGACATTGACCGACACGTGAATACAGTCAGGGAAATGTTGCAAAAACTGAAAAGCGAAACGTCCTTGGAAAATAAGGACGAATTTTATCACGAGATGGCGATTACCATCATTCGTCTCAACAAAAAATACACGGAAGAATGCTCTAATATCGCAGAAGACTTGAAACCGTATTTTGGAGGATATGCCCACTTACTCAACGGAATTCATATATTCAACAAATTGATCACCAACTGGGATAAGGTATTACAGATGACTTCTCAGAAACTACCTGGAGTTAGTAACATCATCCGTTGTGACATAAGCAATGATTTAAACTATTGGATGACGTCAATTAACATAGAAGGATCACCGCTATGCACATTTGTCGCCTGTTTCACGACGATAAATAATCAAAATCAGTCTATTATCTTGTGTCTTGATGAACTAAAACTAACATAAATCGGAACATTCTTGACTCTCGGAGAGTCAAGAATAAAAACGTCAAATATATGACGGATCTGTTAACTCACGAAAACTGCGTAGAGACTAAAACCACGTAGTAATGTTTAAGGTTATGTTATTACGAACAATATTCTATAAAATTAAATTGAAAATAAAATAGAAGATATACTTTGTGTAAACTCTTACTCTTAGAAATCCTTGAGAGTTATGTGAAAAGTTTTTGAGTCTCAGGATTTTTGAGTCCCACACACACACAAAAGGGTGTGTGTGTGGAAATTTTTATTTTTAGTATTCAAATTAGTTTTTGTTGAGAGCCCACTGGTCACTATGATGTTTCGCTCCAATAATTATCTGAAAATTCCAGTTTTCGGTCTAAACTTATTGTCAATTTTTGTCAAAAATTGACATAAAGTGTAAAAAATTAACATTTAGTGTCAATAATTGACATCATTTGTCAAAAAGTCGTAATGCCAAAATTTAGATGCGAATACTGTTCAAAGACTTTTTCCACCAAGGGTAATTTAGACATACACATTAAAAATGCACAATACTGCATAAAAAATAGAGATGGGGACACGAGTACTCATACCTGTCAATATTGCTATTCAACTTTGGCTACTAAACATAGTTTATCTCGCCATGAAAGTAAATGCCCAGACAAAAAGGTCTTGGAGATTGAGAAAAAATTTAAGCATGACTTGAAGGCCAAAAGGGAGAAAATTAAAGAGCTAGAAAGCAAGGTCAAAAAATTAGAAAAACATGTCAAGAAACTTGATGAGTCTAACCAAGAATTAATCAAAGAATTAGATGAACATAGAGGAATCATCACAGGTCTCAAAACAGCCCCAGATAAAAAGACTATTTACAACACCAACACTGCGTATGTACATCCAAAGTTAGTAAATCTTCCTATCAGTAATATTCCCGCGTTGACTCAAGAGTACATGATCGAAAAGGTCAACGACGGAATATTGACTTATGAAAAAGCTTCAAAGGGATACTCAGGTATATTGGAAGTGATAGGTGAACTCATCACCCACGAAAATGACGAGGGGGAAATTGAAAGAAATTATGTTTGCACGGACGTCTCCAGAAATTCCTTTCATCGACTGCTCGAAAGTAAAAAGTGGAAATCGGATAAAGGTGGAAGATATCTCAATAACATGCTGGACACTTTTCGAGACGTGATGGAAGAATACAAGGACAGAGTGTATGAGACTTACAAGAAAACACCACATGAATCTATCGAATGGGACCAAATCGATTGGGAAAGAAAAAATATCTCTATATTGTACAGTGGAATCGTTTGTAACGAAGGAACATCTGATAGGGAAGAATTAGTGAACATCCTTCGAAAAGAAATCTCGAAGAGGGCGTCTGTGTGACACCCGAAGAAAAACTGATATTTAAATAGTTATCAACTATTTAAATGAAGTATTGAGACCGCGTCTGTGATTATTTAATTTTATTAACCATGTTAGACTCAAAAATTCACGACGCATTTGAAACGGGAAATTGGGATTTTGTCAAAGATCTCCTTGAAAAGGAAGAAATTGAAGATATTGATGATATAGATGACAACGAGATGACTCTTTTGATGTTTGTCTGTATAGCAGATCGACTTGATATGGTAGAAATCCTATTACGGCAAAATGTCAATATTGAAGCTGCAGACTGTGATGGATGGACATCTTTGATGTATGCATGTAGTTCTGGCCATCTCAAAATTGTAGAATTTTTACTGGGAAGAGGAGCTAACATAGAAGCTACGAGTAAGCCCGATAAAATGTATACTCCATTATATATAGCTTCTTTGGCAAGGTCACCTGAAATAGTAGAATTTCTTTTGCAGAAAGGCGCTGATATTGAAGTTAAATGTTATCAATCCGGGAAGACTCCTTTGTATACTGCAGCGTGTAACAATAATGTTGATATAGTAAAGATTCTTATTTTGAGTGGGGCCGATACTGAGATAAAAACCACCAACGGACGAGGTTATCTCCATTATGTTAGAGAACAATCAATAATAGACCAATATAAAGAATGTGAAAAGTCCGTTAGATATAGAAATATTAAACCGGCCGTTAAGCCATAAAAAACAACCTTAAAAGTAACAATGTAATTATAGGATTAGAATAATGCTGGAAACAATTTGTATTTCGGTGGTGGTTAGTGCGCTGGTCTGGGGATTTATCTGGAACATTCCCCGCCTTCTAAAAGGGACTAGATTTTCTTCACTTTTAAAAGAAACACCTCAAGAAAGTAAAATTGGAAACATCTGGACGAGTCCGAAGTTATGCCCATCAGGATTACCTATTGGTCGTCTTGGCGGTGATGACAGCGACGGTGATATTAGTCCTTGTGACCTTATGAACAAACTTAAAGGTCATAAACCTGCTGAGAAAGACGAATTTGCTGAACTTCTTGAGAAGGTGGAAGATGACAACGACTCGAAAATCATCTTTATTAATCATCGTTCGACGTCTTCATCTTTTGCAGGACTTTCACTTCCTTTTGGTGACTCGTATACTACTCTTTCTAAGAAAGACGCTATCAAAATCATTGATATTCTCCGAGATATCCCCGACGATATGACCCTCGATATCATCCTTAATACTACTGGTGGAAGTATGACGGCCGCTGAGATTATTATTAATGCTCTACACAATCGCGGCGGGCAGGTTCGTGTTTACATTCCTCACTATGCTCAGTCGGCAGGATTGCTTATAGCTTTAGCAGGAAATGACATATATCTGGGAAAGAACGCTTTTGTCAGTCCGGTCGATCCTCAGTTAGGATATGGGATATCGGCCGCTAGTGTTAAGAGATTCTGTGACGCTCGTGAGCGTGAAGGTAATCCTGGTGGAGGATGGGTCGGAGATTTAATAAAACTCATTTCCGGAGAGGCTCGCGCTGTAACAGATCGAATCTATGCCCTCATTGAAAAGATTGTAATTAGAAGGTCTCAAGACGATTCTATCGAGGTTATTCAAGAAGAGTTAGCTTCTGGTAAATATAATCACGACAAACCTTTGTTTTTCCAGGATCTTAACCGACTTATGAGAAATGTCCATCCATCAGTTCCGGTTGATATTTTTCGACTGTTTGAACTTCACAACAAAAATAATCTTTGAAGAATCAAACGTATGTTTTAACATTTTCTTAATACATCAGTATTAAGAAAAAATGAGATACACACCTCTAATTATTCATGACAGCGAACGATTGAATTTGAGGATGACCCAAGAAGACGTAAACACCGATACTGTAGTAGATGTACCTGTTACTTCTGAAGAAAAAGGTCAGAGTGAACAGCGTGAACTTAGACTAGGTTTCTGCGATCGCTTGGGAATTTTGGGTTTAGCCCTTTTAGCATTATGGTTTGCCATACTTGTCATTTCTATAGTTATCTCTATCTGTTATATCATATATGGCGTTCCTACGCCTCGAACGGTTCGAGGAAAGGTGATAAATCAGACCAGTGATTTCTTAGATATCTTATCTGATGGACGGCCATGTTATGTCGAGATCTTAACATGGCCAAGCGATGGCATGTATCCGACTACTCCAGTATTGGGGTTCTGGCCTTTTTTAGATGATTATACAGTTATAACAACTGATACTATCAAAGGAAAGGATATCGAAGTGTATAGAGAAACGTACAGAGAAACGTACAAGGAAGACAGATACGCTGTAGGTAAATACTGTAAAGGTAGGACGGCTACTGGGGAAAAACTTTCATACTTCAAGTGCAATGAAATAACTACTTCATTAGTTTACTATCTTGCTGATGGATATATGACCCAGAATTTCAACATTTTTCTTGTTTTAGCACTTTTACTCATAGCCGTAGTCTTAATTGTAGTAGCTATATCTTGTACTGTAGTTCCGATATGGGGATGTATCGGATTATGCTCTATGGCTTGTTGTAAAGATAAAAGGATATGTAGTCTCTGGTGTTTGAATATGAAGAAAGCTTGCGACTTAGATTCTTAATTCTAAGATTCTTAATTCTAAGAGTTTAAACTCTTAGAATTAATGTTGTTTGACGTTCAAATTTTAACTCCCAAGAGTTAAATTTAGTGTATCTCATCGAATAATATGGACATTACCCAGAGCTGAGACGTCAGTGACTCGAGTACTACATAAATTCAGAATATGGACATTACCCAGAGCCGAGACGTCGGCGACTTGAGTACTACTTAAATCCAGAATATGGACATTACCCAGAGCTGAGACGTCAGTGACTTTAGTATAACTGAGACTGAGTGTGTAGACACCACCTAACGCCGAAACGTCAGTGACTTGAGTACAAGAGAGATAGAGTGCGTGGACACCACCTAACGCCGAAACATCAGCGACTTTAGTACTATATAAGTCCAGAGTATGGACATTACCCAGAGCTGAGACGTCACTGACTAGAGTATTACATAAATTTAGAGTATGGACATTACCCAGAGCTGAGACGTCGACGACTCGAGTATCCCATAAATCCAGGGTATGGACATTACCCAGAGCCGAGACGTCACTGACTAGAGTATTACATAAATTTAGAGTATGGACATTACCCAGAGCTGAGACGTCAGTAACTCGAGTATTACATAATTTCAGAGTATGGACATTACCCAGAGCTGAGACGTCAGTAACTCGAGTATTACATAAATTCAGAGTATGGACATTCTGGAGAGATAACTTTTCGAGAAAAGTCGAGTCTCTTACTTTTACTGATAACCGACATTCTGGGAACAATCGCGCGAGATAATTGTAAGATTTACTCGGAAATTTTACCGATTTCTGTGGAGTATATTTAGTAACTAATTTCCACCATCTGTAGCAGACATACCGAATGTCGAGAGAGTATCTCTGAAGATAATCGAAAATATGGGAGAGAATTTCATTCGGTAAATCTTGAATCGTGACGGATATTTCTGACATTATTTTTTTAAATAGACATAACTTCTAAATAGAAATGTCATTAATCTTGGGAGTTAAAAATTTAACTTTCATCCGCAATATGAATCTCGTTCTTACTTTCGTAATGATGTAAACTCGCGATCGAGCGATCTATGAACAAATCACTATCTTCATCGTGGTAATCTAAATACTCGTCTATCAATTTGTACATATGAGATACGACATTACCTAAGGTCCATTTATACTCGGAAGTATATATCCTTCTAAACTCTGGGTAGAAATTAGTCTCTCTCCAAACGAAAGTTAGCTCTTTGGCATCCGTCAAGATATCTCGTCCGCCTTCTAGAATCGACTCGTAACGCTCAGCGGGGCCGAATCTGAAAAACGGGCTGTCCCTTTCTAAACGTAAACCTATCCATTTCGGCTCTTCCATCTTGATTCAAAAGGAACTGTACATTTAAACATATTTATTTTGGAGATTTCATTTTTCTTAAGGGTCAAACCCTTAAGAAATTAGTCATAAGGGTTTGACCCTTAAGAAATTAGTCATAAAATTAAGGTTCCTCAGACATGTCTATGATATAATCACAGCCAACATCTTCAATATAATCATAGCCAACATCTTCAATAATGACTCCTTTGGAATAGCCGGAGATACCGAACCATGGATCAGTGTAATGTGAGATAGTGGCACAGTCAAACCCGAAGCTGAACAGACCGATGCTGAAAAGGCCAATACCCGCCAGAACGTACAATAGCATCTTAATCTACTAACCAGAAGACGTTTAATACTCTTTGATGTGTTTATCTAAGGGCCTCAGCACACCTTCCGAAATAAGAATATTACTGTCAGGGTTGACAAGAATGTTATTAATATATTTATTCAACGGATCGCCGTCAAACCACCCGCCTTCCCATAAATCAATATAAGTGTATTCAAATGTAGTCTCTGGCTGAAACGAAAAATAGACGTTTGAATACCTTATTGGTAGATTTAACTCAAATGGCTCATCTTTTTTAAGTTTTGTTCGAAAAATATCATTTCCATTTTCACTCATGGTGAAAATCGTGTCTATTGGCGTACGAATCTGATGAATGATATCATGTATTCTTCCTAACACTCTATTATTTTGTTTACCCTTTTCCCACCTATTAGGAACTTCTTCTGGAACAAAAGTGAACTCATATTTTTCAGGAATTCTAGTACTCATATGTTCTTCGCCGAAATATTCTTTAAAAATATTTCCCACGTTGAGATATTTCTCAACGCTAGATAAGTCTGGGTGCAAAACCAGATAGTTAGGTTTAATGTACTTGTTTTCAAAATCTTCCTGTTCTCGACGTTTCTGACGTCCTTTTTCTCTCCATTCTTCCAAGTCATCTGCATGATATTCTTTTACATCTAAACGATGTTGGAATCCGAATAATTCTCGAGCTTCCGTGTATCGTAAATCTTTAGAACATGGGAAGCATAAAGCATGATTTGTATAACATCTACATGTATAATTGAGCTTGGTTTTGTCACTAAATTCTTCGTGACATTTCAAACAAGTTAGTTTAGGTCCAGGCATAAATTTAAAAATAGTATTCAGATTAAATGGTTGGTATCTTTAAGGCGTTAAAATCATCCAAAATTTCTATAAGTTCTTCAAAAGAATTATATTTTTTTGATTTGATATTTTTATTATATCTCCCTCTACATATTGCTTTAGATTCATAAATGTCAATTTCGATCCAGAAATCGTCTGTCGCCGTAACACCTAAATAATTTACGACTATAAATACTTGATATTTTCTTTCTGCCAATTTTTTATGCCATTCACAAATTTCGAGAACAAGTCTGCGGCCACTTTTGGTTCGGGAGTTCATTTGTACTTATAAATGAAATTGATAAAACTGAATTATCAATTTTAAACGGTTCTACCATTACACTTGTCAAATTTTATTTGTCAAATAAAATACAACACATTTTCTCATTTACTATAAATGGATTTACGTTAAACTTGCTTAATAGCAGATGGCGTCAGTTATTCAAGATAATGCACAAAATCCACGCGTGGCGTGTGTTAGTTCAAGTAAAGTTCCTCCATGTGCTACTTTTATTCCTTTAAATTTTAAATTTAAAGGGTATATTAGTACATTTGCCACTGCCGGTGAGGCTATACCTACCGGAGCTGTGTTGCGCCCTTCTACTACTGTAGATAAACAAGTGGTACAGACAATAGTAGTAAATGATAGAGCTGTTGTTGGTGTAGCAGCAAAGTCTGCTACTTCTGGGGAAAGTGTATGTATGGCGATCGGTGGCGAGTTTCAGGTATTGGTGAACGGTGCTGTAACACGAGGAGATCTTCTTGCATCATCAGCTGTTGTGGGAGAAGCAGTATCAGTTGGGGTAATTCCTGCTTCCAATTTTGGCGTCTTTGCCGTAGCTACAAATTCAAATGCTAATACGGCTGTCAAGTTAGTTTGCGCGCGATTTACTAAGGCAGAAGTCGGGGATTAGAGATTCCTTCTCATCATTCTAAGTACATCCGACAGGACTTCTCAATTAATTGAGAAGTTAGGATTTTTGAAATAGATTATTTTGGATGTATCCAAAATAATCTAACTTTAGTGTAGTTCAGCGAAGAAGAGTATGGACATTACCCAGAGCCGAGACGTCAGTGACTCGAGTATGTCTTAAATCCAGAGTATGGACATTACCCAGAGCTGAGACGTCGGCGACTTGAGTATTCCATAAATTTAGAGTATGGACATTACCCAGAGCTGAGACGTCGGCGACTCGAGTATCCCATAAATCCAGGGTATGGACATTACCCAGAGCTGAGACGTCGGTAACTGGAGTATTACTTAAATCCAGGGCATGGACATTACCCAGAGCTGAGACGTCGGCGACTCGAGTATTTCTTAAATTTAGAGTATGGACATTACCCAGAGCTGAGACGTCGGCGACTCGAGTATTTCTTAAATTCAGAGTATGGACATTACCCAGAGCCGAGACGTCAGTGACTTGAGTACCCCATAAATACAGAGTATGGACATTACCCAGAGCCGAGACGTCAATGACTAGAGTATTCCATAAATCCAGAGAATGGACATTACCCAGAGCTGAGACGTCAGTGACTTGAGTACCACATAAGTTCAGGGTATGGACATTACCCAGAGCCGAGACGTCAGTGACTTGAGTATTCCATAAATCCAGAGAATGGACATTACCCAGAGCTGAGACGTCAGTGACTGGAGTATCACTTAAATCCAGAGTATGGACATTACCCAGAGCCGAGACGTCAGTGACTGGAGTATTATATAAGTCCAGAGTATGGACATTCTGGAGAGATGACTTTTCGAGAAAAGTTAAGTCTCTCACTTTTACCGATAACTGACATTCTGGAAACAATCGAATAATATGACTGTAAGATTTACTTGGAAATTCTACCGATTCCTGCGGAGTATATTTAGTAACTAATTTCCACCATCTATAGCAGACGCTCCGAATGTCGAGAGAGTCTCTCTGAAGATAATCGAAGATATAGAAGAGAATTTCATTCGGTAAATTTTGAATCGTCTTGAAGGGAACCCCTGACATTGTTCATAAATAGAAATAATTTTTAAAATAGAAATGCTATTTTTCTTAACTTCTAGAGTTAACTTTTAGACAGATCATGGTAGCGCCAATACCGGATCTAATAAATCAACCGTGTAACTTCCGGTCATGGTCAATTCTATCGTCTGTTGTTTTGGGAAAGCGGTATCGTTAGGATAACCCACAGAATCTGGTGAATCACCATTCGATTGTGTACATGTCACGGTAGCAAACATAAGACTGCCAGCAGGAGGTATAATCCGCATACCGACATTGTATCCCTGACTTTGTTGGGTGGAAAATTTCGATTGTAATGAGAAGTATACACAGTTTGGATTGCTACCGTGAGGTTTGGGAGGAAAAGGGGGAGGGAAGCCATGAGGACCATCGCTGCACAATGTTCCAATACCAGGAGGTACCGTAGATATGTCAAAGGTATCGCGCAAGGGTGGGACGGCTCCACTCCATAACTGATTAAATCCAAATTCTGCTAACGAAGCCCCCACCGTCACTGGATCTCCAGTGGGAAACATTGTAAAGTTGCCATTCCAACCCGCGGTGGTGGGAATCGGCCATACTACACCAGGAGCTCCTGGAGCCACTGCCGATCCTCCAGGAATAATGGTGGCACCCTTGGCATTCGGATAGCCCTCTGTGACGTAGATATCCAACGTCGTTGCCGAGGTCATGTTGTTGAATGTGACCGTTCTTCCGCCGGGAAATGTAGGAAGAGGTAGTGGTACAGTCAGTTGAGTGATAGTATTGTCGATCATGAAATTCCGATGATTGTTTAATTTCACCTGCTGCTGAATGTCATCGTATTGCAGTCCATCATTGACAGTCGAGGTTCCCAAGACTATATTAGTTAGATTAGTTATCGCGGAGTGGGTTACATTTAGGTTATTTAAGGTAGCATCGCGGCTGACGCTGAAATCTGGAAATAACGGTTCTACCATATTACATTTGTCGACTATTTTATTTGTCGAATAAAATATTGTCGAAAGGAATAGAAATTATGACAGGTGAAATAGTTCATTCATTTTCTAAAGTCATATCAAACGGTTTATTTTACTCACATGAAAGCAACCCTATGAATTTCAGTGTAGATAGAATTGATTCGTCTAAAGGATATTCTTTGGAGAATATACAACTTGTTGGCCAAAAAGTGAATATAATAAAAGGAGATCTACAAACAGAAGATTTTGTTGAGTTTTGTAGGAAAGTAGTAAATTATTTCCCAATAAATAACAAATAAAACTCTCAGAAAGAAAAGTATCTTATCTTTCTTAATTAAGAAAGATAAGATGTGCTTTAATACCGAATCCAGTTTAGCTGTCTGGATTCTCTCTGTTGTTATTGCTGTCTATTTGTATCAAAGGAATAGAAATTATGATCGATGGAACTCGCGATTCATTATCGTGCTATCTACCATTCAGTTACTGGAAGCTGGGTTGTGGACCTCTCTCGACGATCCAAAGAAGAATGACATCCTAACCAGGTTGATATTGTTAACATTGCTAGCCGAGCCGTTGGTTCAGAGTTACTTAGGTTATCGATACACGCGCAGTGCGCTTCTCCAAATTTTCACTTATGTGTTAGCTGGTTTCTTTATCTGGGGATTATTCCGCGTATTTTCGGCCAAACCGGGACAATTTCATTCGGAGGTTTCAGCGTCTGGAAGATTAGAATGGTACGATGGAAGTGGGGGTCTGATAAAATGGGCGCCTCTCTGGTTTGCAGGACTGCTCGTCCCACTTCTATTTATGAAAGGATATCGTGGCGTTCCCCTCATAGCAGTAGGAGCGATCACTGGATTGTACAGTTGGTACATCACCTCAGGACAAGGATATGGCAGTCTCTGGTGTCTCTTAGCCATTATTTATTCCATCACGGCAATATTTGTGTGATATGCTGGAAGCATCACGTATGTCCGAAGGACTGAGGAACCTAAGGTTCCTCATACATGTAATACGCTAACATTTACACACGTGTAAAAATGATATAAAAAATTTATAGATATAATATATTCTGAATCACATTTAGAATTACGTTCTGAAAAATGGCTGATGTACACGACTTTCAAGTGGATATTGTTCCCGATCAGGGATCTGTCACTACCAACAATAGAGACGGTTCTTATTATGTGGAGATGCCCAAGGACAATGTCCAGTATCGCATCAGGCTGAAGAATAATGGCTCAGCCAAATGTGATGCTGTGGTTACCATCGACGGCAAGAATATGGGCACCTTTCGTATAAACGGGAGTAGTCAAATGCTGTTGGAGAGGCCAACGGACGTCGAGAGACGATTTACCTTCTTTGTCGGCGGTTCTGAGGGTAGCAAACAAGGAGGATACAAAGAGAAAGATAAGAACAACGGTCTGGTTCAAGTTCTCTTCAAACCGGAACATATCCAAAGGCAAGTATATATCCCAAAACAGTCAACTGGCTACTATTACAGAGGTCAATTGTATGAAGGTTCCAGAAAAAAGGAACACACTTATGACAATGACTCTGACAATGACGAATATTGCGGCAATGGTGATTTTGAAGAAGAATCTTATCCGGAAAGCGCAGGACCCAGGACGCGTGGCAGTCCGGAAAGTACCGGATCCAGGAAGAGGGGTGGACATTCTGTTCCAACATCTAAAGGGATCAATGAAGGATGTCCATGTCCTCAAAGTGCTTCTTTTGGAGCTCCAAAAGCTAAGGGTATGTCTAAGAGTATGAACAATGCCCCCACTCGCGGGTACAAGGAGGGTATGACAGCTCTGACAGGTGACTCCACCCAGAAGTTTACAACGGTGGCTCTCCTCGACTACGACCTTGCCAACGAGGTTACTATCTATTTGAGATTGGTGTACCGTGATGTCCGCCCCAAGATCGAACCGCTACGTTCTGTGGGTTCCAAGAAATCCACCAGATATCCCAATCCGGTATAAATACGATAGTACAACAGTTTTCATCTCTATCAGAGATGAAAAAACGATAAAAGAATTACCTTTTTGTTAGAAGTTTGATACAATGGAAAACCTGAGCATTTTTAATTCTATCGTGTGGACTGTCACCGATCCACTCGAAGAAATTGAAATACATAATGAGGACGGTGAAAACTACAAGTTTCACCATAAGAAAACTCAGAGACTGTTGAACAAAAGGGTATTTGGTATAGAACCAGGAGATAGAGTGGTTATATTAGTAACCGAGAATAAAAAAGATTTCCACAATAATGTCAAACCCGTAGTTTCGTCCGAGATTAGAAAATCTGGAAAATATTTTACCGTTTTGGACGCGATGAAAGCAATTCATGAGGGATTCCACAAAAAAATTCCCCATGCAAGGTTAAATGACAATTATTACCTTCAAGGTTCGATAAAAAGAAATCAGTATATTTATTCACAGATTGGTGAATTTAACTGTTCGGACCATCGAGTGAAGTTAATTAAGAAATATGAATCCGACAAGCTCTCCCCAGCAGATTTAATAGACGGAGAATTTACACGTTTTGAAGGATTTTATCGTGGAAGAGAAAAATATGAAAAATATTTATTTCTTGTTTGGGGTACTGAATAATTTCGTTTATTTGTTTCATCTTATGAAACAAATATCATCATTTTCGTTGTTTAATAATTGAAACATATTTTATTTGTAAATGAAATTAAACGTTAATATATCAATTATAAATAGATTAAGTGTAAACTAATGGCCGCTCATAATATGGGTTCAATTTATAAACCTTTTTACAAGGATAAGAAATTTACCATTAGCGCTTCTTACGAACCCAAAGGTACGTCCCAGAGAAATACTAGAAGTGTGGCAGATGTTTCCAGTTCTAGAAATGTTCCCAAAAGTAATTCTTACATGAAATTTTACCAGACCAACTGTCATTCCATAGACTCTCGAACTTTCTCCGAGGTCAAAAAAGATGTATTACAAATACTAAAAGATCCCAACTCTTCGCCAGAAGTGAAAATCATGTTAGGAGACTGGCTATTCCGAAAGATTTTCCGCTGTTTCCATATGACGGAAAATGTTCTCGAAGAAGTCTGTAATGACATGATTCCACCCATCGGTAAATGCCAAAACACCATCATCAAATCTATGTATTTACATTTTAATAATCTCGACTCAGTTAATAAAATTGCCTTGTACTACTATCTGAATAGATTCTCCGATCGAGATAAATTCTTCATTCTACAATTATTGAACGATACTCAGTTGGTAAAAAATTATGTCCAAGACGCAAGAATTACCGATGACAGTCTCAGAGAACATTTTATCAAATGGTTGAAGGCGTCTTCTGCCTTTGAACAACAATCCAATATTTTAGATGTATTACTGAAACATTTCAAGAATAATCCTGACGTGGTCCAGGTGTATAATAAGATGAGATGGGGAGAAAATAAAGAGCGAGGTACACTTTATGAAGATGAACAAAATGTCCATGATGAAGGAATCAAACAATCTTCCCTCGATGTAGCCGAGAAATTAATAGAATGGGACTCTATAGCTCCAATTAAAGTTCCCCCCATGGTTAAATTTCGCGATTTCGTCACAGGAATGTTATATCCATTATATTCTAGTAAAGAAAAATCTACTATCGATTGTGTGGTGGAAAGAATGTGTATTGATACTACCTATTTTGGAGATGGTTTCACAATAGCGGAATTGTTTTTATCGATATTAAATTACGTCCTCAGATCAAAGCATAAAAAGGAACTATTGAAAAGATTAATGGAGGAAATGAATGAAATGCAAATTCTTTGCGCCTCAGGTTATATAGTAAGATTAATGAACGTTTTGCAGGGTTTTGACGATAATTATACTGTAACAGTCTCTTTCAGTAAACAACTTTATGCCGTCCTATCAAAAATATTGGCCGATTCAATGACGGATGTTTCTGAAGAAATTATAGAGGGTAGCATCGAGTTAAATAATGTTTATTTGGAACATATTTGCCAAGCTGTTAATAAAAATATCTATCAACTGATAGATGATTATGGAAAAGATGTTTACATATATCTCATCGAAGTGTTATCTTCGATTACCGGATATAAAAACTGGAAAATAGAAAGGGGGGAGATATCTTATTAGTTTTCATCACTCTCAAGGGTGATGAAATTAGGCATAATTTCTATTAGCGCAGACTTCTTCAAATTGATCTATATAGTGAAGGCTTGTTTTTTCACCTAGCTCGTTTTTAATATCAAATAAAAATAGATCCTCGATGTGGTTATTCATAACCACATCGAGAATATTATCGATAATGTCAATCTCTTCATATGTTATTCTCAACAATATGATTTTGTTCTCCAGACAAAACTTGAGTTTAAGTTTATCTTTGTAGATTCGATATTTGAGAGTCTCGCCCTGATATTCGTAAAAATAATCTATATCTTCAAAATGTTGTATTCCATCAAATTCTATTAAAGTATTATATTTAGGGAGATAAAAATCAAAAGGAAGATGCGTTCTAGATACGCACCCATCAAATTTTTTCTGTGGGATAAACTTTATTTTATGTAAAGTTAAATAATTAGCTATAGCTATTTCTCCTTTTGAAAAGTTGCAAATTGGACACCCTGTCTTATATTTACCAGTTCTACTACATATTGATGATTTCCAATTATGAAATTTATTTGGATCCTTCTTACAAATCCACTGTACCTTTTTTCCGCTATGAGGAGAGTATTTTTCTGGAGGATATAGATTCTTTTTATTCCACTCTTTGCATATCTCAGGATACATAGCTAAAAGATTATTGTGAGAACATAACTTTTTATTCGAACAGTATGGACATCCTCTTTTATTTTTACATGTTCTATTGTTTATAGTAGCTTTCCACTGATGGCAACCGCAGGGATTTTTTCTGCAGATCCACCATACTTTTTTGTTGCTACCAGGAGAGTATTTTTCTGGAGGATCCAGGTTATTTTTATCCCATTCTTTACATAACTCAGGGTAGGCGGTCAAGAGATTATTGTGAGAACATAACTTTCTATGCTCACAGTACGGACAACCTGTTTTATCTGCCCCAGTTCTATTGTTTATAGTAGCTTCCCATTGATGGCATCCGCAGAGATTTTTTTTATTTTTGCAAATCCACCAGACTTTTTTATTAGCACTCGGAGAGTATTTTTCTGGAGGGTCTGGATTCTTTTTATGCCATTCTTTGCATATCTCAGGATAGGTGACCAATAGATTATTATGGGGGCACAATTTTTTATTTGAACAATATGGACATCCATTTTTATTTGAGCCTGTTCTATTAGCTATAGTGGTCTCCCATTTATGACAACCGCAGGGATTTTCTTTTCTACAGAACCACCAAACCTTTTTATTACTCTTTGGAGAGTATTTTTCTGGGGAATATAGATTCTTCTTATCCCACTCTTCGCATATCTCAGGATAGGTGACCAATAGATTATTATGGGGGCACAATTTTTTATTTGAACAATACGGACATCCTCTTTTAACTTTACCTGTTCTGTCACATATAGATGCCTCCCATACATGACACCCACAATTTTCTTTCTTGCATTTCCACCAGACCTTTTTATTACTTGACGGAGGGTAGTTTTCCGGAGAAAATGGGTTCATTTTATAGTTCCACTCCTCACACAAGATAGGGCGAACGGCTAAAAGATTATTATGTGGACATAACTTCCTTTTCGAACAATATGGACATCCTTGTTTATCTTTACCTGTCCTATTGGCTATAGTAGCCTCCCACCTGTGACATCCACACGGATTTTCTTCGCATACCCACCAAACTTTTTTATTACTACCTGATGAATAATTTTCCGGATCTCCATTCTTCTCGTGGTCCCACTCGTCTAAAATTTGATTAAAATTTTCCCGTCGTCTTTCCATCCTTGCTAAGAATGGTTAATATTTTAGGTATATATTTTAGTTTTTTACAACTTATCTGTTGAAGTCGAGAAAGGTAGAAAAAAATGAGATTTCATATTGAAAAGTTGTTTGTTTTTGAGTTTTTCAAAGACCCTTTGAATTTCTTGAAACGAAAACTTCAACCATGGCAGAAGAGAACGTGCACGAATTTCGACAATACTGGTGGTGTCCCACGCATTCGAAAATGTATGTCACCATCGATTGCAGAGGTGACAACAGCGAATGGAAGACCCACGATATCTCTGATGTTCATGAAGAAAAAGAGAACCTATGTGGAGAGGACGGATGTGGCAAATGGGATGCGGGGAGCGAGGAATACTCAAAAGATGGAAATATGCTAAGCGAAAATAAGTTTGGCGGCTATCAAAACTTAGGTGACAAAGATAAAGCCGTACAGATTTTTGGATTCTGCAACCGCGCGTTAAATGTCAAAAGGGCGGCGAAATAAATATCTTCTTTTTTGACCCTAATGAGGTCAAAAAATGATATATTCTTTTATTTCTTTACCGATTTCTGAAAATCCTGATGGGTTGTGACATTCATATTTTTGTCGAGTGTAAGAAATCGGCTAATGGTGAAAAACGATGGGTGAATGTAGACAAGTGGAAAATTTTACCTGATTACTTCGACGATAGCTTCGAACCGACCTTTGAATGTGAACATCTCTATGCTGACAGAAATTACTATATTTTCAGTATTCTCGCCAATGTTCGTAATGATGATCGTGTAAAATATATCAGTAAACCAAGAGGATTGCCATCCAACGTAAGTAAGATAGTAAATAAGGAATATACGGAGGATGGCGCCTACCACAGTTGTAGTTGGCTGACATTGGATGAACTAAAGACCTTCAATAAACAGAATAAACAGAATATACTGGATCCTTTGATCAATATTTTGCAAGAGAAAAAGGAATCATATGATTGGATGAATGGAAAGAGAGATTCGAGTTTACGGATTGTTTTCTGGTTTGATTCGTAAAGACCTGTCTATTCTTATGCTAAAGCATCTGTCATGCTATAAAATGGGGGTCGTTGACTTACTTTCTTGACCATAAGGGAAAAATGAGATTTCATATTGTAAAGTTATTTGTCTTTGAAAACTCAAAGACAAATTTTGAAAACTCAAAGACAAACTTGAGTTTCTTGAAACGAAAACTTCAACCATGACAGGAGAGTATGAAATTCGATACTACTGGTTTTGCCCCGCCCATTCGAAGACATACTTCACTAGTGACCAGCTAGATGAGGACCTCATAATGATTACATTGCATTTTATTGATGTTTTAAAAGAAAAAGAAAACCTGTGCGGAGAAGACGGATGTGGTAAAGTGAGGGTGGGGTTTAGGATATACTCAAAAGATGGAAATATGTTAAGTGAGGGTAGTAACTTCACCGAACCAGTGACCGTCAACGGTATTACTCACAAGTTAGGAGACAAAGATAGAGCTGTACAGATTTTTGGATTCTGCCACCGCTCGTTAAATGTTAAAAAGGCAAAATAAATATCTACTTTTTTGACCTTATTAAGGTCAAGAAAGAAACCCTCATTAGGGTTAAAAATGATATTTAGGAATAATTTATCTATAAATATTGTCATGGATACGTTTTCATTCGATAATTTACCAGACGATATTTTGGAGATAATTTTTGATTACCTCCAAAAAAGTTCCTTGGTACTCAGAGAGGTATGCCCTCGGTGGAAATTTTTGGTAACGAAATATAAAACAGGATGGATAAAATTTCCTAGCCGTCGTTACGATAATATCATTCGATTATTTACACGGAGTCAATTTGAAGTTTTCGTCCGAAAACTAGGGGATATAAAACGATTATGTCTTGCAAATGTCTACTCACTCGATCTCAGTTGTACTCAAGTCTCTGACGTTTCGGCGTTAGGTGGTGTCCACACACTCTATCTCAATGGTACTAAAGTCACTGATGTCTCGATGTTAGGTGGTGTCCACACACTCTATCTCAGTAGTACTAAAGTCACTGATGTCTCGATGTTAGGTGGTGTCCACGCACTCGATCTCAGTGATACTAAAGTCACTGACGTTTCGGCGTTAGGTGGTGTCCACGCACTCAATCTCGGTGATACTCAAGTCATTGATGTTTCGGCTTTAGGCGGTGTCCATACGCTCGATCTCTGTTATACTCAAGTCACCGATGTTTCGGCGTTAAGTGGTGTCTACACACTCAATCTCAATGGTACTCAAGTCACCGATGTTTCGGCGTTAGGTGGTGTCCACACACTCAGTCTCTTTGGTACTCAAGTCACTGATGTTTCGGCGTTAGGTGGTGTCCACACACTCAATCTCAGTCATACTCGAGTCACCGATGTTTCGGTATTAGGTGGCGTCCACACACTCTATCTCCAAGGTACTAAAGTCACCGATATTTCGGCATTAGGAGGTGTCCATACACTCGATCTCAGTGGTACTAAAGTCTCTGATGTTTCGGCGTTAGGTGGTGTCCATACGCTCGATCTCAGAGGTACTCAAGTCACTGATGTTTCGGCTTTAGGCGGTGTCCATACGCTCGATCTCTGTTATACTCGAGTCGCCGATGTTTCGGCGTTAGGTGGTGTCCACACACTTTATCTCAATTGTACTCAAGTCACCGATGTTTCGGCGTTAGGTGGTGTCCACACACTCAATCTCTGTGGTACTA
>SDBT01002576.1_pt1 | contig 31921 bp, 33 predicted proteins | sample 2277101 | NCBI WGS metagenome assembly SDBT01 (sample SAMN10404973, study PRJNA504765) | marine sediment metagenome | isolation source: marine sediment core GS10_PC15, 103 cmbsf | place: Arctic Ocean: Southern Knipovich Ridge | collected 2010 | reverse complement strand
GCCTGGAGGTAAAATCGAGATCTGGCTTTTAAAATCCAGTATCATTAATTATATCGGGGCGTCTCGGCGCAGTATCCTTTGATATCAAGTGGTTGCCGTCCCTATGTCAGGATTTCAGAACTTACAGGCCTTGCTCGGGGGCTCTCCACACGAAACCTCTTCCATGGTCAGATCCTCGAACCGTCCGGTGGCCAGCATGGCGCCTGCCAGATATCCAGCTACGAAGAGGCAGTCGTCCTTGTTGTTCGAGCGGAAGCAGATGCAATCATACATCCTGAACAGCACGTGGTTGTTGGACTCTTCGACTATGGTCGGTTTCCCAAGCCCGGAAAGCCTGACGGCGTAGAGAACGTCACCCAGGTCGCGGCTCAGCACCTGTCGTCCTTGGGCCATTCCGGCTACGTACAGCAGGCGTCCACTGCCGCCGTCCTTGCGAATTTGGACTATTCGCTGGCTAACGCTCATCGCCTCGTCACCGTCCTTCCAGGCCACCGGGTCATTCGGCTCAAGCAGCATTACGCGCTTTTGGGAGACATTTTTAGATGGCCCGGCCATCGAGAAGACCTCCTTCCACCTGGTTGCAGGTCGAATCGAGTTCGTCGACAGCACAATGGTACTGCCGAATACGAAGTTGGTCTGTTGGAAATATGTTAGATGGACCACATGGGGGTGCCAGGCACTTCTTGATCGGGGGGGCTTGATGATCCATGATCACCCCATGTTATCCATGCACATCCTTGCAGCGCGGTTGTGGAGGGAGCCCATGCGACGTGTCATTTCCACATTTCCGGTCGTTCTGCTGGTGACGGTCCTGTTCGGTTCCGGTTGTTCCGGTCTGAAGCTGCGGCTGCACAACGCCAGCGTGCAGAAGCCGTCCAACGTGGCGCTGTACTTCTCGGTCGAGACGCGCGCCGGGCTGCCCGTGCCGGGCCTGACGGCCGAGATGTTCCGGATCTACGAGGACGATCAGTTGATCTCGCCCTTCGAGTCCAAACAGACCATCCTCAACCCCGAGGTCGCGGTCATCCATTACACCGTTCTCCTGATGGACATGTCGGGCAGCATCACCGAGAGCGGATCTCTGCCTTCTCTGATCGAGGCGGCCTGCGCGTTCGCCGATCGGGTGACCCGCTCCCACCACATGGCCGTGTTCGGATTCGACGGCGGGCTCGAGCTGATTCCGGTCGTCGGCTTCACGACCCGCGCGGGCGCGGTCAAAGGGGGCTTGAAGAAGCTCGAGCGGCACAAGGTCAAGGACCCGTCGACCAACCTCAACGGCGCTGTCGTCGAGGCGGTCCGCGTCCTGGAGAAGCAGATGGGCAAGGCCAGCCAGCCGCTGCGCTTCGGCACCCTGGTGGTGTTCACCGACGGCACCGACCGGGCCCACCGGGTACACGAAGACGAGATGTTCGCGGTGCTGGACGAGTCCGACATGAACGTGTTCGCGATCGGCCTGGGCGGTGAGATCTCCGTGGACCAGTTGAGCAAGCTCAGCCGGACCGGGTTCGTCAAGGCCACAGACCGGGCCCAGATCGGCACGGCGTTCGACGAGGTGGCCTCGCTGATCGAGGCCGCCGCCCGCAAGTTCTATCTGTTATCCTACTGCAGCCCGTCGCGCGCCGGGATGCACCGGCTGCGCATCGAGGCCATGAGCGCCGACCGCTCGGGCGCGCTGACCCATGCGTTCAGCGCGGACGGGTTCGGCCCCAACTGCGATCCCGGCAAGAAGCCCGTCTTCAAGGTCGGGCGGATTCGGATGCAGTAGCCCAGCTAAGGAAGTCGGGGTCTCTCGATTTGCATTGGTTCTTGACCTTACCGCCATTGTGTAGTTCTATCCTGAAGATTCGCAACATTTTCTGCTCACTGGACCAAGGAGTGGGCCATGGCTTTTTGTTCTAATTGCGGGAGCGAGAATCCGGATGGGGCCAAGTTCTGTTCCAAGTGCGGACAGACCATGACCGTCCCGGCTGAACCACAAACCCCGGCCCAGCCAGCGGCCCCGGCCAAGCCAGCGGCGCCGGCCCAGCCAGCGGCCCCGGCCCAGCCAGCGGCGCCGGCCCGCCCGGAAGCTGCGGAAACGCCGGCCAAGCATGCCCTGGCATCTCCCAAGGTGCCAAAACCGGCGCGCGTCAAGGACGGCCCGGATCCCAACGCGCCGGACCAGACGCAGTTCTTCCTGGCCGCGGCCGGTGTGTCCCTGGGCTCCAAGATCAAGCGGGTGATCCTGTTCATTCTGGTCGCCGTGGTGATCGGCGCCGGTATTGTCATGTTGATCCACTACGGATTCCTGAAAAAGGAAGACCCGGCGGCAAAGGTCAAGAAGGCGGGTTCCACCCCGGCCGTTACTCAGCCAGCTCCAGCTCCGGCCGCGCCCGGCACGGCCCCCGCGGGCCCGGATGCCAAAGCTCCGGATGCCAAGGCTCCGGACGCCAAGAAATCGGATGCCAAGGCCAAGCCCGGCGACACGACCAAGAAGAAAAAAGGGACGAAGAAGAAGAAAAAGTCCGGCTGACCCACCTCTGGTTCCAACGGGGACGGCCGGCTGGCGGTTGATGACCCATGCCTCTGGTTTCTCTAGACAACGTCCACCTGTCGTTTTCCGGCGAGACAGTTCTGAAAAGCGTGTGCCTGCAGATGCAACGCGGGGACCGCCTGGTCGCGATCGGCCGCAACGGAACCGGCAAGACCTCGTTGCTCCGGCTGATCCACGGGGATCTCGCTCCGGACAGCGGCACGGTGAGCAGCCAGCGGGGGATCCGGATTGGGTTCATGCAACAGACCTGCGAGATGGACGACCGGACCACGGTGTTCGAGGCGGCCCTGTCGGGCAGGTCCGAGCTGATCGAGCTGCGCGACAGCATCGAGAAGCTGCAGGAGGAGGCCGAGCGCGGCGACCCGCGGCTGGTGGCCCTGCTGGGCGAGCACCAGGAGAGGTACGAGCGGGAAGGGGGCGACGACCTGGAGCGCCGCACGACCATGGCCTTGGAGAGCGTAGGCTTCGACTCGTCGCAGCTCGACCAGGAGACTGGCCTGCTGTCCGGCGGAGAGCGCAGCCGACTGACGCTGGCCCGCATTCTCATCATGGACGCCGACCTGCTGCTGCTGGACGAGCCCACCAACCACCTGGACATCAGGGGCACCGAGTTCCTGGAGCGCTACTTGGCCGGGTTCGGCGGTGCCGCCGTGGTGGTCTCCCACGACCGTGCGTTCTTCGACCGCTTCACCACCCGGCTTCTGGCCATCGAGTCCGACGGCAGCGTGGCCACCTACCCGGGCAACTACGCGAGCTACTGCGAGATCCGCGACGAGCGGCGTGCCAGGAAGCAGAAGGAGTTCGAGAAGCAACAGGCCCGGATAGCCAAGGACGAGGAGTACATCCGCCGCACCCACGCCGGGCAGAAGCACAAGCAGGCCAAGAGCCGCCAGAAGCAGCTTGACGGAGTAGAGCGGGTCGAGGCCCCCGCGTCCGGGGCCAAGACGCTGGGGCTGCACTTTTTGGAGGTGGAGCACAGCGGCAAGACGGTCTTCGTGGTCAAGGACCAGGTGTTGCGGCCCGGCGGACAGACGCTTCTGGAAAACGTCTCGTTCCAGATCGACCGCGGCGAGCGGGTGGGCATCATCGGGCCCAACGGTTCCGGCAAGACGACCCTGCTCAAGACCCTGGCTGGCGACCTGCAGCCGGAGTCGGGCAAGATACAGCGGGGATTCAACGCGCAGGTCGGTTACTACGACCAGGAGCTGTCCGGCCTGACCACCGGCCTGACCGTCCTGGACGAGCTGGCCGCCCACAGGCCCGACCTGTCGGAGCAGGCCCTGCGCAGCATGGCCGGCCGCTTCCTGTTTCGCGGCGACGCGGTCGAGCGTCCGGTCGAGTCTTTCTCCGGAGGAGAGCAGAGCCGCCTGGCCCTGGCGCTACTGGTACTGGGGCGTCACAACGTGCTGCTTCTGGACGAACCCACCAACCACCTGGACATCCCGTCGCGCGAGGTGCTGGAAGAGGCCCTGGACGAGTTTCCCGGCACCGTGGTGGTGGTCAGCCACGACCGTTACTTTCTCGACAAGGTGGCCAGGAGGATCCTGTCCATCGAGGGACGCACCCTGGTCGACGAGCTGGGGATCTATTCGGAGCTGCGCAATTCCGGGCGCATCATGCACGACGTGCCGGTCGAGCCCAGGGCGACCGACCTGCCTCGCAAGCAGGCCAAGCGGAATGCCTACGAGGCCCGTCGCCGGGCGAAGCGGGCCGAGGAGGGGCGCAAAACGCGGATCGACGAGTTGGAGAAGCTGATCCACGAGCAGGAGCAGGCCATCGAGGCCCTGATGCAGAAGATGGCCGACCCCTCCATGGCCCAGGACTGGGAGGGGCTGGACAGGCTCTCGGCCGAGAAGAAGGCCCTCCAGCAGGAGTACGAGACCAACCTGGCCGAGTGGGAAAGTATGCAGTCCGAGGCCGGGGAATAGAATAGCAATAGCTTGCCGCTTCACCAGGAAGGAGAGCCCATGTTGAACCAGCTCAAGCAGATGGCGATGAACCAGGCCATGAAGCTGATGTCCAATCCCAAGTTCACCAGGCTGATGTCCGATCCCCGGGTGATGAATACCATCGCCAAGGGCTTCGAGTTTCACGGGCAGGTCCGCTCCCGGGTCGAGAACAGCCTGCGCACATTGGCAAATACCTTCAACTTTGCCACCAAGGAGGAGGTGTCCAGCCTGCGCCGCAAGTTGGGCCACGTCCAGGATAGCCTGGGTGAGCTTCAGACCCAGGTAGAGTCCAGGGACGACTGATTCATTCCCCAATCATTTCTGGTCGACCAGACCGCGTTGCGTATTCGGATCACAAGGGGCTGGCGCTCGTCACCACCCGGGAGCCGTGGACGTGGCCGAAGGTGTGTGGGCTGCGAAGCAGGCAGACCGAGAACAGCACGTTGGTCTGGTGGCCGGGCACAAGCTCGAGGACCGCCGCCTTGGTGGCGTGCAGCTCCACGCCGGCCAGGTCAAGCCGGCTGTTGTCGGCCGCGATGGCCACATCGGCCCTGATGGTGCAGGCCGTGGCGGTCACCAGGGAGCCGCGGACGCTCAGCCCGACGTTCTTTCCGATGTCGCCGATGACGCAGTTCTCCATCAGGGCGGTGGATGCGACGATCACTACCTTTCCGGCGCGTACGTCCACGAGCCGCGCTTCCGGGCAGTTATGCAGCTCGATCCGCTCGTAGTCGCCCGAGAAGGTCGCGTCCCGCTCGTTCCGGCAGACGGCCACACCGCGGTCAGGCCCTCTCTTGCGGGGTCCGGCCGGGGCGGGTGGATTCTGGATGGCGTGGAGCAAGGCCTTCTCGAACGCATCCGGCTTGTCGAGCATGGGCGAATGGCCCGCGCCGGCTAGCATCTTCAGGCGGGCCCTGGGCAGGCGCGCGGCCAGCAGCTTGCCGGTGCGCGGCGGGGTGATCCGGTCGTCGACGCCCCAGAGGATCCAGGTGGGCGTGCTGACGAGCGGAAGCAGCCTCGAGAAATCTTCTTCCATCAGGGCCAGGGCGGCGATCTTGTTGGGGTCGGCGTTCAGCATTCGCTTGCGGGTCACGGCGCTGCCCAGCGCGATCTCCGGATCCACAGGAAACCTCTGGACCTGCGAGATCGCGAAGCCGGCCAGGTCGCGGATCAGGTCCCCGACCCCGTGCACCAGCACCACGCTCTGCTCGTGGCCGCGTCCGGCCTCGCGCAGGTAGACCTGACAGCCGAACACGGGTTCGAACTCGAAACGTTCGGGAAGGAGACCTTCATCACCCTGATCGTCGGCGGCAACGGGCCGCACGAATATAATCATCGCGGCCAGCAGGAACACAGTTCGGCACAGGACGGCCGAACACTGGGAGGACTGGCGCACCAATTAAGAAGGGCAGTCCTGGTTGCACACGTAGACTTCGTTGTCGCAGTCGATGACAGTCGCCGCGCCGCAGGAGATGGTGCAGTCGCCCCCGCCGCAATTCACTTGGCAGGTGTCGCCGGTGCAGTTGACCGTGCAGCCTCCTCCGGCGCAGTCGATGTCGCAGTCGCCGGCCATGCAGGTGGTAATGCAGTCCCCTCCGGAGCAGGTGGTGGAGCAGGATGTGCCGCCACAGGTGGTGCCGCATTCGGAGGTGCACTGCACGTCGCAGGTGGTGCCCTCGTAGCAGGTGGTCTGGCATCCCCCCGCGCCACAGTCCACGTCGCAGCTCGAGTCCTGCATGCACTCGGCCTGGCAGGCCTCGGAGCTGCAGTCAAGGTCGCAATCCACGTCGCAGATGCAGACTGTCCCGATGCAGAACTCGTCTCCTCCGTTCGGACCGTTGTCACCATCGCCCCCGCAGCCGGCCAGGGCCAGGGTCGAGATCATGAAGCAGACGGTCACTGAAAGCAGATTCTTCATGGTGGTTCTCCCTTTCTTCGCGAGTTGACAGGCGGGCATGATCCTACAATTGAGACGGCGGGTCAATCCATTGATCGGGGTCTTTCGACGATCAAGCTGACAGCTTCACCGCCGCCCAGGCACAGGCTGGCCATCCCGCGGCCGAGCCCGCGGTCGGCCAGGGCGTATAGCAGGGTGACCAGCACCCGGGCGCCCGATGCGCCGATGGGATGGCCCAGGGCCACCGCGCCGCCGTGCACGTTGAGGCGGTCTTCCGGTATCCCGAGTTCCCTCATGATCGCCACCGTGGAGACCGAGAAGGCCTCGTTGACCTCGTGCAGGTCGATGTCGGCCATGGACAGCCCGGCCTTGCGCAAAACCTTGGGGATGGACAGGATCGGGGTGACCAGCACTTCCATGGGGTCCTGGGCTGCGGCGCCCTGGGCGCCCACCCGGGCCATCACCTCGACACCGAGATCCTTCGCCCTTTCGGGGGTGGTGACCACGACTGCCGCGGCGCTGTCCGAGATCTTGGAGGAGTTTCCAGCGGTCACGCGGCCGTCTTTCTTGAAGGCCGGCCGGATCTTGGCCAGCGCCTCCTCGGGCGTCGGGCGCGGCACCTCGTCGGTGTCGAAGACCTTCGGATCCCCCTTGCGCTGGGGGATCTGAACGGGCACGATTTCGGCGGCGAACTTGCCGGCCTCCTGCGCGGCCAGGGCCTTTGTATATGATGCGGCCGCGAAGCGGTCCATCTCCTCACGGGAGATTTCGAACCTGTCGGCGATGTGCTCGGCGGTCAGGCCCATGTGTATGTCGTTGTTGATGTCCCACAGCCCGTCCTGGAGCATGGCGTCGAGCACCTCGGCGGCCCCCATGCGGTAGCCATAGCGCGCCTTTGGCAGCATGAAGGGCGCCTGGTTCATGTTCTCCATGCCGCCGGCCACCACCACCTCGGCGTCCCCGCACTGGATCGCCTGGGCGGCCAGCATGACGGCCTTGAGCCCCGAGCCGCACACCTTGTTTACCGTCAGGCACTCGATCGGCATGGGCAGCCCGGCGGTCAGCACGGCCTGGCGGGCCGGGTTCTGGCCCAGTCCGTGGGGCAGCACGCAGCCCATGATGACCTCGTCCACCTGCTCGGGCGCCACCTTTCCCCGGGCGATGGCCTCGCGGATCACCAGGGCGCCGAGCTTCTTGGCCGACACGTCCTTCAGGCTGCCGTTGAAATCTCCGATCGCCGTCCTGCAGGCACTTACGATGACCGCTTCTCGCATGACCGACCGCCTCCTTTGGGAAGATGGGATCTCGACCCATGTTAATAGCACCCGGGCCGTACCGCCTCAAGAGCGATTTTTCGATGTTGATCGTGAGCGGTCGGGGGTTAGACTGGCGGGGGGAGGTTGTCCACATGTCGCAAAGGCGTGCGCGGTTCGCGGGCTGGGGCCTGCTGGTCGCCAATCTGCTGATGGGAACGGTGCTGCTGGGTGCCGGGGTGATGGGATACCTGAACGCCGGCAAGTCGGTCGAGGAGCTGGACATGGCGCGCGGCCGGGACCTTCTGAGCGCCACCCGCCGGGCCATCGTGTCGGCCGGCAAGCTTCGGAAAAAGACCCTGGCCGGTGAGCTGGCGGTCATGCGCCCCCAGGGGGTGACCTTCATCGGCCTGCTCGACCCAGACGGCCGGCTGGTGGCCAGCGCCGGGCAGCCGGCCGCGACGATCGGCTCGATCCGACCGGAGCGCGGCGAGACTGGACCGTGGCTCGTCCGCGTGGGATCGCCCGCGCGGGTGCGGGTGGTCGACGCCCTGGTGCCGGGCGAGGTATCGCGAGGACGTCACCCGGGAGAGGACGATTGCCACGGCCTGGGTTGCGAGCTGCAACGGATCCTGACCGGCAACATGCTGGTGGTGGAGTTCGAGCCGGCGCTGTCGGACGCCGTCATGGCGCGCTCGCTGCTGGTGCTCGTGGTGTGCCTGGTAGCGGCCTTGCTGTTGATGAGCGCGAGCTTCTTGTTCTGGCACCTCGCCCGACGGGCGATCCCCCGGGTTCAGAACCCGGGGGATCGGGAGGCCGGATGAACCCGGCGGATCGGAACCGGACGGCATCCGTGGATCGCCCGGGCTGGCTCGACGCGGCCACCAGCGTGCTGCGCCGTCTGCTGCGCTCGCCGCGGTTCAAGGGCGACCTGCGGAGCGTGCTCAACCAGATCGATCCCGTCTCCGCCCCGGACCTGGTCCGCGTGGCGTTGTGGACCGACCCGTCGGTGTCCATGTCGTTCTTGAACGCCTTGCCGCGGGCGGCCAACGCGCTCATCCTCGGCTTGGCTGAGATCGCCGCCCAGTCAGAGCGCTTCCCGGCCCCGTTGCTGGCCAACTTCCTGCGCGACACCCTGAGCAGGATTCGCCTGGCCGCCCTGGGCAAGGCGTCCGGCCGAATGACGGCCCTGTCCCTGCAGCTGGCCGTGGCGCAGCAGGACTGGCCCGCGCTGGCGCGGGAGTACATGCGCGGATTCTCATCGGGAATCACCCTGGACCAGCTGGCCGAAGGCCTGGTGGGGGCGGCCGGGGTAATGGATCGGATCGCCGGGGATAACCTGGAATGGATCGACGCCCTGGCCAGCGCCGTCGGCCGGGTGATCTCCGAGCACCCCCGGCTCGTGGACCGCGTCCTGGTTCCGTTGCTCGGGCCCGTGCTCGAAGCCGTTCAACGGCGTCGCCATCGATGAAAAAATTGATACCGGGCGGGGCTGCGGTTCGTATATAGTGTGCTGCATGGATGCCGAAAACTTGGTCGGAATCGCCGGGGTGGGGAGCTATCTGCCGGAGAAGACCGTCGACGCCTGGGAGGCCGTCCGCGACTCGGGCATCCCCCGGGACAAGTTCGAACGCATCGGCGCCAGGCGCCTGCACCTGGCGGCCGAGGGCGAGAAGCCGTCCGACATGGCTTCCGAGGCCTGCCGCCGGGCGCTCGACGACGCCGGGCTTGCGCCTCTCGACGTGGACGCCATCATCTACGCCGGCTCCCACAAGGACCACGCCCGCTGGATGGCCTCGGCCAAGGTCCAGGCGGATCTGGGCTGTGGCGTGAGTTTTTGTTTCGACCTGCACCAGGGCTGCAACGGCCAGAACATGGCCATCAACGTGGGCCGCTCGCTGGTCTTGTCGGACCCGGACGTGCACACCGTGCTGCTCACCGCGGCCGAGCGCTGGGACACCACGCTTCAACGGCCCGTGCTGGGCCATTCGTTCGTTTTCGGAGACGGGGCCTCCGCGGCCGTGCTGCGCCGCGGTCACCCCGACCTGGTCGTCCTGGCCTTCACCTGCCGCACCTGGGGCGATCACCACAACACCTTCTGCTGCCCCGAGTTGGGCGCGTCCAGCAAGCTGACCCCCGAGGTGCTCGCCCGCGGCGGCCACCTGTTCCAGATCTACCGTCCGCTGCACACGGATCACGAATCCATCAAGGCCTTCGGCGTGGAGGTAAACCGGGTGGCCCGCGAGCTGCTCGAAAAGGCCTGCCAGCGGGCCGGGGCAGGGTTCTCCGAGATCGACGTGGTGATCACCATCAACGCGTCCAGGCGCCACAACGAGCTGTTCCTCGAGGCGCTGGGCCTTTCCGGTGTTCGCAACACCGCCCACTACGGCGAGGAGACCGCCCACCTCGGCACCGGCGACATCTTCTACAACCTCGAACGCGCGCAGCGCGAGGGCCTGATCCGAAAAGGAGACCTGATCGCCTTCTACACCGGCGGAGGCGGCTTCAGCTGGGCGGTCACCCTGGTCCGGGCGTAGGCGAGGGGGCAGAGCACAACATGACAGGGGGATTGGCATGACGAACATCTCACCGGAAGAAAGGATCGCCGGGCTCGAAGCTCGCCTCCGAGAGAGCGAGGAACGCTTCCAGGCGTTCTCCAAGAGGTTCCTGGACATCACCGGTTTCTTGGCCTTTCTTGGCCGCTCCCCTCTTGACAGCACGAGCCTGAGTATGAATAATACTTGTAATACTCTTACAAGAAGGCGATACGTGCGTATCACCACCAAGGGGCAGGTCACGATTCCCGTCGACATCCGTCAGAGGCTCAGATTGTTGCCGGGCTCGGAGGTGGAGTTCGAGGTGGAGGGCAACGTCGTCAAGATCGTCAGGAAGGCTGGGGGCCAGGGGCGCGGCAGGCGAATCGTCGAACATCTGCGTGCCAGGGGGTCGGTGAAGATGAGCACAGACGAGATCATGGCGTTGACCAGGGAATAGGCTCGAGGATCGGGTTGTGAACGGCACGCTCGTGGACAGCAACGTCCTGCTGGACATCTTCACCGAGGATCCGAATTGGTTCCGGTGGTCCGCCTGAGCATCGCGGCCAGGGACGGGACCAGCCCCAGGAACATGTGTGCGGAAAAGAAGGTCCTCGGCTGCGCGTCCCTGTCCAGGTGACCCTTCCAGCCCCACAGCATGTCGTCGCCGCTTTTCGTCGCGGTGACGGTCAGGGTCGCGCGGTCGCCCGGCTGGACCTCGATGGGGGCCTCGATCGGGAAGAAGGCTTGCTTCCAGCAGGTGGGAGGGTCGTACGGAGAGGTCGAGAGTCTCGTTCCGGGGGAGAGGGCGGCCGTGAACCACGCGGCGAAGCCGTGCAGCACGCCGCCGCGCTCGATCTCGAACTCGGCCGTGGCGGACAGGGGGCCTGGCTCGTCCACATCGGCGAGGGAAAGATCCCAGAGCGTCATGGCCTCGGACAGCTTGCCGTCCGGTTTCGTGCGGATGGAATAGAACTGGTTGAAGGACAGCGAGCGGCACGGCCCGAAGTCGAGGCCGTGGTGCTCCCGGCCCCAGGAAGCCAGGAGCTCGTGCAGGTCGGGCTCTTCCCAGGGGGCGAAGAAGACCTCGACGGTCTCGGGTATCAGGCGGCCGCCGGGCTCGAGCCATTTCCTGCAGAAGTACGCGAAGATCTCGACGATGTTCTCCTCCAGGCCGGCGGAGCCGAGCAGCTCGCCGATTACCACGTTCGCCTTTTCGGGCAGATCGACGGACGTGGCCTCTGACTGGATGAAGGTTATCCTGTCCGAATATCCGTTGGCGGTGGCGATCTCCCTGGCCACCTGGATGACGTCTCCCCGCTCGATCGCGTACACCCGGCCGGCCCCGGCCCGGCAGGCAAGGCAGGCGAGAACTCCGGTGCCGGTTCCGATGTCCACCACCACGTCCCCGGGCTCGACCCTCTCGCGGATCGCCCTGTCAAAGGCCCGCACCCGCACCCCGTCGATCAGGATCCTGCGGTGGTAATCGATCACGATTCCTCCCAGATGTGCTCGACCGCCGCCGCCGCCTCCCGGATCTCGCCCACCTCGAGGTCGCGGCACGCCACCGCCTGGACGAGATCCGCGGCCACGGAAAACCCCTTCTCCTCGAGGACGTGTCCGTTGACCGTCTGGGCCAGGATCCTCAGGGCGGCCGTGCCCGGCTTGACCGGCCTGGTCCGGGTCCGGCCCCGGGGCTGGACCCGCGGGAACACGATCGCTCCGACCGGCCATTCGCCACCGGACTCGACCAGCCCGGCGGCCGGCATGCCGTAGAACACCTCCTCCCCTCCGGCCGGGAAGGGGCGCGGATGGAGGGTCACCTCCGGACCCAGGGGAGAGAGGATCTCCAGCGAGCTCCTCCGGACCTTCATGGGAAGGGGGTAGGGCCTCACCGTCAGGTCGGCGGAGAGGGGGGCGAACTCGTCGGACAGGTACCTGAACCCGCGCTTGAGCAGGGCTGCGCAGACCGAGGTCTTGCCGCTTCCGCTCGGCCCGGGGAGGAGCAGGGCCCTTCCGTCCCTCAACAGGGTCGCCGCGTGGATCAGCCCGAAGGCCCGGCTTTCTGCAAGCTCATAGGACAGGTCTCTCTGGATGACGCCGAACACGGTCTCGCGCTTTTGTGCTTCGAACGATGCGCCCTTCCTGGCGATGCGGTACTCGTCCTGGATCTTTTCGATCTGGTATTCGAGATCGAGCGGCGTCCGGGGCGGAAGCGAGGGCAGGAATGCCGTCAGCCGGGACAGCTCGTCCTCGAGATCGGCCGCTGGGGTCCGAATGCCCACGGCCAGGGAGATAGCTCGGAAGATCATCCTCCCTTTTCCACCAGGTCCTTTTCGAGAAGCTCCCCGATGATCCGCGCCACGTCGGCCCGGACCGCCGCGGGGTCGGCGGACAGGACCGACAGGATCTCGTCGGCGATGGCCGAGACAGTGGTGTTGCCGTCGCACAGCTCGGCGATGGCGGCCGCGGTCGGATTCAGGACGTGGACCTCGCCGCTCTTAGCGTCGTAGAGCAGGAGCTCGTCGTCGACCTCCCGGCTGAGCAGGTCGTCGCGCAGTTTTGGCTGCCCGGTCATGCCCGGGGCACCTCCTCCCCGGGACGGGCCTCTTGCCGCCACAGATCCTCCACGGCCCCGAACAGCCTGTCGGCGTACCGGAGGACCGGGTCGAGGGCGTCGAGCAGTGCCGGGTCTGAGTGGACCAGGGCGCAGAGTTGGCACGGGGTCACGACGGGGTCGAAGTCCGGAAGCTGCTCGGCGACCCCGGGCCAGCGGTGGCGCGCCAGCTCGTAGATCGGCAAGAACCCCCAGCCCGTGACCAGGCGGGTGTACCGGTCGGCATGGATGCGTTGAAGCACGTCCGCGAGTTGTTCCTGGCGCAGGTTTCCGAAGGCGAGCTCCGCCCGGACGTTGAACCCTCCCGAGCAGCAGGGATAGACCCGGCCGTCCGGGTAGATCGTGACGTCGTAGGACCGCGGCAAGCCGCAGCCCCGGAACCGCTCCGGCCCCAGTCCGTAGTCGTCCGGGGTGACCGCGCGCCCCGCCTCCTCGTGGACGGGAATGGCGAGACGACGGGTCGTCGAGACGCCTTCCGGGACCTGGACCACGTCCTCGACCCTTGTGTCGGCGTCCCAGAACACCCCGGCCAGCTCGGCGGCGATTCCCAGCTCGCGCGCCGCGGTCACGGCGTTCTCGGCGAACGCCGCGGGCACGAAGGCCTGGTGGGAAGGGTCGGTGGACACGGAGATCTCGCTCAACCCGCGTTCGTGCAGGGGCCGGAGCTTGCGCCTGGCATCTTCAAGGCTCTTGGCCCAGTGGGCGGAGGTGACTATCCTGAAAGCCAGACCGCAGTCAGCGGTGGCCTCGAGGATTTCGATCAGGTCCCGGTAGTAGACGAACGGCTCTCCCCCGGTGATCACCACGCGCCCGATCGACGGCAGCCTGCCCGCCTGTCGGATCCAGTCGACGGCTTCTTCCCTGTCCATCCTGCCCGGGCCGTATTCCTCGGTCGAGTGGCAGCAGAAGTCGCAGTCGAGCGGACAGGCCATCCCGTAGACCACGACCAGGGTGTCGCTGAATGTACGCCGGTGTTCCATGGGAGCCCTGTTCAGACGATGGTTACCCGCACTTGGGGATTTGGTCTCGGGCCGACCCGTGGCAAGGGTTTGGCGCCGCTCTGGCCCACGAAGGCGCTCAGGCTGAGGATTGTGGGGGCGACGTAAACCCCGAGCTTCAGCAACCGGCGCCTGGCCTGGTCCCGAGGCCTGTTCTTGTCGTCGTTTTTCGGCACTCGCGCATCCTTGGCGAGACGGGCACTCGCCAAATTGCAATAATATCATAACTATGCCCGGTCTGAGCGGGAAAATCAAAAAATCAACGGCGGCCGACCAGTTGCAGGACGCGCTTGCGGAACAGGTCGAGCAGGCGGCGGGCCATCGGGCCGGGGCGGCCGGAGCCGATGGTGTGCTTATCGATCCCCACGACCGGCATGACCTCGCGGAGGGTGCTGGTCAGCAGCACCTCGTCGGCGGTCTTCAGATCCTCGGGCAGGATCTCGCACTCGCTGCAGGGGATGTCGTGGTCCCTGGCGATCTGAAGGATGAACCCGCGGGTGATCCCCTCGAGCAGGCCGGTCTCCAGGGTGGGAGTGTGAAGCTCGCCGCCGCGCACGACGAACACGTTGGCCGATGAGGCTTCGGCCACCCGGCCGTGAACGTCGAGCAGCAGCGCGTCGTCGAACCCGGCCCCGCGCGCCTCGCCCAGGGCCAGCACCGAGTTGAGGTAGTTGCCGGTCTTGGCGGCCGGGTCATCGGCGGAGCGCGGCATGCGCCGCACCTGCGGGATGGAGACCCTGATGCCCTGTTCGTACATCCGTCGGGGAAATGGCTCGTACTGCTTGACCAGGATTACGCTCAGCGGGCCCACGGCCAGGGTGGGATCCAGACTGATGGGGCCGCTGCCCCGGGTGACGATCAGGCGGATGTAGGATTCGGCATTGCCGGCCGCGGCCATGGTCCTTTCGATCTCGCGTACGAGCCAGGCGCGTTCGGGAAGCTCGATCTGCAGCTTTGAGGCCGAGCGTTCGAGCCGCTCCAGGTGTCGGTCCAGGGCGAAGGGCTTTCCCTGGTAGGTGCGGATCACCTCGTAGACCGAGTCGCCGTAGAGGAACCCGCGGTCGAAGACCGGGATGCGCGCCCGATCGGGCTCGAACAGCTCGCCGTCGATGCTGATGCGGGTGGACATGGGTCCTGTGTACCAGACCGTCGCGCCCGGAGGCAATCCGGAAATCGATGTCTTGCCAACGGGCAGGTGGAGAAACTACTCTTCGAGCATGGACGCGAGGTCGCGCTACACCGTCTATCAGAAGGTCGGCCAGGCGGCCCGGGCCGCCGGGGTTCCGTTCAGCTCCTATCTGTCCCCGGATCTGGAAAGGGCCCGCTACCGCCTGGGCTCGAGCTCCGCGGACCGGGTGCTGCCTTACTCCCTCGAGCCCGAAGTCGTCGAGTGTGTCCGTGCCGCCCTTTCCGAGCTGGCCGTGCTGTACGTCGGTCGCAACCGGCGCTTCGTGGGCGAGGGTGCCTACGACGCGTTGCTGTTCAACGTAGAGCCCACCGCGGCGGTGCTGGGGCCACCGGCCTACCGGGCGCCCGCCTCGGTCGAGAACCCGGTCGTGCGACGGGCGCTCGAGCGTTCGGCCATGATCCTGCCGGGCCTGGACGCCGGGGTGCTGACGGCCTGGTGGGGATCTCGCGGCCGGGCCCTGCTGCGGGTGCTGACCGACATGCACCTGCAGGCGGTGGGCGAGATGGAAGGCTCCACGGGCGAGCTGACCCCGGTGCTGCTCCACTGGGTTCTGCTGAGCTCTCACGAACTCGCGGCCAAGGTGCTTCAGCCTCTCGACCTGGCCGAATCGGTGCGCCACGAGGTGCGGGCCGCACTGCTCACCGGTCTGCACCTGGTCCATCACCTGGTTCGTTCGCGCGTCAAGCAGTTGCGGCCACAACCGGACGAGCGGCTCGACCTGACCTGGTCGGCAATGTTGTCTCCGCGGGTGAGCTTCGCCTGCGATCTTCCCCTGCTGGCCAGGTGCCGGTTCTATCCCCTGCGGCTGGACCAGTTGGGCGATCGGGCCGCCGGCCTGGTGGAGCTGTTCGACTCGGCCGGCTGTGACAGGGCCGCGAACGACCTGCTCGACTGGGTGCAGAGAGACTCCGACCTGGGCCGCCAGGCGCGGGAGGGTCTGGCCGTCGAGTGGTTGAGCGAACAGCTCGTCGGGTTGCTGGCCGCCTCGCCGGACGAGAAAGGCGAGTTGTTCGACTTTGTCCAGCAGACGCTGCGGTCTCCCACGGCGGGGGCATCCCTGCTGGCCGACAAGAAGAGGCGCAAGCAGACCGTGCGCTGGCTGGGGTCGCTCGCGGATTCCACCGGCAACCCGGAGATCGCCCGGCGCCTGGAATCCCTGGCCGATCGGTTCAGGCGATACAGCGGCAGGAACCCCGCAAGGGGCCTGCTCGACGACGACCAGGTCCGCGAGCGGGCGCTCCAGGCCTGGATGGCCGCGGCCGGCGACGTGCTCTGCACCCGGGCGGCATCGCGTGCGCTGACCCGGCTGTCGCTGCGCACGGGTTCCGAAAGCGACCGGACCCTGGACGAACTGTACGACAGCGGCCGGCTGTACCGCTTCGGGCCGACGTTCAAGCCCTTTCTCAAGGTCTACAAGCGAGCGGGCCGGGTGGGGCACTACTTCATCGATGTCAAGGACTACACCCGCCAGACCGTCCTGCTCAAAGAAGAGATCATGGCCGAGTTCATCCGCCGCGAGTTCTACGAACCGATCCTGGCCATCGCCCGGGAATATTACCACGGCCTGCCGCAGCTGGCCGACCGCGGCGGGGTGCACCTGAACAACCTGCTGGGCGACGCGGTCTCGCTGTCCGGCGACGTGGTCTCTCTGGTGCGCATCACGGTGGGCATCCGCCAGCACCTGGACCGATACGCCCGCGGCCTGGCCAACAAGCTCGAGCGGGACGGCGAGAAGCAGGAGCTGGTGGCCGGCAGCTTCATCTCGTTCGGCACCGAGGCCGTGGTGCTCACCTTCGATGACGCGATCTGGGGGCAGGTCAGGGTGTCCATCGCCGAGAAGATAAACGAGTCGGCCCGCGGGACCGCCCGCGCGGCCCAGGTGCTCTCCTCGCTGCGTGCCCGGCTCGGGCACGAGCGCCAGAGGACGAACAACGCCGCCCTGCGGCCGGCCTTCAGGGTGTACGTGGACCAGGCAGCGCTGTACAACGCCGGCGACGCGCTCAGCGGCGAGGCCCTCGAGGCATACTGCCGGGCCGCGGCCGGCGAGATGTGCTTCGTCGAGCTCTCGCTGCCTGCGGAGAGGCTCGAGGCCGGGCTGCGCCGCCAGGTCGTGTTTTTCGCAAACGAGCTGCGCCTGGTGGCGGGCGTGTCGCCAGAAAGCGGCCGGCTGGCCGAGCTGTTCCGCTTCGCCGGCACGATTGTGTTCAAGGGCTTCGAGAAGGACCACCCGGTGGATGTCTGGGAGATGGTCAACCCTACCGATTCGGCCGGCCGTGCCTTTCTGAACTCACCCGCCCTGGCCGCCGCGGTGGCGTCCGCGATGCACTGATCCCTGCTTTTCGATCCCCAGCGACCGGAGTTCCCGCTCGGCCTGGCCGGCCCAGTCGCGGTTGGCCCGGGGGTTTGCCGGGCTGGGGTGCAGGATCCGGCCGATCGTCAGGTCGAGCCCGCCCAGGGCCGCCCGTGCGCGGGCCTCGGCGAATCTGCCCACGCCGATTGCGAATCGCGGTCGCAGGTGCTCCACGCTCGCGCGGAGCGTCCGGTCGCAGGCCTCGAACAGCGGCTCGCGCTCGGCCGCGGGCAGCTTGTCCGGGGTGCGGTTGCGGCCGCTGGCCTCCATGAAGGTCAGGGGGCAGTAGTTGAGCACGAAGAAGCGCTCGAAGAATTTTTCCGGGGTGCCGAATCGGCTCCTGGCCCAGCCCCAGATCCTGGCGCCCGAGACCTCGGAGCGCGGGCAGGCGAAGCCCAGCACCGGGCGCCGGGGGTGCTCGGTTTTGGGTTTTTTCACGACGCCTTCGATGCCCAGCCAGTCGCGCACCGCCGAGACCTCGCCGAAGGGCACCCCGGTCTGGGCCATGCCGAAGGGCCCCGGGTTCATGCCCAGGAGCAACACCTCCACCCCGGGCCGGGCGTAGCGCTTCAGGTACGCTTCGGCGGGCTCCTTCGCGTACTGCAATGGATTGTAGACGTGCGTGACCGGCGGGCCGAACCTCAGGCGGCCGAGACATCGAGAGAGGCTGCGGGCTGCGGCGATCAGGTCCATGCCTGCACAGCATAGCAAAGGCACAGGCGAGATCTATACTTCCGATTGTCTTTTTCGTGCATGCTTGCTAGAAATAGGAGCCCGGGCCATAGAAACCCTTGATGGAAAGGTGTGGACATGAAAATGCGCGATGAATACCGATGGTCGACCCTGGGGTTCGTCTGTCTGCTGGCCGTGACCCTGGCCGGCTGCTCCTCGGACGGGGATGGGCCCGATTGCCTGGAGGATTCCTGCTCCGGCCACGGCGTCTGCGACAACTCGTCGGGCGAGATCGTCTGCGACTGCGACGAGGGCTACGCCGGCGACGTCTGCGGCGATTGCGACGAGGGCTACCAGGACAACGACGGCGACGGCTCCTGCGCGCCCGACTGCGACACGGCCATACTGGATTGCGGCGAGCATAGTGCCTGCGACGACTCCGGGGGCGCGGCCGTCTGCGTCTGCGCCGCCGGATACCAGGACAACGACGGCGACGGTTCCTGCCTGCCCTCCTGCGGGGACTGCGGAGGCAACGGGTCCTGCGACGACTCGTCGGGCCAGGTGGTTTGCGAGTGCGACTCGGGATACCAGGACAACGACGGCGACGGTACCTGCACTGCCGACTGCGACACGGCCGCGCTGGATTGCGGCGATCACGGCGCCTGCGACGACGGCGCCGGGACGGCCGCCTGCGCCTGCGACGAGGGCTGGGGCGGCGACGCCTGCGAACGGTGCGCCGACGACTGGCAGGACAACGACGACGACGGGGTCTGCGAGCCGGGTTGCGGCGTTGCCGTGATCGACTGCGGCGACCACGGGTTCTGCATCGACTCCAGCGGCCAGGTCGAGTGCCGTTGCGCGACCGGCCACGCGGGCGAGACCTGCGACGAGTGCGCCGAGGGCTACCAGGACAACGACGAGGACGGCGCCTGCGAGATCGGCTGCGACCTGTTCGGCGGCGCCTGCGGCGTCCACGGCCACTGCGACGATTCGACCGGCGCGGCCATTTGCGTGTGCGACGAGGGCCACACCGGCGACGACTGCCTGACCTGCGCCGACGGCTATCAGGACAACGACGACGACGGCGCCTGCCGGCCCGACTGCGCCACGGCCGCGCTCGACTGCGGCGACCACGGCGCCTGCCAGGACGGGACCGGCCTTTCGGTCTGCGCCTGCGACGATGGCTACGCCGGCGAGTCCTGCGACGTGTGCGCGGCCGGCTACCAGGACAACGACGACGACGGCCTGTGCGCGCCCGACTGCGCCAGCGCCGGGTTGGCCTGCGGCGCCCACGCCCACTGCGAAGACGACAGCGGCACGGCCGCTTGCATCTGCGACGCCGGCTACACCGGGGCCGACTGCGACCAGTGCGCCGCTGGCTACCAGGACGGCGACGACAACGGCACCTGCCTGCCCACCTGTGAGACGCTCGGCTGGGTTTGCAGCGGCCACGGCCAGTGCGACCACGCGGACGGCACCGCCGAGTGCGTCTGCGACCAGGGCTACGCCGGCGACCAGTGCCAGGGGTGCGACGAGGACTGGCAGGACAACGACGACGACGGCGAGTGCCAGCTGGCCTGCTCCAGCCCCGAGGTCTACTGCGCTCTCCACTCGCACTGCGAGGACGAGACCGGCACCGCCGGCTGCGTCTGCGACACCGGCTACATCGGGGTCGACTGTGACCAGTGCGACACCGGCTACCAGGACACGGACGTCGACGGCTCCTGCCTGCCCACCTGCGAGACGCTCGGCTGGACCTGCAGCGGCCACGGCACCTGCGTCTACGTCGACGGGCACGCGGCCTGCATCTGCGACGCCGGCTACATGGACGACGGGGCCGGACACTGCCTGGTGATCGGGGAGGGCGACGACTGCAACTCGCCGCTGCTGCTCGACCTGTCGGCCGACAGCGTGCAGGGCAACACGGTAGGCTCCGGGGCGGACTACTCGGGCGATTGCGGCGGCGGCAGCGCCGAGGAGCAGGTCTACGTGTTCACCGTGGCGCAGCAGGTGCACATAGTATTCGAGACAAGCGGCTACGACACCATACTGTACCTGCGATCCCTGTGCAACAACGCCAACAGCGAGATCGCCTGCAACGACGACGGCGGGCCGGGCATGGGCTCGCGCATCAGCGTGGACCTGCAGCCGGGCACCTACTACCTGTTCGTCGACGGCTACAGCACGAACGCCGGCTCATACACCCTGACCATCGAGATCGACTGTCCGCCGGGCTCGATCTACTACCCGGCAACGGGCGAGTGCATCGACGACCCCTGCGTTCCCAACCCCTGTAGCGATCCCAACAAGCACGTGTGCGAGCCGGTCCTGCCGGACTCTTTCACCTGCGTCTGCGATCCGGGCTACATCGTAGACCCGGGCGACCCGGACGCGTGCATCCCGGATCCCAACCCCTACGGCGAGGCCTGCGCCGACGCAATGCCGCTGGCCGTGGGCGATGTCGTGGTTACAGGCACCACCTCGGACGCGGTCGACGACGGGAGCGGCACCTGCGCGGGCGACGGCCCCGACCGCGTCTACGGCTTCGTGCTGGACGAGGCCATGCGGGCCGAGTTCCTGATGACCGGCTACGACACCGTGCTGCACATCCGGACCGTCTGCGACGACATCGACAGCGAGGTGGCCTGCAACGACGACGGAGGTGGGAACTACAACGCGAAGATCATCACCTTCCTGGAACCTGGCACTTACTACGTGTGGGCCGACAGCTGCTATTCGGGCGGCGGGGACTACGACCTGATCTACTCGTTCAGGACCGACCCGTGCGCAGGCGACCCCTGCCCGGGCACGCCCGAGTGCGTGTCAGCGCCCGACTGGTCGGGCTACGATTGCGTCTGCCCGGCGGGCATGCTTCCCTTCGACGGCGACTGCGTGGACAACCCCTGCGATCCCAACCCGTGCGCCCAGGAGCACAAGACACGCTGCGCGCCCGTGCTGCCGGTCGACCACACCTGCGAGTGCAACATCGGCTACATCCCCGACCCGATCGCTCCTGACACCTGCATCATGGACCCGGACGCCAACGAGTGGGCCTTCATCGTGTTCCTCAACGCGGACAACAACCTGGAGGACGCCGGCTACACCGACGTGGACGAGATGGGCCAGGCCGGCTCCACGCCCTACGTGCACATCGTGGCCCTGTTCGACACCTACTCGGGCCCGGCCGACGTGATCTACGTGACCCAGGGCGGCTACGACACGGTCGAGAGCTGGGGCGAGGTCGACATGAGCGACTGGCAGGTGCTGCGCGACTTCGGCATCTGGGCTATCGAGAACTACCCGGCCCGGCACTACGCCTACATGATCTGGGACCACGGCGGCGGCTGGAAAGCGGCGCCCAAGAACCCGATCACCAAGGGCTTCTCCAACGACGACCACGGCTCGGCCTACGAAATCTCGATCTCCAACGGCGACTACGCCGCGGCCATGCAGGGCATCGTGGACGCGCTGGGCGGCAAGCTGGACATCGTCGGGTTCGACGCCTGCCTGATGGGCATGTGGGAAGTTGCCGACGCCTCGGCCCCGTTCGCCCACTACCTGTTGGCCTCGTCCGAGACCGAGCCGTTCGATGGCTGGGCGTACCACGGCTTCATGCCCGGCCTGATCGCCAATTGGGAGATGAGCGCCCTGGAACTGGCCACCTCGATCGTGGACACATACTACAACGAGGACCCGGACGACTCCACCCTGTCGGTCATCGACCTGGACACCATGGTCGTCCTGGACGCGGCCGTGACCGGCTTCGCCGACGCCCTGCTGCTGCATCCCGAGCTGTACTCCCAGATCGAAGCGGTTCGCTCGAGCACCCAGTCCTTCTACTACTGGGAATTCCGCGACCTGCAGGACTTCGCCGAGCGGGTCTCGGCCATGCCCGGCTCGCCGGCCGACCTGGTGACCGCGGCCGACGCCCTGGTGGCTCAGCTCCAGATCTCGATCGCCTACAACATGGCCCAGTCGGACTACCCCGGCGCCAACGGGCTTTCGATCTACTTCCCGGACCGCGGCTCGAGCGTGGACCCGGCCTACTCGGACGTGGGCGCGGTCTGGAGCCAGAACTCCACCTGGGACGAGTTCCTGCAGGACTTCTGCAACTGAGCTTCTCGGTTACGATCACTCGGACCGGACGCGCTCGATCGCGAGGCCCCGGGCGCGGAGCTTCGCGACCATGCCCTCGGCGCCTACCAGGTGGCCGGCGCCGATGGCGAAGAAGAAGCTCTTGCCACGGCCGGCCTCGATCTTCTTGGCGATCCGGTCGCTCATGGTCGCGTTGCGGTCGGTGAACAGGCGCTTCATCAACTTCTTGTCGAGCTCGTTTTCCGGATCGTAGGTCTCGAGCATGGCGGCGAGCATCTTCTTCTCGTCGCCGGACAGGTAGGCGGCGAGCAGGTGCTCGATCGGATCGCGGCCCTCGGCCTTGAACTGGTCGAGCAGGTCGAGGGTCTGCTCGAGCATGCGCACCTGCTTCTCGTCGCTCAGCCCGTCGAACACCCCACGTGGATGGTGCCGTACAGGTACGACGGCTTGTCGCCCTGGATGCGCCACAGGAACGGATCTTTCCCGGTTTCTTTACTAGTGGCAGGGGAGAGGAACAGGGCTAATGCGATTGCCGAGTACAGCCACGGTCGGATACGGTTTTGCATCGTTGGCCTCCTTGTCGATCTGTTCATGGGCTCCCTATTGGATCACGTCCGGACGGGTCGGTGCAAGTGTCCGGCAGCGACGATTGTGTTACCCTCCCCTGAGAAGAGGGAGAAATGATCGCGAGAGGACTGAAACTAGTGGCCGCGGTTTGCGTGCTTGGCGTGATGTTCAGCCTGGGAATATTGGCGGGCCTGGATCGGGCCGACGAGCCCGCGCCGCAGCCGATCGCATTGGCCCCGGCGCCTTCTGAGCGCGGCCCCGGCGAACCGTCGGAAACGCTGCCGGCCTGTCCTTCCATGCTGGATCTGCGGGATCTGCGGGCCGAGTTGGCCGGGGCCAGAAAGCGTATCGAGGAGCTCGAGTCGCGGCTGGCCCTGGCCGGGGTGCTGGAGCGCGGCTACCAGGGCCAGCTGTTCGGCACCCCCCAACCCTGGCCTGCGGACACGCCCGCGCATCTCGCCCCGCAAGGGTTCCAGGACTTGCTGGCCCGGAGCATGGACGCGTGTGAAGTGCCGGCCGAGCTGGTCGGGTTCGACTGCGAAGAGGCTCCCTGCATCGCCATGCTGCGCCCCGCCGGGCGCGGGTGGATCTGGAGCCTGATCCGCGACTGTCCCGAGTGGGCCGAGCGCTTCCGGCGGGTGCCCCTGCGGACGGATTTCTGGGCCGACTGCGGCCCTGGCGAGACCGAGCACGTGGTACTGCTCTCCCCCTTCTGGGCCGATTTCCCGGGCGACCGGGAGAACCTGGACAAGCGACTGGGCGCGCGCTTCTCGCAGATTCGCGAACGCTGGCGCTGCGGCCGGGCGCGGTGATCATGGGGTTATGAACCGTGCTCTTTCGATTCTGCCTCTACGGGTTCCTGAAGAACCAGCAGTACTTCGATCCCTTCCTGGTGCTGGTGTTCCTGCACAAGGGGCTCTCATTCCTGCAGATCGGCCTGCTGGTGGCCGTGCGCGAGGTGACCGTCAACCTGTTCGAGGTGCTTTCCGGAGCGGTTGCGGACGTATACGGCCGGCGCCGGGCCATGATCGGTTCGTTTGCCGCCTACATCGCCAGCTTCGTGACCCTGGGGCTGGCGCGTGACCTGGCAGCGCTGTTCCTGGGCATGTTCCTGTTCGGCATCGGCGACGCATTCCGCACCGGCACCCACAAGGCGATCATCTTCTCGTGGTTGCGCGCGCAGGGCAGGGAGGACGAGCGCGCCCGGGTCTACGGATTGACCCGTTCGTGGTCCAAGATCGGCTCGGCGGTTTCGAGCGTGCTGGCGGCGGTATTCGTGCTGCTGTCCGACTCGTACGAGGTGATCTTCTTCGCGGCCGTGGTGCCGTATGCCCTGGGCATAGTGAACTTCCTCGGCTACCCCGCGGAGCGGTACGCCGCCCCGGCCGGGCGTACCCCGGCGGGCGCAGTCGTGCGTCACCTGGCGGCCACGGTCCGGACCATGTGGCGGCGCCGGCGCTTACGCCGGCTGGTTCTCGAGTCCATGGGGTTCGAGGGGGTGTTCAAGGCGGCCAAGGACTACCTGCAGCCGTTGCTCCAGGCCGCCGCCCTCATCTGGTGGGCTCGTCTGTTCGGGCCCGCGTCGCTGGGGGAGCGGCAGCAGACCGCCTGCCTGGTGGGCCCGGTATACTTCGGCCTGTACCTGTTGTCCGCCGCGGCCAGCCGGCAGGCGTACCGCCTCGGCGACCGGGCCGGCTCGGAGGACCGGGCCGCCCGCTGGCTCTGGGCGGCCGGCGCCCTGCTGTTCGCCGGGCTGCTGCCCGCCCTGTGGTTCGATCTGCGCGGCGTCGCCATAGCCGGGTTCGTGTGCCTGTTTGTGCTGCAGAACGCCTGGCGGCCGATCCTGATAAGCCGCTTCGACGCCCACTCCGACGAAAGCCAGGGCGCCACGGTGTTGAGCGTGGAGAACCAGGCCAAGAGCCTGGCCACCATGCTGCTGGCCCCGCTCATGGGCGCGCTGGTGGACCTGGCCAGGCAGGAGGGTCTCGGGGGCGCGGACGGGTTCTGGCCCGTGGCCGCAGTCGGAGCCGTGGTGGCCCTGGCCTTCGCCCTGACCGCGCTTGGACGTGGTACTTTTCCAGCCAGGAGGAGTCCTTGACGGACATGGAGTATCCCATTCTGGAGCATCCTGGCGGCGGCCGGGCGGTGATCGAGCCGTCGGCGCTGCTGGCGCGCAAGCCGCGCGTGCCCGAACGCTGCGTGCTGTGTTTCTTCCTGGATGTGCTGAAACGGAGGAGCAGGCAGGGGCAGCTCGAGCCATTGCTGAAGCTGCGCGGCGAGGGCGAGCCGATCCAGGTCTTCAGGCTCGGCAAAGGTCCGGGCGCGTGCACGGTGTCCTTTCCCGGCCTGGGCGCGCCGTTTGCGGCCGCTGTGATCGAGGAGCTGATCGCCCTGGGGGGACGGAAGTTCGTGGTCTGCGGCGGCGCCGGGGTGCTGGACTCTTCCATCGCGGCGGGCGAGGTGATCGTCCCCACCTCTGCTGTGCGCGACGAGGGCACCTCGTACCACTACCAGAGGGGCGGGCGCGTAAGCCGACCCCATCGGGATGCGGTCCGGGCCATCGAGCGGGCCTGTCGCGAGCGCGGGCTCACCTTTCGCAAGGGCCTTTCCTGGACCACCGACGCGGTCTACCGGGAGACGCGCAAGATGGTCCGGCGGCGCCGGGCAGAGGGGTGTCTTGTCGTGGAGATGGAGGCGGCCGCGCTGTTCGCGGTGGCGCGGTTCCGCAGGGTGGTGCTGGGCCAGGTGCTGTACGCCGGCGACGACGTGTCGGGCAGTGACTGGGACCGTCGCGACTGGGACAGGCTGCGCCGGACCCGCGAGGACCTGTTCGACCTGGCGCTCGCCGCCTGCCGGCTGATCGGGGATTGATCCGGCCCGTAGAAAAGTTCCAACCCATTCGAAAATCCCTCATGCGACCTCGGTGAGACGGTCTGCCAGGGCCAGCAGGTCGTCGAACTTCGTGTGTTCGCGATCGTGCACCTGCCGGACCAGGTCGCGGGGCAGGCCGGACAGGCCCACGCGGCTGCCCACCAGGGCGCCGGTGATGGCAGCGGTTGTGTCCACGTCGCCGCCACACTCGATGGCCAGCCGGATGGCGGAGGTGTGGTCGTCGGGCTGCCTCGAGCAGGCCCAGAACGCGCACAGCACGGTCGGGATGACGTAGGGCGAGACGCCCTGCCAGTCGCCTGGCTCTGCGTCGGTGTAGCCGGCAGTGGTGAACCACGCAGCGGCCGGCTCCCGGCCGTCCTGTTCGGCCTGGATCCGGTCGGGCAGCTCGCCGAGCAGGTCGGCGAAAGGCGGGTACAGCCGGGCGGCCTGGGGCGCCGTCCGTTCGACCAGCGACCGCGCATCGGCCGGGCCGCCTTCGACCAGGTGCGCCACGGCGGAGGCCACGACCACGGCGCCGGCCCGGGCGCGCGCGTCGCGGTGGGTGATGCGCGCGGTCCGGTCGGCAGCGTCGAACAGGGCCTCAGGGTCCGCGCGGCAGAACAGGCCGACGGGCGCCGCGCGCATGGCCGCGCCGTTGCCGGCCCGACCCTCGGGCGCGCCGGCCTCGTCCCAGGGAGCGCCGTTCAGCAGCAGCATGGCGGCGCTCCTGCAGGCCATGCCCTGGCCAACGATGCGCCCCTCGGACCACAGGGCCGCGAAGCGCCGCGCCACGTCGGCCGGGTCGACCTTTCTCCGTTCGACCAGGCTCTCGGCCAGGGCGAGCGCCATCTGGGTGTCGTCGGTGTACTGGACGAAGGAGATGCCCGCCTCGCCGCGGGACAACCGGCCGGACACCGCCAGCTCGGCTTGCTCGACGCAGCGCCAGGGAGGCAGCCCCTCGAGCGGAAAACCACAGGCATCGCCCAGGGCCTGGCCGACTATCGTTCCCCGGAACCGGTCGCGAAGCTGGTTGGAATCCATTACGCCCTCAGACGGATCAGGCATCGAGAGTCTCGAAGCAGGGGATGCACAGGACCTGGCCCATGAAGCGCCGGGTGCGAGACTCCATGGTGCTCTCCCCGCACCGCTCGCAGGTCAGGCCGGGAAGCAGGCGCGCTCTTGAAGGCGCTGGCCCGGAGGCGGGCTGGAGCTCGAACAGCTCGTCCAGGTCGGCCTGCAGGATCCGCTCTGTCCGTTGTTTTCTCTTGTGCTCGACAAGTTTCTCCTCTTCGGGTGTCAGACCCACCGTGGCGCGTTTTCTCTTGAGCTCGTCCGCCTCCGGGTCGGCCTCTTTCCCCGGCCTGAGCAGGACGCGGATACCCTTGCCGTCGGAGCGCCGGAAGAACGAGAAGGCCATCTTGCCGAGGTCGCGAAGGATCAGGTTCCCCTTGCCCAGGGTGCAGCCGGTCAGGAACTGGATGGCGTCCACCCCGCACATGTCGGTCTCGACCACTGCCGCCACCTCCTCGTCGGCGGCGTGCGGGCCGATCTCGCGCAGCGCCAGCTCGGCCGCCCGGATACCGATGGCCAGCCCGGGGCACGAGTGGCCGTGGAAATCGATCACCTGCCGGATCTGCTCCTCGCTCAGGCTCGTCGGGCTCATCTCTCCCTCCCCTTTTCCCCAGATGTCATATTACAGGGTCTGCCCCTGCGCAAGCTTGCCGCAGGGCCGAGATTCTGGTAGACCGCCGATGGACGAGGAGGATTGTGCATGTCGATGAAGCGAGTGCGGCAGATCATCCAGGATGCGAGGGTGGGCTGCCTGGCCACCTGTGCCGGCGGGCAGCCCAGGGTGCGGCCCATGTCCTGTGTATTGATGGAAGACGGCAGGCTGTGGAGCTCGACCTACAGGGTCAGCGGCAAGGTGGCCGAGTTCGAGCAGAACGACAAGGTCGAGATCTGCTTCATGGACGCCGGCCTGGTCCAGGTGCGGATCGCTGGCGTCGTGGACATCTCGGGAGGTGAGGACAAGAAGAGGCGCTTGCTCGAGATCAACCCCAAGGTGAGAAACCACTTCGCCGACGAGAACGACTCCAAGTTCGTCCACATCGAGATCCGACCCGTCTCGATCCGCTGGAAGAAGGCCGGTTTTTCAGAGTATAGCGACGTCGAGTTTTAAGCCCTATCTTCCGGAACCCGGGTGCCCCCGTGGGGCACCGAGATCAGCAACGGCCGGGGGTTCATTCGGCTCTCGTGGCCCGCAGGACCGTCTCGAGGATCAGGTCTCCGAAGTCGTCGGCCTTGGCCGGGCCGATGCCCTTGACGGCCAGCAGTTCGTCCCGATCGCGCGGTGCGGCTACGGCGATGGCCGCCATGGTGGCGTTGGAGTAGATAATATAGGCGGGCATCCCCCGCTGGGCGGCAAGCTCGGTGCGCAGGGACCGGAGCGCTTCGACCATAAAGGCGTCGGCCGGCCCGGGCGGAGACGCTGGCGCGCTGCCCTGGGTCTCCTTCTTCGGGCGCTTCGGCTTCTCCGCCCTGCCCGGGAAGACCATCTCGATGGGCTCTGCGCGGTGCATGACCGCGCGTCCGTGTCTTGTGATGCGCAGGGTCGGGTACTCGTCGCCGGCCGTCTCGAGGCAGCCCTCGTCCTGAAGGGCGTCGATGAGGGCGCGGATGCGCTGCTGGGACAGGTCGGACAGGGCGCCGTATGTGGGGATGCCCTGAAGCCCGGTGCGAAGCAGGCCCTGGTCCCTGGAGCCGGCCAGCACCTGGGTGATGCGCGCCCGGCCATACCCGCCATGCAGGCGGGCCACGCAGCTCAGCACCTTCTGTATCTGAACACACTCCCGCTCGTCTGGCACCCTGCGATCCCCGCCCCCCAGCCCGGCACGGCGCAGGCAATTGTCGCACTCACTGCAATTCCGCGTCCGCCCGTGAGCCGGGTCTCCGAAGTAATTTAGTATTGTCGTGTGGCGGCACTGGCGCGAGTCCACGTAGCACAGCATCTGGCGCAGCTTGACCCTGTCCCGTCCGGCGTTCTCCTTGTCGATGAAGAACTCCTGGGTGCGCACGTCGGCGTAGTTAAACAGGATCTCGCAAAACGCCGGCTTCCCGTCGCGTCCGGCCCGCCCGGCCTCCTGGTAGTAGGCCTCCAGGCTGCCGGGCACGTCCCAGTGGATGATGGTACGCAGGTCGGCCCGGTCGATGCCCATGCCGAAGGCGTTGGTGGCCACCGCTATCGAGACCTCGCCGGTCAGGAACCGCTCCTGGGCGAGCTTTCGCATCTGGTCGTCCATTCCGCCGTGGTAGGCGATGCAGTCCTTGCCCGCCGCGCGGATCCGCGCGGCCACCTTGTCCACCATGGCCCGGGTGGCGCAGTAAACGATCCCGGTGGGATTGTCGGCCAGGATCGAAAGCACCCGGGCCAACTTGTCCGCGTGGGTGGTCACCCGCCTGACCGACAGCGTCAGGCCCGGCCGGGCGAAGCCGGTGACGATCAAGGTCGGCTCGCCCCGCGGCGCCCCACCAAGGCCGATCTGCTCGACGATGTCCGCGCGCACCTGCGGGGTGGCCGTTGCGGTCGTGGCCAACACCTGCGGCTCGCCGAGCCTTTCGAGCACCGGCCGCAGCTGCAGGTAGTCGGGCCTGAAGTCGTGGCCCCACACGCTGATACAGTGGGCCTCGTCCACGGCCACCAGGCCCACCTCGACCCTGGCCAGCGCGGCCATGAAGCGCTCGTTGCGGAAACGCTCGGGCGCGACGTAGACCAGCTTGTAGCCGCCGCGCGCCATGCGCCCGACACGCTCCTGCAAGGTCGGCCAGTCGAGCGAGGAATTTATGAACGCAGCCGCGATCCCCCTGGCCACCAGCGAGTCCACCTGGTCCTTCATCAGGGATATCAGCGGCGAGACGACGAGAGTCAGGCCGTCGCGCATGACCGCCGGCAACTGGAAGCACAACGACTTGCCGGCCCCGGTCGGCAGTACGGCGATGCAGTCCTTTCCCGAGAGGACCGCCGAGATTATCTCGGCTTGCCCCTCGCGGAACTTCTCGTGTCCGAAGTGCCGTCGCATGGCGGACAGCGTGTCTTGCCTTGTCTCCATTGCCGGAATCATGGTAGCCGGAAGTGAAGCAGAAAGCATGCCAAAATGGAACGTCTGTTGCAGAACAACGCGCAGCCACCCGAAACGCCGATGTAAATAGGACATCCCACACGAGCCGCGTTCCCGCGCGGATCGCCCGCAAGTGTCCGGATTCCGGACACCCCCCTTCTGGCGCCGTCAACCGCGGCGGCGGAAGGGCAAGCGGGGGGATCTCACCATATTGTCTGCACTCCGCCGAAGGCGTGCATTTTCTCGTCCTTGGTCGCGACAGCGGCCTTGTGATGAATGGCCGTGGCCACGATCAACCTGTCCGCCGGATCCTTGTGCGTCCAGTCCAGGTTGGCCGCCTTGACCGCGATCTCCGGCGCTATATTCAGCAGGCATACACGAGGATGTGCAAGGGACTGCTTGATCCACACCAGAACATCCCGGTCAAGGGCAACCCGCCCGGAAGCGACCAGCCAGGCAACCTCAACGCAACTGATGGCGCTTATCCCCAGGCCGTCAGCTTCATCGATGGCCCGTCGAACCTTCTCCGACAGGGACGGGCAGCCAGGCCCCCCGATCCACCAGATCCAGGCATGGGTATCCAGGACGAGCATCACCCCTTGTTCATCTCCCAGTCATCAGGCGGCACGGCCGGTGAGATGATGTCACCACAGTAGATCACGCTGTCTTCGAGACCGGGAGGCTCCTCGATCGGGACGACCTTGACCACAGGCTTGCCCCTCTTCGTCACGATGATGTGCTCTCCGGTCCGGGCGACATCATCCAGCAAAGCCAGGCAGCGGGTCTTGAACTCTCCGGCCGGTATCTTTCTTGGATTGATGTCCATGGTGATAAGTCTATAGTCATAATTAGAAGATGTCAATGAATAATACAGTTTATCAAGTGAAGCTCATCCGCCTGAGCGGATGAAGCGGCCATCGTCTTTTCAGTTCGCGGATCGCTGTTTTCTCTTTGGAAAAACCTATGGTAACATCTTCGCAAAACGCAGAGAAGTTGCTCTATCCCTTTTTTCGAGGAAGGGAGAGACCGTGAATGGAGAAGACCGATATGGCGAAGCTCGGAAGTGAGAAAAGGCCGCTCGTGCTCCGCGTGCAGAGCTTCGAGCGAGGACAGGAGGTGGCCGCGCTGTGCGGCGAGCACGGCGCGCAATTCGTAATGGGGGTCGAAACCGATAAGCCGGAGGACATCTCCGACCTCGAGCGATTCTTGAACCCACCAAAGGTCGAGCGTCGCCAGCCGAAGGTCGGCCGCAACGACCCCTGCCCCTGCGGGAGCGGCAAGAAGTTCAAGAAATGCTGCGGTAGCGCCGGATGAGCGCATCCCTCCCCGGGGGATGGAGGTCGGATTGCCGCCTCGGCGAGCTTGACGGCCTCGGCCGCCAGCAGGGCTCGCTCCCCGTCCGTGGACACCAGGTCCGCCCTGTGCCTGGACTTGAAGAGACGATCGTACGATTTTCCCATGTCTTTCGGGATCCTACCAGTTCGCACCAGATGCTTGTGCAGTGCCGCGCGGACGCCTGAGTGCTTGACGAAATGCCGCCCTTCGCTCAGCATCACGGCGCTGGCGGAGTAAAAACACGCGTAGTATGCGCGGTTGACGGCGAACCGATATCTTTCAGCCGCGGCCTCCGAACGAGCGGACGCCAGGGCTTCTTCGGCACTTTGGAGCCAGTACGATACAACCTTCTCCCGGGCCTCATCGCTCGTCATGCCGCCACTCCATCCCGCTCGATCTCATCATGTATCGGCAGTACCTGGTAGATGCCATCCGTCCACTCGCGTGCGGGTACATCGAGTGTGCTGATCACCACGCCGTGCGACAGCCCGATGTCGAACAGGGCGTCGGAGATCTCCTCCTGTTCACTCCAGGAAAGCTCACGCGAGGTGAGCAGCAGCAGATCGACATCCGATTCGGAATCGTCGTCACCCCGCGCCTTGGAGCCGAACAGGACGACCCGCTCCACGGGAAAACGAGCCCGTAACATGGCAGAGGCGGCCTTCACCGCCTCCCGATCACGCTCGCTCAGGTCGATCTCATCGACAGATTTCATGACCTACCCAGCGATACTCGACCGGCGATACCGGCAGCACTCGACCTCTTCGAACACGGTTCAAGCATACCCGACAGCAAGCATTCACGCAACTGGTTGCTCATGGGGCCAGGGCCACGGACAAAGTCCCCGCGTCCTCGATCCGCGATCGCACCCCAGCGGCCCGGGGGGCCGAGCGAAGGCGGCGTGGCGGGCCGGAACCCGCGCGGCGGGCCCAGCAGAAACGGCGAG
>SDBT01002575.1_pt1 | contig 31932 bp, 46 predicted proteins | sample 2277101 | NCBI WGS metagenome assembly SDBT01 (sample SAMN10404973, study PRJNA504765) | marine sediment metagenome | isolation source: marine sediment core GS10_PC15, 103 cmbsf | place: Arctic Ocean: Southern Knipovich Ridge | collected 2010 | reverse complement strand
GATCCTAGTCTGGCCGTCGAGCGGCCCTTCCTGCCCGCGGGGGGATATTTGCTCTACCTGGTCGAGGTTTATCAGGACCGCGTCCTGGGTTCCTTCGTCGGTGAGCGTGATAAAGTTGGTCATTGTGGCGGCTCCTGTTCAGGGGGTTACGGGCGATCGCTGTGCGTCGGGATCGTCCTCGAAAGCCATGAATCCGCATTCGCCGGCGCAATCGTTCGAGGTCATTCTGCCGCAAGGGCAGGGTTCCTGCTGCGGGTCCGTCGGGCAGCGCGGGCATTGGTGTTGTGGTCTCCGGCGTTCCTCGCGCGTTGCCTGGCAGCAGAAACATTCAAAGGCCTGGGCGCCGTAGGTGCCGCGAATGTGCATTCCGCAACCGCCGCAGCAAAGGCGGCCGCAACTCAGGCAGCGGCGCCGCCGGGTCCAGGCTTCCTTCGCGCAGCGTTCGCAGCGCTTCAGGTCAGGCGTCGGGTCGATCGCGTGGCGGGTCATCCGGTCTCAAAATCTGCGCCCAGGCGCCGCGCCATTTTCTCGGCCGCTGCTTGTGTCATCCAGGGGGCGGGTGGTTCATACGGGCGCCCCGGCTTGAAGGTGAAGGGTTCCTCTGGGCGGTTGCGTTCCTCTGCGGATATTACTCTGACGGGGCCGTGCGATCCTTCGTCTTTCCAGGTTACGAGCGGCCTGTCGTGGGGGGTGTTGGGCGTGGCGGTCATTTTCGTGTTTCTCCGGTCAGATTTTCAGAAGGTCCTGGGGGTCTCTCGTGTCCCAGCGGTTATCGATTTCGGCGTAGCCTTGCCCGTCGAGAATCACTTCGCTGCTGTCGGTGGTGGCGGTTCCGCGGCGGTACCAAACCGCGCCGCGTTCGTCGGTGCCGTTGCGCGCGAATCCTGCCTCGCGCAGCGCCTCTACCATCTCGAGGTTCGTCCTGTTGTGGTACGATCGGCAGGTGCCGCAGCTCAGGGTATCGTCGAGGCCGTTGTGAAAAAGGCCGCCGCCGCAGGCCGGGCAGGCTAGTGTGGTGGGGGTGGCGGTCATCGGGTCTCTCCGGGCTGGGGTCTGTTTCTCTGTACCTGTAACATACTGCTATTCTTAAGACAGTGCAAGGCCCACTTTCCCTAGCACACATGGGGGTCCTGGGGCCCAAAAAACAGCGCCCGGGTCCGTAGGGCCTGGCCTCGAGTGGCGCCGGTGCACATTGAATTCGGTGTGAATTCGGTGTGAATTCGGCGTCAGGAATTGCGCCCAATCTGCGCGATCGCCGCTCGCCCGGCTCGGTAGGCCTCCACCAGCGGCGCCTCGAAGTTGGTCTCGGCTCGCCAGCGACCGGGCTCGTCTCGCCATCCGGCGATGAACCAGCGGCGTAGCTGTTTCTGATAGCGGCGCCCGTAAACGGCGCCCTGGCCGTTGCGCGCCTCGCGCACGTATCGCCGCGCCTGCTCCTCCATGTTCACCCCGATCGCGGGCGTCTCTCCGTGGATCAACCGGAGGATGCAATCCGGGATCGATTCGCCGGGCCGCTGGCAGGCCCGTAACCGTTCGGCGACGTCTGCCTCGAGGCGTATTATTCCGGCCTCTGGCGAGAAGGCCGGGATCCCGCCGTCCGCCAAACTCTGAGCGGCGAGCGCGCGCTTCACATCGCTGCTCGCCCAAAAGCTCAGGCTGCCGTCCTGCTCGACGGCGCTCATGGCGCGTCATCTTCGGCGAGTAATTCCCGAAAGGCGCAATCGTGTTGGAGGGTTTTGCCGGCGGCCACGACTCGCGGGTCGGTGGTGATGAAGTTCATCATCTTCATAAACCCCTTCATTTCATCGTCCCGCAACCAACCGTCAATATTGCGCAGCTGATCGTCCATGCCCATGTCCTGTACTCCCTTAGCGATAAGGGTATTGACGACGGCCCACTGACGCGCTGTGAGCGCGATCGCGATCTGTTCGTCGGCGCTCATGGGATGCTTTTCCAGGTGTCCTGGTGCCGCGCCTTCCGCCGCAGCGCGGCGACTTCGGTGGTCGATCGGCCGTCCGGGTCGCGCTCGACGCCAAGCTCGCGCTCGAGGACTCTCGACGGGGTCTCGCCGTACTGGATCCGGTTCGCTATGTACCGGGCGAGGGCGGGGCTGATGCGGATCACGGTGTTGATTTTCAGCGGTGCCATTTCTATGCCTCCGTGCGGTTTCGGTGTTGGGCCCGCAGCCGGCTGGCGCGGGTGTTCATGTACCAAAGCGGCCGCGCGTCCTTGACGGGCCAGCGCAGGATGTGGGTCGTGGCCTCGAGGGCGTGGCCGCAAAACGGGCAGGCGGCGTTGCGGAGCTTGACGGCCTTGCGGCCGTCCCAAACCATGCGGATCCGGCAGTTCAGGCATTTGCCGGTGCGCTCGTTTGTGCCGTAGTCGGGGCCGGTCATTCGCCGGCCCACTTGCGTTTCTTCGTGGCCTTCCTCATGAGCGTTCCGACGGCCTTGTTGATCTTCGCTGCCCGTTTGCCGGCGGCGCGTAGCTGGTGGCCGCGATAATAGACCTGGTCCCAGGTCAGGAAAATCGTGGCGGCGTCGGCGCGCGCGCGCTTCGGTCGTAGGTGTACGCCGTCCGGGTGAAGCGTTACTACGAATCCGCCGGCGGGCTCGAGGCGGCTGTCGACGGTGCGTATCACGTTGGGGCGTTGGCGCGTCATGCGGTTTCCTCCCGGGCGTCCGCGTCGGCGGTTAGCGCCTCGATCGTATGGGTCAGGAAGCAGGTCGGCTGCCAGCGGCCGCCGATCCAGGATTCGCTCCGGCCGGTGACCGGCTGGTCGCAAATCGCGCAGTGGAATGGTGCCGCAGCGCCGGACTTCGTAGGGCGCCGGGTCATTTGGAATCCTCCGCGGTCGCCAATCGTACGGTCGCGCCGTTGGGAAGGTGAAATACGCCGGGGGCTGTGCGGAAGCCGTACGAGCAGGCCGCTCGCCGGTAGGCGTGGCGCGCGTTGTCGGCGCTGATCAGGACCTTCGTTTCGTGCCAGGCTACTACGTACAGGTTGGCGTAACCTGGTCGCGTCGTTGTGTCTTTGGCGGTCGTTTTCATGGTGGCGGGTTCTCCGGTTCGGGGTTTCGGTTCGGGGTTAGCGGCGTGGCCGGCGGGTTGGGTCCAGGTCCCGGCGTAGTTGCTTGGCGAGCCAGGAAACTTTGGCTAGGTCCAGCTCCTCATCGGCGTCAACCTGGGGGCTGACCTGGTCGGCGAGGTGGCGGCCGCGGGTGCTGTCGAGCCATTCGCGGGCTTCGTACAATTTGCAGCCGGCGATCTGTACGATCTGGCTGGCGGCTTCGTGGTAAAGCGCTGCGAGGCGGTCGTCATCGAGGCGTTCTTCGCAGTTGCGGTCTAGCGTGCCGTAGAATCCCCAGCTCTCGTTCTGCGTGGTGGCGGTCTCGGCGGGGGTCTGCTGGTGGCGGGTCATCTTGGGTCTCCGGTTCGGGGGTCTGTTTCTCTGTACCTGTAACATACTGCTATTCTTAAGACAGCGCAATAGGCCAGTTCCCTAGCATACATGGGGGTCCTGGGGGGTCAAAACCCCGCTTTTGGCAATTTCTGGCAATTATTAATGCCAAATAATGCCGCTGCTTGCGGACCGGCCTCCCGGGGCCGTACCTTCTGGGGCCCTTGAAACCGCCCATAGCCCGGAGGCCCCGTTGCAACGGTCCCTGAATCTGCCCGATCGCCGGCCGGCGACCTGGCGTACACTGCAGGCGCTCGACGCCTCGATCGAACTGTCCTCCAATCACAAACTCGTGCTCCAGAAGGTGTTCGCGCTCGGCGGTGGCGTCGCTCGAGGGGGCGCCGTGGGTGACGGCTGCCGGCTCCCGGCTGCCGATCTGGGGCTCCGGACCGGGCTGCTGGCCTCTCGGGTCGAGAAAATCCGGACCGAGCTGGTCCGGCTCGGCGTCCTCCATCGATCGTCGCGCGCGATCGGGAAATGTGCGAGCTGGTGGGTCACGGTTCCGGTGGGCCTGGTGCCGCCCGAAACGGGCAACCTGGCCGACCTGGTCCTGGTCTACCGGGAGCGGCTGGACGCCTGGCTGGCGTCGCGGCGAATCGACACTGGTCTGCTGCGGCTCCGTACCACCACTGGCGGTGGTCACGTGTCGCCGGTGGCGGTGGTACAGGTAGGGGGCAAAGAGATAGGGGGAACCCCGCCCCCTACCCCAGCAGGGGGCGATTTTCCGAAAACTGCGGCGGACGTTGTCCTGAAAACCGAAACCGGCGAGCGGGGTGTCGAGGTGGGTCCTAATGGCCGGCTCCGGTCCAAAAAACAGCGCCCGGGTCCGTAGGGCCGGCCGGCTCGAGGGACGGACTTGCGCCGGCGGGCTCCCGTTCTTAAATTAGGTCTAGTCCCTGATACTGATCGGAAACCGCCAGAATGCCCATCCCAAACCACCGCACCAAGGTCCTGGGGATCTCTTGTACCGCTACCGAATTGGCGGAATTCAAGGAGCAAATTCGCGCTCAGGGTTGGCGTAATCCGTCGATCGCCGGCCGCGAAATCCTGCAGGCCTTGTTTCGTGGCGATCTGGTGCCGCGGCGCGACGGTGTGTTTCCGTCTCTCGTTCCCGACGACGGAGGCAAATCATGACCGTAAATCTGCTCGAAGGCGTTCCGTTCCGCGTTGCGCTGAAATACGCCAATTTCTCCCACTCCGACAAAGCGAAGGAGGAGGGGTGGCCGGCCCAGCTCGGCCTGAAGGGCGAATGGTCGAAACCGCGGATGGGCGAGGCCGGCTGGGAGCTGCTCGCCGCTGCGGACACGGCTTACCTCCCGCTCGCCGAACCGCTCGCCGTCCTCGAGGCGCTCGGCGTGGTCCGGACGGTGGTCGGGCAGGTCGACAATTACGGAGGCCAGAAATACGCCGTGAGTCCTCCCGGCGTCGTGCTAGAAATCAACCTCTCCGTCGAGGGCCGCTCGAACGTTTACGCGATCACGCTGGTCCCTACGAACGGGGCCCCGGCTGCTGCCCCGGCTCCGGCTGCCGCTGCCGCGCCGACTGAGGCTCCGGCGCCCGCTCCGGGCGTTCCCGTTCCTGCGGACGGCATACCTCCCGATCCCGGATACGAGGTGCCGACGGGCCCGGTCGTACCAATGCCACCGGTGCCGCGGAAAACCGACCGGCACGCCTGGTCGATATTCCGCGCGACGGCTTACGCCTGCATCAAGATCGCGTTCGACGACAAGGCGCCCTGGCCTCCGGGTATCGGGGAAAGCCAGCGGCAGGGCTTCGCCTCCACTCTGTTCATCCAGGCCTCGATCGCCGGTCTGCAGGTGTTCCCGGTTGCCGACGCCGACTGCGATTTCTGCGGCGAGGCCGCGTCGACGGATTTCAAAAACCTGCGCGCCGCCGTCGCCAGGGAAACCGCCGACCGTACGGCGTCCGACACCCGGACGCCGGGGCCCGGGTTCGTACATGCTCCCGGCTGTCCGGATCAAAACAACAATCCGGACGGCCCATGCCACTGCCGGACGGGGGCCCCGCCGCCGGCTCCAAAAAACAGCGCCGTGCCGCCTATCCCGTCGTCTGATTCCCATTGGACCGAGCTGCGGCCGGAGGAGTGCGCTCGCGTGAAGAAAATGTTCGCTGGGGAGATCGAGTTGCTGCTCAAGGAGGGGCTCGACGACTGGCAGACGCCGTTCTACGACGGGCTTTACAAGGGGATGCGTGGCGCCTGGGACGAAACCTCGATCGAGGATCTGCGCGAACTCCGCGACAAGATGGTGGTGGCGGCGGAGTCCGTGGGGCGTTCAAGGCCGGCCCCGGTCGACGGATTCGTGCCTAGCCCGTCCGGCCTGGTCGATGATAGTCCGGACGAAGCGTGAGCAAACGCCAACGGCGCCCGGGATCGCCGACGCGGCGAAAGTGGACCTGTCCTCACTGTGGCACGCTGTTCGAGTGGGTCACCGCGCCGAAATGCCTAAAGTGCGGATTCTCCGTTGACGGCCGTCAGATCCAAACGGGGACCGACTTCGGCGGCGGGCTCCTGATCGGTTCTGGCGACGCCGACGACGAGACTCCGCCGCTGCGGTCGTCTGGCCTCGTGGATCCGTACGATCTTGACGAATACGCCGCGGTGGACGAGGCGGCGAGGGCGATCGCGTTTGTTGCTCAGATCCGACCGCCCGCTCGAGGCGTGTTCCTCTTGGAGCCTACGCCGGTCGAGAATTCGATCCGGGACGATCTCACGACGCTGCTGTTCGTGCTCTCGGGTGCCGCCGCTGGCGTCATCGTGTTCTCTCTGCTGGTCAAGATCTCGCAGGCTCTCGGGTGACGCCGGAATGGGGCGCGATTGATTGGGCCGCGGTGCCGGCGCTCGCCGTGGTCCGCGATCGCGGAGCCCGCCGGCGCGAGCTGCTGTCGATCGAGGTTTGGATCGATGCGCGGCCGGCGCTGTCGCATGGCTGGTCGCGCGCTAACGAGGCGCTGCCGGCGTTGTCGCATGGGTGGTCGGGGCCTAAAGACGGCGCGAGCTGGACCCATCCTTCTGGCACGGTGGTGCTCGAATCGATCGCGCGGCACGCCGGCCACGTGTGGTATCACCTATCGGCCTCGCGGCCCTACGGCATCATCGACTTCAATCGGTTGAAGCAGATCCGGTCCGCGTTCCTGGGCGACGAGATCGAGGCTTACATGATTTTCCCGCCTCCGTCTCGCTGGGTGAATATCGACCCGCGCGTGCTCCATCTATGGGCGGCCCTCGATGCTCCTGACGGCGTGTTGCCGAAAATGGAGGGCACGGTCGCCGGCGTGAGGTCGATCTGATGGACGGACCGCGCGGATCGCTGCCAACCTGGTACGTCTGCGCCGTGTACGGCCTGTTTCTCATTATTGCGCTCACCGTTTGGGCGCTGGCGATCGGTGGCGGGATCGCCATTTACAATCTGGGACGGCGGATGTTGGGGCTGTGAGACTCGCCTACCCCAAAGGCCTGCGGCTCGCCTACCAGCGGACCCATTGTTATGCGTGGCGTCGGCTGGCGAAGGCGGCGCGCGCGGCGAAGCGCGCGGTTCTCGAGGCCCTCATCGGCGGCAATACCTCGTGGTAGAGCTGCGGCTGCCGCTGCCACCGAATCGGGCGAACGCTCGCGGCAGCCATTGGGCCTCGACGCACCAAAGTCGGACCGTCTATTACCAGTGGTGTCTCGTCGAGATTCAGAATCAGCGATCACGCTGGCGCGACGCGGTCTTTGCCTTTCCTGTCGCCATCTCCGGGACGCTGTACGTTCGCAACCTGATGGACCCCGACAACGTGGTGGCGCGGGTCAAGTGGCCGATCGACTGTCTCGTCATCGCCGGCGTGTTGCCGGGCGATACGCGGTCGTACGTTGAGACGCCTGTACTCGCGCAGGAGATCGATCGTCTGGATCCGCGGTTCGCGCTTCGCCTGACGTCGGCCGGTGAGGCGGCCGTGAAGTAATGGGCGGCGCTGTCGAAACGCGCGGCGAATATCCGCCGGAATGGCCCGCGATTGCAATGGCCGTAAAAAAAGAGGCCGGGTGGCGCTGTGTGCGTTGTGGCCATCCGGACCCGCCCGATCTTAAACCGCGCGGCCTGGCGCCCTGCGACTATCGCTGTACTCACGACAGCCGTTGGGTCCGCACGCACAAGAAGCGCGTCCTGACGGTTCACCATCTCGATGGCGATAAAGCGAACTGCGTCTGGTGGAATCTCTTGCCGCTGTGCCAGGTCTGCCATCTTCAAATTCAGGCGAAGGTGGACCCGCGGGTTCCATACCTGTGGGAGCACACGGAATGGTTCCGGATCTACGCCGCGGGCTTCTATGCGTTGTGGTTCGGTGGCCGGCAGATCGAGCGGCCCGAGACGGCGACCGAAATTCAATACTGGTTGACGCAAGGTCAGCCGTGGCTCTACCTACGCAGGCCGGATCGTGAATACGGATGGGACGACGACAACGAAAAAGGTGCTCCGTGAAACGGCAGCGCTTCAAGTCGGACGTCCCGTGGGTGGTCATGGGTCCAGATCCACACTTGGGGCATTGCACGCGCTGTGGCGGAACGATTCCGAAGCCCACGTTCCCTTGTCCCATCCCGATGGCTGTTGGATGGATGAAGGAAGCCGTGAAGCTTCATCGAGACTGCAAGGCTGCGACGGAAAAGGGTGCTCCGTGAAACGCCAACTTGAGCTGTTGTTGCCTCCCAACGTCCGCGCGTCGGATCCGCCGGGCTCGCACGACGCTGCCGCGCTGGTGGCGCCCTCCATCAGCGAAACGCAGGCGCTGGTGGTCGCGGCCTTCGTGCTGCACGGTCCAATGACGGCGAGGACCGCCGAGCGGCTGTCGTGTTTCGGCGCCTATGGTTTCTCGACGATCCGCAAGCGGATCTCCGAGCTGCAGCTCCGTGGCGTGCTCGAGGCCTGTCCGGCCGTCGGCGGGAGTGCGCCTGGCGCGATCTATCGCGTGGCGAATCGGTAGAGGATGCCGAGCAAAAAAGCCGGCGCTGCCGTCGAGAAGGTCGCGTTTTCATACGAGGATCCGACGTCGCTGAATCCGGCGCCGTACAATCCGCGGAAAAAATTGACCGAGGAGGGGAAGCGGCGCCTGATGGCCTCGCTCGAGATCCTGTTTTGCGATCCGGTGATCGTCAACAAGACCGGGCGGCTGCTTGTGGGTGGTCACCAGCGGTACAAACTCGTCACTGAATTGTCGAAAGAGGAACGGTGGGCGCGCGGGTTCGAGAAGATTCCGGTCGCCTGGATCGACGTCGCCGACGAAACGGCGCGCGTCCTGAATATCGCGCTCAACAATCCGGAGCTGATGAGTGAATACGACGACGAGCTGCTGGCCGAATCGTTGCGCGACCTCCAGGCTGCGGGCGTCAAACTTACCGATACCGGTTTCGACGATGCGCGGCTCCTCGAGCTATTGGGCGCGCCGGATGTGGGCGAGGCCGAACCGATGGACCTGCCCAAAAAACCCAAATCCAAGACGGGCGGCGTGTACGAGCTGGGCTCCCATGTTTTGATCTGTGGCGACGCGACGGACTCGGCGGTGCTCGAGGCGGTGTTCGGCGATCGCCCGAAGGCGGAGGTTCTGTGGACCGATCCGCCCTACGCCGTCGGGTATGTCGGGAAAACGAAAGACCGGCTTACGATGGACGGCGATGCTCCGGATCCGGAGGCGCTCGCCACGTTTCTCGATCGGCTGTTCGGCGCCGCTGCGGCCGTCCTATCGCCTCACGCCCGGTTCTACATCATGACGCCGGCGGGCCCCAACGGGACGGTGTTCCGGCTCGCTGTCGATCGCGTCGGCTGGCGCCTGCATCAAACGCTGGTCTGGGTGAAGGATTCGTTCGTGATGGGCCATTCCGATTTTCACTATCGCCACGAGGACGTCCTCTACGGCCTGCTGTGCAAACATCGCGGTGTCGAGGCGGTGGAGGTGTCTCACGACGACGTTCTGTACGGCTACGGGCCAGCGGGGCCTGGTGGTGGCCGGCCTGGCCGCGGGCGCCACAAGGGCTCGAAGTGGCGCGGTGGCAATAAGCAGAATTCTGTGGCCGAGGTTGCGCGGCCGCGGCGCTCGCGGGATCATCCCACTACGAAACCGCTCGATCTGATAATCGGGCACCTGCGTTGTAGCTCCGCGCCGGAGGACGTCGTGTTCGATCCGTGCGGCGGCTCCGGCTCGACGATGCTGGCGTGCGAGGAGCTGGGGCGGTCTGCTGCGCTGGTCGAGATCTCGCCGGGCTATTGCGATGTAATCCGCGAGCGGTATGCTCGCTTTACGGGGGAGACGAAATGGGCGCCGTGACGAAACGGTCCAAAAAGAAGAAGGCGCCGAAAAAGGCGCCCGGATCCGCGAAAAAGGTGACGAAAAAGGCCCGGAAGCCTGGGCCTGGTGTTGGAGACGGACTCGGGTTCCGCCGGAAGCGCAAAAAATCAGCGCCGCGCCGTGTAGGGCGTCCGGCGATCCTCGAGGACCCGGTCCAGAATAAAATCGTGACGACGGCGCTCACCGAGGCTGTTCGCGCTTCCAATTATCTGGAGATCGCCTGCGTCTATGCCGGCCTTTCGAAGCAGTCGGTGTACGACTGGATGCGTCGCGGGGCCCGAGAAAAGCGCGACGGCGCGACCTCTGTTTATACCGAATTTCTGGACGCCGTAAAAAAGGCGGAGGCGGCGGCCGAAGTTGCGGACGTTTTAGCGATCGGGACCGCGGGCAAGAGCACGGTGGACCGCCCTGGTCAGTGGCAGGCGCTCGCGTGGCGCCTCGAGCGCCGGCACCCCAAACGGTGGGGCCGCAAAGATTCCGCGCTTACGTTCACGGAATTGCGGCAGCTGATGGAGGAATTGGCGCGCGTGGTCGAGCGGTGCGTCGAGGACCCGGACGTGGTCGCTGCTATCCGCCACGAATGGCGGGAGATGGCCCTGGGACCGGAAGACGGGGCGATCGATGCCGACTAAAACTCGGCAATGGCACGAGGCCGAGCTGACGACTCGGTTGGCCGCGCGGTATGGTCCGCCGCAGCACGCGTTTTTCGCGCAGCTCCGAAACGCCGCCGGCTTTGCCGCTAATCGCGTGCTCGACGGGATGGCGATGGGGCTGTGGCCGTCGCGCGGCCTGCACGTGACCGGTTTCGAAATCAAAACGACCCGCGGCGACTGGCTCCGGGAGCTGAAGAATCCGGCGAAGATCGAAGAATCCGGCTTTCAATTCTGCGACTTTTTTATGATCGTCACGCCTCCTGGCGTGGTGGAGGAGGGGGAGCTGCCGCCCAAGTGGGGCCTGTTGGAAACGCGCGGGTCCGGGCTCAGGCAGGTCAAGGATCCGAACTTCCTCGACGCGCGGCCGTTCGATCGGTCGATGCTCGCGGTGATCCTGAAGCGGCTCCACGAATCGTCGATGGTCCCGGCCGAGATCAAGGTCGCAGAAGCTGCCGGGTATGATCGCGGGCTGGCCGAAAACCGCGGCCGGGTGGTCCGCCTCGAGGGGGATCTCGCGCTCCTGCAGGAGGACGTTGAAGCGTTCGAGGCGGCGAGCGGCGTTCGGTTGCGGGGCTGGGGTGGGCGCGCGGCGATCGGCGATGCCGTGAGGGCGGTCATGAATGGTGACCGGGATGTCGAAACGCTACGCCGGCGCCTCGAGAGCCTCCACGAAACGGCCGATCGTATTGCCCGCGACGTCGGCGCTCGCCTCGAGGCCGCGAAGTGAAACTCAGCGTCGCGGTTTCTAGGGCCGGCTTTCTGGAACAATCCGGCGCGCGGTGGGGTTTCGGGTGGCTGGGTGATTCTATACGATCCGGAGACCGGCGCGCCTATCCCGTCGGACGGTCAAACGACGCAATGGGGGCGCCTTGCTACTTTGCTGGAGCTGGACGAGGCGCTGCGTATCTGGGCGTCGCTCCCGCCCGAGCTGCGGCATTCACGGCGCCAGGCGCATCCTAGCGTCATGCGCAGGATCAGTTTCGCCTGGACGGAGGCCGCCTTTCTCTCTGGATCCAAAACGCAAACGCGCCGGATCGCCTGGCGCGACCTCGAGGGCGGCACCCGGTTACTAGCGGTCCGCAAATCTCGAGGCCTCAAAAAAGGCGAGCGGCAACATATCCTGGGCCAACTGTGGGTGACGCACGTTCGCCGGGAACGGCTCGATGCTATCACGCTGGACGATGTCGCCGCCGAGGGATCTCCCGGGCTCCATCCGGACGCGTTCGTGAAGCGGTTCTGTCGGTTCACCAGATGTACGCCGTCGACGGTCGTGACCGTGATCTCGTTTCGCCTGATGGAGCCACGAGAATATATCGCGGCATAGGTGACACGGGTTAGCGGATCAGCTCGGAATCGCTGGCGGCGCGAGCAGGGGTGGACGTTCGGTGCGCTCGTAGCGGCCGACGGTCTCGAGAAGATCTACACGCCGACGTACGAACCGCAGACCGGCACATTCAGGGAATTCGTCGCTCGACGCAATCCATCACTCCTGAAATTCGAGCACGTCGAGCGGCTGATCTCAGTCGGGCAGGATATCGTGCTCGGGAAACGGCGACGGACGATCGTGTTGATGCCGCCGCGGTATTTCAAGAGTGAGCTTTTTTCCCGTCTGCTGCCGGCTTACAATCTCATCGAGCGCCCACGTGAGCACGTGGGTCTCGCTTGCTACGGCGCGGCGCTCGCGTGGAACCTGTCACGCGATGCTCGAAACTATTACACCGAAGATGGCGGGCAGCTCGAGAAATCTACCGGTGCAAAGAAGGAATGGCTGACGACTCAACACGGCACAATGTGGGCGGCCGGCGTCGGTGGACCGTTGCTGGGTTTCGGGTATCATCTCGGAATCGTCGACGATCCGACCGATCCCGAGGGCGCCCATTCGTTGGTCTTTCAGAGACGGTTCCGAGATTGGTGGCCGGCGAAATTCCTTTCGCGGCAGGAACCGAACGCGCGGATCGTGATCGTGATGCAGCGGTTGGGTGTCGAGGATCCGATCGACTTTCTATTCCGGCGCGAGGTGGGCGAGAATACCGAAGCGGCTCCGGAGGGCTGGCACGTTGTTGTCGCTGACGAGATCCGCTCGGACGAAAAACTCGACCGGTGGTCCGGCCGTCGCGGACTGCCTCCTGGCTGTACGATCGAGAAAGACACGCGAGCAATCGGCGCCGTGTTGGCGCCTTCGAGATTCTCCGCCGACCAGGTTAAAAACCTGCAGGCCGCTGCTGGCCCATACGTGACGAGCGCGCAGCGGCAGCAGCGGCCGATGCGACCGGCCGGCGACTTCTGGCAGAAGCCGTGGTTTCGGTTATATGACGAATTGCCGGGAAGCGCATATAATGGGGGGCAAGATTGGGACACGGCCTACACGAAAGAGGAGGCCAACTCCGCGACCGCGCGCGTTCAAAGCTTCCGCGGCGTCGGCGACGAGGGGAAATTCCCGATCTACATCGAGGACGTCGATTGGGATTGGGTGGAATTCCCGGCGTTGGTCCTCTTGATGGAGGCGAACCAGGGGCCGCATTATGTCGAGCAGAAAGCTACCGGGAAAAGCGTGGTGCAGACGTTGGCTAGTCACGACCTGGTCGCGCATGAGGTTGCCGTCAAGGGCGATAAGTTCGCGCGCGCGGCTCGCGTCCAGGCGCTGGTCTCGACCCGACGCGTCCACGTTCGCCGTGCTATCCTGGATCGATTTCTATTCGGAGAGCGGCAGGGGCTGCTTCGCGTGACTGTCGAGCAGCTCCAAACCAACGGCGAGGGCCTCGATCTGAACGACGCATTTGTGCAGGCCCTTCATCGACATGTCGGTATCGGGCAAAAGCGCGTCCGGTTCCGGTGACGCGGAAACTTCGGCAAGGGGGCTGATCTATGACCGCACCAGTGAAAATTCCCGAGGCCGCCGATAACGGCGGCGCCCTACGTGCGGCGCTCGCGTCCGCGCTCGAGGGCCGGAGGAAACTCGCAAAACTCGCCGGCCTGCAATACGGTGGGGACCGCGACGTTTACGCTGCCGCCGGATACCTCGCGGACTCCGCGGTCACGTTCGAGCACTACTGGTCGATTTATCAGCGCCAGGATATCGCTGGGCGGATCGTCGACATTCAGCCGATGACGACCTGGCGGAAACCTCCGGAGATCCTGGACGGCGGTAATCCGGACACCAAATTCACGGCCGCCGTCGACGGTCTCGCCAAGTCCGTGAGGCTATTCCACTACATGGAGCGGGTCGATCGGCTCGCCGGCGTCGGCCGTTATGGGATCCTCATGATCGGCGCCTCCGATGTTGCGACCGATCAGGATCTGGCGATGCCGTTGGGCAAGCTTAAGGGCCCGGAATCGATTCTATTTCTGCAGGCGTTTCACGAAGGCGACGCCGACATTGAAATCTGGGACAAGGATCCCGCGAGTCCGCGCTTCGGGCATCCGATCCTCTATACCTTGAAGATTTCGCGCGGCGTCACCGACTTCGGCGAGAAGGATATTCGGGTGCATCACTCGCGCGTGATCCACGTTGCCGAGGACTTGCTCGATAACGAGGTATACGGCCGCCCGCGCTTGAAGCGGATCCTGAATCGGTTGATGGATCTCGACAAGGTTGCGGCCGCTACCGGCGAGGCATACTGGCAGCTCGCGTCGCGGGTACTCACTGCCGAGCTGGCTCCCGATGCCCAGATTTCGGACGCCGATATGACGAAAATGGGCGAGGCGCTCGAGGAAATTCAGCACGATCTGCGGCGTCAATTCCTGGGTCAAGGGGCCAAGCTGGGGTGGCTATCAGGGGAACCGCCGGATCCGGGCACGGCCGCCGATCTGTTCTTCACGCTGATCGCGGCGGCGGCGGGAATTCCCAAGCGGATCCTGTTCGGCTCGGAAACGGGCGAGCGGGCCTCTACCGAGGATCAGAAAACCTGGCTGGGTTCGATCGCGGAACGCCAGCAGCGGTTCGCCGAGCCCGGTATGCTCCGGCCGTTCCTCGATCGGCTGGTGGGTGTTGGTGCGCTGCCGTCGGCGTCGGCGGCCGGCTACACGTTGGTATGGCCGGCGCTGTTCCAGGCGCCCGAGAAAGAACTGGCGGAAACGTCGAAGCTCGCGGCCGACGCCGCTCGGCTCCTGACGCCGATCGGCGGGCAACCGCTCGACCTGGTGGAAATCGACGAGGAACGCCGGGTGCGGTTGCGGCCTACCGGCGATCGGGATCCGCTGTCCGAGGAGGATCTGGGGCCGCCGCCGGTGGTGCCGCCGTCGTTTGTGCCGGCGGAAGGTGACGTATAGTGGGCCGCAGCGCCGGACTTTGTAGGGCCTTGTCCTGACGACCGCCCAAATCGACGCGCTCGCCGACGCCGCGGTGGCGTGGGCCCGGTGCTATTGCCGGCTCGTGACGGCCCTCCGGGCGGAAGGCGTCAAGGAGGACCAGGCGCGAATCGAAGCGAACCAGGCCGCTACGGCGGCCGTCCTGAACGCTGGCGGCGAGGGGTGGGATCTTGGCGGTCCGTAGATCGCCAGCTCCGTCTGGGTCGACTAATCTGGAGCGGGCGCCTGTGTGGTCCTCCGGCTTAGATCCGAATGGAGCGGGCAGCTCGGTTCGGTCGACTAGTAGATCGCCAGCTCGGTTTCGTCGACTAATCTGGAGCGGGCGTGGCACGCTTTAGTCAGCCGACGTCCTTCACGGTCGCGTGGCGCGTCGCTCGGCGCCTGGCGCCGGATATCCGGGAGGCCTTTCTCCGCGCCGTCGCCGACTGGCGCCTGCAGCTCTCCGACGTCGCGCTCCGGCAGGCGCTCGTGTCCGCCGAGCTGGCCGTCATCGAATCCGCCGCCAATCTCGCCGCCTTTCCGTCTCTCCTGGCAAACGGGAATCTGCTGGCCGCGCTCGAGCGGCCGGCGACGGTCACCGGGGTCGCCGCCTCCGATATCCTGTCCGATTTCCTGGGTTTCACGGTCAAATTCAATTCTCGGGATCCGGCGGCGGTTCTGTTCGCCCGGGAGCAGGCCGGCGTCCTGATCGCTCAAATCGGCGCCGATGCCAGGGAGGCGGTCTCGATTATCGTGGCCGTGGGCCAGGATATTGGGATCACGGTGGCGGATCAGGCGCGCGCTATTCGGCGCGTCGTGGGGCTCCGGCCGGGGCATGTTCGGGCGCCGGCGGCGCTCGGCGAGGATATCCGCGCCGGGCGGAAAGCTGCGGCGACGTCGCGGCGCCTCTCGGCGGTCGACAAACAGCAGATCCGGTCGCGTATCGCTGCCGGTACCGTCGACGAGGCCTTCATTGCCCGCATGGAGGACCGGTACGCCGATAGCCTGGTCAACCGTCGGGCGCAGGATATCGCGCGCACTGAATCGATGCGGGCGTCCAATTTCGGGCAACGGGAAAGCTGGCGGCAGGCGGTGGGGCAGGGCGCCTTGCCGCAGACGGTTCGCCGGCACCCGATCGTTACGCCGGACGCGCGGCTCCGGGAATCTCACGCTCGCGTGCCGGGCCTGAATCCGGACGGGCGCCGGCTCGATGAGCCGTACGTCACGCCGTTCGGCCGGCTGCCGGGGCCGCCGTGGGAGCCCAACTGCCGCTGCACGGAGGGGCTGGTTATTCCGCCGGCTGGGGCGGTGTGACGGTCACGCTGCCGCAGGAAAAGCGGCGCCGGATCCACTATTGGGAAGGCACGCCGGGCTCCTGGCGGCCGTTGAAACTCGCCGATGGTCGTAGATCGGCGAGCGTCACCTGCCCCGAATGCCACGAATGTGCGACGCTGTCCGGTCACGCGATCGACGCCGCTGGCGTCGTCACGCCGTCGCTGGGCTGCCCGACCGCCGATTGCTCTTGGCACGTATACGTCACGCTCGAGGGCTGGTCGTGAGCGGCACGGAAACGGACCGGCTGCCCGCGTCGGCGCGGAACGCGTTGCTGCTGGTCGCCGATCTGCTCCGGGATAGATTCACCGGCCGGGTCGTGTTCGACTGCCAGAGCGGTGGCGTTGCCAAGCTCCGCGTCGAGGAAGAGTATACGGCCGTGCAACTTGCGAAAAAGAACGGCGTCACATACCATGCGGTAGTGAAAACTCAATAGCGGTCCTGCCGGTCAGCTGACGATCCCGCGAATGCGGGACACCCGAGGCCCTGGTTTCCGATCTCCATTTTGCGCACGGCGCGCGAATGGCGACGGGGCCGGGGCCTTCTTTTCGTAGGGGGAACATGGACCGATTCCTAATCGCCGCCCAGCTCGCGGGCACGGTACGAAGCGAGACGATGATGGGGATCGATTATTCTGTTTTCCCTGCCGTCCTGGTCCGTGAGCAAGTACTGAAAAACAACCTGGGCCTTTGCTTTCTGCCTGGTGCGGAAATCGAGGCGTCGGTTGAGGCCTGGAACGGGATTCCTGTTATCGTCGATCATCCGACCGTGGGTGGTCAGCCGATCAGCGCGCGTTCGCCGGCGGTCCTGAATTCGAGGGGCGCCGGTTTCTTATTTAATGCGCGGTTCGAGACCGGTGGCTTGAAGGCCGACGTCTATGTCGACACGCAGCGGCTCGGCGACGTCGAGGGCGGCGCTGCTATTCTGGCGCGCCTCGAGGCCGGTGAACCGGGCGAACTGTCGACGGGTTTCGCGGTGGGAGCGCTCCGGGAGGAATCCGGTACGCACGCCGGCAAGAATTTCACGAAGGTCCTGTTCGATCTGAGGCCCGACCACCTGGCGCTGCTGGCGACGGGTGTTGGGGCCTGTTCCTTGACCGACGGTTGCGGGCTGGGCGTCAATCACGCCGGCGACTGTGGCTGCGGGCACGACCCCGCAGCGCCGGACCCCGCAGGGGCTGGTTCCGCTCCGGGGTGGTGGGTCGCGCAAATGTCGAAGCTGCAGGGCTTGATCCGGCGGACCTTCGGCGGCCGGTACGCCATTGGCGCCGAGCACGATTCGGACGAGGACCGGCGTCAGTTATTGTCGAAGGCGCTCCGGGAACAATTCGACGCGCCGGGCGTCGATTTCATCTTCATCGAGGCCGTTTTCTCCGACGACACGATGGTCGTTTACGAAATCGAAGGCGGCTCTACTCCCGGGCTATTCCGCAGCACTTTTGCGATTGACGACGGCAGCGTCGTCACGTTTGGGACTCCCGAGATGGTGCGTCGGGTGACCACTTATGAACCCGTATCAAACGAGGAGACAATGGACCGAACGCAAATGATCGCGGCACTCATCGCCGTGACTACCTGTGCGCTCGAAGAATCCGCGCTCGAACTGCTGACGGATGTGCAGCTCAAGGCGTTGGTGGATATCGAGCCGCCGGGTGCCGATCCGCCGGTTGCAGATCATGCGGCTGCGGATCCCGGCGAGGCGAGGATCGTCGCGCTGGAGGAGCAGATCGCCGGCCTTGTCGCCGCGACTGCTGATTCGACGGCGGACCGCGAAGCGGAACGTCAGGCCCTGGTCGCCGAACTCGCCGCCAACGAGCGGTGTGTGTTCAGCCAGCAGGAACTCGAAACTCAGCCGATCGAAACGCTGCGGAAGCTCGCGCAATCGATCATGGGCGTGAATTACAGCGCCCAGGGTGGACCCAGCGTGGATGCGCAGGACGATCGCCTGGGTGGCTTCATGCCGACCAAGTCGTACTGGCAGAATGATGCCGGCGGCGAAGGTGGCAACGGGGGTGACGGCTGATGGCGAATCCGAAAACGATCACCCTGAAAGGTGATCACATCCGAAAGGAAGCGATCGCTTCTGCCGCAATCAATCCGGGTCACTTGGTTGAATTCGGCGGCGCGCAGGAGTTGCGGGTCCATGCGGGCGCGGGTCTGAACGCGCGGAAAGCGTTCGCGCTCGAGAACGATCTGATTGGTGGCGGCATCGGCGATGCGTACGCGCTGAATCAGACGGTGCAGTACGGCGTGTTTCCGCCTGGCGCCGAGGTTTACGCTCTGTTGGCGGCCGCGGCGACGGCGGTCACGATCGGCCTCGCGTTGGAAAGCGACGGCGACGGAACGCTCCGTCTCTTGACGACGGATGCGGCGACCGACGACACGCAGCGCGATTCTGTTGTCGCGTATGCGCTCGAGGCGGTTGACAACTCTGGCGGTGGATCCGAGGCACGGATCCGCGTGGAGGTGGCATAATGTATCGACTCCACAATCCACAAGCGCTCGTGACGCCGGACGGGCAACAGGTCGAAGACTTCAAGGCCATGCGTCCGTTTCTCGGTATCAACGAGAATCCGCAGGTGTCGAATGCGACGCTGCGGAAGGACGAGTGGGAACTGATCGACGATCGGGTGAACGACGTATTCCGCAAGCGGGTCACCGTTGCGGACGATCTGCGTGCGGCCGGTCTGGTTACGACGATGGGAATCGGTACGATCCTACGCGTGACTGAACGCCTTGAGGCGTTCGCCGACGCAGCGATTTCCTTCGACGGCGATACCGCACCTGAGAAAGATCGGGTGAGCTATCTCCGGGACACGATCCCGGTGCCGGTGATCTCGAAGGATTTCGATATCAACTGGCGGCAACTCGCCGCCTCGCGCAACCGCGGCGATCCGTTGGATCTCACCGCGGCTGAGTTGGCTGCGCGTCGGGTGCGAGACAAGTTTCAGGATCTCATCACGAACGGATTCACCGGTGGGCCGTCGACGGCGGCCGCTACGATTCCGGGGCTCACCACGGCTGCCAACCGATTGACCGTCACGTTGACGGAAGATTGGGATGCGGCCGGAAAGACCGGCGCCGAAATTATCATCGACGTCGTGGCGATGATCTCGCTCGCCAATACGAACAACATGTTCGGGCCGTTCGTGCTCTACGTGCCGAAGGCGTATTGGGTCGTGATCCAGAAGGATCACAAGCTCGAATCCGATCGGACGGTCAAGGAACGGATCGAGGCGTTCTCGGATATCACGTCGGTTCGCCCGGACGATTCGTTGGCCGCCGATAACGTTGTGATGGTGCAGATGACGCGCGACGTCATCGATCTGTCGGAAGCGCAGGCGGTCACGACCATCCAGTGGCAGAAGAATCCGATGGTCACGCATTTCCGGGTCCTGATGGTCGGGGGTCCGCACATCAAGAACGTGGAGACGGAAGGCGGGACGTCCGTTCACGGAATCGTCCACCTGTCCTGATCCGGCGGGTAGGTATTTGCGGCCGCGGCGCTCCGGCGCCGCGGCCGTGCAGGGCTGCTCGATCTAACCGGTATCGCGATCGCTATGCTGGTTAGGTTCTCAAATTGAAAGGCGCGGCGTTCAATGGTGAAGAAGGCGACCCACATCAACGTTGGCGGTCCTCACAAGACGGCCGATGGCACGATGGTATTGCATGGCGATACTTGTTCGCCGACGGAGCGGGAACTCGCCAGCTTCGGGGATAAGTTTGCCGTGATCGGTGTCGACGCTGATGCGGGTTCTGGGTCGGATTTCAAAATTGGCAAACTCGAGGCCTTCCTTGCGAAGTCTCACGACGTCGCACAAATCGAGGGGTGGTACGAGGACGACGATCGGAAAAGCGCCGCCGTCCACTACCAGAACCGCCTCGAAGAACTCGAGTGACGGTTGCTGGTCCGTAATACTGGAGGCCCGTTCGTGTTGTCTGACGGGGAACTCGTCAAACAGGGCGCGACCGTCGACGTTCCGGACGAATGGGTGCCGCTGCTGCCGCGCCAATTCGTACCGGCGAAACCGGAAACGGACCCACCCGACCTCGAGGATTGATCGGTGGCGCGGACTTCCGAGACCGCGGTTCGGGCTGCGATCGAGACCAGCCTTACCTCGAAACAGATAAACGCATTTATTGACGACGCGAACGCCTGGGTCGATCAGTTTTTGGCGAGCGCCGGTCTCTCCACGACGATCTTGGAAAAGATCGAGAAATTTCTCGCGTGCCATTTCGTCACTCTGCGGGATCCGCGCCTCCGTAGCACCAAGCTGAAGGACGTTTCGGAAACCTACCAGCGCGACACGGTCACGACTGAATACTTGAAGGCCGCGGCGGCGCTCGATCCGACCGGTACTGTCGAGGACCGGCTTATCTCCGGCCGGCACAAACTCACCTTCCGCGTCGGCGCCGGTTTCGATTCAGAACTCGATCTGCCGGCTGGTCCGTGAGCGTTCTCATGCGGCGTCGATTGGCGCTCGAGACGATCGGCCTCGAGGTGTTCGCCTCGCTGGACGGGCAGGGGCTGCCGTCCTATGCGGTGAGCGTCGACGTCAAAGGCCACGTGGTCCGCGAAGATGAGCTGGTGCTGCTGCCGGACGGCTCCCAGGTCAGGTCCGATCTCAGGATATATGTGGGGCCCGATGCTCCGGCGGCGGCGCATAAAGATCGCGTCACGCCGGACGACGGGATCGCCTATATCGTCCTGAAATCGCGGGAGGTCAAAACGTTGTCTGGCGTGGTCGATCATTACGAGCTGCAGGCCCGGGAGGAATGATGGGGCGGTGTTTCACGTGGAACAGCCACGTATTGGAGCAGGGGCCCGCAGCGCCGGGCTTCCCAGGGCCCTGGCTGCTGCTGGAGGCCGCCGGTGGGGCCTGCTGCGGTCCGTCTCCGGATGCGCCTTTCGATCGGGGTTGGAATGTCGACGACGCGTAGCTTCGCCGCCGCCGCGCGGAAAATCGAGCGGGCGGCTGGTGCTGTCGGCGCCACGATCCCGTCCGGGCTCCGCGTGATCGGCGAGGAAATTATGACCGACGTGAAGGCCTCGACTCCGGGTCATGGCGTGCCGCGTGACGAGGGGATCCTGGCTGGTACCGGGAAGGTCACCGGGCCCTCTGGCGGGGTCGTCACGCTCCGTTTCGGCGGTCCTGCGGCGCCCTACGCCGTCGTACAACACGAGAACCTGGATTTCCGGCACACGGTTGGGGAGGCGCGGTACCTGGTCCGCGGTCTCGAGCGGTGGCAGCCGGGCGGTAAATCCTCCATCCGGGCCCTGAAACGAAACGCTAAGGCCGGCCTCGCGGCCGTGGCGCGCCGCAAATGAGTACGGTCGCGGCGGATGTTCGGGCTCATCTCGTGGCGCAGGCGATCGTCGACGGTGGTACCGGCTGGACTTCGGTTCTGCGCCGGGTCCACGACGAGGCCACAAAGCTGGTAGTGGTGACCGAGGACGGTGGGCGCTCGCCGGAATTGCCGGCGGCGTCTGGCGTGGGCGAGGCGGCGGCGCGTGATCTCGGCGTTCAGGTTCGGGTGCTGGGCCCGAAATGGGACGGCGACGCCACCGAGGTGAAGGCCCAGGAAATATTCGACGCTTTGCACGGCCTGTTGTCGACGGTGCTTGGCGCGCAGCTCTATCTCCGGGTGCGGGCGCTCTCGGAGCCGACTTTTCTTGGATACGACGAAACCGGCCGGCCTGATATAACGGCGAGCTACCGGCTCTACCGGTTCATCAACTAGGGAGCGCTTAATATGTCAAAGTTTTTTGCTCACGGCACAGCGCTGTCGATCGGTGGGAGCGCGATCGGCAGTCTGGTGTCCATCGATATGCCCGAACGGACCAAGGGCGATATCGAAATCACGGATGCGGAATCGGCCGGCGATCGGGAATACATCCCGGGGCTCCGCGAGGGCGACAGCATCACGTTTGAATGCCGGCGCGAAGACCAGGACGTCGGCCAGATCGCCTTGCGTACAAATTACGAAGCGGACGGGACGACGGCGGCGATCGTTCTTACGTTGCCGGCGTCGGCGACGTCCGGTGCGACGACGATCACCTATTCGTTCACGGGCTACGTCAACAGCCTGGGCGGCTCGCTGCCGCAGGTCGATGACGATGCTGCGTCGCTTACTGCGTCGATCAAGGTCACCGGCGCCGTTACCTTCGCTGACGCGTAATGGTACCCGACGCGTTGCCTGGCTCAACGGTCCCGTTGGAAATCAACGGGACCGTTCGCCGGCTGCGGTTCACCAATCGCGCGCAATTCAAACTGCGCGAAATTGCCGGCGCTCCTCTACCGGAGCTGATGGTTCGTGGTGGCGTCCTGGACGGGCAGGCGATCACGTTCCTGATCTGGGCCGGCCGGTTGGATACCGAACCGGACCTCGAGGTTGATACCGTCGTCGATGAATTGGATCCGGCTGCGTATCCGGCGTATATCAAGGCGATCATGGAGGCCGTGCAGGAAGCGATGCCTTGGATGGTCGACGGGGCGGCGCCGAAAAACGGGCGAAAAAAAAAGAAGCGAACTGGCTCGAAGCGTGGGCCGGCGCCCGCGCAATAGGGATAGATGAGGCGACGTTCTGGGACACGACTCCGCACGAATTGAGCGCGCTCGTCACCGCGTTCACGGATCTACGTTTGGCCGAGAATACGGCGGCGACAATGCGCGCGGGGTTGGTGGCGGCGGCCATCTATAATGTGAACCGGCGGAAAGGTCAGCGGGCGTTCGAGGCGCGTGACTTCGTTTATCAGCCGGTCAAAATCGTGTCACCGGAGGAGATGAAGCGAATCATGGACAGCTGGGCCGCTGGCGTGAATAGACGATTTTCGGGTCGCTCGCAATGACGGCGCCTGGCATCAATCTCGCCGAGGCGACCGTATCGATCGGCGGCGAAACCGCCGGCCTCGATCGCGCGCTCTCGAGCGCGGCTGCCAAGATGAAGGCGGCCGGGAAGAAGATGCAGGCGGCCGGCCGCCGACTCACAACGTTCGTTTCGCTGCCGCTGGCCGCGGTCGCGGTGGCGTCCGTAAAGATGGCGTCGGATGCCGAGGAGTCCGCGAATAAATTCAACGTTGTGATGGGGCAGGCTGCCGATCGCGTCCGGGAACGCCTCCAGGAACTCACAAAAACGATCCCGCTCACCGCGTCGGAGATGGAAGGCCTCGCGGCCGGTATTCAGGACCTCCTGGTGCCGATGGGAATCATGCGCGACTCCGCCGCCAGTATGTCCGCGCAGATGGTCGAGCTGGCCGGCGATCTCGGTTCGTTCAACAACGTGAGCCCGGACCGGGTGCTCGACGCCATGAAATCCGCGCTGGCCGGCGCAAGCGAACCGATGCGGCGGTTCGGTGTGGATACTCGGGTGGCGCGTCTGCAGGTGATCGCCCTCGAGGAAGGCCTGATCAAACAAGGCGAGGAATTGAACCAGACCGCTATGGCGGCGGCGGTCCTGATCGCTATTCAGCAGGACTCTACCGACGCGATGGGCGATGCTGCACGCACGGTCGATTCCACCGCCAATTCCATAAAGTTTCTCGGGCGCGACTTCCGGCAGCTGGCGATCACGATCGGGGATATCCTGATTCCGGTCGTCACGCCGATGATTAAATGGCTCTCCGAGGCCATCAAGAAGTTTCAGGACCTGGATCCCAAATTGCAGAAGGTGATCGTGGGGATCGCCGCCCTTGCGGCCGCGCTCGGTCCGCTGTTGATCGCCGGCGGAGCGATGCTGGCGATCCTGCCTGCGATTGGTGGAGCGATCGCGTTGTGGGCTGCGCCGATAGCGGTCGCGGTCGCTGCGATCGGTGTCCTTGCGTTCGCCGGAATCACGCTGATCCAAAATTGGGACGTCGTGAAGATTCAATTCGTGGCGCTGTGGGCGGCGATGAAGGACGCCGTTTTCGTTAGCGTCCAGCTCATGCTGTTCACTCTCGAGAAGCTGGCGTTTTTCTCGCCGCTGCTGGCGGCCCAATTCAAGAAACTCCGCGACGAGGTCGATGCGCTGGCCGAGGAATCGCTCATCAATGCGTCGATTAGCCTGACGCTGTTGTACCAGAAACTTGCCGAGGGCGTGCCTACGGTCGCAACCGTGCAGGCCGCGATCTCCGCGGCTGCGCTCGATATTCAGAAGAAGGTCCAAAGTATGACGACCGCGCTATCTCAGGCGCTGGGGCAAATTGCCGGGCGGGGGGTGGAGGCGTTCATCGACTTCGGTACCGGCGCCGGCGATGCGATCAAAAACTTCGTAATTCAGGCCATGAAGCAGTTGGCCGCTCTCCTGGCGCGGATGCTGCTGGTGCGGTTTCTCACGGCATCGCTCACCGGCGGGGTGGGCGGGATATTCCTGCAGGGGCTCGGCGGCCTCGCTCACGGCGGTCCGGTATCGCCCGGGCAACCGGTTATCGTCGGCGAGCAGGGGCCCGAGCTGCTGGTTCCCTCGAGCGCCGGCACGGTGGTGCCGGGCGGTGCGATGTCGGTCTCGCTGGATCTGGCCTCGCTGCCGCCGGCGCCGCGGGCCCTCACGCCGGATGCCGTGGCGCAGGACGACTGGTGGCGGCGGGCGTTCTCGGCGCTGGTGCTCGATTTCGGCGATCGGGGCGGGCGGTTCGCATAGATGCCTCTTGATTTCACTTCAGGCTTCGTCCTCACCGATGGCGGCGGCAATGAGACCGCGCACGTCCTACCGTGTAAGCTCAAGTTTCGTGAGGGCAGTTACGGCGACGCAGAGACGAACTTTCGCACCGTAGCTCTCGATCAAATCACTATTCAGGTTGAGACGTTCGCGGGCGGCGCCCAGCAGGTAGACGCGCAGATCCGGTTCTATGGCGACCCCAATGCGCTCCGAGCGCTGCTGCGTGAAGGGGCCCGTGGCCGCACCCTCGACTACTTGCCGGATCTCACCGTGCCGTCCTGGAGCTATCCGCTCGTGCTCATGAACGCCGGGCCAGTGGTGCGAGTCCAACTCGATCGCGACCGGTTCGGGTTCGGGGAATGGGAGGCCCCGGTTTCGCTCCGCCGAATCGATGGCGGCGAATTGTATTCGCTCGCGAGCGGGCTGCTGTTCTTCTACACGGGCGGCGGGCCGATGGACGGGCTCACGTTCACCCGGGCGACTGCCGGAACCCGCATCAACCGGCTGCAGCAACTCGAATCGATTCTCTCCGGCGACCGCCGGGTGGAATGGTTAGCCGACGTCAGCGGGATCTTCCGGCCGCACACACTGCTCGAAGAAGCACGCACGCAGGTCGCCAGCGATCCCGAGGCACCGAATAGCTGGACCAACATTGGTACTCCGGTGATCACCACGGGCCAGACGGATCCGTGGGGTGGAACGGACGCGATCCTCGTTGAAGACGACACCGGCACGCCAGGCGAAGGAAAGCGCTCGGCGTGTTCCTTCACGGGCGATGCAACGAAAGTGTGTATCGTGGCTATGCGGGCAGGCAACTTGGCAGTGGTGCGGGTCCGTTTGCGTGATACGACTGTGCCGACGGGTCGGCATCACCTTTCCGTTACGTGGCAGACGGGAGATACCCCACCCACGGTGGCCACCGTGAGTGGGACGGGTACCATCTATCCGTCCGTACCACTGCACGACGCCGACGGCAACCTGTGGTGGTTGATTCGCTTTAGTGCAGACAGCGTGATTGCAGCCAACGCCAACTCGCTACAGGTGTTTAGTGCCGATGGCGATACAGGCACGTTCTATCTCGCCGGCGGGAACGCGTTCGACGCTACGTTCCCGAGCAGCTGGCAGGGGGCGAGCCTCGGAACGCGGAACGCTGACGTTCTCTCGGCGACGTATGAAGTACCGCCCATTGACGCGTCGTATTACTTCGCCTTCCGCGAATTGGGCGAACCGGACTGGCTGACATCAGGTGGGCTTTTCCCTCGAATCATTTCGATTGGGACGGGCACGACCCATCCTCGCATCATACTTGCTAAGACGACAGGTGGAGATAACTACCGGATCAGTTACAGCGTAGATGCGTCTAATCAGGTGACCTCGTCAGTGGATCTAAACCCTGTCGCGGGAGACGATGTCGAGTTGCGATTCACGATAAGTAAAACGGGCGTGGTCCTGTTGCATGGGGCATTGAATGGTGGTGCCGAAGTTTCGGGTGTGGCCTCGTCAGCTCTAGCGTTACCCCCCGCGTGGTCTGGCCAACAGATCGCACTTGGAGGAACGACCGCCGTGGGTAACGGCTCAATTGCTTTGCGCGCCGTGATTGGGGCACGCGACCTTCCCGCCTTCACACTCGCCCGCTATCGGGCGATGATCCAGTGACGATCACGACCGTCGATCTCACGCTCGAGCTGCGGTTCCACGATCGCGGCACGACGGTGCCGGTCGACGGCACGGTGGACTTCACGGCCGCGCACGGCCTGTTTAGGATGCCGCCGTCCTATGGTGGGCAGACGGTTCGCTACCTCGAGGGGCGGACGGAATCGCGGCCCTACCGCGTCGACGTATTGGATTCCACCGGCTTGATCACCGGCGAGCTGGGTCTCTCGGGTCGCATGGCGCTGTTGGGCCGAATCGTGGATCTCCGGCACGCTGCCGACGGCGGCGCGTTCACGCTGCAGGACCGTCGGCGCCTTTCGGACGTCGAATATATCGGCGAGGGCTGGTACTCGATCGAGCTGTCGGATGAACGGTGGGTTGAACGCCGGCATCTCATTTTCGAGAAATCGACTAGTGTGCAGCTCCATCCACCGGGCCTCACGGCGCCCTGGATCAATCGCAGGGCCGCCGGCACGCAGACTTATTTCGTGGACAACTTGGGGACGGATTACGTGGCACTGTCGATCGTCTCACGTCCGGACGGCCGTACGGCGACGGAAATCGTCGGCTTACTCCGTGAGGACCTGCTCGAGGAGCCGACGATCACGCTGGGGTCGTTCACGTCGCTGCGATTCGAGGACTCTACGTCGACCGACCGGCCGGTCCTGCGGTTCGATCCCGACATTGCTCTGTTCGATAATCAGGGCGTCGTGAGCCAGCTCCGGCGGCCGCTCGGCGATTTCCTGATCCTGCAGGAGCCTTTCTGGACCACCGCGCTTCTCTACTGGCCGGCTCACGGTTTCAGCAGCGGCGATACCAAAACTGGGCGGTTCTATTTTTCGACGGGGATCCGTACGACGGCGGCGACGCCGGTCCTGCTAGGCGGCGACGGTGGAATCCGCGCGCCGACGCTCCACAAAGATATTGCCGACGGTGATCATGGCGGTCCGGTGCAGATCGTCGACGCAGCTGCGTTCACGACTCTGGCCACCGAATCGTTTCCGCCCGCCTGGTACTCCATCAAGGAACCGCAACCGCGGGATAGGTGGGTCGAGACGAATCTGCTCCGGCCCTACAGCGTCATACCGTTCATCGATTCCATCGGCCGGCTGGCGCCGCGCTCGCTGCGGCCGCCGACCGACATCGACCCGACCAGCCTGTTCACATTCGACAACACGAACGTGGTGGGCCAGGTGGTGTGGCGGCATCCCGGCCGTGACGCCGTCACGGTCGTTCGCGTGGAGGCGCATTTCCGTCTCCGGATCGAGGCGTTCTTTGTTTCCCTGGTCATACCGATCACGCGTGAAGCGACGCACGACACGCTGTCGCTGCTGGGACGCCGTGAGCAGGTGCTGAACATGGACGCTATTTTCGATCGGTTCGATTTTTTTGGCATCTTCGACGGTCTCAAAACGGATCTGTTTGATCGGTTTGGGGATGGTCCGCAAACGGGCGAATTCGAGGCGTTGGTTGAGGCGACGTCGCCGGTAGTGGGCGATCTCGTGTCGCTCGATCACGATACACTGAAGGGGCCGAACGCCGAAACCAACACGCGCGGCGGTAAGCGGTTCGTGCATATCACGGACCGGCTCCGCGCGTATACAGGCGGCCGTGTTGTCTACCAGTATACGTACCTCGACGCCGGCCCTTCGGCGCAACCGCTCGCCGTGCCGACGGTGGCAATCATAAAGACGGTCGCGGATCCGAAGCACAGCGTCGATATCACTGTGTCCGCCTTGCCGGCCGGCGCGACTGCGATCGTACAAATCGCCACGACGGCGATCGCCGGTTCGCCGGTGGCGGCCGATTGGATCACGGCTCGGACCGACGTCGGGAATGAAACGATCACGATTCCTCGCCGGCCGTCCGGTAAGGATATTCACACCCGGGCGTTCTCAACGGCACCGAACCGCAACCGCTCCGCGGCGTCGACCGTGCAGAAAGCGACGCTCGATACCATCACGGTGCCATCGGCGCTCGTGGCCGCAGTGACCGGGCGATCGGTAAAACTCACGGCGACTCTGGTCGATGTCACGGAGCAGGTCGAGTTTACGATCGACGGCGTTGGTCGCGCGCTGGCGGAGCCTGCCACGACGATTCATACATTTCACGGCCTCGAGCCCGTCCTAACGACGTTCGGCGTCCGTCACCGGGACTATTATGGCGGCGTGTCGGCGTTGGCCACGACGACGGCGACGCCGGTCGCAAAGCTGAACGCGCCGACGCTGCAGCGGCTCACGGTGGAGGTCCGTTCCTTCACGGAAAACGACAACGATCGCAAGCCGTTGATTCCCGAAGGCTTCGAGGAGATCGATGCGTTCGTGCCGGCGTCGGCGGTGGAGGGCGCGGTCCGTTGGATGGCCGTGATCCGCGTCTCTCCCGCCGATGAAACGTTTGCGGTGGTGGTGGAACGCGCGCCGAATTCGGGCGGCTCTCCGGACGAGGCGAATCGCGTCAACGTCCTAACGCTGGCGGCCGGGGATAAGCAGGGATTCGACACGCGTCCGCAGGACGGATCGCTGTTTTGGTATCGTGGCTTTCACCGGCGCCTGGGGTGGAACGATGGAACGCCGACCGCCTGGGTGAAGGCCACGTTCGACGATCTCGACGAGAAAAAGGGGCCCGTGGAGAATGTCGATCGGGAGGACGTGGTGATCGTCAATCGGGATACGCCGTTCGACGACAGCGGGTATGCCGTCAAGGCCGAAACATCCGACGGCATCGGAATGGATTCGGGCGTTGGGATCTCGGAGGGGTCGGCGCGCCACTCGATCTACCGCCACCGAGAGGAGATCCTGGTGCTCGGCGCCGATGCCGATGGTGATGTGCCGGTTACGTTCGGGCAGGCGTACCAAAACGCGCCGATGATCGTCCTGGCCGGCGGTCAATTCGTCAGTTTTTCCACCGGCCTGGGGAGCGGCGTCTTTCAGCGCCTGCGGCTCGAGGCGGTCGACGTCACGGCGTCCGGCTTCACTTCCCGTTCTCAAATCACGAACGCCGGCGCGGCCACGGCGCAAACAGACGAGTTCGCGTCCGGCGCCATCACCGTGGTGGGAAATACTAAAGAGGCTAATCTGGATCCGGCCGTGGCGAACGACGACCGGTATACGTCGCAATTTTTCGTGTCGGTCACGGCGATCAAGGCCGTCGAAACGCTCAACCTATGCACGCTCGTGGTGGCGATCGATACCAACGACGGCGGTGGCTGGGTCGAGCGATGGACCGGCAACTATTCGTCCGGCGCGGATCCGGGCGGCGACAACACGGAAACTTGGACGCAGGAGATGATCGCTGTCGTGGTCTCCGCTCTGGGGCTGAACGACGATATCCGGCTGCGCGCGAAATCCTTTGTAACCGGGCCGGAGGGCGGGAGCTTCATCATTCGGGGCGGCGATGCCGGTGGCGCCAATCCCGAAGCCTACAGCGGCGTCCTCTACAACACGGCGTCCGACACGACGGAATCTGCGATCCCGTCTGCCGGCGACTCCGTCCGCTGGGTGGCGCAGGAGGTGGTCTAGTGGCCTTCGCTACCTGGGCTGATAGGCATCCGGGCGCAGCGCCGGGCTCGCTAGTCGATCGACGTCTTGGTGGAACGGGCGCCGACGGAGATCCGCCGGCGTGCTGTGCTCGCCGCCTGGTGGCCGCGGATATGCTGGTTTACATGGCCGACCTGGCCGCGAGGCCGTTGGCCGCGCTCCGGACCCGGTTTCCGCATCTCGACGATGTGCCGGCGCGCCGGCTCTATTTGTGCGACGGCTGCCGGGCGGTCCTGCTGCGCGAGGGCGTGGTCGATCGCGCGGATCTGCCGCACGACGGCCGTCGGACTTTGACTAGGGGGGCTGATGCCTAGCCACGAAAAACCGCGGAATTCTAAAGCGTTCGAGGGAACCACTCAATTCCTCGAGGGGCTGCCGCCGGAGCGCGCGCTCACGATGGTCGCGCGTACTCGCATGGGTGGGGCCCTGGTCGCGGGTGGCGGACTCGCCGTCGTGGCGTCATTCACGCTCGCCGGAATCGCGCTGGTCCGCGGTGCCGAGCTGGGCGCGTTCGTGATCGCCTTCCTGGCCTTGCTGCTGGTGGTGGGGCTGGTCCTGGTCGTGGTGGGAGCGACGTTCTGGTCGACTCAAATCGTAGGGAAGGCCGTCGGCGATCTAGGGCAGCTCGCCAAAAGCGGCGGCGGTATTGCGAAGCTGTTCCGCCGGGGCGGGGACGATTAAGGTGGCCGATATGACGAAACTTGGCGAGGGGGTCCTGGCTCCGCATTTCACCTTCGAGGAGGTGATCCGCAGCGCCACGGCCGCTAGGCTCGGCATCGATAATGCGGTTCCCGATGAACTGCTGGGCAATATCTACCGGACGGCGCAATTCCTGGAGGACGTCCGGGCGCTGGTCGATAGCCCGATCCGGGTGACCTCTTGGTTCCGGTGCCTTGAGCTGAACACGGCGATCGGCGGCTCGCGTACGTCGCGGCACATGGTGGGGCTCGCTGCCGACTGTCAAACGGTCTCGACGGAGTTGGAGGTCGCGTTCGATCTCATCGTGGCGTCGGCGCTGCCGTTCGACCAGCTTATCATCGAGAGGACGCGCGATGGCGCGCGCTGGTTGCATATTGGTCTATCCGAAAACAAACCGCGGCGCCAAGTGCTCCGCGCTGACGGATCCACTTTGGGCGGCCCGATGTCGTTTCGGTTGGCCGCTGGTTAACGGGAGGGAATGATGTCGGACGGCGTTTTCAATATTGCGAAGGGCGCGGTTGCCGAGATGTTTCGGGATGCAGCCGCCAACGGGATTGTGCTCTTGATGAAAGCGAACGAGGCGGAGGCGACTCTGATCGATCGCACAGATCTCGCCGACCTGTTTGTTGAGGCCGGCAACACGGAATCCGACGCGACTAGCTATGCGCGGAAAACCGGAATCACGGGTACGATCACGGTCGACAACACGAACGATCGCGTCGACCTGGATATCCCTGACCAGGTGTTTAACCCGTTGGGGAATGGTACGAACAATACGCTCACCAAGTTGGTGGTGGCGTACGAAAACGCGGCGGCGGATGCGACGCGTATCCCGCTCACGCATCACGATTTCGCAATCACCACCGACGGGTCGCAGGTGACTGCTCAATTCAACGCTGCCGGGTTCTTCCGGGCCGCGGCGTAAACCACGAAAGCGAAACGGGGGACAATATGAGTAGAAAACTGCCGAGCTGGGCGGTCCTCGACGACGCGCCGGGCGCACGGCCGCGCGTCCTGGTCGACGCCGAGAAAATGTACCCGGCGATTCTGTCGGAGCTGTTCGCGTTCTACAACGGCGGCATTGCCGCGCTCGAGGCGGCGTCGAAGTTGAAGGCCGGCGAGAAAAACACCAAACCGCCCAGCTCGATCTGGTGGACCACGGATGTGGCAAAGGCGAAGGCGGCGCTGGTGGGTCTCGGACCCGACCCGAAAAAGGTCACCGCCTATTGGCTCGAGGTTGCCTACCAGGCGATGAAGATGGACCTGCAGATCGCCATGCGCACGTTCGGTTTCGACATCCTCGTGAGCGGCGGCAAGAACGTCTGGGCGCAACGGGTCCAC
>SDBT01002574.1_pt1 | contig 31934 bp, 25 predicted proteins | sample 2277101 | NCBI WGS metagenome assembly SDBT01 (sample SAMN10404973, study PRJNA504765) | marine sediment metagenome | isolation source: marine sediment core GS10_PC15, 103 cmbsf | place: Arctic Ocean: Southern Knipovich Ridge | collected 2010 | reverse complement strand
GACGTGCACGTGCGGGCGGCGATCTCGGCCGGGGCCAGGCTGATCATCGCCACCGACGCTCACTCCATCGATGATCTGGACCTGATGAAATACGGCGTAACCACTGCCCGCCGCGGCTGGGCAACGGCCGGCAACGTGATCAACACCTACCCGCCGTCAAAGCTCAAGAAGTGGCTAAAAGAAAAGTGAGCGCCGCACGCTAGCTCGTCCTCACTCTAATGGCGACTTGCCGCAACGGACCGACGGAGCTTCTAAAAAAGGTCGGGGTTTTGTCACCTTCCGCGTCAGCTCTCTTGAAGCTCCGCAGCGTAATCGTTGAAGAACTGGATGACTTTCGGCATGAATGCTTCAAACGTCGCATACGTCTCGCGCTGCTTCTCATACTCTTCAAGAAGATTCGCAAGTTTATCCGTCCAGACGAACCCAAGCTTCCCCTGTTGGAGAATCTCGCTGATGGCTGCGAAGATTCCTTCGTTCGCCCGTCGGTACCGCACAACGCAAGCTCGCACGATGGATTCGTGAACCATGGTCTGCCAGCTGCCATAGGCCTGGCGCTTCATCTTCTTTTCGACGCGGATGTATATCTTCTTGCCTGCCTTTTCGAAGTCCCCTGCATACTTGATAACAAAGGGATTGACGTAAGAATGGCAGAATTCATGCACAACGGTCGGCAAGACCATCTTGGGAAACTGAGGAACGCCTTTGCTATCGCACGCCCACACGCCCAGGATGCAGTACATCTCTTGCTTATCGCCGGCCAAGAGCCTCACTCCATAGCAATTGGGACCATTCAGCATGCCAAGGAAGAGGTGGAAGTTCGTTCCGGGGCGCTCGCCGAAGAAACTATCGAACCACTCCAGGTGGCCATACTGGCTCATCGTCTGCGTCATTCGAGCCGCGGCCGGTTCGTACAATCGTTGGTGCTCCTGGAAGAATTCCTTGAACCGACTCTTTTCTACGAAGCGGCGGGCCTCTTGGAGAAATGTGCGTACCTCACGGAGTCGCCATCGCCCGTCCAATCCTTCTGGATGCGGTTTGAAAGGGACCTTCTCTTTCAGGGCGAACGCATCCGTCAGGTGCACTGCCAGGCTCATTGGCGCGTCATGTGAAACGCCCCTGTTTTTCCGCAGCTCTCGGGCGAGTTGCACCACGGCATGATTCGTAAATCGCAGAAAGTGTTCGTCCACGTCCCGCGTGTAGGAATCCACCCGGCCCTTGGTGTACTCGGGATTGCCGGCCAGGCGGAAGATAATACTCATCAATTCCACACGGGCGTCCACACGCGCCTGGAGAATCGGTTTCGCGCCGGGGGCCTTGGCAAGCGTTTTAGCTGTGTGCAATGAGAATAGAGCCGCTGTGACTAAAACGCAGAGAAGTCGATTTTTCACGTTGAGCACTCCTGGTTCATCGCGACAGATTGACCGGACGCCGATTACGAGAGGTACTCCATGGCTCGCTGGAAGAACATTCGCCCGTCGGCGCGTTGGATGCCGCCGCGTGTCCAGCGCGGATGGTGAGTAATTTCGACGAACCGCTCCGGATGCGGCATCAGGCCCATGGCCCGGCCGGTCGGGTCGCAGATGCCGGCAACGTCGTCAACGCTGCCGTTGGGGTTGATGGGATAGCCGCCGGAATTGCCGCGTGCGTCCACGTAGCGCACGGCCACCTGGTCGCTATCGCGGAGCGTGTCGAGCACCTCTGAGTCGCGCGGAACGAACTTGCCCTCCCCATGCGCGACCGGCAGCGCGATGATCTCGCCCTTTGGCAAAAAGACGCACTTTTCGGAATCGCAGCGCAGGTGGCACCAGCGGTCCTCGAATTTGCCGGAGTCGTTCCAGGCAAGCGTGGCGTCGCGGTGGGCCTGCTCGGGTGAGACCTGCGCCCAAGGCAGCAGCCCGCTCTTGAGCATCACCTGGAAACCGTTGCAGATACCCAGCAGAAGCTTGCCGTCGGCGAGGAATTCATTCAGCGGCTCGGCCAGGCGGTGGAGCATCTGGTTGGCCAGGATCTTGCCCGCCGCCACGTCGTCGCCGTAACTGAAACCCCCCGGGATGACGAGGAACTGAACTTCCTTGAGCCTCGCCGGGCTCTCCATCAGCCGAAAGACGTGCACGCGGTCAGCCTCAAAGCCGGCCTGGGTCAGTGCGTACTGCGTCTCCAGGTCGCAATTCGTCCCCGCCGCCCGTAGGACGACAGCCTTGGGTTTGCCCATATGCGTTTACCTTTCTTTACAGCGGCTCAGAGTCGTCTGTACATCCGGTACATCACCGGGCGCATGCCGAGCTTTTCGTAGAACCGAATGGCCGTAGGGTTTGCCAGGGCGACATGCAGCACCGCCTCTTCAACTCCCAGGGCTTTCAGGCTCTCAAAAACGGCTTCCATCAGCCGGCTGCCCAGACCCTTACCGCGATGCTCCGGCCGGATCACCAAATCCCATACCTCTCCTCGCGGCCTGCTGAAGACAGCCGACCCGGCGGCCTTGACCGCGGCGACGGCGAAGCCCGCCAACCCGCCGGAGGATGCTTCGGCAACAAGCGTCACCATATCTCGCTGTTCGAGAAGTTCCTTGAATCGTTCGCGCCACGTTTCGACGGCGTTTTTGTCCCAACACCAGAAATCATCATCGTAAGTCTTGTGCTCCTCGGCCATGAGGGCCCAAATGGCCGCGACTTCTTCGGCCTCTTGGAGTTTCGCCGGGCGGATTGTGTAGCTTTCCTCTTCCATCTTTTTCTTGCCACAAAGAGCACAAGGTTCACAAAGGGCAGGAACCGGCAGCGCCAAGTTCGCGCGTCTCTGTTTGGTTCTCGAACTCTCTGTGTTCTTTGTGGCCTTTGTGGCTGGAAAAAATCACCAGGCGAACGTTTTCTGCCAGGCCGCCTTGGCCTGATCGGCCGGAAGGTCGATCACGTTCGCACCACCGGCGTTCTTGACAACGATTCGCCCGCTGTCGGTAACGCGGCCGAGCTCGCCGAAGGGGCAGTCCTTCACGATCCGCAGGAACGCGTCGTATTTCTCCGGGGCGACCTCCACCAAGAACCGCCCGGCCGACTCGGCGAAAAGCCTGGCCGCTTCGGAGACGCTGCGCTGGGCCGGCACGGCGACCAGGTCGATCTCGACGCCCAGCTCACCCGCAAAGGCCATCTCCGCAGCCGCCACGGCAAGCCCGCCTTCGGAAAGGTCGTGACAGCTCCGCACGGTGCCGGCCTGGATGGCCTGTTGAATCGCAGCCATCACCTTCAGGTTCGTCTCAAGGTCCACCGGCGGGACGTCCGTGCCGGAGGCGAGGCCCTCGACCAGCAGATAGTGGCTGCCGCCCAGCTCACTGCGCGTCCGACCGAGCAAGAAGAGATAGTTGCCGGGCTCTTTCGCGTCGGCGGTGACGCACTTCGCCGGGTCGTCGATGACGCTGATAACCGAGATCAGCAGCGTCGGCGGGATAGCGATGGTCTGCCCGGATTCGGTCTGGAATTCATTATTCAACGAGTCCTTGCCGCTAATGAACGGCGTTCCGTAGGCCAGGGCCGCGTCGTGGCAGCCCTTGGCCAACCCCACCAGCGCGCCCATGCGGTCGGGCTTGTTGCAGTTGCCCAGGCAGAAGTTGTCCAGCAGGGCCGTCCGCTCGAGATTGCCGCCGACGGCCAGGCAGTTCCGCAGGGCCTCGTCCACCGCGTGCAGTGCCGATTGGTAGGGGTCCAGCTCACTCAGCCGCGGGTTCATGCCGCAGGCAATCACCAGGGCCTTGTTGCTTGTCAGCACCGGGCGGATGACGGCCGCGTCGCCCGGCCCGTCGCCGGAGGTACCCACGAGCGGCTTGATCACGCTGCCGCCCTGCACCTCGTGATCGTACTGGCGGATGATCCATTCCTTGCTCGCCACGTTCGGTGCGGCGAGAATCTTCAGCAATGCCTCGTTGTAGTTCTCCTTGGCGGCCAGGCTCGGTGAGGGCCGGTCGATCTTCTCGTATACCGCCTCCTTGGTCGGCTGCGGCAGGCCCTCGTGGAGGAATTCCATGTCCAGCTCGCCCACCAGCTGCCCCTGGTAGTGCAGCCTCAGTTTACTGTCTTCTGTGCCGTAGTGGCCGATGACCGTCGCCTCGACGTCCTCGTCGGCGAATATCTTCAGAATCCGCTCGACGTTTTCCTGCGGCACGGCCAGCACCATCCGCTCCTGGGCCTCGGAGATCCAGATCTCACTGTAGCTAAGCCCGGCGTATTTCAGAGGCACGCCATCAAGGTGGACCTCCGCGCCGAGCTGCCTGCCCATCTCCCCGATTGCGCTGGACAGTCCCGCGGCCCCGCAGTCGGTGATGCAACTGTAGAGCCCCTCGTCGCGGGCCTGCATGATCGTATCGAGCATCTTCTTTTCTGTGATTGGGTTGCCGATCTGCACGGCGTGGGAGAATTCGGTTTCGTGCTCGTGGGTCAGCTCACCGGAGCTGAACGTAGCTCCGTGGATGCCGTCGCGCCCGGTCCGCCCGCCGACGCAGATGATGGCATCGCCCGGACGTGGCTGCTGCCTGCGGGAGATCTGCTTCGGCATCACGCCCACCGTGCCGCAGAAGACCAGCGGGTTGCCGAGGTATTTCTCATCGAAATACACCGCACCGTTGAGCGTCGGGATGCCCATGCGGTTGCCGTAGTCCCGCACGCCGCTGACCACGCCGCGCATCACGCGCTTGGGGTGAAGCACGCCTTTGGGCACGTCGTCGAGCGGCATTTCCGGCATGCCGAAGCAAAAGACGTCGGTATTGGCCACCGGCCGGGCCCCCAGCCCCGTGCCCAGCGGGTCGCGAATGACACCGCCGATGCCCGTGGCGGACCCGCCGTACGGCTCGATGGCCGAAGGATGGTTGTGCGTCTCGACCTTGAAGCACACGGCGTAATCGTCGTCGAACTCGATCACGCCGGCGTTGTCCTCAAAAACGCTCAGGCACCATGGCTTGTTGAGCTGCCTGGTAACCCCGAAGACGGTCGATTTCAGCAGGTTGGATATCTCTTCGGTGACCTCGCCGGAAAGGTTCCGCACGCAGACGTCGGAGCGGAACGTCTTGTGCCCGCAGTGCTCCGACCAGGTCTGGGCGATCATCTCCAGTTCGACGTCGCGTGGCTCGCGGCCGAGCTGGCGGTAATGGTCCTGGATCGCCTTCATCTCGGTGAGGTTGAGGAACATCTCGCCCTTCTCTGAAAGCTCCACCAGCGCCTCGTCGTCCAGGTTGCGGATCGGCACCTCGACGATCTGGAACTCGTACTCCCGGCCGTAGACTTCCGGCGGCGTGTAGGCCTCGAAGAAGATATCTTCGATCACCGCGTTGGCCAGCAGGCCCCGCGCAATGGTCTGGCGCTGGGCGTCGGCCAGCTCGCCGGTAAGCTCGTAGCGCCGAGCCGTGCGGACCGAGTCGATGGCGAAGCCCATGTCCCGAATGGCACGCTCGCTCGAGGCTGCCACCGGGTCCATCACGCCGGCCTTGCGATGCACTTCGATTACGGTGGCGCCGGCGGTGGCCTCGCTTGCCCCGATGAAGTATTCCTCCATGACCGGGTCGATCAGCAGCTCCTCGGCCACGCGGGCGGCACCGTCGGCGCTAAGCTCGCCGATGAGGAAAAACAGCTTCACCGATCGCACGCCCGCGACCGTCTCGATTCCCAGTTCACGAATCTGCTGATGCACGCCGGCGGCGTGCGGGTCGCTATCGGCAAACTCTTTGGCGGCTCGAATCTCGATGCGGTGAATCATGACACCTCATCCGTTCCTGGAGCTTTCGGAAAGGGGGATTGTAGCGGGCGGGTGAGTCTTGCTCAAATGCTAAAAGACCCGTGCGCGCTTGGGAGTAGGGCGTAAGATTCCAGTCTCCAGTAGTCGTTTTGCTTACACGAGATAGCGCCTATCCATGCGCTGGTGGGCGCGCATCTGCTGTTTCATCTGGTCGTAGCCGGCTCGGCCCATGAGGGCGAAGGTGGCCTGCTTGGAAAGCTCGACGGCCGGCTGATCGTAGGCGTTGACGTTCAGCAACTCGCCGCACAGAGACGTTGTGAACTCGTAGAGATAGATGAACTCCCCGACTGTAAACGGCGTGATTTCCTCGAACTTGATCGTCACGGACGGCCGCTGCGAGGCCGACAGGGCGTATTCGGTGGCCTGCTTTTCGGCGTTCAGCAGTGTTGAGAGCTTCACGCGACGTAAGTAGCTGAAGCTTGGCCGATCGGCGAAGATATCCGGCACGCGGACATCGCGGGGGTGTTTCTTGACTTCCAGGAAGATCACCAGCTTGTCGTTGGGCCCCTCGCGGTAGAGCTGGAGCTGGCTGTGCTGGTCGGTCGCCCCGAGGGCCTTGATGGGCGTCGGGCCGACGAAGACTTCACGGCCGTCGCGGCTGTGGGTCTTCCCGAGCGATTCGGCCCAGAGCTGCCTGTACCAGTCGGCCAGGCCGTACAGGCGGTTGGAGTACGGCATCATCACGTGGATGGGTTTGTGCTTCTGCGTGAACATGACCGTCTGTATGACGGCCAGGATGCACGCGGGGTTATCCAGCCAGTCTGTGTTTTCCACGCGGTTTTTCATGGCCGCGGCCCCAGCCAGCAGGGCGTCGATGTCGATGCCGCACATCGCCGCGCTGAATAGCGCCACAGGCAAAAGCACGCTGAAGCGTCCGCCGACGTTGCCGGGAATGGGAAGCTGCGCGCACCCGTCGGCCGCGGCGAGATCGCCAAGCGCGCTTTCTTCCGGGTTGGTTGTCACGACGATCCGCTCGCCGAAGTTTTCCCCGAGCTTCTTGCGGAGCAGTTCGCGGACGATCATCAGTTGGCTGAGCGTCTCGGGCGTCCGGCCCGACTTGGAGATGACGTTGACCAGCGTGGTCTTGAGTCTGCGGCCAAGCAGCCTGAGTGTGTCGGCGATCAGGGCCGGGTCGATGTTGTCCAGGACGAACAGTCTCGGCCCGCCGCGGCGGCGATCCGACATGAGATTGTAGGTCGCAGGCTTCAGCGCGCCGTGCAGGGCCAGACTGCCCAGGGCGCTGCCGCCAATGCCAAGCACCATCATGTCGGTAGTATTCGGGCGGTAGCGATCCACCAGTTGCATCACCTGATCGTGGCAGTCTCTTCGGGTCGGAAGCGTCGCGTAGCCGAGCTGGCCGGTCCTGGACTGCTCAACGACTGCGGCGTGTGCCTTGCGGATTTCCGGCTCGATCGCCTGCAGGTCCTCCGGAGCGATGCCGTTTTCCTTCGACGAGACCACCTTGGCCGTCGCATTCTTCCAGTAAAGCTGAATCATCTTTCGCCCTAGCCCTTCAGCACGCGGCCGCTCCGTGCGCACAAGAAGGTACTTATCGAGTGGCGCCTTGGCAATACCCGAGTGTCTGCCGATGAGGTGTCGGCGCTGGCATTGACCTGCCGTCGGCGAGGTTTCTATAATCAGCGTTTCGGCAAACGGCTTTATGCAGAGGTCTGTTATGCGCATCCGGATTAACGGCCAATGGAGGCAGGTGCCAGACGGCATCTGCGTCGCGGAACTTCTGGCCGAGCTATCGCTGGAGCCGCGCCGCGTGGCCGTGGAGTGGAACAAACAACTCGTCCCGCGGAGGATGCACGCCGAGACCGCCCTGGCCGACGAGGACGAGTTGGAAATCGTCACGCTCGTCGGGGGCGGGTAGCGGGCCGCTTGGCCTCTCGAAGGAGTTGACAACGATGGCATCGGACCTACTGAAAATTGGCAATTTTGAGCTGAAGAGCCGGCTGTTTGTCGGCACGGGCAAGTACGAGACGTTTGAGCTGATGCGGGATGCGTTGGCTGAGACCGGCTGCGAGGTGGTCACCGTGGCGGTGCGGCGCGAGAGGATGCTGGATAAGTCCGGGCGGAACATCCTGGATTTTCTCGACCTTCCCAGGTACACGCTGCTGCCGAACACGGCCGGCTGCTTCAGCGCCGCCGATGCCATCCGCGCGGCCCGTCTCGGCCGCGAGCTGCTGGAAGGGCTGGACAACAAGGGCGCCGACTGGGTCAAGCTGGAGGTCCTCGGCGACAAGAAGACGCTCCTGCCCGATCCTCTCGGTACGCTGGATGCGCTGAAGGCCCTCAAGGCCGAGGGCTTCTGCGTGCTGTGCTACACCAGCGACGATCCGGTGATTGCCCTTAGGCTCAAGGAAGCCGGCGCCGATTCGGTCATGCCCGCCGGCTCGCCCATCGGCTCGGGCCAGGGCGTGCTGAACCCCTACAACATCCGCATCATCCTTGAGCAGCTCAAGGAAGGCGACGCGGACTATCCCATCATCGTCGATGCCGGCGTCGGCACGGCCAGCGACGTGGCCATCGCCATGGAACTCGGCGCCGACGGTGTGCTGCTCAATACCGGCATTGCCGCCGCGAGAGACCCGATAATGATGGCCCGGGCGATGCGTCAGGCGATCGAAGCGGGCCTGCTGGCCCGCCGGGCCGGGCGAATACCCCGAAAGCTCTACGCCACCGCATCCAGCCCGCTGGAAGGCGTCATCGGCGCCGAACAATAGCGGGCAGCGAAAAGCCAAGGGGCGACCATATCGCAACACGGAACTGGCCTGCGGTGAGCTGAGTGGAACCGGGATCCTGACCCGGTAGGCAGTAGCCGGTAGTAAGCAGTTTGGTCCCATTCTGACGCCCGCGTGAGCATGCTCGTCCCTTGAGGCGCCCTACGCCAACAACATTTATGGCCCCACACCCGAGGGGATGCGCCATCTGGCGTGACTAACCCAATTATCCTGCAATGACCCCTATGGCGACAAGCCTGCCGGGTGCTTGCAACATATGCGAGAAATAGGTAGCTTAAGGAGAACTCGATTCCAGAGGGGCGCTTGTCTAAGGGAAACGGCCATGGCGGACGAGCAGATTCATATTGTTCATATCAGTGACCTTCAAGCTGGGAAAGCTTGCTTAGCTGAGTTGGAAACACAAGGCCTCGAGGACACGAAGTTGGAGGAAAGGTATGCACATTACGCGACGGAACTGGCCCGCGATGTGCGTGAAGTTTTTAAAGAGGTACAAGAGCCACAGCGAGTCCACCTCTTGGCGGTCACGGGGGATATAACAAACACATGCAGCCACAGAGAATATCGCCAGGCTTCAGTGTTTCTGAACACCCTAGCCAAGCAACTCGACGTGCATTATAACAATGTTGCCGTCCTTCCAGGAAACCACGATGTCGATTGGGTCGCAATGAGAAAAAAGTGGGGAAGAAGACCGCTTAACACACCCCAACAAAGAAAGGACTGCGCCAAGATCAAGGAAAAGATGTTCAAGTTTAGAAACTGGGTTAACCAGCTTTATAAGAACAATGGCAGTGACCACAGATACAGGGTCGGTTACCCAATTGCTTTCAACCACGTTGAGTGCGACAAACTTGTAGTAGTGGGTCTCGATTCCTGTGAGCGTTGTATATTCGAGCGTGGACATAACCGAAAAAAGATGGCGGGCGATAGCAACATCAACTACGGACACGTGAGTGGCTCACAGCTCTCCAATGCGCTGTCGTATTATCAGGATTCCCGTCCAGATGGCATTCGAATCTGCCTTTTGCATCATAATCCTTTTCCGCATTCGGAGGCAGACGCTGCCAGCGGTCTCGACGATCCTGACCGCCTACGGGAGGCCCTAGCTAAAGAGAACATCTCGCTTATCTTGGCTGGCCACATGCACCGCGCACGATACGAGATCCTCTGGGATCCAGCAATAAGACGCGACCAGATTTGCTACACACTGATAACCGGTCCGTGCTGTATGCAGCTAAATCAACGCAAATTTGCACTTGGACAATACGAGGAGATCTATCCCAACCGGTATCAGATAGTATCAATCGATCTCGTCTCGCGCTTTGTAACCGTGTACCTGAGAAGATTCAGCTTCGAGAGGAGGGCGTCGGGCACCTCCCCAAGGGGGGCATGGACCAGTGATACGGATCCGGCCTACGCCACGCCCTGGGGTGAATACTCTCTCCCGCTGGATCCGACCAACCAGCAAGTCTGGGATCAGTTCAAGACGGTGTACGGGATAGCGAAAGGACCGGTAGGTTTGATAGATTACTCACAGCGTGAGTAGCCGATCTCAATCAGACCGCCTGCGTTGCCTTGCTCGCTGGTTACTCAAGCCTTCGCAAAGCGTGCCTTGCACGCTGGCCCCTGCTTCGGCAGCGTCTTCCCAAAACCAGATGCTTGGAACCAGTCCTCTTTCAACGAAAGTTGCCGCAAAAAGCGGATGCATGGTTCGGCCAACCGCGGCCGTTCAATAGGAGCGGGCCTCAGTTGCAGTATCGCTCCGGCGAATAGGTCAGCTTCCCTCTCCTGCGTTGGCGTAAACTTGATTGTGAATCCGGGAGGCCTTGAATTACCAAGCGGAACCGGAACATATCGCTGACGTGGGTTTCGTCTGTGGTATGCGTCGTGATGAAGATAGATATGACCCAACTCGTGGCCAATAGCGAATCGCGCGTGGCGAGCGTCCAGACCCTCGTTATACAAAAGAAAGTGCTCCAACAAGAGTTTCTGTTTCGTCCTACCTGGCAGGATGATTCTCACCACTTGGGCCACGGTCATAGCTGGATCCATCTCGCCAAGCGTACCCGGAGAAAGAGGGCAGAAAAAAATCCGGATCTTCTCGTTGAAGTACTTTTCAATGGCCTTGGCGACGCTCGTCAGCTGGATGCGGCTATTTTCTTCGAGCGATAACAGCCTCTTATGAACACCGCATAGGAGACGCTGGTAAGCAGTCAGCTTTTTTGAACCCATTACGAAAACCCGCCGGAGCAGTGCGCGGTCGGTCCGAACAAGCGTGGTTGCCCTATCTTTCGCGGTTCATCTTTTCCACGATTTTGGCGGCTTTCGCCGCCGCTGCCGGGTGAATGGCCCTGTGTCCCGTCGCACCGGCGAAGAGCAATGCATGCGAAGGCACCATGGAAGGTCCCACCGTTTTGGATGCCTTGCGCTTACGCGAACGGACTTTCTTGATCCTACTCTTCTTGCTTGCCATTATCTGTCCTTTCCCCGTAAGGCGGCACCGGCCCAGCCCCACGTTCTCATTATAGCCACCGAACCCTTCGGCAAGCCCTGTAAATAGCTCAAGAACGGCCCATAAAGCACCGATTATACTCATAGTCATGCGCGGGAACAAACAAAAAGTCAACCATAATCTGCGGCGACCCTGCCGCATAAGCCAGCTCAAACGCAGCCTTGACACAGAGTTCGATCAACCCATCCAAATAATTGTAAGCGCGCACCCAAGCGTGTCAACAAATTTATGGGGTCCCTCGGCTACCAACTGAACAGCCCACAGCAACTGTCCTTTTACCTCCGCAGGAGGCTAGGAAGGTCCTATGCCCAACCCAGCGAACAAGTCGGCAAAGACGAAACGCGCGGTACGTAAGCGTAGACGGAAACATGGGGTTAGCTCCTTGAGGTCGTCCCACACGGAACAGGCCACTGAGGTTTTCCCCGAGGCTGTATTGCGAAGGTTGGGCAAAAAGATTGAGGCGATAAACCGTGAGCGGTGTAAATAACGCGTTTCGCGGTATTGTGGCGCATCTCGCCGTGCGCCGTTCAATTCTTTCGAAGCCAGGGGCGCTCCATGGAGAGGTTCGAGTTTGCAATCAGTGTTGCTTGAAGGGGCGTTGATGCCCGGTTCTCGCTGATCTGACCGAAAACCTGGCGGGATGGAGGCCCGCCGCGCCAAATTCGAAACCACCCGCTCGCTGCCGCTCGCGCCTAGCGCGAAGAAAAGCCGCCCTCGGTTAACCCTGACTGCTGAATGCTGATCGGCCTTCGACAAGCTCAGGCGAGGCTGGGGCGGTTTGAAATTTGCCAAGCTGCCGCTGCCCGGCCAACAACCAGTGAACAACATACCGGCGCCGAGGATTAGTCGAGCTGTCAAGCAGTTGATCCGTTAATCAGTTGATTTCGCTGCGCCTTGCGGGCATAAATGCTTCGGGCAGAGCGACCGAAAACTGCTCGCGATTTTCAGTTAACCGATCAATTCGTTGACCGCATATGGATCGACGCACGAAAATCTGCATCTGGATCATACTGATCGGGCTGGCAAATTTCCTGACCTACACGATCCTCTACATGTTCATAGGCCCCGGCGAAGCCGCCAGCGGATACCTAGAGAAAGTCGGCGACCAGACACGCTACATTCTCCAGTCCGGCCACGAGGTCTCCCGCGGGCTCTATATCTACAGCGGCATCCACTCGATCAGCATCTGGCCGACCGTCGGGGCGGTGATGCTGGCGATGCTGACGCTGGCGAAGGAGCGGATCGCCTCGTCCATGCGTTCGACGATCGTCCGCGGCAGGACGCTCATTACCATCCTGGCCACCATCATCTCGATGATCATCGTGGTGATGACCATCTGGTTCACCTTGCAGTTTTGCCGGAGTTTCGCCAATCCCCGTCTGGTGCCACCCAGCGCGACGCAGACGACGGCAGCGAGATGGCTCTAAGCGTCGACGATATTCTCGCCCCCGGCGGCCTTGTCGCCCGCAAGCTTCCCGGCTTTGAACAGCGCGACGAGCAGCTTGCCATGGCACGCGCTGTGGCTGCGGCCTTCGAGGACCGCGAGCATCTAATCGTCGAGGCCGGCACCGGCGTGGGAAAGAGCTTTGCCTATCTCGCCCCGGCCATCCTCCGGGCGGCCTGCAATCGCCAACGCATTATCATCTCCACCTACACCATCGCTTTGCAGGAGCAGGTGATCCACAAGGACCTGCCCTTCCTGGCCGAGGTGCTGCCGCTGAAGTTTTCGGCCGTGCTGGGCAAGGGGCGGAATAATTATCTCTGCTTCCGCCGATTGGCGCTGGCGATCCAGGGACGAAACAAGATATTCGGCTCCCAGCGCCAACTGAGACAATTGGAAAAACTCGCCGCCTGGGCCATGGAAACGCCGAGTGGCTCGTTGCAAGAGATCGACTTCAAGGTCGCCCCTGAGGTCTGGGATTGTCTCCGCGCCGAATCAGGCCTCTGTCGCGGAAGCAAGTGCAAGCAGTATTTGAAGTGTCACTTTCAGGCCGCGCGGAAGAAGATGCAGCAGGCGGATATCGTCGTGGTCAATCACGCGTTGTTCTTTTCCGACCTGGCGCTGGCCGGCGCACAGGGGAATCTGCTTGGCAAGTACGACCTGGTGGTGCTGGACGAGGCCCACACCGTCGAGCAGGTCGCCAGCGACCATTTCGGCAGCCGCGTGACCTCCACGGCCGTCCAGATGCTCCTTCGCCAACTCTACAACGACCGGACGAATCGCGGGCTGCTGGCGCTTCTGGAAGCCATGGAGGCAATCTCGGCCGTCAACCGCGCCGCCAATGCAGTCGAGAACTTCTTCGGCGCACTGGCCGCTTACAGCGGGGCGGATATCGCCCCGAGCGGCAGAATCAAGGCACCGGACATCGTACCCAACGACCTGACGCCCGCATTGAAGGAGTTGGCCGGAAAGCTTAGGACCCTCCGAAGGTCGATGAAGGACGAGGCCGGCGGCTACGAGCTGGCCGCCTATCAGCAGCGTGTGCAGGAGCTGGCCGAGAAGGTCCAGGCGCTGATCTCGCAGGCCAACGAGGACCACGCTTATTGGGCGGCGACGCGCCCGCTGCGCGGCGGCCGGCGGCAGGTGGCGCTGGAGTCGGCGCCGATCGACGTTTCGCCGATCGTCCGCAGCTTGGTATTCGAGGAGGTCAACTCAGCCGTGCTGACCAGCGCGACGCTGGTGACGGCCCGCGGCGGCAAGCATGGCTTCGGTTACCTGCGCGGCCGCCTGGGCATGGCCGAAGGCCACGAGCTGCTGCTGGCAAGCCCATTCGATTTCCGCCGGCAGGTGAGGCTCTACCTCGAGACCCGCCTCGGCGATCCGAACGATCTTGAGAGTTTCGTGCCGGGCGCCACTAAGGCCATCGCCCATTACGTGGAGAAGTCTCAGGGCCGCTGCTTCGTGCTGTTTACCAGCTACAAGATGCTCCAGGCCATCGCCGGGCAGATCCAAAACTTCTGCAAGGAGCGCGACTACGAACTGCTCGTCCAGGGCGAGGCGCTGCCGCAGGGGATGATGCTGCGTCGATTCCGGCGGCGCAAACGGTGCGTGCTGCTGGGTACGATGAGCTTCTGGCAGGGCGTGGACGTCGCCGGCGAGGCGCTGAGCAACGTCATCATCACCAAGCTACCCTTCGCTGTCCCGGACGCTCCGCTGGTGGAGGCCCGCATCGACGCTATCCGAAAGGCCGGCGGCAATCCATTTACCGACTACCAGCTTCCCGAGGCGATCATCCGCTTCAAGCAGGGTTTCGGCCGGCTGATCCGCTCGATGAAAGACACCGGCATAGTCGTCTGCCTGGACTATCGCATTGTCAGCCGCTCCTACGGCCGGTTGTTCATCAACGCCCTGCCGGAAATCGAGATCGTCCGCGACGAATTCTGCGGGTCTCGAGCCGAGGCTGATGAGCTGTGGGAGTATCAGTGAGTCAGCAGGTCACCAGGCAAAGGACGATCAGTATGACGGCCAGCGCCGCCAGCAGCCAGAGCCACGACACGCCCTGCCGGTCGGCGATGCGCGGGACGATGTACTGGCCGCAATGAGGGCACTGGTCGGCATGTTCGTAGATCTCTCTCCCGCAGACCGGGCAGGGCAGCGTCTCAGAAGCCGCCTTATCGCTCAGCTCTTCCAGATCGACGCTCAGCGGGCCTTCGTCGTCAAGATGGTCGTCGTCCCACTCATGCATGATCGAATGTCCGCTGTTTCGTGAGCCTCTGGAATCTGAGCTAGCGGCACAATCCGACGAGCAGCTCCTGTAACGCGGCGGTTGCATTTGTGCCGGTTTTCATGGCCAGGTCTGCCGCCAGGAGCTTTCGAAAGTCGTCCTGAATTGCAGCCGGCCGGCGGCGCCTGACCATTTCCAGGAAGGCCGACCGCTGCTGCGGTGGCATGCGAAGTTTGGGGTGCTGGCCGGCTGCGAGCTGCTGGCTGGCAGCCAAGGCGCGACGCAGGTGCCACGCGATCAGCCCGAGGATCTTGAATTCCTCGCCGCGTCGGGTGAGCGAGCCGGCCAGGGCCTTCAGCGCCGCGGGCGCATCGCCGGCGGTGATGGCGTTGGTCAGCGCGAAGGCGGCTGGGGCCGCCGTGGCGGCCGCCAGCGTGGAGACGTCGTCGGCTGAAATTGACCCGCGCCGGCCAACGTAGAGTGAGAGCTTTTCCAGCTCGCCGTCCAGGCCGGCCAGGTCCAGCCCACGCCAGGTCAGCAGCAATTCCGCCGCTTCGGGTGAAATCTTCTTGCCGCGTTTTGCGGCGGCCTTGGAAATCCACTCGATCACCGTCGTCTCATCGCCCGCCGTACAGTCGATCGCCTCGCCGATCTTGGCCACCAGCTTGTAGAGGCGGGTATTCTTCGGCCAGGCCGAGACGACCAGGATCAGCGAAGATGCCCCCGACGGCGAGAGGAGATACTTCTCCAGCGCTTCGCGGTAGGCGCTGACAAAGGCGTCGGCGTCTGAGATGATCACGGCCCGCCGGGGGGCCAGAAAGGGCATGGTCCTCAGTTCGTCCAGCACGTCGGCCAGCTCGGCCGCGGCGTCAAAGTTGGTCACGGACGTCTGGGGATCGGCGTGGTCGGTGATTCGCCCAACGAGGTTTCGACGGTATTCGTCCCTCAGGAACGCGTCCGAGCCGAATAGGACGTAGATGGGCTTGATCTCGGCGCCGGCCATGGCCGAAGGATAGCAGAAAGCTTAACAGGTGAATAGACTGCGGCTTGACGACGCCGCTTACTTGGCTGGGCCGGTGCCGAAGAGCAGCGGGCCGAGGCGGACGCCGCCGGGTGCGTTTTGCACCGCGCGGAGTGCCTTTTGGCTGCGGGCCTGCTGGCCGTTGAGGGAGTAGTAGATTTCCTTGCCGCGACGCTGCGTGACGACCATTTCGCTGGCTCGCAGCAAGGCCAGGTGATGCGAGACGGTCGGCTGGGGCATCTTGAGCTTCTTGACCAGGGCGGTGACGTTGTGGGGACCTCTGTGAAGTTCCAGTAAGATTCGCAGGCGAGTTTCGTCTCCAAGAATTCGAAACATCTGGGCAAGGGCTGGGAGATGGCGACTTCGTTTGGCCATTTCGGTCTCCTTTGATCGGACCAATCAGAACGCCTACCGCAATTCCTCCGCATGCTTCACGGCTACTCGAGGTGACTTCAATCTCGCCGCACTTGGAGGGTCAAGTTCGCTCGACGGCTGGCTCCAGTCGCCGAGCCGAGGCAAATCAGAATACACTGTGTCAAAGACGAATAGGCGGCTGGCTCAGCAAGCTCGCTTACGCCACAGCCGCCGATCCTGTCCAAACCCATCGGTGTATCAGCAGCCCAGAAGCTACATGGTCTTGCTGCGATAAATCTTCCAGAAGATGATCAAGGCGACCAGTAAGAGGACCAGTGGGATCTGCCACCAGTAGAAATAGGAACTTCCAGCGGCCAGCATCGACATCTGTCTATCTCCTCGAGAAGAAAAGGCTATGGTTTTCCGTGGAGGCGGTTTTTACCCGCCCCCGTGCCTTTGAGTCAAGGAAAAATCGCGATTCCCAGCGCCTTCTCGCTTGCCTGCCGGGCCGACGAAGACGCGCAGGTCGAACGAAAACAATAGCGGCGACTGGACTCGAACCAGTGACCTAGGGCTTATGAATCCCTCGCTCTAACCAGCTGAGCTACGCCGCCGTCCAAGTCGATCATCATTAGTCCAAGACAGTGTGAATTGCAAGCGGTTTTGATTTTGTTGTCCGCGGCGACCTATGGCACAGAGTTCGAGAACGGCAAAAGCTCCCGAACGCCCGGTTTGCAAAGCAGTAGGTAGCTTGAGCGGATCTATTCTTCGATACTCCAGGCGCACTTGGCTTTCCCGGACGGCAAAGCAGCTTGCTATGGCTTTACGGCTTGCGTCGCGGGCGCCGGCTTGGTCGCCGCGGCCGGCTGCGTCTTCGGCGCTTCGAGCTTTGCTCTTTGCTCGGCCGTTAGAACCTCTTGACGAATAGCCTCCACGAGTCTTTTGCGGATTCGGGATTCTGCGCTGTCGGCCTCGGCAGTCGTGGGTTGCGTTGTAGCCTCCGCTGCCTGCACTTTCAAGATTTCCACGGCAGCCTTTCTGCAAAGGGTCTTGATCTGGACCTTCTGTTCGTCCGTTAGACCAACCTTTTTGTAAAAGAACATTGCAACCCGAAAGAAACCGAAGGCCTCGTAGTTCACCCTTTGGGCGGGCGTGAAGGCAGCCAGGATCTTGGCCATGTGCTCCTTGCGGACCTGGTCCCGCTCGCCGTTTATCTGCTTTTCAAATTCCTTGATCTCCTTCCAACGACGAGCAGTTTCTTTCTTCCTGTTGCTTATACGGGCCACGTGATGCTGATAATAAAGATTTTCCAGGTCTTTGTTGTGCTTCCTGCCCACCGCGGTGACGGCGTCGTTCATCGCCTCCACTTGCTCTGCGAGCTGCTCCTTTTGTTCTTCGTTGAGATTTACGACGCTGGCGATCATGCCCCAATGCCCGAGCAGTCGACTCTTGGCTTTCACCGCGGGCTTGGTGGCCGGCTGTGAGGGGCTTGCCTTGGGGCGTTGGGGCTCTTGGGCCCAGATCCACCCGGCAGCGACAAGCACGACAACCCAACCGCTCAAGAACCATTTGCTTGCTTTCATTTCGTATTTCTCCCGTGGGCCGAATCGCAGCTCTCCGCACGTGGCCCAACAGTGCGAACGCGTTTAAAACTCTCCCCGCGGGCCCCCGCGAGACTCGCTTCGGCGCGCGGTTTGGAGCCAACTTGTACCACGTCTTGGCCGACACTGCAACCTGTTGGGCGAGGCGAAGCTCACAGTCGCCATCTTTAGAACGTGCCGCCCGTGGTGCTGGTTCTGCGGTGGATTCAATAAACAGGCGGAGAAAAATCCTCCCGCCGGTCGGCCGTTTGCGTAGAATCTCGTTGGTGACGTATGCAGGTCGTAATCATAGGTGGTTTTGTGATCGCGATGATGTTGCGGGGCGTGCCGTCGCTGGCGTCGTCAATCCATCTAACGGCCCCGGCGGTGGGAGCCTACCTGGCCGGCGCCGCGGCCCTAGCCGGGGCCAATACCCTCCTGAGCCTGCGAGCGATCAAGCGAGGCTCCCCGATGTCTTCTGCCGCAATGAGGCGGCATCACGCGGTATTGATCCTGACACAGCTCTGGCTGCTGGGCGGGTTGGCTGCGCTGATGCTGTTGGGCTACACGTGGTGGGTGATGAAAGATCTGCACCTGGAGGTGGTGCCGCTGGCGGGCGAGCTGGCGATTCTGGCGCCGTTCTTCGCCGGCGTGCTGCTGGTGTGGATTCTGGACTATCCGTTCCATCGGGCGGTGCGGCTGCACGTTTTGGCTGCTCAGGCCAGGCGGCGCAGCTGGACGCTGTGGGAGTACCTCGCCTACAACACCCGCCATCAACTGCTGTTCGTCGCCGTGCCCGTCTCGCTGATTATCCTGATTATGCACAGCCTGATGCTGCTGGTCGGCTACCTGCTGCCTGCCGGCCTGGCTGACTACGTGCTGGCCGCTGCCATGCTCCTGGCCCTTGGCGCGGTGTTCCTACTTACGCCGCTGCTGATCGTTCGGATCTGGAAGACGCAGCGGCTGTCCGAAGGCCAGCTCCGCAGCGAGCTTGAGCAGATGTGCCGCCGCTTCAAGCTCAAATACCGGGATATCCTCATTTGGCAGTCCGGGGGGATCATCGCCAACGCCGGCGTGATGGGTCTAATCGGCCGCCTGCGGTTTATCCTGCTGTCCGATGGGCTTCTGGAAGAGATGGACCTTCCCGATATCCGGGCGATCTTCGCCCACGAGGCCGCCCACATCGTTCATCACCACATTTTCTACGCCGCGCTTTTTGCGGTCGGAACCGTCGGCCTCTGCGGCTCGGCCGTCGAATTGCTCTCCGAAGCGGTGGAGCTCCAGACTTGGGAGGAATCTACTCTCCTGCTGGCCCTGTTGAGCGCGGCCTGGGGCGCCGGATTCGGCTACGTCAGCCGGCGCTTCGAGCGGCAAAGCGATGTCAATGCGGCTTGGGCCTTGGGCAGGCGCGACGGCGGGGACGATCCGGATCGCATCACGCACGAAGGAGCGGCTATCTTCGCCCACGCGCTGCAGCGGGTCGGCGAGATCAACGGCATTCCGGCCCGGCAGCGAAACTGGCGGCACGGCTCGATCGAGCACAGGGTCAGGCACATTCTCCAACTGGGCGGCACGGCCGGGACGAGGCGTCAGGATGATCGGCTAGTCCGACGGCTAAAGATGGGGTTGTGGGCCTTGGCAGCCGGGGCGGTCGTTCTGGCGGCCGCGGCGCTGATAATGCCCGACTGATCGTCTCGGCGTCGTCCCCACCCTGATCGGCAAATAGACGGGAACGCTGGAATGGATAAGACAAAGGTGGCAATTGTCACAGGGGCTTCGAGCGGCATCGGCAGAGAAACCGCCCTCGCGCTGGCCCGGCGTGGGTACGTCGTTTTCCTTGCGGCCCGGCGCGCCGATCGACTCCAAGAGGCAGCCCAGCGATGCAGATCGGCCGGCGGCGATGTGCGAGTAATCCCAACCGACGTGGCAAATCTTGCGCAGGTCGAGGCCTTGGTGGCCGCGGCGGTTGACGAGTTCGGCCGCGTGGACGTGATGGTCAACAATGCCGGTTGCGGCCTGCACGCCCGCGCGTGCGAAACCTCGGATGAGCAGATGCGGCGGATCTTCGACGTGAATTTCTTCGGCGTCTTTTACGGCTGCAGGGCGGCCGCGCCCGTGATGATCCACCAGGGCAGCGGACACATCTTCAACGTCTCGTCGGTGATCGGCAAGCGCGGCACGCCGTTCAACGGGGCATACTGCGCGGCAAAATTCGCCGTCTGCGGATTCACCGATTCGATGCGTGTGGAGATGAAGCCCCACAAGGTCCGCGTGACCTGCGTCCTGCCCGGCCGGACCAATACGGAATTCTTCGAGCACGTGGAGGGGCGCAGGCTCCAGAAGAAATCGAGCTTCGGTTGGCTTCGCGGCCTTCAGCGGCCCTGCGTGGTCGCACGGAAGATCGTCGCCACCATCGGCAAGGACACGCCGGAGCTGCTCTTCACGGTGCCCGGCAGGCTGCTGGTGGCGGTTTCGGCACTATCGCCCCGCCTGGCCGATGCGATGATGGCTCTCTACTACGACGACATACGCGGACTCGTCCAGACCTTCTAATCCTCCGCAAAATGCCCAGAGAAAGGACTGCAACGTTGAAGCGCAAAACGACGGTCAGCATCGAGGGCGACGCATTCCATATCAACTCTCGGCCGAGCTATGAGGGCGTCAGCTTCCGCGGAATGAAGATCGAGGGCCTCTTGCTGAATTCCCGGATGGTCCAGGGCATCTTCGACGATCTGAACCCCGAAACGGCTGGCCGCTGGAGCTACCCCGACGGGCCGTGGGATGCCAATCACAACACGCGCGGTTTCCTCGAGGCCATGGACCAGTGGCGCCAGCACGGGCTGCTGGCCTTTACGATCAATCTCCAGGGCGGTAGCCCGTACGGCTACAGCAAGGGCCAGCCCTGGCACAATTCCGCCTTCGCCGCCGACGGCAGCCTGCGGGCCGATTACCTGCGGCGGCTGGAGATGATACTCGATAAGGCCGACCAGCTCGGCATGGCGGCGATACTGGGTTACTTCTACTTCGGCCAGAGCTGGCGGCTGGCTGACGAGGCGGCCGTGATCCGCGCCACCGAGAACACCACAGACTGGCTGCTGGAGAAGCGCTACACAAACGTTCTGGTGGAGATTTGTAACGAAACTCATCCGACGATGTACGGACACGAGATCCTGCGCCCGGGGCGTGTTGGTAAGTTGGTCCAACTGGTGCAGAACCACTCTAGCAGCCGGCTTGACACACCGGCCGGGCGGCTGCTGGTGAGCGTCTCGGCCCCCGGCGGTGTGATCCCGCCGGAGGACATCGTCTCGGTAAGCGACTTTGTGCTCTTGCACGGAAACAGCGTCGATGCCCCCGGCGGCATTCGCCTGATGGTCGATCGCTGCCGCGAGCTTGCCGGCTACGCCGCCGCGCCGATATTGTTCAACGAGGACGACCACTTCGACTTCGACAAGGATGACAACAACTTCCTCGCCGCGGTCAGCCGATACGCAAGCTGGGGATACTTCGATTATCGCATGGAAGGCGAGGGCTTCGACGAGGGATATCAGTCAGTGCCGTGCAACTGGTCCATCAGCTCGGCCCGCAAGAGAGGCTTCTTTAACTTGCTGGCGAAGATGACCGCCAGCACCGCCGCCGAGCAATGACTCACCCGCGCGGGCTTGCGTTCCGACGGTCACTATCGACCGGCATTTGCCCTGACGTCGATGCATTTCATCTGCTTTTGGTCCCGCAGGACGATCCTGCCGTCGCAGATGGCCATCGGCGCCCAGATCCGCTCTTCGCGATACTTCTCTTTTTCCTGGCCGACGATTCGCGCGCGGGCCAGCTCCTTATAGCCGACCGGCGAAGGCTCGATCAGATGCAATATGCCGGTTTGGCCGTCGAGGTTGAACATCAACCCGTCGGCCAGGATCATGTTGCCGCGCTCGAAGTTGGGAGATTGTCCCGTTTGCCACTTTATATTGCCCTCGAGGTCCATACAGACCATGCCGTCGTGGTCCTCATTGCTGTTGCTGTTGGTGTAGAGATGGCCCTCGCGCAGAAGCGGCGTGTGGACCTGGGCGGAGGGGATATCCGTCTGGAACAGCTCTTGGGCGATCCACTTCTGGCCTTGTTTGCGGACCTCGAACATGGCCGAGCCGGCCCGGTAGCCGCCTGTGATGAAAAACCGCCCGCCGCCGATCGGCACGGCGTTTGAGATCGGGATCATGCACTTCCAGCGGTTGAAGCGCCACAGCACCTTGCCGCTGTTGGCATCGACGCCGACGACGTTCGTAGCCAGTGGAGTTCGTGAGCCGCGCCGGGGTTCGTTGGCCAGCATCAGAACCTGGTCCACGCCGTCGAGCTTGACGATCTGCGGCGAGGCGTACTCCATCCGGCCAACGTAGGGCGTCTTCCAGAGAAGCTTGCCCGTAGCCTTCTCGAAGGCCGCCACGCCAACCTGCCCGCTCAGCGGGGCGACGATGACGGTGTTCTTGTACAGCACGGGCGATTGGCTCACCCCCCACCTCGGCCGCTTGCCGCCGAAGTCGTCTATCAGGTGCATTTTCCAGACGACCTCGTGGCTGTCGGCGTCGATGCAGTGGAAGTGCCCGAACGGCCCGACGGTGAATATGTACTTCTGGCCTACCGTAGGCACGGCGCGCGAGCCGCCCCGGTTGAGCCTGCCGGTTGCGGGATAGGCAAATCGCCAAAGCTCCTTGCCGCTGTCGAAATCGAAGCATCGCAGCACATCCGATTCTTGGCCGATGCGATCAAGCAGATAGACCTTTCCGTCGCGGATGGCCGCCCCGCCAAAGCCGGCGCCGATCTTGACCGTCCAGAGCACCTTCGGCCCGCCGGCTGGCCAGGACCTCGCGAGGTTAGTTTCGCCGGCGTCGGCGATCCCGTTTCGATTCGGGCCCAAGAACTGCGGCCAGTCCGCCGGCGCCACGCCGGCCGTCGCCGCCAACACAACCGTCACAAACAAACACGAAGTACGCATTAAACTTCTCCTTACCTCCGCGGGCCTGACACCAATGAAGGCCGCCTTCAATACATTCTGCCAGCAGAGGTCTGCCTGACCAACGGAAATTTCCTCCAGCCGGCCGGCAATTCCGCCTCGCCTGAAGAGATGGCAACTGCCCGGAGGTTGCACCGCGGGTTGGGCTGGGACATAATCCTTTCACAAATATCGCCCTTGCCGCAACGGTTGCAAAGGTCAAGAGAAAGGAAGGAGCTTACGAGATGATGCTTCGGATGGTGAACTTAGACATTTTGATAATCTCACTGACGATCGCAGCCGGGATCGTCCTGTGCGCAGGCTGCAACGCTCGCCAGGACGTCGGCGGCGGAAATATCGACAATCCCGTCATTGTGATCGAGACGTCCATGGGCACGATACGCGCCCAGCTTTGGGCCGACAAGGCCCCTGCCACCGTAGCCAACGTCCTCCACTACACGGATGAACAGTTCTACGACGGGCTGATCTTCCACCGCGTGATCGATGGGTTCATGATACAGGGCGGCGGCTTCACACCGGAGATGAAGCGCAAGGCCGCGCACGAGCCTATCCGCAACGAAGCCAGCGCGGCGAGACCCAACGCTCGCGGCACGCTGGCCATGGCCCGAACCGGCCAAATCCACAGCGCTACCGCGCAGTTCTTCATCAACCTTCTCGACAACAAGTTTCTCAATCACACCGACGAAACGCCGCAGGGCTTCGGCTACTGCGCCTTCGGGGAGGTTATCGATGGGATGGACGTGGTAGACAGGATCGGCAAGGTGCGGACAACCAGCCATGGGCCAATGAAAGACGTACCCGCCCAGCCGGTCATTATCACAAGCATCCGTCGCGCAAAGTGATACTGTCTGGTTGACACCCGCCCGAGCAGGGACAAGCCAGATTGCCGAGATATCCTCTTTCTCGCCGAAAGGACAGAACGATGCCGTCTTTGACAAGAGATAGAATTGCCGCGGGGATGCTCCCGGCCGTTGTCATTGCAATGCTTGCCGCCTCTGCGTTCGGCCAATCGTCGGTTGGCAATACCGGCCGGGTGAGAGAAGTGAACGTTCCGGGCAAGCCGATGACATGGTTCGGCTCGGCAGACATCGATGAGGTCGGCCGCGTGATCGATCATCTCACCATCACTGCCGAGGACCCGTTCAATACCTTTGCGGCTCACAACGGAACTCAAATTGGAGGCAAGGTCAGTTTTGCCCTCAAGACCCCCAAGGCGGGGCGATACATCTTCGTATATCGCGCGATGCTCAACAAGGACAAGGCGATAAACGCCCGCTACCGGCACGGCGAGAAGTGGGTGGAGCTTCCGCAGGGAAGAATCCACCCGGATTACTTCCAAAACTGGGACCCACGCATATTCTGCCACTGGATCGATATCCCGCAGGGACAGATAGAGACGACCTTTGAACTTACCCTAACCATCATTGGCAAACTCACCGGGCCGGTGGGGGACCCATACAGCCCTCCGGGAATCCACCTTGCGCTCGTCGCGGAGCCTCGCGTCGATCCCTTCGAGGGGATGCCCGGCGGCGACCATCCGATGTTCGAGATTCCGAAAGTTGAGGACTTCCTGCAAGACAAATTGGGCAAGGCCGTCCTCTCGGCCATCACGGAGAAATACGGCAAGGTTCAACCGTTGACGGATGAAGCCTACAGGCGGCAAATCGCCTCACTGAAGGAATACGAAAAGATCCCCGCCAGCCACATCAACTGCCAGAGACTAGCCTGGTCGATCGCCGAGGACGGGTTGATGTATCAATGGACCGCAGATGCACGGTACGCCCAGCTTGCCGGGGCGAAAGGCGCTCGCATGGCCAAATGGCCAACCTGGGGCTACGCCTACGAATGGCACGTCGATCCAAACCAGGTAGCCGGCGGCCGGAAACGCAAAACGCGAAGGCAGACTGCAAAAGACCATCAACTCGAGACCTCGATTATCGTTCAGGCGATGGCCATCGGCTACGACCTGGCCTGCGATGGCATGCACGAAAGCGACCGCATCGCCTTCCGCGAAGCCTTGCATAAGTTCGCCAACCGGATGTATATCCGGGCCCTCGATGGGTGGCGGTTCTTCGGCTCCAGCAACTGGACCGGACATCTCCAGGCGTCCATGGGCCTGGCCGGGCTGGCCCTGCTGGGCGAGGACCGCTACGCCGAGCAATGGCTGGAGCGGTTCAAGGTCGGCTTGCCGATCTACATCTCCAGGAACCTCGATCCCCACGGCGTGCACAAGGAAACCCTGGGGTACAACTGCTTTGGCATCAACCCCGTCATCCTGACTGCAATGGCGCTCGAACGCCGGGGCGGGGAATCTATCTTCGAGCTAGCCGGCGGGCGGGTCGAGAAATTCCTCAGCACGATCCTGCATATGACCTCGCCGGACGGAAAGGCGACCCGCGACTTCGGCGATACAGGCAAAGTGTTCCAGACAAGCATTTCTGAAGGAATGCACGGGCGCGCCGCGGCCGCATTATTGGCGATGACGCGAGGCCCGCGAGCGGACCTGGCCCGCTGGGCATTGTGGCGTGGTGCAGCCCGCGGCCGCGGGGGCACAAGAATCAACTACAGCCAGAATGCAAGGGTTCCGAACATCCTCTTCTTTCGCCCGGGCCCGCAAAAGTCCATCACGGAATACGAAGATTTCCCCCTTGGCTGGCACGCGCGTTCTCCGATCGACTATCCGTACGATACCGGCTATGTCGTCATGCGCACCGGCTTTGATTCGGCGGACGACATCAAGATGGTATTCAAGTGCGGCAACGCGATGGGCGGGCACGGCCATCCGTGCCAGGGCTCCTTTGTGCTGGAGGCCTACGGCGACTTGCTCAGCCAGTCGCCGGGATACGGCCCCGTGGGCCGCGTGACACGGGCGAACAACCTCATCACCATCGACGCCAAAGGCCAGGCCGAGGGCCATCACCTCGTAAACGGCCGTCTGTCCAACGACGGCCATGTTGAACGCTTTGTCCATTCGCCCGTGGCGGACCTTGTCGTGGCCAACAACAAGCCCGCCTACGACGGCGGCGACAACCCCGTCAGGCGTTCGCTGCGATACGTCCTGTTCGTCCGAAACCCCAAGCGTCAGGGCTACTTCGTGATCGTCGACGACATGGACAAGGACGGCGCCGAGCATGCCTACACATGGCACTTCCACACCACGGCCAATCACAGAATCGAACCGGACGGCCAAGAGGGGTTTATTGTCCGCGCCATGAGCAAGCAGCAGGCCTCCGAGCTGTGGAAGAAACGCCAGGAGAGCCAAATGGCCAAGGCCCTGCAAGGCACGCGCCGTCTGGCGGCCCGCTGGCCCGATGCGGCCAGAAGCGCCGATCTGCGCCTGGCGATGGTCCACCCGAGGAAGTTCACCCACAGGGTTAGCTACAAGGTCCAGGCTCGCCGGCGGAAGATCAATATCCCCGACCATCTCCAAGTTACCCAGAAGGCCGCCGAGGCGCTTTTCTTCACCGTGCTCTATCCGCAGCGCGCGGACCGCGGCATCAAGATGCCCCCGCTGAAGCGGATCTCCGAAACGGATCTCTGGGGCGTTGTCCTTGGCGCCGATACGATTCTGTTCAGCCGTCGTGACGGCATGTGGACTTACGGCGACATTGAGACCGACGGCCGCCTGGTGTACGTCCGTCGCGACGAGGCCGGTGCCGTAACCGGATTCGCCGTCGGCGAGGCAACGAAGCTCACCGTCGCCGGGCAGAAGCTGCTCGAATCGAAGCTGAAAGTAACGGCGGCCGGCCCCGAACTCGTCGTCGATGACGGCGGCGAATGGCGCGCCACCTCCGCACAACGCGGCATGCCGGAGTGAAGCTCCACCCTTGGAAGCCGAACGGCCAAACAAGAACTAGGATGTCTGTTTCTTCGCGTATCCTGCTGTGCTGCGGAATTGTCGCACTTGCGCTGGTCGCGTACATCCCGGCCATGCGCGCGGGCTACGTCTGGGACGACCGGAACTACGTCCCTGACGATCCATACTCACGCTACGGCCGGTGCATCCGCGGCGAGGACGGACTGTATCGCATCTGGATCGCTGCCGAGGCAACCGATTACTGGCCGCTGACGCATACGACGTTCTGGCTTGAGTGGCGGCTGTGGGGCGACAACCCGAGCGGCTACCACGTCGTGAACATTCTCTTGCACGCGATCGCTGCGCTATTACTTTGGCGGCTGTTGAATAGACTTCAGGTGCCGGGGGCGTATCTGGCGGGGTTGATCTTCGCCGTGCATCCGGTCTGCGCAGCCTCGGTGGCCTGGATCAGCGAGCGAAAGAACACGCTGTCGATGGTTTTCTACCTGCTGGCGATCCTGATCTATCTGCGGCACGAGCGCTTTGCATCTTGGCGATGGTACATCGTCTCGCTGGTCGCGTTCGCTTTGGCCTTGTTGAGCAAGACGTCGGTTGTCATGCTGCCGGTGGTGCTGCTGGGCCTGGCCTGGTGGCAGCGCGGCCGCATCGCCAAAAAGGACCTCGCCAGAAGCATTCCCTTCTTCATCCTGGCCGGCGTCATGTCGGCCGTCACCATCTATTTTCAGCACCAGCGCGCCATCGGCCATTGGATGGTGCCGAGGGAGGAGGGATTTCTCTCGCGCCTGGCGGCGACCGGCTGGGTGGTCTGGTTCTACCTGTACAAGGCGCTGCTGCCGGTGAAGCTGAGCATGATCTACCCGCGATGGAGCGTCGATGCCGGCTCGGTCCTTTCCTACCTGCCGCTTCTTGCCCTTGCGGGCGGCCTCGTCGTGCTGTGGCGATTGCGCCGGACTTCGCTGCGCGGTCTGCTGGCGGCGCTGGGCTATTTCGCGGTGACGCTCTTTCCGGTCCTGGGATTCTTCGGGATGGCCTTCGGGCAATACTCGCGCGTGGCGGACCATTTCCAATACGTACCCCTGCTCGGCATCATCGCACTGACTGCGGGCGTGCTGGGGCGCACCTGCCAGGCCAAGCGCCGCCAGACGCGCCGAGCTGCCCTGGCGATCGCGGCCGGTTTGGTGGCCGTCCTTGCGGTGCTCACCTGGCGCCAGGCGCGCGTCTACAAAAATCAGGAGACACTCTGGAACGATGTATTGGCCAAGAACGACAAGGCCTGGGTCGCCCATAGCGCCCTTGGCAGCCTTCACGCCGCAAAGGGTGAGATTGGAAAGGCCGTCGAACGCTTCCACGCCGCCATTCGGATCGAGCCGGCCGATGCCAGAACGCATAACAATATGGGCCTGCTTTATGACGCAGTCGGCCAGCTCGACAAAGCCGCCCAGCAGTACCAAACGGCGATACGGATCTGGCCCAAACACCCAAGTCCATATTTCAACCTTGGCAACCTTTATGCCAGGACGGGCCAAATCAAGCAGGCCGAGACCCACTACCGAAAGGCCCTTCAGATCGCGCCGGATTACGCCGACGTGCATAACAATCTCGCCGGCGTTATCGCACGTGAAGGCAGGCTCGACGAGGCGATCGAGCACTACCGCCACGCCATTCAACTCAAGCCGGCCGACCCCGATCCACGCAACAACATGGGAATAATGTTGGAGCGGCAGAGTAAATTCGAAGAAGCGATTCAATCCTTCCGAGCGGCCCTGGCAGCCAGCCCGCTGAATGTGATGGCCATGGGCAGGCTGGCATGGCTTCTGGCGACGGCGCCGCAGGAGCATCTTCGCGACGGCTCGCGGGCCGTTGCGCTGGCTGAGAAGGCCTGCCGAACACTCACCCGCCAGACTCCGCCGACGATGCTGGACACCCTGGCCGCGGCCTACGCCGAGGCGGGACGCTTTGGAGAGGCCAGAAACGCAGCCCAGCACGCACTGGAGCTGCTCGGCGACGACAGGGGCGACCAGGCCCGCGAAATCGAAAAACGCCTGGCCCTCTACAAGGCCTCCAAGCCCTATCACCAACCGCCGCCTGCCGAGCAGCCGAAAGAGCGTTGAAAGGTCCAGGGCCATGCAGGCTCGCCTTTCGTGATGCTCAGCCGTCCCGCGGTCAGTGCAGAGGGTTTTCGCTTCCTCAGATAGACAAAGTGATCGGCCGGCATCGCGCCGAACCGCCGCCCACTTTGGAGAGGAATAACCGGTGCATTTCGGGGAAGTTCCTGTAGAATAGGGGAACTACCGGGTTTTTGTCCGGAACAACCGCCGTAAGGAGTAAGTGAGGCAGGAGTTGAGTTCGCATGCGGCCGCGAATCTGGCTGTAACCGGCTCTCATACCAAAGGATGATGGAAAAATGATCAAAGACAAAGTGTCCCTGCATGTTCTCGCGCGCGCCCTGATACTGGCCGGTATTCTATGCTGTCTGGCACCACAGAAAGCCGCCGCCTACGTCACCGGCGACAGCATCCCCCTGGACGAAGTCGGCGATAAAGTGGATCTCTTGCGGCTTGGCTTTTGGCACTGGTCCGGGGCCTCCGGCGACCCCACCGGCGACACATATGAGGGCATCGCCGACGTGGACGACAGCGTCGGAGACCACAACTGCATCTTTACCACCCCACCGTATTCGGCCTGGGATCCGATTGCAGAGGATTACGGCGAGTCGCACTACCCGTTCACGCTGGACCCGAACAACGTGATGAGCTTCGAGATGACCGCCCCGGCGGCTGGCCAGTACGTCGTGGCCCTTCAAGGGCTGTTCAACAGCGCGGGACATTATTTCCTGGAATACCAGAAGGACGGCAACTGGATCGCCCTTCCGGAGTTCGGCTCCAGCGGCGATCTATATGAGACGATCGTGTTCTGCTTCGTGATCGACACCGGTGCCGCTCAGACGCAGATCCCGATGAAAATCTACGGCACCGGCTACAAGATGGGACTGAGCGGGTTCATGCTGGCCAAGCTCAAGGAGGATCCGTTCGCGGACAGCAACACCTTTGGCTTTTCGCACGGTAACGCCATGTTCGACGCGAACGAAGCCAACGTCATCTGGGCGCGATTCAACGCAAGCTCATTCCTGTACAACAGGTACCTGGGCGTCAAGAGCGAGGGCAACGCAAGCTCGCAGCTTAGTAGCGGCTATTTCAACAGCCTCAACGGCGGCAGGGTCGTCAGCTATCGCGGAAAGCTTCTGATCAACACGCTGCTCAGCGCGATCGACGGCGACACGACCAGGCGGACCCAGGCGATTCAGCTATTGGAGAAACCGGTCGGCTGGGTCGATTTCGACACCGTCGGGCACCTGCACCAGGGCGAATTGATCCGTGATATGTCCATCGCCTACGATCATCTCTACGCCTACCTGACGCCCACGCAGCGCGACAACATCCGCCGGAAGCTCGACAGGGAGGCCAGGATCCTCTACGTCCAGTCGATCACGCAGAACTGGTGGTCCGTCGACACGCGGAGCAACAACTGGCAGGCGGTGGTCAATTCCGGGCTGGCGGCGGCCGGGCTGATCCTGCGAGAAGAGTCCCGCTATGCCCCGGATTACGGCGACTGGGGCAAGCACCTGTGCAAGGTCTACGTCGATACGGCACTGACCGAAAGCGGGAGCTGCCGCGAGGCCTACGGATACTACAACTACGCCCTTGGCTCGCTCCATCCGTTCTTCGTTATGCTGAAGAACATCACCGCCGAAGACCTGTTTGACTACGACAGCGGCGTGGTCCAGAAAACCGTTCCGTACAGTGTGTATCTCCTGAGCCCGCTGCTCGACGGGTTTTTCAACTTCGACGATATGGATTACGGTTACAGCCATAATGCAATCGACCCTATCGCCTGTATAGCGTTTCAGAAGAATGATGCGATGGCACAGTGGCTGGTGCGAAAGTTTGCCGGTGAGGACTCAAACCGAACGTCTTGGCCTGGCTGGCGTCCGACCGCCAGACTGTACGCGCAGTTGTGGTATGACCCGAACCGGCCGACCGAGGATCCCGATACCTCCGCGCGGACGCCGCTGGCGCAGAGCTTCATTGAAGACGGCCCCTTGAACGGCGGCCGGTGGGGCAGCGGGCACGTCGCGATGCGGACCGGCTTCACCTCCAAAGACGATATCGCCTTTATCTTGCAGTGCGGCGACTCGGGCGGGTATCACGGGCACGCCGACCAGAGCAGCTTCCTGTTGATGGCCTACGGCGGCCAGCTCGTCAGCCACGTCGGCAAATACGGCAGCTACAGCGGCGCCGGCAACGCCTGGGCGCACAGCTCAAAGGGCAACAGCGTGATCCTGATCGACGGCAAGGGCCAGGTGGAGGATCACAAGTTCGGCAACGGCCGAATGAAACGCGACGGGACGGTTGACGACTTCTACCACGACCCGAACATCGCCGACTATGCACGGGCCAATTCCAAGCCCGCTTATGATGACGGCAACAACCCCGTTGACCACGCGCTGAGACACGTCCTGTTCGTCAGAAAGCCGTCACGCCGCGGCTACTTCGTGATCGCCGACGATTTCCAAAGCTCCACACCCGGTAACCACGATTATTCATCGCTGATTCACAGCGCGCAGTGGCATACGGCGCAACTAGGTGGGACGGGAGAGTTTCGCATTATCCCGGCGTCCATTCAGTACGGCGGGCGCGGACACAAATACGAGGGGCGCGAAGCGTCGCTCCAGGTCATGTTCGCCACGCCCCAGAATCCGAACATGGTCGTCATTTCCTCTGAGGCCGGGACATCCTTCCCACCGTACGTCAAGAGCACCTACACGGCCGAGCGCGGCGTGTTCGTGGCGCTTCTGTATCCGGAGAGTTCTCGCCTGGGGATTTCCACTCCGACGGTCACCCGGATCGACGATGGGAATGTAGCCGGCTTTGAGATTGAGGACGACCTGATTCTCTTCAGCCGCAACAGCGGCTCCTGGACCTACGGAGACGTTCAAACCGACGCCCGCATGCTCTACCTCGACCGCAGCGTTCCGGGCAAGGTCAGCTACCTCGTTGCCCAAGCCACCACGCTGGAAGTGCTCTCCACGAACGTCTTCGAGTCCAACGAGCCGGTCACTACCAGCGGCACGTACATACTGGACCCGGATCCGCCGACGATCCTGGCCTGGTACTCAGCCGGCGTCCACGGCCGCGGTGTCGGCGAGGCGCTGCTGGAGATCTCCGACGACGGTGAGTTCAGTGAGCCGCGATCCAGCGGGATCAACAAGCTGGTCCTAACCTTCGACGAGCCGATCGACCCGACCAGCCTGATCCCCGCCAACGTGGAGATCGCCGGTCTGGATGCCAACAACACCGCGGTCGATCTCGGCGGTATCGTCGTCACCACCAGCACAACCGGTGGCGATACTATTGGCGAGATCAACTTCAGCGGGCCGCTTCCGAACTTCGCCCGCTACGCCGTTCGC
>SDBT01002573.1_pt1 | contig 31942 bp, 28 predicted proteins | sample 2277101 | NCBI WGS metagenome assembly SDBT01 (sample SAMN10404973, study PRJNA504765) | marine sediment metagenome | isolation source: marine sediment core GS10_PC15, 103 cmbsf | place: Arctic Ocean: Southern Knipovich Ridge | collected 2010 | reverse complement strand
CGCCGTTCTCGATGGCGAGTACGAGCGAAAATCATCTACGAGATGAATCAAGGAGGCTCCGCTCCGGTAGTTGCGACTCGGTTGGGATGTCATGTCACTACCGTTCGGCGGTGGATCAAACGGCGGAACCAACGGGGTCTCGCGGCGCTTACTCAGGCTGATTGTTTGACAGATCAGGTTTGGAAACAGAAGCGGGGCCAAGCTCTGAAACTATTACTTCAACAGGATCCCGCTAAGTTAAGCTTACCATTCACCACCTGGACATGCCGTACCGTGGCCGCCTTCCGTTGAGACGCTCTTGAATTAAATTGGACCTATCAACAAGTGTGGAACTATTTGAAGCAAGCGGGGCTCAGGTACCGAAAAGTCGGGACTCGATTTCTGAACAAACCCGTGGGGTACGACCTGTGGAAAGCGGCCAAACGTTTATTAGATCGATTTCAGCCATCAGATACCTTGGTTCTATATTTGGATGAAAAGGGCGTCTTATCAGTTACACGGTACGGTGGGCACTGTTGGAGTGAGAGACCTCGACGAATTGACCTGAGACAACCAATCCATGGAAAATTACATTTATTGGGTGCCTATGATTCCCAAACAGATCGAATTTGGTTGATTCCCATGGATAACAAAGATAGTGGAGAATTTTGTGACGCTGTGACTAAGTTATGGGTACAATTAACCCATAGACGGTGGAAACACGTAATATTCATTATGGACAATGCCTCCTATCATCGATCAAAATATACAACTAAATATTTAGCCAGCTTACCGAACTGTCATGTATTATTTCTACCTCCTTATTCTCCCGAGCTAAATCCGATTGAACAACGTTTTCGCCAGTACACCAAAGAAGTACTAGAACTGGGAACCTTTAACACAAAGTTAGATCTGATAGACGCAACCAAATCATGGGAACTCTATTATAATACTTTACGAGCAGAAATCTTTACGAAAGGAGACGGAATACAAATGGATGCATAAAAGCGCACAGTACATCTAGACTCTCCTGTTATCTTCAATCTAATCAAAACTCTCATATATGATTCAAATGATATATATTCACATTCTACTGACAATTCTTCCCCTGATTATTATTGAAAAATAATCATGAGTTTCCATGCCACCTCTTTATCAAAAAAATATCCGAGAAAGAAAATTTCAAGCATTTATCCTGTCACAGGGAGCTTTTTATACTAGTTATTCAAATATTATGAAATTGAAGGATTAAATTATGTCCAGGTTAGTACGAATGCCTTCTGAATCTATATGGAAAGATCCTGTACTAAGAGAAAGATTAAAACGCTATAAAGCTATTTTTAAGGGGGAAAAAATCGCAAGATACTTAATTGCTAAGAAAATTCCTATTGTAGGTTTAAGCGAAGGCGAGAATCAGATTAATAAAATGTGGGAATTACATAAAAAAGCAAAAATGAGATTTAACACATTACTCAAAGAAGTTGACGAAAAAAAATTAAAATTAGAAGAAATTAGCAGCCCTGATTTAAGCTTCTTAGATTTAAAAGTGATGTTGGCCTTGAAAATATTGGAAAATTGCCATTTTTGTGAAAGAAAATGTAAAATTAATCGCAAAGAAGGAAAAAAGGGAGTATGCAAAGTAGGAGAAAAATCAGTAGTATCATCAAAATTTTTACATGTTGGTGAAGAACCTCCTCTTGTTCCATCAGGTACCATTTTTTTCTCAGGATGCGTATTTAAATGTGTATTTTGTCAGAACTGGAACATTTCACAAGAGTGGATCAAAGGTGGAAAGGTATTAGAAGGAGTAGAAGTTGGTTCTCGTGAACTCGCTAATTATCAGCAGGAATTGGTGACTAGCGGGGCTATTAATATAAATTGGGTGGGGGGAGATCCTATTCCCAATGTTCATAATATACTAGAATCCCTGAAATTGATAAGCCTTAATGTAGTTCAACTTTGGAACTCTAATATGTATCTAACTATGGAATCCATGGAATTACTTGTAGATATCATGGATTTTTGGCTTCCTGATTTGAAATATCGTGAAAATTCCTTCGCAAAACAGATGTCAGGTGTCGATAATTACTGGGAAGTAGTTACACGTAATATCAAATTTGCATACACTGATGGTTCTCGTGAAATCATCATCCGACACTTATGTATGCCAAATCGTATAGAAACCGATACTTTTCCGATTTTAGATTGGGTTAACAAGCAGGTTCCTCTAGTTTTTGTGAATATCATGGCTCAATATCGTCCTGAGTACCAAGTTCTTCATGATAAAGATCATCATTATGATAGTATTAATAGGACAATAACTCCAAAAGAAATGGAATTAGCTCGTCAGTATGCAGATAAACTTGGAATTGCGTGGAGACAAGTATGATTAATACGATTTTACTCTCCTTTAGCACCAAAATGAAAAAATTTGAGAAGAGAATATAATTATTGGATTCTGAACAGATTAATTAGATAGGGATAAAAGTTGTTTGCAGATTATCATTAGTTGGATATTCTTCTGCAATTCCTAAAATGATATCTGGAAATAGCATCCTTATCTCCCCTTTCATTTCCTCTAATAATGCAGCATTCGTCAAAAGCCGTTCTTTTTCTTGGTCTAAGTGAATTAATTCCTCTGGGATTTGTAATTTGGATATTAGAATATGACGTATGTAACTTAATTCATTCGTTGATGATTGAATAACACCTCTTATTAATAATCCTCGGTCAGAGCCATCAGGAACTATTACGTCAGAAAGTAACTGGATGTTGTTTGCTATTCTATATAGACGATTTGGTAATTGAATTAAATCTTTAGTTGCAAGCGCACAGAAATGGACTGGAATTTCAATATTCTTTGATGCCCATTCAATAATTTCTTCTCCCAGCTTTGAGCTCCCTTCTATTGCTGATTCGTTATTGTGGTCATAGTTTAAGTTGTGAGCTAACATATTACGGTAATTTGTTTCAGCAACTTCGAGCTCATTCAAATTAATAAAATAATTTCGGCCACTTTTTGGCAGGATTGAAGCAAAATGAGTGATAATTTCTATATAATATTCAATTCCTTTTGTCGGAATGACTGGTATTTCTACTCCAACGTCAATATCAAAATTAAGGGCAAGTATTACGGGTGTAAAATCTTTTTTTAGATTAATGATATGAAATCTTAATTCATCAATGTAAGGAGTGAGATTAGAGAGAGATTCAGAAGAAAGTTCTTTTCCTCGTGTGTATATATGAATATGAAAATCGGTTCCAAATGTTTTACGTAAAAACTGACAGTATTCTAATGTTTTTGAGAAAGAGTGAGACTCAAGAGGGTCTCCTCCAGTCATACTTGCTCCAGAAGCATCCATTATAGTTGCTTCCTCCAATAAATCATTAAGACTTGCAATCGGTCTTTCGTTTGCATACGAATAAGGTGAAGATTTCCGCTCATTACTGAGAGGGCAATAAAAACAGTTACTTGTACATTCTGTTGTGACAAGAACAACTAATTTTTCGCCAGTAATGCATTGTTGACAACCTCTTGAGAGTATGCCTGTGTGTTTACTCCCCCAAGAAGTTTCAGTAATTTTCGGGTTCATGAGAAATCCATAATAGGGAGGGAGCGCTTTAAGGAAAACAAATTTAAAATATTAATTGAGAAAATTAGAATTCTTTGAAAAATACTTCAAATTTTTCTCCATTAGAAATAACTTTGAAAAATCCTGGAAGATCAGCTTTTCCCAATACTTTTTTTGTATAAAATTTCAACTTACGTGAGGACAAATCTTTGACCTCAATTGTTTTTCCTTCTTTTTTTACCTTAACTTTTTCCTTCTCTTTAATTAAATCTGCAATTTGATCAATAACTTCTGAATTAGGTATGTTAGAGAGATCAACTTTCATATTAAGCACCATTATTATTATTAAATCGGATAATTAACCATTTTAATTTAAATTAGAATACATTGGATCTGGAAGCGTTGAGTCTAGAAAAGCCAGGAGAATTTCTAAATTGTGACTACTTCTTGCTTCAATTAGATTCAATTCAGAAGCAACGAATTTGACACATTCATGATTGTTCTTTGATGGAGATAATCTCTTAATTGAGCAAGCACGGCTGATATCTAGGATAACTGACTCAAACGGTCTTGATAATAAATCTTGACGAACTTGAGTTTCCGAAAATAGTCCTGAAGATAACCCTGATGAGATAATAGGTTCCGATTTCATGATATATCCAATAAGACAATTGACATGACTTAGATATCCTTCTTCGTTACCTATAACAATTTTCTGTTCAAAAAGTTCATCGAGAGTGATATTTTTTCCACAATGGGAACAGATTAATCCACCACTCCCACTGATAATAATATCATAGATAATAGTAGGATCAATATCGGTCTCAGCGAATTCCAATTGCCTCATTACTCCAGTCTAAGCTCATTGGGTCAATTTACGATCCAATTAAGGAGCAAAATGTGAAGTATTTATATTCTAGGTTTTCCAGAGAATGCAAAACGATCTTACTTTGTGAAAAGATATTCTGCAATATAAAGATTAAGATCGTTCATGTATTGAAAAATGAATAACCTGAAAATTTGGATTGTTGAAATAATAAAGAAAGCTTTTTCTAAAATAAATGATTTTGTGTTATTTGCTAATCTGATGGACAATATGAATTTCATTGTCATCTTACTCAAATTTTTCAGTATTAATTATTGTTTTACTTGCTTGAGATAAATATATAGGTAGTGTGATCAGTTATGGACGATAAGATTGGAAATTCTAAGATGAAATTACAACAAATTTCTTCCGACCATAGTGTTCCGAAGAATATTCGAAGAGCTGCAAAAGAAGCCTTCATAGCTATATCTGGTAAGAATTCACCAGATGATGATCCTCCTGAAGTACGCGCAAATTTTGCGATTTCAATTCTAGATGAAATTAGTCAAGATCCCAACTGCCCCCTCTTCGCTCGAACTAAAATTTGGGAAGTTCTAAGCATTCTTGAGACAATTTCTGCTAATACTTAATAAGAAATATAAGAATTCAATATGAGGTATTCTCCTCATTTTTTTGTAGTTTGTTTAAGAAATTGATTAGTTACTATTAGTAATCGCATTGAATTATCATTAAACAAATCAAAAATAGAAATTACACTTCTTCGACGGGGATATTTAGATTTGAAACGATTTCATTAGCTTCTTTTGGATTTGTTTTAAAAGTATATAGACGTTTTTTAGTCCTGAGTTTTAATTTTACAATCTCTGAGTTTTTTACTCGCTTAACATAACAAACTGAAGCAAGTCCTAATGTGGTCATGAATTCTTCCTTTGATTTTAGTTCTTCTGGCAATATGTCCGTCCTCTGATAATTTTAAGTTCATTTTTTCGTTTTTCAATTGAATTTTTATAGATAATTGTTAAGGTTATTAAAATTGTTAAAAATTTAGTCAATTTTATTCACATGAGATCATCAACTAGCTCGTTGCTGAAACTAGTCTCCATCGTGAGGGATGTAACCCTACAGCCTCTATCCTGTCAGCTTCAACAGCGTTCAGGAATACTTTTTTCAAGATGTTATAAGCACCATTAACATCGGCATTAATAATAGTGCCTTTATGAGATTTGAATAATCCTCTAGCAATTCTTCTACCTAGATATTTATCGTGGTGTTCGATTGGCTCATTATCAAGGTAAGAACACTTGCTCGTATGGCTTTCCTCTTGTTTAATAACCATTATTCCTTGTTCCTCGGCTTTGTATTCCAAATGTTTGATCAGTCTATAGTAGGGAATGGTTACAAAATTCTGGGTATTTTTTTTACCAAGATGGCATTTTTGCTTCCAATCGGGATTGTATCCGATAACAATTATACCAATGTCATGAAACACGCAGTACTCGATAATTTTTCGACTGATCTTATGAAAATAGTCATGGATTTTCCTATTACGTTTATTGGTTAATTTTTGTATGGTTTTACCTGTCTTTATTCCTTGACGGTCATAAACCGATTGAATTCTAGCTCTTTTTTTGTTATAATATTGATTAATGGATTTTACAACCCCACCTTTGATAACAAACGGTTTTAAACCATTGTTATTGACCATAGTTATGAGGTTGCGTACACCTAAATCAATAGCAGTAATTTTATTTTTATTCAACGGTTTAGGATTGATTTCTTTCTGGTAGACTATTTCTACCATATAACCTATCCCTTTCGGAATAATTCGTACTTCTCTGATATTAGTTTTATCTGGAAGTCTTGTTTGTAATTTGAGTTTTACTTTTTTAGGAAATTTAAGGAGGTTAGCTTTTAGTTTCACTTGCTGGTTCGTAAAAACAAGTATAAACTCCCCATTTTTCGGTTTGTACCTGGGAGGTCTTGGTTTGCCATTAAACTTTGATTGAGCTTTTTTCCATTCTTTAATGGCACCAAAAAAACTTTTCCAGTTTCTATCAAGGACTTTCAACACCTGTTGAGCTGTTTGTGCAGGTAGTTGTTGATAATTTTGGGAAGTTTTCACTGAATGGTACAGCTTATTATATCGGATCCATTTGTTTTTCTTAAAAAGCTCCTGACGAACCATGTAATTACTCTCATTGTAGAGGTTCTTTGAGAGATGGCAGAGGGATGAGATTGTTTGATGTGATTTGACCCAAGTTTGCTCAGTACGAACAATTATCATTGGTTACTTCTCACTCCGAGCGAATTTTATTGAGGACAGATTCACATGGTAGATGGTGAGAATTTATCTTAGTAGTTTGTTTTCGTTTCAGTTGAGTAAACGCACGTTCATAGATGGTCTGAGCTAAAATTTCGGGATCTTGTAACAAATGTGGAGGTGGAAAAAAGAGTCTTGTCCTATGAGGCATGAGATAAGTAAGCCATTCTTCGGGTGGAGTCAGTAACTGGCTATTAGTTGATACTAAAATATCAAGATACTGGTTTGTACAGATTTCAATAATTTCATAATTCAACAGATCAGCTGCATGACGCCAAACAAGTTCAACCTCTAGCCCTAATCGAGTTAATGCTTTGATAAGAGCGGGATCATCGCAACCAATGTCCAGTAGGACCCGCCGAGGACGGGGATTTTGCTTTTTACCTTTATAGGTAGAAGAATCAGGGAGATTAGGTTTAATTTGAGCTACTTTGAAACCACCTTGTACTCCGGTTAAAAGTAAAGCAGAATCTACAACAGATGAGTGTACCCAAAAAACAAAGATTTGATCAGTACTTAAGGTTGGTTTGGGAAATAATAAGTAATTGCGCTTCCAATATAGTAATTGATAGAGAGATTTTACCTGTGCCTCAATTTGTTTAAAAATATCATCAAGTAGATCTGTTCCTTTAGAAACTGGAACCAGTTGGAATGAACATTCATAGAAGTCGGAGAATAATTCTAACTCGTCATTCATGACTTGAATACCTCAGATTTCTTGATAGATTTTTTTTTCAAATTATGTGAATAATTATTAAACAAACAGTTGTTCATATTGAGAGGTGAACTATGTGCTTGTTGAATTAAATCTCTGAAATAGTTATTCTTGGATATAATATAAGGACAATAATTTTGTGTTGATAACTCATGAATAGGTTTAGTACAATAATTTGCAAAAGAAGGATCTTTAACAGAGTCTACATGAAAGAAAACCGATGAGAAAGCACTTGTATTAGGAAACTGCAGTTTTTTTTTGAGACATTCCTGTATTTTTTCTAATAGCTCATTTTTTGAGGTAAGGATTTGAGCTACAGAAGGCATTAACTTCTGTAAAGTTTGATAAAAATGTGTGCCGATAGGCCGTTCTGATTCAAGTAACACCCACATAGGATAAGGATGAAATTGTTTGATAAAGGATGTTTTAGCTTCTAATAAAATGGCTTTATGACGAAAAGCAATCTCATATTTGAAAGAACGGGTGTAGCTGCATTCGAGTAAGATTTTATCACAAAGAAAGAAATCTACGACGTACGACCGATCAGGAAAGACAAATTCTTTTTGAAATTCAAAAGAAATACACTCAGTCGTAAAGCTCTGCTTTAAATAAAGCTCCTGAGTGGTAGCTCGAAATGAAGAGGGAGAAACATTTTTAATAGATTTAGGCATTAAATATATCAACTCCTTATAAAAATAAATCCATGATTTACAAGAAATATTATAGTTTATATAGTTTTTAAGGCTAATACTCATGTAGAATTTAATTATTGATTCTTTCATATGTAAATACGGTATTTTTATGTCCATTAACTGTGTTACTCCTTGTGATGAATATGTAGTTAATCGTTTACTTGATAACTTTGAAATTCGGGTAGGATCTGACAATATTCAACTTTCGTATCAATTAAATAATTTTTTCCAAAATCACTATTCGTTTTTTGAACGGTTCATTTTTGTCTATTTACCAGATGATTGGCGAATAATTTTACCTTTTTTCCACGACAATCTCATTGATGAGCACAAACAGAAGAAAAAGGATATTATTTTTCCCTTATTATTCTCCTCCTTTACCAAAAACCTAATTGATCAATCATCGATTAAAAATTCCTCATTTTTACTTAATTTCATTGAGGATCAGGATCGAATTGTCCAATTAATCGGTTTAACATATGATCAGTTCCTTAAACATGTTTCTCATCATGTGTTAGATGAGATCCCCACTTGTATTGTATTGTTAAATATCGATCAGGTCTGTTATGATTCCTCAAAGTTTATCCAGGTAATAACAACTTTTCTACCTAAATTATCCAGATGGATTGCTTATTTAGGCTTAACAAAGCATAAACACCACACATCTTTTTACAAATATTTAGCTCGGAGCTTAGGTAAAAATCTAGTTTTGAAAAAGGACACCTGTTCTGAAGTTCTCAACTACGATAACTGGACATTTACAACGCCATTAGAGGGGACATCTAAATGGTTTGGTGATCCTTCTGTCCCAAAAAAGTTTCACTCCGCCATGATAAAAATACGTGATGGTTTACCAGACCTATCACCCTTAATGTCTGACAGTTCAATCATAGATAAACAAAGAACTATACAGAAGGTAAAAAAGGAGACGTTCGGGATAAAAAGCTGGGAAAAATACCGTCGATTTACCTATTCTCTTTTTCTTGGAGAAGGTTTTTCTCATACTCCTCATATGAAATTCCTAGTAATTACCGAGAGCTTCACTCAACGATCGTGGGAACTATTTCAAAATAACATGAACTTTCCAGAATATGACCCTGCTTTTACCCCACAATTCAGGTCTATAACTCAACTAGAAAGAATGCCATTAACAGCCATCGAACAGTTTGATCACCTGATCTTGGATCTTGGTGACGAGATAACTGAATGGGTACAGACTCCATTATTGTTAAATATAATAGAAAAAGTAAAATTCTTGAAATCTCACCTACCCTCCATACCAGTCACTTTTTTTCATCCATATTCAATCCCCTCTGATGCTATAGAATGGTTATTGATCAACCCCCCTATTCCATTAAGTTTGGCTCAATATCAGGCTTCAGTTCGTCGTTCTGAACTAGTATTAAGAACAATTCTCTTAACAACTAATAAAAGATTAACAAAAAAGGAGTTCTACCATAATATCCGTGCATCATGGTTACAAATACAGCATGATTTGGACTCAAGCAGGTCGTTGGCCAATGAGATCAAGTATCTTCGTTCGATAGGCCTATTGGATCGGGAACATTATCATACGACTGCATTAGGCAGGTTTTTCTTAGAGCAACAACTCTCCATAACTTCCTTCTTTGAATTCTTGAAAAAAAATGTACACATGATATTTAACCAAACTTTTTCTGAACGTATGTCACAACCACTCTTTATACAATTCTTTTATGCATGTGCAGCGTGGTATTATTATGAAAAGCCAGATGATGACTATAATGATCTAGAGTGGGTACAGTTCAGACGGAAAGTCATTGAAACTAGCACCATCTATAAATTCCCTCAAGATATAGAGGACAATATGAACGATATGATTAGTGAACTAAGATTATTTAAAATAAGCAAAAAGCAGTTCAAGGTTGAAAAGTATAGTAAACATTCATTAAAACAACCTCTATTAGAAAAAATAGAACAACAGACAAAAAAACCATCTAAAGCATTAATCTGGGCATTACACGACATACTTATGTGGATGAAACCCTTTAAAAGTGAAAAAAATCCCATCCATTCCTCTCCGTACTTTTTAGTTAGACAACATGCTCAAATAGCCGCTTGGTATAAAGAAGGGGTGAGTGAAGCCAGTTATGTTCGAGCAATCAAGCGCATTTTTAATGAAAAATATTCACCCAAAGATAAGTATTTCCTTCAGCAGCCCAGTATCCCTCGGTATGAAGAAGCTGTACCTCATGCTGTTAAACGGCTTCGACGGCTTTTAAAAAGTCATAATATCAGGTTAACTAATAATCGAGGTTCTCAGGTAGTCATATTTCGCTCAACTGCTACTCAGAACTGGGAAACTGTTCAAAGTAATAAAATGAAGGTACTTAACTTTCCGTGGAACTTTGAATACTTAAAACACACCTGCAAGGAATGTCTCTACTTTAATACAAAACGAAAACGCCATTGTACCTTGTTGGCGCTCTTCGAAGGCGTTGATGACCTTCCTAAACCGTGTAGTAATCGAACAAGCATAAAAAATAACCAAGTTTTTTCCAGTATGGTCGGATGCCCGATTTGGCGGCCGAAAGGCTCTGTTTCAAAAAAATCAGGTAAACTCCTTCCAAAATATTGTTATCATTGTTTTCAAAAAATAACCCGTGTTAAAGGGCAACAATTGATTGTTTGCCAGTGTGAAACGGAATATCAACTCCTTCTAAATAACCAGACACAGGAGTATGAAGGATTTACTTACCAATTAACATCTCAATACGAAAAATTTCAGGAAATAGCTCAACTATTCCCAGACGATGAGGTAAATGTTGATCTAAAAGAAGAAACAATCGAAGTCCCAGCTGAACATCGTTTTTCTGCAATGAATAATGAGGAGTTTCTCCAGTTAAGAGGATCATCACGCTGTCTTCAGATAAAGGCCACTGAAAAACCAGGTTATTCACAAGATCTAGATAAACTAGAGATAACAAACCAAATGGGAAAGGTAAGATATATCGATCCAAGTAAAGTCAATTTAATTGATACGCCTATTATAAATGAAGAACTACTGGAATTCAAGCAACAACATCCACAAGTCGAAATTAATCATCGCACAGAGCGGCTCACCCTAGCTAGAAAGGATACTGTCCACCTCAAGCAACAGAAAAACCTAATTCCCGTCCTCCAAGTGACACATAAACGTACACGTGCGGTAAAAAACAAACAAAGAAAACGAAGACGCTCCCGTGTTGAGAAACATGAAAAAATCAAGAATTATCCTTTAAATGAGATTTACTCAGTATTTAACGTGGGAAAACCCCGATTAAACCAAATTCTCAAACAATATGGGGTAGTTACCATCTATACTTCAACCCGTGGAATTACAACCGTTCCTAATGAAACGATTGAAGAAGCATTAACGCTAGAGGGAGTCCGACAGACCTTAAGTGAGATCCACTTATTAGGGTTGTTTGTTTCTGTGTTACGAGCTAGTGCTCAATTAATTGGTATTACCTATCATTTAAACCAACCTGCTCTCGGAGATCAGATCAATGCTCAAGTCAAAAGATTGTTGATGGATAGCCCCCATCGTTTATATCAATACTACCAACCTTTTCGCTTAGGGTACTACCCGTCTTTACGACAACAATGCCGACTTGAAGGATGGATATTCAAACCATTTGCGGAAGGCATTCGAGAACTGATTATTTCTCTTCCTGCAAAAAAACAGGAGGGATTATTAGACAATATTAGAAAACAGAGAAAACCTCGCGAAGGACGGACTGTCACCCGTCGTGTGGTGAAAAAAAATAAAAAGGAGCGTGATTTTTATGGAGGGTATTCACCTTTCGATTCCGCGTTGAACTCCATTCATCGTGCTATGCGCTATCAGTTGCGATTGAAAAACGCGAGACTTGGTTTTGGGTTTAACACATTACCTATCTTTAGTCATCGAGCACATGATAAACCAGGCCGGTCAGGCCATTTGGATTTAGAGGAGGTGGCACGTATTCTGGCCCGCTTTGTAGTTCTAGAGGGGTATTATACAAAAGGACTTCAGAAAAATGAGTTTGAAATCTGCTTAGATGATAATAAATTCCCTTATTACGTCCCATATTATAGAACATTAACAAAAATCCGTTCGACATATTTCTACAAGAAATTATTTACCACTCTAGTTCATTATGATAACCGTTGGCTTCCATTAGAAGAAAATCATCGCGTTCATGTGAGGCATTTACGGAAATGCTTAGAAGAGTGTAATCAATTGGACTCTGAAAAGACTAGACAAAGTTACTTATTAAAAAACTATCATCCTCTTATCTTTCACGTAAAACCCTTCTGTCAACAAGTCATTGATATTCAAGAGGAATTTTTCTATCTAATGGATTATAACTGGGTAGAGCGAACTCAAAAACTTTGGAAGCGATTAGGAATTGATCCTCAATCTGCGAATTATTTTCTCTTTAATCCTGAATTGGTAAGACGGATTAGTTCAATCTAGGTTTGGATGAGTGTTTTTTCTGAAAAACTTTTAGATCTATCTCAGATCCTCCAATATTCAAACATTCATCAGGGGAATGCAGTTTTCTACGAACCTAGTCTGCAGGATGAGTGTCCCCGAAATCGTTGGGTCTGGAAAGGGATTATCTTCTTATAAAGGAGGAAAGCAATCAATGTATAATTTTTTAAGAAGGTCATTCCTAAAGTCCTTGATAAGAGAATAAAATATCTATAATTCATATTTTAAATCCAAGGCAAACAAGATCGCTCCAAAAAAACAGCTCGTACAGTACTATAATATCCCAATAAATTGTCGAACAGTTTTTTATCAAAGCATTATGCGAGCCCGAGTATTGAATCCTCAGAGAGATTGAGAACTACTTCAAAGAACTACTTCTTATGTTTAACATTTATTGTTTCATAATATCAAAATTCATTGTTATATTACATTTTATGCTTAACATATTTGTTTTATATTATCGCTATTCATTATCATATTTCACTTTCATGGTAACAATCATCATTATGTTATCTATTCAATTTATGATATGTCAATTGTCATTTATTGTTATACATATATTTGTAGCGCTATTCTTTCAAGGAAATGTTTTTAAGATAGTTCTAACCTTCTTAAATGTGACATAAGAATGTTGGAAGGATTGAGAATTAAACATCTTAAAGAGAAAAAGGAGATGAAATTTTGGCTACCTACAGCAAAATTCAAGAATATGTTAAGATAAATTATGACTTTTCAGTAAAAACATGTTGGATTGCTCACATGAAAGAATTACATGGACTCCCAGTTAGAGTAGCATATAATAGAATTAATACAGACTTACGTGAGAATCCATGCCCATTTAACAAACAGGGGGCAATTACAAGTGCTTTTAAGTATTTTGACATGATATGAAAGGTCGAGAGGAATGACAAGACCAAAATGGATGGATGATAAGAGACCTTTCATCATCTACTTCAATGAACCTACTAAGAAGGCAACATTTCATACAATATTTTGTTCAAGTGTGATGAAAAGAGTTGGTAAGACTCCCCCAAGTGTACAGGATGACACTGAAACACTTGGAATATGGGTGGATACTCCAAATGGTCAATATAGCTACCCTTTTTCTAAGATGGAATATTCTAGACGGAAAAAAACTGTGAAAGAGAGTTATTATCAATGCAGAACCTGTGTCTATTGCAACCCAGAGCAATTTATTTGAAAGTAGCAATTTATTAGTAATTCATGAGGGTTTCATTTTTGACTTCACCTATTTCACTGTAAAAAAGTTTATCCATTCTTTTTCAGTAAAATATGTCTTTGACTCACCTGACACACATCTCTTTTTTATAATCTCTAACATACTTGGATAATCTTCTGTTGTATTTCCAGCATTTATTGTTTCAGTTATTGCAGTATAAAGAAAATAATCATGAAAATAGAGAAATTCAGACATGAGTTTAATCCATTTATTATCTAATGTATAATATTTAGAATATCCTTTGTAAAATGATGGAATAAACTCCTTTAAGAACTTAATTGCGGTATCCACAGGTTTATCCCATATTAAACTCCAAATTAATACCGCCATATCATAAATAAACCAATTATAACAACATGAATCAAAATCAAATAATGTTAACCTTGTTTTATTATGAATATAGTAGTTTCCCCAATTTAAATCTCCATGAACCATTCCATAGGCGTTTTTAGGTTTATGTAGAGTTGAAATCCAATTTATCAGCTGATTATACACTTCAATAATGGATTTATCTTTTTCGTTATCTAAAATGTTATCATATTTTAGAAAAATGTCCTCTTCAAATTCTGTTCTTTTATAATTCTGATTAGGAATAAACTCTACTGATAAACTATGCATTTTGCCCAAGATTTCTCCCATTTTTTCCCAAAGAGAAGCTTTCCATTCCTCTGGATCTCGAAAATTAATGTAATTTCCTGGTGCTTTGCGAAAAGAAACGACTATATAGGATTTGTTATCAATTATTATATCTTCCACATACTTATTATCACAAGAGAGCTGAGGGTCTGAAACAGGAATTTCATTTTGAGCAAGGTAATTTATCCAATCTATTTCAGCTTTTATTGAATAAATGATTTCTTATTGAGAATCAAATCTGTTTTTATTCGAATCAAAAAATCTTGCTTCTTCATTGAATATCCATAAAAAAAATGATCAAAGCCCCCTTCAAGTTTTAATATTCGATAATCGATATCATAAAGACATGCAATTCGTTGCAAGAGGGAATTACTGATTTCAAAAGCCATTTTAAGCAATAATAATGGACGATCGAATGATTTTAAAGATTGTTCTTTTGTAATAATTATAGAAAAAATAAGGCAGAGAATTTCTAAGAGATTAGACGCGAAAAAAAGCAATTCTATAAAATAAGCACAATCTAAAAAAAAACGAATTTTCCTTATTATCAATCATTATTGGCATTGTTTGATCATAAAACCAATGAAAAGTTAAAAAAAACCTCACTAGTTTTCATCTTTCTGTTATCTTGGATATTAAAGTAATACTCACATTAAACATTCATGGATTGCTTCAATGAATCCTTTCAAATTATCCACCTGCATAAAATGTCCAGAATTGGATATGATAACTGGTTTAATCGCATATTTCTGCAATTCCTCTGGGTCAGGAATATCTGGGGTGGCTTCATTTGGATTTTTTGGATAATTTTACTCTCCATAAATAAAGTATATAGGAATAGTCAGGTTATAGAGCTTCATTTTGAAAGTATCTGGAAGGGTTACTATAGATAACGCACTCAAATACACACCACGTGGATCAACATCTTTCCACAAAGCTGTAACTAAAAAGATCATTTAGAATTAGAGTATATAGTTATGTCATTTTGAAGTCATTTTTTTACATAACCAACGGTTAAAGTCCAAATACCATGAAAAATACCAATGTATGCCATAAATCAATGAATTAAATGAACTTGGATTTTCCCATTTTTCTTCTCCTACCTCCATTGATATCAACTCTGAAATCAAAAATCCTTCTCATGCTTTCTTTTCCTAACTAGTTTACTGATTTTAAAAAAAGTCATTTTCCCCGTATTAATTTTCTTATAAATTAAGATGAAATTTCGTTATTTTACGTCGCTAGACACGAATAAAGAGAAAATGGGCAGATAACCAAGAAATTATTCATGATCCAAGAAGTGACAATAAAACCTATAGAATTTTCGTATTCTTGACGTAATTTCCAATATTTGTTATTCATCTCCTTCCCTTAATTTACCAGCTTTTACTTGATATCAAATCGATTAACTGATCCCTCTTTTAATTTTGATAATATCATGCTAATAGTCATATTGAGCATTATTTTGTTATTTTTCATCATTTCCTTCAAAAATTGGCTGTTTTCTATGATATTATCTTTTGGAAAAGGATCAATGCTTAAAATTGTTAATGCAATTAATAATTTATTGAAAGTAGATGTATTACGATCTTTTAATGCATTCCAAAACCTCTTTTGTGTTTCTTCGGAAGTTAGTTTTCCATTCTGACCGATCTGTGAGTTTATTCTTCTTACTATCTCTGGGTGGTTGATTTTTCTTAATAAAATTTCTAGTAACCCTTCTTCAACTGTTTTTGGGACCTCTGTTTCGTTAAATGTGCAAAATACATTGTTATACTCCTCATTTGTAGATACTCTTGTTGAAATAACAGATTTAGCTTCCTCCCAGATCATTTGTGCAAGATCAAATTTTCCTAGTTCCATGAACAGTTCATAAAGATGATAAACTATTCCTATAGTATAATGATCGTTTCCTAGGAGAAGAAAAATTTCTGAAGCTAATATTTTTATCGTTAAATCTTCCGAAATTGATAATGCAGATTTTATTAATCCAATAAATTCTCTTCCTCCTAAATTTCTCCATCCTCCTCTTGAACGAGTATAAGCAAGAACATATACAAAAGTTGCTAAAGGGAGATAATTGTCTTCTTTCAATATATTCCCAATTTGTTCTAGTTTTTTACCAATGTCATGGTTTAATGATTTATTGGTGAATGTTTCAATTAACAATTGAGATTGCCCGATATTGTAAGCTTCATGAATTTCTTCTAATTTATGGGCAAAAGATTTAATTTCTTGCTTAGTAGTTGGTAAGGAAGATTTATTATCAGTTAAGGCATTATATATTCCAATAATTGAGGCTTCTCTCAAAAATACTATCCAATCTAGTTTCTTTTCATAGATAAGATCATCCAATAATCCTGGTGATCTTTTTACCATAGTTTTAGCTTTAGACATGAAATCTTGATCTGACAAATCAATTTTAAGAGAAAATCGTTGTGCAAACCGCTTCAGCATTCCTATAGAATTTTTCTTAAGATTATGAGTTAAAAATACTTGGTCAGTCAATTTTTGGAAGTAATAATCACCTAATATCCTATTATGGTTTTTTAATAGATTTTCGATCAATAATAAACATTCTTTTATCCTTTCTGCATCATTTTCAAATTCTATTGTAAAATGAAGAGTTAAAAGAATTTTTGGATAATTAAAGTTCTTTAATTGTGACAATACACTTTTTAAAGCAAAATCATACTCATTAACAGAATATTCACTATTATCTATTGATTTAAGAAGAATCCCAATTGATGTTCTAATATCTACATTGCAAAATGTTGTAAACCAATCTTTGTACAAGTATCTTGTTTCTTTTCCATCTGTGTGAGGAACAGCATTTTCGATTAAAGGGTGTATTTCGATAAGCATGTCCTTTAATCGCTGGCTATCAGATGAAGGAACATTAGTTATACAATCCAGAAGTTCATACATTGTTACATCTTTTCGTGAACCATAACTTGCTAGAAACCTTGACGCTCTTTTCCAATGGATTTTAGATTTCTCTAACTGATCAAAAGTTGAATAACAATAAGCTAGCCCAATTTCATGAAGTGCTTGATCAGAATAAGATTCTCTGGATCTTCCTGATCTTTCAATTAACCTTTTTATTGACTCTATAATTGGTTTGTTTATCTCAGTAGGAGGAAAAACTGATTTATAAATATTTATAAGTGCTAAGGATGTTAATGGACCTCCAGGGGATCCAACTAGATATGTTGTGGTTTTCTCTGAAATTTCTTCTAGCTTTTCTATTACGATTTCCCAACATTTTTTTGTCTTAATCAAGATTAATGCTTTGAGAATTGATTTATGAATCAGTGTTCTAATTCCAAACAAGTCACATGCCCTAGGTTTTCCTTCAAAAGGATTTATATCCTTTGCTAATTCAATAATATGATCTCTAATCTCATCCTCTATATCAAGATTATCTTTAACCTTTTTTGCGACAGAAATTGCTATATTCAGGTTAAATATCAACCAACTTCTATACCATCCATCCCCTTTTATTATCTCCTTAATTTTATTGAATAATTCAGGATTGTTAAACGCAACAATTTGTATTACTAATAGCCATCGCTTTATATTATGTTTTTCTACTGAATTTTTACCAAATGACAAATCAATGTTTAAGATTTCATTAAAATCGATTTTGATATTGTAATATCCTCCATATCTGGTGTATAGATATTTCTCAATTAATGGGGCATCTTGAATGTCTCTATTGTAGGATATTTCCTGAAACTCTTTCATCATATCATTTTCTAAGTAATATTTCAAGAGTGCTTCTCTGAAGAGGTCTTTTACACCAATTATTACTTCTTTAGAGTCAAGAATTATTTTAACAAATTCAATTTCGTTTAATTTCAATAACAAGTTGGCTAAATTCATTATCCAAGCCGAATTTTCGTGATTAATGCTCTCAATTTCATACAACTGATTTCTAATTTTTGTCCCTACACTATTTATGCCAAAGGATCTTATCATTCCATACATTTTAAGAAAAATTAGCTCTTGTCTATTTTTCCTGAACAAATCTAGATTTTCCAAGTCTAAATATTCTTTCCATGGAGCTACTGTGTTATTTTCATCACATATTAAACATATTTGTAATCCAGCAAATTTATCAATTGCTGGTTTACCCTCAAAGAGTAATCTTTCTATTAATAAGTCATAACCGAATATCTGAGCAAAAGTCTCCCAATAATCCCTAGTATACTCAGGTAAATGCTCTCTATAGCAAGTAAAAGATGCTCGTTCAAGTTCAGCCAATCGTGCAAGGAATGGAAAATCCCTATGATCTGCTGCGACTATTGAAGCAATTTGTAAATTCTTTTGTATAGAAAATTTTGATTGTCCACCAATTAAGCTGTTAATGATGAAATTTTCCGTTATCAATAGTTTAATTTTGTTTATTTGGTTAATAGCTTGAAGTAATGGAATTAAAAACCGATTAGCACGGCTATCAAAGAAAAAATCTTTTTCTGTTAACCAATTTATAATAGGATTTATTATATTCTCAATGTTTATGTTATTTTCTCTCATATACTGTTTAAAACTCTCATGATATATCCTAATACCACTTTGCCCTACATTCTTCACTAATATTGGATAAAGAATTTTCAATGTATTTGTTATGCGATCTGAGAGGAATGGAACTATCTCCCTTAACTCTTCATCAGTAACAGAAAAATCTAGAAAAGCTAGTAACTGTGGGATAGGGAGAATTGTATTAGGGAATGTCTTGATGATATGATCATAGTAATTTCTAATATCACCACTTAAGTCAGGAGTAGAATTGAAAAATGACCTTTCATTGAATATTTCATTATTTTGAAGAGCGTTCGCGATCGTTTTTAATAGATATGTTGTATAGAGCGGATTTCCTTCTGATTTAGCTAAAATTTTGTTGAGAAACTCTCCAATATTGATATTATACTTATTCTTTAAATCTGACAATATACCCCAATTTTCAGATAATTGTTTTATTTCATCTAACTCCCAAGGAGGAATCTCTATTTCTTTTAAATCCTCATATTCTTTAAATGGATTTAGATGTACCCCAGGTTGAGATCCTATTACCAATCGGACATTTTCAGGAATTTTTAAATGTAATAGCTGTTCTACTAGGTCAATTCTAAACTCAGTATAGTAATTCCTTCTAAGATTTGGAGCAACTCTCGATATATGGTCAATACCATCTACAATAATAACCAAATGCTTATTTGTAATCGTACTTATTCTTTCAAGTACTACGTTTAATTCTTCAACATTCGCGGCATAAAATGTTTTTTTAAAGGATTTCATTTCTGGAAATTGTGAATTGAGATCAAAAAGTAAATTTCCAAACATGGTACTACTTTCAATACGTAAATGTGCATCAGAATCACCAGGTTCAAGGTGGCAATAGTGTTTTAGGCTATAATGACCCGAAACTATAAGGTTGTTGCTGAGTTCAGTTAAACTCCATGATTTTCCAGATCCAGGAGAGCCTAAAACTAATGTTACTTTATTGCTCAGAATTTGCTTCATTAATTTGCTCTGGAATACCTTTCTATCAACGAATTTATCCTGATCAATAGGAAATTTCTGAGGAACTTTTCCAAAATCGATTCTTAATCCCAGCTCAAAAACAACATCAGGAGGCGTTACAGTCTTTTGACCTGCACGACATAATTTTGCATAACGGATCAATCTTGAAGAAATATCAATAGGATTTCGATTTTCATTTGGATATTTTCCGATTCCAATTCGTTCAGTAATTAAATTCATTAGTCGTTTTTCTAAAGGTCCAGGATTGGTTAAATCGGAAGATATTTTTGGCCAATGCATTTCTATAATTAATACATCAGTTAAATTTAAGAAATCCTGATAAGAAATGTCATTATCGATTAGAATTGACCACACCGGTTGAGAACCTTCATTCCAAATACTTTGTCTATTTAGTTTGTAACAAACAATATCTAATCCTTGTAAAGATACATTTTCCGTCAAAGGTTCTAAATAATTATTTAAAGCTCCATCCATATCTTTCCAAGCTAAGCATAATCTAACTTTTGAAATATTACCATATTCAAACTGCTTAATACTTTTAATAATCTTCTTAATATTGATCTCACTACTTTCATTCTTAAGATGTCCAATAGTCAATCTTCCAACCCGACTATGCTTAAACTGAAATCTAACCCAAGAATCATCAATCTTTATAGACAAATCATCAAGAATATCAATATCAGAAGAAATTTTTTTATTTATCACTAGCTTATCATAGTTTTCAAGGATTGAATTACCTAAAAAATATGCAACTGCTAGATCTTGAAAAATATACCCTTCATGAGCTGCACTTAACCCCAATTTAATTCCCCTTGTTTTATTGCATTGAATGGGATCCTGTATGATAATGATATAACTAGTCTTAGACCCTTTTCATGCAATATCAATTTCTTGAATTTGATACTTTTTCATTAAGATGTAAGTGAACCATTTCCTCTCTCCTATTCTGATTTATAATTCCATTCTTCAACAAAAAATAGAACATTTAAATGAACATTTCCTGGAACAGTTCACTTAAAATTAATCTATTGTGCATATGGAGGATGGAATGATCATAATTTTAGTTATAAATAGGAGTAAGTTTGAATAGAAAACCTTATAAACCATAAAATCCTCTGAATGATTAAATATAAAGATTTTTGTTGGTTAACATGGTAAAGAAAAAAGCTACCATAAAAAAGAGAAGGCAAGAACTTATAAATCAACACTTTGATCTCAATGCCAATCAGAGACCTTTTTTCGACTTAAATCCTTATTTAGAAGACCCCTTTACTCCAGAAGAGCAAGAAATCATGGCGAAACAAGAGGATATACGTAAAGAAATAAGCGTATCGTGATGAAGATTATGATGATAGAAATAATTATAGAAATACATCAGAAAGCCAAATTAAAGGTTATATTCGATCATTAATGAAAAAATGTTCCGCATTAGTTATACTTTTAGGTGAAAATACCCATAATGGTACATGGGTACTTCATGAGATTAATATCGCACTTAGTAGAAGAATACCCATTTTTGCTGTACGAATACCAAATACAAGGGGAGGGTTGCCTTTAATGTTAAAAAAGAAAAGAGTGAATATTGTTGAATGGGATCCACTCCAGATTAAAAATCAAATTGATTCCTTGTTTGGAAGAAATTAAGTCATATTCCTTCAAAATCAATTCGATTATATGAATTTATTTATAGTTGTTTGTATTAAGGGAGAATTCATATATGGTATTAAAAAACTATCAGCTATTTTATTACACATCTTAATTAAATCTTCATCACTCAGATTTCTTCTGTGTACAGTAATTATGCTTCCAGAAAGTTTGAAGCTTATTTTTATTGTTTTATTTCCATTACTAACTAATGAAATTTTTATTAAATCTAATGGATCTTGTCCATATGATTCCCAGTAATCTGTTTCCCTTAAATCTAAGCCTGCGCCTGAAATATTTAATAACGGAGATTTAGTAGGGGTTTTATGTGAGGAGAATATTATCGCGTCAGAATTCTCTGCTATCTTTCTAATAGCAGATTCTACTAGGTTTAAACATTCTAATTTGTAATTATTATAATATACTCCTTCCATTAAATCGTTCATTATGATATTTTGTCGTTTCTTAATCGTAGAGAAAATGTAAAATAACTTCCTTTTTGAATCTATAAGAACTGGGACATGAATTTTGGCGTTAAGTATAATAGGTCCTTCTAATGTCATTATCTCCTGTTTTTCGATGAAAATATACCTTAGAAGTATAGAAAAAGAGGTTTGGAGTACAAAATCAGTATCAATTCCAGAATCCTTGCGTTTTTCTAATTTCCCCAAAGAATAATTTCGAAACAAGGATGAAGTAACTTCTTTTAGCTCAAAGTTGTTTTCTGGTGGTAAATGTCCAAATACAAAACTAACCAATGAATAAATCTTCCTCTTGAATTGCTAATTGAATAAATGGTTTACACAGACCTCGAATACGAAAATATGAATACTTCCCTATTTTTGATCTTTCAAGAATTCCTTCAGATACGAATTTCGACAGGTATGATGAGATTGTAGATCTATCTCTCCTTAATTCCCTATTAATTTCAATTGGGGATATACCTCTAGGATCTGGTGTTGTTAATACTTTAAATAGAATTTGTTTTTGAATACGACTATATTTTTGAGTTTTTTCTTTTAACTGGTATATAGAGTTTTTTCTTGTTATTTTTTCTATTAATTCAATTATTTCGGAGTCCTTCTCAATTGATAATATCTTTAAAGTTTCATAAATTAGTTCTATTATAATTCCTGGAACTCCCTCGCTATAATCAGCAATTATTTCTATAGAACGTTCGCTAAAGGGGAGTATATTTTTATTATTTCCTATTTTTACTTTTGAAAAATATGATCTGAAGAAATTGACTGTATCCTCTTGTTTAAGCAAATTAATATCGAGTTTATGCAAGAGAAGATGCGCTAAATCCGAATCAATCTGATACTCTGTTGATTTCCATTGTTCAGGAGTCCAAGTAGTAACCAAAAGACCATTAAATCCAAAACTGAAAATTTTTTCAAGTATTTTTCCTATATACAAAGAAGTACCAGCATCTTCAATAAAGATAATTTTAGGTGGTTCTATTTCAATCTCATCAAGCCAAGCAAGGACTTTAGGAATATTATCATGACCTCCCTCTTCGAATCTTTTCGCATTGATCCAAGAATATGAGATATCTTTATCAATTTCGAATAGAAGGTTTTTCAACATCCTTAGAAAAGCTGATTTACCTATCATATCTATTCCGACTATTGGTAAATGTCCAGGTTTTTCATTTTCGAGTGTAAAACCGAATAGACGGCCAGCTTTTTCAATTTCTTCTTCTCTATTAAAGAATAATGATGTATCATTACTTAATAATTCAAGGAATGGTTGTGACTTCAAATAATCCCATTTAATCTCTTGCATTTTTAAATAATCATGGAAATTGTCTAATTTTCCAGTCTTTCCTTCCCTATATGCAATTGCAAACCGATTCGCTAGTTGTTCGTTCAATTTTAATGCATCTCATATAAATAAATCATTTGATAATAATTTGAAGTTCTATAGATGAGCGTAAACCATTAGAAATTAGGACAATGTTGTTAGCAAAATTTAATTTTAAGCTAAGATCTTTTACTTTGTACATGTGGTTTATAGCATTACTTTAATAAAGGTTTTGAAACGTTGTTCGCGTTGGATACGTGGATTAGAATAGAATTTCTCAGTACTTTACTTCAATGAAAGTGATGAATTTGAGATGATAATTTCTTTTTAAGCACAGAAACTGTTGTTATTATAAAAATTTAGATTGAAAATGGAGATAATACATGTCAGTAGAGGATTTAAATATTGATACTGAAGTAACAACAGTATCAAAAGCTTCAAGCAAAAAGAAAAGATATGGATGCTTGAGTTTTTATTTAGATCGAAATAATTGTTTGTCATGTATTTCACCTTGTATTAATTCATATCTTGATTATTTCGCTGAACCTTCTTTCGATCAAACTAAGAGTATTTCAATTCCAGATATTCCTAATTTCATTCCGAAAGTTCCTCCTAGACCCTCAAAGTATGTTTATTCCTTAATCAGAAAAAAAAAGATGAATGATTATCAATTTTCAATTTTGAATTCAACTAGCAATAGAAGAAAAGGAATATTTTTTTCAGATCTTCCTATTAGATTTCTTGACCATTTTACTAAGGATTTGAATTTAATTACTGAATTTAACTTAAATAAAACACTAGATTTTTTATCTAATTTTAATAAAGGCTTAACAATTTTTTCACCTGAATTGGGGTCACCAAAACTTTCAATGAAATACAGGATTAAAGCAGTTTGGAATTATTCCATAAATGTATATAATCATTTATGTCAATTATTTCCAACAATTCTGTCTTTACCATCAACCGTTTTGGTCAAACATATAACTCCTTATTTCTCTACTCTGGTAGAGAAATTAAATCCAAAATTCATTACAATTTATCTTGGGAGTCATTTACATTCTGAATTCAAAGATTTCATAAAGGTAATCAATTTTTATTCGAAAGAGTATCCTGATTTACACTTAATTATCTCTGGAACGAGTGCACCTAATCGAATTTCAAAATTAATTGAGAAAGGGGTGAAATCAATTATTTCACAAGACTGGGGTTACTATACAAATCGACTTTTCACAGAAAATGGATGGATAAGGTTATCTTACAAAAAAATGAAAGTTTTTGAGTGTAATTGTCATGTATGTCAGAATATTTTAGAATTTAATGAGATTAGATTCGCAGCTGTAGAGAATTTAATGTTACATAATCTTTTATCAATAGAAGAATTTGTTAAAAAAAGTTTAGGAGATTAAAAAGATGGGTAGTAGAAGTAAAAGCAGTTTGTACATATCTGCTCGCAATAAAAATAAGTTATCTGGAAGAAAAGGTAAGAATATAGAGAATACCAAGTTAAACCAGATAATAGACAGAAAAAATCCTGTGATGACTATTGGAGGTTATACTGGACAAAAGAATGTCTTTATAAGTTTTTCAATGATTGATAAAGCTCAAGTGCACTTTCTTAGAGCTCAAGCTAAAGATGAAAAAAATGAATTAAAATTTAAAGATTATTCAGCTAAAGAGAAATTTGATTCAAAATGGAAAACACAAATGGAGAATAAGATGAAGTTATGTTCAACAACAGTTTGTATGATAGGAGAAGACACTCATAAACGAGAAGCCGTTCAATGGGAATTAAATAAAGCATATGAGTTAGGACATAAAGTTATCGGTGTGAAGATTTATAGAGATGAAAATCATAAAATCCCTGACCCACTCGTGAAAAATAAGGCCAATATAATCACTTGGACTTTAGGAGATTTAATGGAGCAATTGAATACACAGTAGCAATATGTAAAAGGGATATCAAAAAATAGTATGTACTTCTCTTGGTTAGTTTTTAGGAAATAGATATATTTCCTATTATAATATTAAATACTGTCACTAATAATAAACAAAGATATACTGCTGATAGAAATAATGGGATTAACATCTCAATATGAGTCAGGGGCCAATAGATTCTTCTCTCTTTACCCTTTTTTAACAGACTCCATTCGAAAGAAAACCCCATAACTGGTAATTTTTCTTCTATTTTATTAATTACTTTGAATTTTGCTGTATTAAGCTTTTTATATTGTTCAATTAAGAAAAACCAGAATAAAGAAATAATTAATCCTATCAAGGCGATAGGTACAATGTAAACTAGGTATTGAGATTGTATAACATACCCCATAATAATAATAAGAATACTAGTAGCGGTAAGAAAAAATCCATTAGCAATTGAACGTCTATTACTTATATTATCTGCCATTGTAACGTATAATTTGTATTGCTCTAGCAGATGTTCTATTTTCGATCCAACATTTTCATTGAATAGTTTTTCTTTTTGATTATTTGATGACATTTAATCATTCCTTATTTCAGTTTTAATGAGACATTATTTTATAAAAGATTTTCAATTTCCTCTTTTTCATTTTTTGTCTTATAATCTAAATTCAGTTTTTTGATACTTTTTTTTCACTACGTACAGACTAAACTAACAATTTTTCGTTTTTTCATTTTCTAGTTGCGCGGGGAGCGCAGAGAAAATTTTTTATAAGCTAACGCCGACTAAATCCCTAGTTCTCATATTAATGGGATTGGAATCCTAGGAGAGCCTAATCACATGAGTACTAATCATTACTTGAAAGACTTTCCAAGGATTCTGTCGTACCCACCCCCTAGACTTAATAAATGTGTCGAATGTGGGACTGCCACGACTGAGAAGTATCAGACGAAAGTGCGTCAAATTCGGCGTTTCGGAGGTTATCAAGACTTAATCGAGCACATCTTCGCCTGTCCAAACTCCGAGTGCCCACAATTCGATCAGAATATTTTTCCTGACAGGCTTACCCCACCAGGATCCTCTGATCATTTTGAAATAATCCATGAAATTGGCAGACTACGACGACAAGAAAAAAAGACATTTAATGCGATTATACAGATAGTAAAAAGTCGATGTGTACCGATAGGTAAGAGTAGTTCCTGTGCTAAGCATCTTTTCCAGTATTACGAAACCTATGAACTGGGTTGGAAAGAACACACCCTCTCGACTCAGTGTCAGGGCCAGGATGTGATTCTTGCCATGGATGGCGCAAAACCCGAGAATGGTACCCCCACACTGTATTTAATTAGCGATGCCCAGCATGCTATGATGTACCACAGTGACTGGCTTCTTTATAGTGGAAAAGAACAACTAAAGGGGTTGTTACAACAGGTTAACCAGTTAAACTTGAATGTAGTCGGCTTCGTGTCGGATAAACAACGAGCGATCCTGTTAGCGGTACGAGAGATCTTTGGACAGATTCCTCATCAATATTGCCAGTTTCACTGGATTCAAGCAGCCTTCCGCCAGCTTTCCAACCATGATAGACAGATGAATAAAGAATTGAAGAAACGCCTGCGGAAATTACGAGATATCACCCGCATACAGACCACACGGGTGAGTAACGAACAGAAGCTGACCCATAACTTAACCATCTTGAACGAATTAGCTCCATTCTTGACTGTAGTGTTACAATCGAAGAATAAACCGCCATTTGTCCTGAAAGGACTTCAGAACTGGCATCGGACCAAATTATTGTTAAGACAAACGTTAACCCTGCTGGCTGATATGCCCCCAGGAATTTTGGCTCAGACGACAAAAAAATTATCCCCTGAGCAGAAAAGCCTTGTTAAAATTGCTCAGACCTTGGTCACGAGTCTGGACCAAGTAGCCTTTGAGGCTTGGGAAGTCCACCAAGGATCTCAGTGGTTGAGGGTTCTAGTTGAGGTACTAGATCCACAGACGCAACCATTTGAGTGGAATTTGGAGAAGTCTCCAGCTGACTGTGCTGAGCAACGGTTTCGTGGGTTGATGGCTGACTTTGAGACAGCAGGCTCCCACTTTCTCACCCAGTTGAAAGGAGACATTCTAATTCATTTCAAAAAATGGAAAATCGGGTTATTAGCATGTTTTGATTATCCTTTTCTCCCACGTACAAACAATAATTTAGAGGGGTACATTTATCAACTGAAACAAGGTCAAACCAAAACGTCAGGACGCAGAAATAACCATTTCACTCTCCGACATCAGCAATGTTTCCAATATAAAAGTCGATTTCCTCCTACAGCACAATTTCGAGATTATTGTGAGGATCTACCAAAACTAACTTATCAAACCTATAAAAATCGTTATCTCAAAAACTTGGAACCTATTTTGAAGGAGCAACGCATTAAACGCGATTATTCGGGTATGGTAGAAAAAGCTTTTAAATCAATTAGCCAGGAGGTGGCAGTTAGTGTACCTTGTACATAGTGTTTTTTTTAAGTAACTATATGAATCTCGAGTACAGTTCTATATTGTATTATGTTGGGAATAATTCAATCTAATTGATAGTTACTGTTGTTTAAATTAAAATCATATGGAATGATCTCTTATTGCGTTAATAATGGAGTTGGTATTCCATCCAACTATAGCTTTAGAAGCATTAAAGACCACTGAGGGCATTCTTTCACTACCCCAAGGATAAACGCCAATAATAGGTTTATTCAATGCATTTGAAATAATTATTTCTCTTTGTATCCAATCACTATAGACAACATACATACCTGCAAGTATTATCACAATATTAACTGGTCGTATTTGGTCATGTAAAGCATTTTTTAGTTCTTGATTCATTCTTGTTAGTTTTGCTGCATATTCAGGTACACTGTAATTTTTCCAACTAAAATATGTAGCATTCTCTAGTAATTTTACAAATCTTTCGTATTCTGAGTCGTATTTCCATGAATGACTTATGAAAACATTATATGTTTTTAATGGAGACATATCCCTTACATTCTCAATAATGAAAGATTAAACGATAAACTTATTTAAATCATTATTGGTTGTACTTCGTGATTGTGTTGATTGAAAATGTAAACAATATTGTTGAAAAGTGTTCAGGGGTTAATGAAAGTTACCAGATCTTTTAGAAAACGTTAAATGTCCAAAATATCAAGCTTTGTCCAATTTTTTTTATGTAGTTCTGTCCAAATTTTTATGCTCATCGACAGTTATTTTTCCTTCTACCGTTCCCTTTCTTCCGACTGTTGATTATGGGTATACTGCGAAAATAACCATTTACGGGCATACTCAAAATTAGATAGTTATTATTGAAAAGGATTCCTTAAAAAAAAATTTATTTAATGTTGTTTCCCTTTATGTTCGATTTTTTTTTCGTTTAGTAAGTCATGTGAGATGATCCTTCTTGCTTGATTTTATCGATATATTTTTAATTAATAACAAACAGATTGAAGGATTACTTCAGGAATCTATAGCCATATCCCAATATTCTTGATCAAACGGATTACCATAACCAAATAAACCTAACCAGCTAAGCTTCGTGTTAAGTGGGTCGTTGCAATATCGACGAAGGGAAGGGACAAGCATTGTGTTAATTTTTTTCAAACAGCCTCCGATATCATGAGTATGGCCTAAAATCCAAAGGTTGTCATTAGGAATCATTTATGCTTGCTGCTATTCTAGAATGTTATCTTCAACAAATCCTGGTTTATTAAGGTAATATTCGAATCCTTGATTATCTCCATTTTCTATTGTTGCGGTTAACGATGGATTCACCTCAAATTCTAATCGATCACAGGAAATTCAACATTGTTTTAAATTTTGAGTATTTTTAACCATAAATTCAGAAAAATGTTCGTGTACCCAGAAATCTACCCCTCTTTGTTCGTGGTATCTCTTCTTGAGTTTCCCTAAGTTTTGAATCCACAATTCCAAGATCCCAAAATAATACTCCTCCTCCCCACTTCTCTAAATTGTTGACTTCCCACTTTTTCAAATTAGGAATTTTTACACACATAATCTCTTTAACGGTGCTTTCCTCGAAATCAGAGTGTCATTTCAGTTTTGTAACAACTTCTTTTATACCGAATGCTGGAAGAATAATTATAACGTCGAATTTGTTTAACGAATCTTTCTTTAAAGATAGAATTTCATGGATCTTATTTGAGAATTAGATTCTTCAAAGTTTGAAAAGAAATCATTAAATAAGCGACTATTTTTCCATGTAATTGGTACGAGTTTATAATAAACTCCAGTTCTTATCCTATTCTAGGAATAAAGATCTGTCTTAAAATATGATTAAATCGAAGAATCATTCGAATAAAAAATGCAATTCAATTCTGAATGAAGTTATCATTCTAATGGAGACCAATGGAATGGGAAAGTTCTATTGTAGTTTATGTGAAACAAGTCATCATGACCTCACCAATCGAGGCCAATGTCAAACATGCGCCAGATTTTTTTGTGAGTCTTCTATTGCTGAAATAATTAGCGTTGGACGAAATAATTGTCCTTACTGCGACAGTCCAATCAGTAGTTTTAAGACATTAATAACGAATAAGACTTCTCCTCTCCAAGTACAGAAAGTTGAACGTAAAGATGAATTAGACTCAATTACTACTCAAATACAAGAAACAGAACTTTTAGAAAAAGCTTGGCAGACTACGGGGAAGTATCATGATACAACAATTTCAAAATTAGAGTGTAATGTGTTAACATCACTAGAAGTACTTATTGGTAAACCAATTCCAGTTATTGGGACATTGAGTATGACGGCTGGCACAGTTGGGATTAGAACGGATGGTGAGCATGTGACTCGCCTAGGATTACCTGGCATGAATTTAAGAACCTTACCCAATTCCATCGGCAACCTGACTGCCCTGCAAACTTTAATATTAATCGATAATCAGCTGATCACCCTGCCTGACTTCATCAGTAACCTGACTGCCCTGGCAGAGTTATGGCTATGGAACAATCAGCTGACCACCCTACCTGACTACATCGGCAACCTGACCACTCTGGAAGATCTAGATTTAAGCGGAAACCAGCTAACTACCGTGCCTGACTTCATCGGCAACCTGACTGCCCTGGAAAGGCTAAGCTTAAGCGACAATCAGATAATCACTTTGCCTGATTCTATCGGCAACCTGACTGTCCTGGAAAGGTTAGACTTAAGCAGCAATCAGCTGACTACCCTTCCTACCTCCCTTGGTAACCTGCCTGCTCTGCAAGAGCTAGTTTTATGGAACAACCAACTATCCACCCTACCTGACTCCATCGGCAACTTAATCACCCTACAAGATCTAGACTTAAGCGACAATCAGCTGATTACCTTTCCTGCCTCCATTGGTAACCTGCCTGCTCTGCAAGAGCTAGATTTAAGGGACAACCAACTGACCCCCCTGTCTAAACCTATGAAACGATGGTTGGCTGATCTTGATAAAAGAGGATGCAAAATAAAAAGATAATAGTTATTCTGGGGTAATACAAAGGATATAAAATGGCTCCATTTTTGAAAATCAAAGTAAAAGATATGAGTGAAAGCGCTAATATTATTGTAGCGGGAAAAACGACCTATAAAACAATATGAAAATGGTGGAATCTTCACATCCAGGAAGCGGGGAGTGTAAGAATTACTTTGCAATATTTATATGAAACCGTTTGAAGAAACTACAGTTTACGCAAGTTGTCCTCATTGCCAAATAAGATTCCATGCTAAGGAGGGCGTAGAGTCGCTCGAAAAATTAAAGAATTGTCCAAAATGCGAATAATCGATTCGCTTGGATTAATTATAAGGAGATCTTCTTACTGGCCAATTTTACACCTGGGTATAGATTAGTAATCTATGGCTTATTCCCAACATTCTTGTTCAAACGGATTAGCATAACTGATTAAACCTAACCAGCTAAGTTTCGTGTTCAGTGTGTCATTGCAATATCGACGATATATTCGAATTAATATTTGTTCTTCATTGAACTTTGAAGAGAGATTAGAATATTTAATATGGTTTTCAGGTCATTTATTCTTATGCCTGATCCTTTGATTAATGAGTACATTAATTAAATTCGACACATGCTTAAAGATGATATCATAGAGATGTCCTTCATAATTACTAAAAAATGTATATAAATGTTCAAAAAAATATTGGTATTATTGTGAATTGGGAACGCGGAGAGAATTAATTGATTAAGGAGAAATATTCCGATTTTTTCTTTTTGATTTCTTTGTTCTTTATTGTAGTAAATCAACCTATGTGTGTGGAATTTGAATATCAGCTATTTAATCAAAAAATTTATTTAAAAAACTATCAAAACAAGATATTAGATGACTTTGCTGCGCTTTCTGGAATTTTTATTGATTTTGGTTTTGATGAGGATTCTGATGGTTATTTTGATTATTTAGTTTTAGAAATTGAAGTTGATGTTACTGTAGCAGGGACTTATCGGGTTTATGTATGGGGATTAAAAGATTCCAGTGGTAATATTATCTCTGTTAGTGATACTAATACCA
>SDBT01002572.1_pt1 | contig 31943 bp, 22 predicted proteins | sample 2277101 | NCBI WGS metagenome assembly SDBT01 (sample SAMN10404973, study PRJNA504765) | marine sediment metagenome | isolation source: marine sediment core GS10_PC15, 103 cmbsf | place: Arctic Ocean: Southern Knipovich Ridge | collected 2010 | reverse complement strand
GACAGACCTGGAGCCGATGCAATAATGGCCTTGATTGCTTTGGAGCAGTCAAATACTTGGAAAAGTTACTGGAACGTGCGAAAACGGGTTGCATAGCCCTGCCAGAAAATCTGGTCGCACCCGACAGTTTTCAACACACCAGAGAATACTTGTAATTATGGCGGTGTTCTGATAATGTATGGGCCATTGATTTTGAACCTGTAACAAAAATGAGTCTTTGGTTGGGTGATGGACTTAGGAAAGCCGCTGGCGTTTGTGGCGGGCTCCCAATGACATTCTTTTTGTAAAACACTCTTAATATTTTGGTACTGTGAATGGAAACGATATGGGAAAAGAACAGAATGTCTTAAAAAGATTGGTTACTGCAATAATGCTCGTAGCGGCGGTCCTCGCGGTTTTGCCGGTCAAGGTTAGAGCCCTTGTTCAGTTCGACGGCAGGAAATTTTATCTTTCTGAGAAGACCGAGGCGCTGCAAGTTACCGACGAGGGATATCTGCAGTGGAATTCGCCAGGCCCGCAACAACTGGTTATGCGTCTGGACGATATTCCGCTGCTCAAGGAAGGCGATATTGCAGAAGTGCAATTCCTGTATAAGGTAGATGGGTCGGTACCCGATGCAGCTAACTTTCGCATCGGACTGTTTGATTCCAAAGAAAGCGGATTTGTCAAAGATGACGGATTTGGCCTCAAAAATGATATGTTTAAAGGATACCGGGGCTACTATTCAGTCATTTACCCACATATTCCAGAAGATACAATGTCCAAGACCGCCGACGGTAAGATGAAAATGCCCGGCAAGACCATCAATCGAACAAAATCGACCAGTCCAATCCTGCTTGATGCCGATGCCGATTTGCAGATTAATCGCGGCATCAGCGGATTTAACGCACCGCAGGGACAGTTCGTGCCGCTTTTCTTTAAGATCAAGCGCACCACCGAGAACAATATACATATCCACGTCACGATGGATAAGGTTACCTACGTTCGTATCGAGGAACGCGCCCCTGAACAGATCAAAAAGGTCGATGTGCTCAGCATTTATTTTCCCGAGCAGTGGTCCGATGCAACCGTGACACTGGCCCCGATCTGTGCGGCGAAGTCGCTTATAAAGGGTTCGCTCAAACCGGCATCGATGAAACATGTCAACGTTTACAAAGAACCCGGACGCTTCGGAGGCTGGCCAGCCGGTTACAGCGCAAACCAATGGATCTGGGACAACGAGATCATGGTCTCATTTCGAAAAGCCTACTACAAAGCCAACCCAACCAGTCACACCGTCGATTGGAGTAAGCCGAGCAAAAGATGGCAGGCCCGAAGCCTCGATGGCGGCGAAACATGGACCTTAGAGGAGCCAAAGCGTAGAACCGACAAGCAGGGCTGGCCCGATCCGAACACAGGCGGGATCAATTTCACGCATCCGGACTTCGCTATGAGGGTCGGAGGCAAATTCTCCATCTCTTACGACCGCGGCAGGACGTGGATGGGAAGATATCCGTTTAAGGGCATAGATTTTGGAATGAGTTCGCGTCACGATTACATGGTCCAGGGGCCAAAGGAATGCCTATACTTCCTCTCAGCTGGACAGCCGGGCGTCAACGGATCCAACCACAGCGACCGATCTTTCATGGCCCGAACCATCGACGGAGGACAAACATTCAAACTTGTCGCCTGGCTAACAGACCAAAAGTCAATCAGGACGCGATCTGTTATGCCCTCGGCGGTACGAATATCACCAACCAAGCTCGTTGCCGCAACACGCCGCAAGCTTAGAAACGATCATACCCGGAGGAACTCGAATTGGATCGAGGCCTCGGTCTCAACGGATAATGGCGCATCATGGAAATACCTCAGCAAGATTTCCGACACCGACCGCGGAGAAGAAAACGGAAGTCCCCCGGCCATGGTCCATCTTCGAGATGGACGCATAGCGATCACGTACGGCTTTAGGAGTTGGCCCCTCGGTATTCGAGCCAGGATCAGCGAGGACCAGGGCAAAACATGGAGCAATGAAATCGTCCTCCGCGACGATGGGAACTCATGGGATTTGGGTTACCCGCGAATGGTCCAAAGACCTGACGGAAAACTGGTCTCCATGTATTACCATAACACTGATGAACACCCGGCACCGCACATCGTGGCGACGATCTGGGATCCTGATACAATAGTGAGCAAATAGTCTCCCCGTCCAGAAGCGCATCTTAAAAATTCTGACGGTCTAATGTGTTTGAACGCAACGAACAGCATGGCAAAAACATGTATTTTTAAGATGATTATGTTCGGAGTGCAACACTTTCCTGGCTTTTGCTCAAGAGTACTCAGTCACAGGAGTTTCCCGTTTGTAGCGGCACTGATCGCCATGGCCTTGGCGATGCCTTCTGTTCGAACCGGGCTACAAGGCGATGACCTGTGGTTTCGTTGTGCTATTTACTGCCCTTCCGGATTGGAGCAAGTCTTCGAAGCGAATGGCTCGCTTTCTCTCGTCGCAGATGGTGATTCTCAGAGGAACAGACGCCTGATGAATCTTGGTTTGTTGCCGTGGTGGTCTTGCGAGGATTTCAAGCTGTCCTTTTGGAGACCGCTGAGCAATATGACTCACCGTCTGGATTACGCCTTATGGCCAGAGAGCACCAAACTGATGCATCTCCAAAGCATACTCTGGTACGGCGCCTTGACTCTGTGCGTTTCGTTACTATATCGTCGACTGATTCCGACTGCATGGGTGGCGGGACTTGCGGCCCTGCTCTTCGCGATTGACGACGCACATTCACTACCAGCCTGCTGGATCGCGGCACGTACTACCGTCATCGCCGGATTCTTCGCAGTAGTCTCTCTGCTCCTGCATGACACGTGGAGAAAGAGTGCGGCTTGGCCGTGGAGGCTCCTTGCTTTGGTTTCTTTTGCTTTGGCATTGCTTAGCAAAGAAGCTGCGATCGGGATCTGCGCCTACCTTGTTGCCTATGCCCTCTTCATGGATTCCGGCAGCATAAGATCAAGACTGTTCTCGCTACTACCATATGGTCTTATCGTCATGATTTGGCAACTCGCCTATCGTTTCTTCGGTTTTGGTGTTAGTAGCTCAGAACTCTATGTTGACCCTGCCGGTTCCCCGCTTCGCGTCCTAAAGATAATCATCGACAGGGGGCCCATCCTGCTCTTTGGTCAATGGGGCTTTCCACCACCGGAGATCGTCTTGATATTGACGCCCTTGGCAAGGCAGATATTCTGGATCACAACCATTGTCTTGCTCGCGGGTCTGTTCTACATTCTCGTTCCGTTGTTAAAAACTCAACGTATTGCGAGATACCTTTTTGCAGGGATGCTTATGGCCACAGTACCTGCGTGCATGGGAATGATAAGCGGACGTATGCTGGAATACGTAGGCATCGGTGGCTCGGCTTTACTGGCGATCCTCTTGTATGCTTTGTTTAAACAACGCAACAGTTCACAGCATGCGTTAGATCGTTGGCTATGCCGGATCCTTCTTCCGGCCCTTCTGGTCATTCACCTCATCTTTGCACCGATTGGCTTCTTCGTCACTCACTGGACATTTGGAAAGCCCCTGGCCGTACGGCAAGAGACCTTGAGTAACGCCGCTATGATACCGAAACTTGCAGGAAAAACCGTTATACTTCTAAACCCGCCACATGCATCTTATGCAAGTTATCTACAAATCCGCCGCGCCCTGGCGGGCCAACCCTTACCCAGGCATGTATGGGCTCTGGCACCTGGCCGCTTCACACACACTCAGCAAACGGTTAGTTTCAAGAGGCTCGATATGTACCGACTGCAAGTCGAAGTCCAAAACGGTATTCCTATTCAAATGGAGCGAGGACGCGAGAACCCGCTGTGCATTGGGGACAGGATTGATCTCGATGGCATGACTGTCACGGTCTCTGATATTGATTCGGCTGGTCTGCCCAGGACTATGGTATTCGAATTTCCAGTCCCCTTGGAGTCTCCTTCGATCGTGTGGCTACAAATCCTGGAAAAAGAGCTTTCGCCCTGGTCTCCTCCCAGAGTCGGTGAAACCATCTCATCTTGTCAATAGAGTGGTAGAAGAAAATTTGCAGAGCAGATTAATACTCAGGTTTTGACTCCCAACCTTCTTCAAATGTTCGGAACTACCGGTCTTGTTGGGATAACGGAACCTTTCTGGCTTTATGAGGCTTTTTTACCAGGGACTTCATTTGACATAATCTACAGCCGGTTAGCACCGGGCGTTCTTGACGAGCTTAAAATGAGAAACCCCAAAGATCAGCGAGGACGGCGCAAATGTAAGCACTTTCAATGGCTTACTGAGAACATCGAGCATCCCAAACGGAGAGAACATTTAGCCTCAGTAAATACCCTGATGAAAGCTTCGACTAAATGGGATGACTTCAAACGAATGTTAAATCGGGCTTTACCGAAATGGGTAGATTTGCCGTTATTTGATCAAATCAAAGGCAATAACAATCAAGATTAAGTGGGAGAAGTGTCGGAGTCGGCACCATAAACACTTGTTTGGCCGTGCGTTGCTGACTCATACAATTTGACATTTAGTGCGGGAGGCTGCGTTATTTTAGCTACTGTTAGTTGAGCAACAGCATCCCCCGCATGAAGAACTAAATCAAATGGCCCACAATTAGTCATTTCAAGTGTTATATTGCCGCTCCAGCCAGCATGGATAGTTGGAGCAGTTAAATGCACTACCAAACCTGTGCGGGCACGAGTGCTTTTGCCGTCAATGAAGCAAATATACTTAGGATCTTCATCAGGGGTGCCCACTACCTCATTTGTTTGCCATACGACAAAACCATGCGAGCGAAGGACAATGGCATTTTCCCGTCTAAACACAAGGCCATTCCCGACATCAGCTTCGCGAGGGGGCGGGACTAAGAATTGCCGAGAAACTTCACCATATGTCATTCTTGCCACATTCAATTCTCTTGGCGGAAGACCTAAAGCCTCATTGTGCTTAGCAAGGGCCTCACAATCCCAGATCGCCGCCTCTTCTACGGGTCCTAAGTGGAGGTCTATAGATGTAGGCCCTATCTCCGCATCAGGCCTCGGCTCTATGATGAGCTCGCCACACTCTACAGCCTCGCGCAAGTCAACATCAGATAGATACACAGTTATCCCCTACATTTCATGAACCTTATCCGCTGAAACCGTCAAAATTTCACCATCAGGCACAGAAACCCGTGCTTCATCTCCCCCATTACTAAGAACACGCACTTTCACTCTGCCATCTACACCATCTTTTGTTGGCTCGATGCCAGGCTCAATATAATGTTTAGGGGCCACACCAGCATAAGGTTGCCCAATCTTTGTATCAACTTGGAATACTACCTCGCCCGAAAAGGCGCTGGTGTACACTTTACACTCCATTTGTCCATGTGGTACAGACATAACTATCTCCTTAATCGGAACGGTATGTTCTTCGCTTGCAACATCAATAAACTCTAATATACTCTCAATTCGACCCCAAGGGTAAGAAAACTTGCCCATTTTTCCGATTTTTTCAAACTTCTTCCCTACGGATATTAACTTATCAATGAGCTATATTTGATTATTATGGCATAAAAAAACTACCGTAAACTGAGGCATTCCGCTTCATTGGGTATAAAATAGCTGTTGTCTTTCGCTGTTTTAGTGCTATTATCTTATCAGAATCGAGTTTAATTGCCTTTTTACCTTTGGGCTTTAAGAAAATGGCAAAGTATGACACGACATCCCAGCCAGCCTTAGCAAAAAACCACTTATCCGGAAAAAAGTCGCAGTTTGGACTTTTCAAAAAGCGTACAATCAGGTTTCGGCACTTGAACCTGAATATCGAAGATCGACGGCACTAAAACAAGGAATCGAAATGATTCAGGAGAATGAAGTCATAATGCTCACGCTGGGGGTGGGCGTTTTGATATATATGTTCATAGACCGCTTTAATCTCAAACGCATTCCTTCATTTAAAATCCTCACTATTACGTTCTGCACGCTCGTGACCGGCTGGGCTCTGACGGTCCTCGAAGGTTTCTTTTGGGAGGCGTTTCTCAACTTCCTCGAACATATGTGCTATGCCATAAGTGCAATCCTTCTGGCCTTCTGGCTCTGGAGAGTACTTGGAAGATCAAAGGAGTAAACCGATGCATCCTGTGGTGGTTTTTGATTTCATCTTTTTTGTGGCTTCGCTGATTGGGCTTGCTATCATTTTGCAAGGCCCGGGGCGCACTTTTAAAAGTGGAACAAAACGCTTGATAGCAGGGCTTGTGCTATTCAATCTGATTTACAGCTTCCTTCTGGGGCTGGAATGGTCCGGAATCACTACGGCCATGGAGACACTTGAAGACTTTATCGGGGCTTTGATTCCGATGTGGTGGGCTTTTGTTTTCTATGCCATTATGCAGGAGATAACCACTGGCGATTTGGCCCGGAGCGAGGACAAGTATCGAACTTTGGTCGAACAAACCCCTTTAGTGACATATACTGCCTCAATCGATGACGTCAGATCCAGTCTTTATGTAAGCCCGCAAATTAAAACGATGCTTGGCTTTGAACCGGAACAATGGCTGGAGAAAGCCAGCTCGTGGGCCAGCCAAATACATCCTGATGATCGTAAACGAGTCCTCAACAAGCTAAAAGAAAGTCACCAAGCCAACGGGAACTTCGTATCGGAGTACCGTATGTTTGCCAAAGATAAACAACAGATATGGATACATGACGAAGCTGCTGTTGTAAAAGATGATTCCGGAAAAGCCCTTTTCATCCAGGGAGTTATGTCGGATATCACCAAGCGAAAGCTCGTTGAACAGGAAAGAGAAGGGCTTCTTAAGGTGCTGGCTTCAAAAAATGAGGAACTCGAAAGTATTATTTATGTCAGCTCGCATGACTTTAGAACTCCGCTTCTAAATGTACAGGGATACACAAGCGAACTCGGGGACAGTTGCAAACAGCTTAAAATGCTGATCTCACAAATCCAGATTCCCGAACAGATTCAAAAGCAGTTGTTTTCCCTGTTGAACGAGGATATACCTACATCTCTGGATTTTATAAATTCCGGCGCTAAGACATTAGATACCCTCCAGAATGGTCTTTTGCGACTATGTCGTTTAGGATATGCGGCACTGAATATTCAACCGCTTGACATAAACAGCCTGATTTGCGATGTCGTAAGAAATATGCAGTATAAGATTGACAATTCAGGAGTAACTCTAAATGTCGGGGAACTTCCAGAATGTATCGGAGACCAGGAACAGATTTCTCAGCTATTCGCCAATTTGCTTGATAACGCGATCAAGTACCTTGACCCAAATCGAAAGGGAATGATTAAAGTAACAGGCAAAATATACGAGAAAATGAGTGTCTATTGCGTTGAGGACAATGGTATCGGCATCGCTCCGGAGCACTTCGACAAGGTATTCGAGGTTTTCTACAGGCTCAGCCCAAAGTTATTTGTAGAAGGTGACGGACTTGGGCTCTCAATAGTGAGCAGGATTGCCGATAGACATGATGGAAAAGTCTGGATAGAATCTGATCCCGAAAAGGGCAGTCGCTTTTATGTCTCTTTGCCGAATTCAGCAGAGCGGCTTTCGTCCGAAAGGATCCTGGCAAAAAGCTAAGGGCAAAATGTACGATGATACTATTATTCTGTTGGCCGAAGATGACCGGGGCCATACACGTCTTATCGAAAAAAATCTCAACCGTGCCGGTATAAACAATGAAGTAATTTGTTTTGATGACGGCCAAAGAGTCCTTGATTTCCTGCAAATAGAAGGTGACGGTTTAAAAAGACAACCACAAAAGCCCTATGTCCTGCTTCTGGATATTCGAATGCCGATGATGGACGGTATAGAAGTCTTGCAAACGATTAAGGGCGATGCAAAACTCAAGACTTTACCTGTGATTATGCTTACGACGACAGATGAGCCCCAAACCATAGAGCAGTGTTACAAACTTGGATGCCTCAACTATATTGTGAAACCGGCAGACTTCAAACAATTTATTGAAGCTATAAAAAAACTTGCACGGTTTCTCAGAACTGTTGAAATACCTGCAATCCAATAATCAGGGCAATTAAAGCGGGCAGGACTTCCCATTTTTCGGTATAGCCCCCTTTCGTTAAACAGCAAACTTTGTTTCGCAGATCTCAGGCGTCGCTTCTTGACTGTCTCGGTATAGCGATTGTTCCTGTGCGTACCATGCCCTTAATACCGTAGGGTTGGCAGGCGTTTATGAATGCTTCGATCTTGTTTTCCGGTCCGCAGACCTCGACTATTAGTTGCTTGGGACCAATATCAACGACATTGGCTCTGAACATATCGATCAGCGAGACGACCTCGGGGCGTTTTTCCGGTGTGACTGAAATTGATATCAGCATCAAATCGCGCGCAACAACAGGCTGGCCTACAAAATCCTGGACCTTAACGACCGGGACTATCTTGGCCAACTGTTTTCTGACCTGCTCGACGACCTTGTCATCGCCGATTACAACGATAGTCATGCGGCTAAGTTCAGGATCTTCCGTGCGACCGACGGCGAGTGAATCGATATTAAATGCCCTGGCAGCGAACATACCGGCGACATGGGCCAGAACGCCGGGCTTGTTTTCAACTAATGCACTTATTATATGTTTCATTTTAGGACCTCTTTATACTGATCGCGATTGAATTTTCCCGTTTATCCGCGGGTAAGTAACTTAAAAACAACCAGTTACAGTTTTATTCGCGGACATTTACTACCCTTAAGGGTATATTTTCTCTCGGGTTCACCGAGCACAGTTTAAGCCATACTTTCCAGAATATCCAAACCATCCATTTCTTCAATACTCTTACCCGCAGGGACCATCGGCCAGACGTTTTCTTCCGGATCGACCCTGAAATCACCAACGCAAGGACGTTTTTCTTTTAGCATCTGTTCGATCACCTTTGGAACGTCGGCCTTTTTCTCAATGGTGAATCCGACTGCGCCCAGTGCCTCGGCAACTACCGCGTAATCCGGGTTGGACAAAGAGCTGCTGGCGTAACGCTTTCCGAAGAAAAGCTCCTGCCACTGACGAACCAAACCCATATAACCGTTGTTGAGAATGCAAACCTTTATCGGCAACTCGTTTTGAACAGCGGTGCAAAGTTCGGACATCGTCATATTAAAACTGTGTTCTCCGTCGATATCGATAACGGTTTCATCGGGTCTGGCTATCTGAGCGCCAATCGCTGCCGGAAGACCGTAACCCATTGTTCCAAGACCGCCAGAGCTTAAGAACTGGCGCGGTCTGGAATACTGAAAGAACTGGGCCGACCACATCTGGTGCTGGCCTACACCTGTCGCTATAATAGCATTGCCTTTGGTCTGGCGGTAAAGCTCCTCGATAACGTACTGAGGCTTTATCTTCTCCGACGTTCTGTCGTAACCAAGAGCAAATTTCTTCTTCCACTCGGCAATCTGTTTGAACCATGGTTCTCTGCTGTGATGTTCAACCTCGGCAAGAAGTTCTTTGAGTATCGTTTTTGCGTCGCCGACAATGGGAATATCAACGTGAACGTTCTTCGATATACTCGAGGGATCGATATCTATATGAATAATCTTCGCCTTTGGCGCGAAAGTCTTTAGCTTTCCGGTTACTCTATCATCGAAACGCGCACCAACAGCTATCAACAAATCACATTGCTGGACCGCATAATTGGCATACGCTGTTCCATGCATGCCAAGCATGTCGAGCGATTCGGGTCTGTTCTGGTCGTAACTACCCAGGCCTAAGAATGTTGTGGTCACCGGCAGATTGGCCTTTTGCGCAAAAGCTCGCAGTTCGTCGCTGGCGTTGGCACTTATAATACCCCCGCCGGCGTACAGGACCGGTTCCTTTGACGCATTGATAGCTTTGGCGACCATTGATATCTGTCGTTTATGTCCCTTGTCCTGAATCTTATATCCGCGGAGTTTCAACTCGGTATCCCCGTCGTGACACTTGGCCACGACGACATCAACGGGTAAATCGACCAGGACCGGACCGGGTCTTCCGGTTGATGCAATGTGGAACGCTTCACGGATCGTTCGGCCCAAATCGCGTACGTCCTTAACGATACAGTTGTATTTTGTGACCGGGCGGGTGATTCCAGTGGTGTCGGCTTCCTGGAATGCGTCGTTTCCGATAAGCTCGGTTCGGACCTGGCCTGTCAGCGCGACTATCGGGATTGAATCCATCATAGCCGTTGCCAAACCTGTGACCAGGTTGCATGCTCCGGGTCCGCTTGTTGTCAGGACGACGCCTACTTTACCGCTTGCGCGTGCGTATGCGTCTGCCATGTGGCATCCGCCCTGCTCGTGGCGCGGGATAATGACGTTTATTGGTGCGTCGTACAATGTGTCAAATAACGGTAGGACGACGCCGCCTGTGTAGCCGAACAACGTATCGACGCCGAGATCGATGAGGGTATCGACGATGATTTGGGATCCTGTTTTTAGTGAGGATTCGCCGGATTTACCGGCTTTAGACTTGCCTTTCATGTTTGTAACTCCTTTCCTGATATACATTTACGTCATTCCGGTCAATCATGACGACGCTGGGCTGCTTTGAGTTGCCGGCAGTAATCATATTCGATAAGTACCGGCAGGCCCGAAGGTTATGTGCCCTGCCATGATCCCGTAATCATCCCCTACGTTGGGATGTCTCAGGTTCGTAAAAGCGTGTTTTTCACGCTGATACATAATAATTGTACAAAGAAAGTTATGCTCTGTCAATTGTTTTTCGGCGTTTTGGAGTAGTATCTTTCACGTATTTGGGTAAATTTGAGCCTTGTTTTTGGGGTATAAATGGGTTTCCCGGCGCGCACGGGACCGTGGGTATTTGGGATGTTTTCGAATCTCAGATATGGTGAGGTCCGAAGGATTATTCTTGATAGAATGCTATGTAAGTCTTTGTTATAACTGGAGTTATGTGCGTTAATGCCTGTAATTTATGAAATCGGTTTTTTTGGGTTTTTTTGGATTTTTTGGTAAAATTTCGTATTTGGCGAGCTTTTACATTTATTATTGATTATTTAGTTGTGCCGCCTTCGGCGATCCTTTCAATTTATAACCTGGATTCGTCAAATTGGGTGTAAAATGTTATGTAAGTCTTTGTTGTATATGGAGTTAAGTGTGCTAATGTCAAAAAGTTACAGAACGTGCGCATTTTTTTGCAATTGTTGAGGAAAAGGCGCATTAGGCGGGTAGATAGTTGTAAAAAGTTGGTAGGAAAATTGACACCGTTTGCGTGTTTGGTTGCGGTTTTATTGAAAAAAATAATTTATTTAATAAAAAATGCTTGACGTGAGAGGTCGTGATGACGATAATACCAACATGACTGTTGGCAACAAGGCTGTTGGCAACAATACTGTTGGTATATTTTTAGATTAAATTGGGGATAGAATAATGAAAGACACACTCAAGCAAGCGGTAGGTAATGTGGTTAGTGGGGATCGATTTTGGGACCGGGAGGTTGAGATCGAATTACTCACAGAAAAGATTAATGATGGGGCGAATATTTTGTTGGTTGGTCAGAGGCGCCTTGGTAAGACGAGTTTGCTTGCGGAATTGCACCGACGGTTAAAAGAGGAGTATATATGTCTGTTTATAGATCTTCAGGGCGCGCGAAGCAGTCCGGATGCGATAAAGGAGTTGAGTGTAAAGATACATGAGCACAGATCACTTTGGGAGAAGACTAAGGAAGTATTCAGCAATGTATTGGAAAGAGCAAGTGATTCTGTAGAGGGAATAGACTTGTTCGAAGTTGGTGTGACAATACGATCCGGTCTTACGGGTGGCAACTGGATGGAGAAAGGTGATCGGATTTTTAGTATTTTGGCGAATTCGGAAAAACCGGTTTTGTTGATGTTCGATGAAGTTCCTATTATGGTCAATTACATGCTCAAGGGTGATGATTATAAGATAACACCAGAGCGCCGTCGTCAGGCAGATGAGTTTATGTCATGGCTTCGCAAAAACACAATCGCACATCAAGGCAAAGTTCGAACGATAATCTCCGGTAGTATCGGATTGGAGCCTGTTCTTCGCCAGGCGAATCTGAGCGCGACAGTGAATCATTTCTATCCTTTTGATTTGAAACCGTGGGATGATGAGACGGCGTGCGGATGCATTGGTGCTTTGGCGAAAGAGTATGGCTTGAAGATGGAAGATGGAGTGTCACAGGAGATGGTCGAAAGACTCGGCTGCTGCATACCTCATCACGTTCAGATGTTCTTTTCCCACATGTATGACCGATGCAAGCGTAAAGGAGTGATGGAGTGTTCTATTGCGGATGTCAGTGAGGTGTATGAGAATGACATGCTGAGTGTTCGGGGTCATGCGGAACTTACCCATTACGAGGAACGGCTTGAGATGGTGTTGGGCAAGGAGTTGTTTACCATAGCTATAGATATGCTGACTGAGGCGGCGGTTAAGGGGTGTTTGACGGACGAGGCAATAAAAGCATTTGAGAAAGAGTACGCCAGTGACATTGAGGGTATTAGTGAAGTTCAGCGGGAAATACTGTGGGTATTGGAACATGACGGTTATGTGAGGCGGAATACAAAAGGTTTTGAGTTTGTTTCGAAGCTGCTTCAAAAGTGGTGGAGTAACCGCCATGGGATGGTTTATGTACCGGTTTTGGAAAGGGGCAATTAGAAGATGGGCAATCGAATGAAGAAATATAATCCTGCTTTTTTGAGCGGGGATGAGCTTGTTAAATCGTTTGTGGTTCGCAACGCGGAGTTCGAGCGGATCATGGAGATTGTTCGAGACAATACCGGGCCGACGAACCAGCATGTCATGTTGATCGGACCGCGGGGGATCGGTAAGACGATGCTTGCGCTGCGTGTGGCCGAAGAAATTCGTAGAGACAAGCAGTTGCAGAAGAAATGGTATCCGCTGGTGTTCGGCGAGGAGAGTTATCAGGTGAGTACGCCGGGTGAGTTCTGGCTGGAGGGATTGTTTCATCTTGCTCATAAGACGGGGGATGTTAAGTGGGACCGGACGTACGAGGAGTTGAGGTACGAGAGTGATGAGCAGCGACTTTGTGAGCGGGCTCTGGGGCAGCTTATGGATTTTGCGGACGCCGAAGGCAAGCGGATAATGCTGGTGGTGGAGAATTTTAATATGTTGCTTGGCGAGCAGATAAGCGATACCGACGCGTGGAAATTACGGGAGACGCTGTCGCATGAAAAGCGTGTGATGCTGTTAGCTACGGCTACGAGCAGATTTAAAGAGATTGAAAATACAGGCAAGGCGATGTTCGAGTTGTTTAAGCTGTATAAGCTTGAGCGGCTGGAGTTGGAAGAATGCGGATTATTGTGGGCATTTATAACAGGTAAAGAGCCTGGAGACAGACGTGTGAGGCCGCTGGAGATTTTGACGGGGGGTAATCCGAGGCTGCTTGCAATTATATCGAAGTTTGCGGCGAAGGTGTCACTGAAGCGGTTAATGGAAGATCTTATGCAGTTGGTAGATGACAATACTGAATATTTCAAGAGCTATCTTGACAGGCTGCCTCCGGTTGAGCGCAAGGCGTATCTTACATTGGTGGAATTTTGGGATCCTGTTACGGCCCGCCAGATAGCAAAGGCGTCTCGTTTGGGAGTTAGTAAGGTCAGTTCTATGATGGGGCGGCTGATACAGAAAGGTATGGTAGAGGAGGCCGACGATAGTGGCAGGACGAAGTATTACCAGGTCTGCGAGCGGATGTATAATATCTATCACTTGATGCGTCGTCGCGGCGGTCCATCAGGCAGGGCGCGGGGATTGGTGCGTTTTATGTCGGGCTTTTACGGTCCTGAGGAAATGGTTGGACTGGCACAGCAGATAACCGAGGAGGCTTGCAGATTAAAACAGGGATCACGCAGGGACCATTTTTTCTGCTACCGTGAATTGTTGGTGACCGCACCGGAGGGACAGCGTCAAGAACTCATCAAGGCGATACCGAAGGAATTCTTCACAATGCAGGATATGCCGGATTCGTTGAAGCGAATCATTGCGAGAGAAACGGCGAAGCCGGAGAAGGAACGGGCTGATGCAACTTTTCGTAAACTGATGAAGCAGGCGAATGAAGTTGTAACAAACTCTAAGCAACCGAAACGACAGGAAGAAGCAAGACGCATTTGTCAAGGTCTTGCAAATGTGGCACCTAAAAACGCAAAAGCATGGCTGATGCAGGGGGCACTTTTGCATTATGTTCTTGGGAAATATAAAAGGGCAGAAAAGGCGTACCGAAGGGGCACACAGCTAGCACCTGAGGTTGATGTTGGCTGGGGCTGCCTTGGTATTCTCTTTCATAAGAACCTTGGCCAGTATGAAGAAGCGGAAGAGGCTTACCGCAAAGCGATTGACTTGGGCGGCAAAGACTCTTTTTTGTATACAAAGCTTGGCCAGCTTCTTCATGAGAACTTTGATCGGTACGAAGAGGCTGAGCAGATGTACCGTAAGGCCCTTGAATTGGATGAGAAAGATGCAGAGACGTGGGCAATGTTTGGTATGCTTGTTGATGAGAAATTTGGTCGATATGAAGAGGCCGAAGAGGCGTATCGGAAGGTGATAGAGTTGAGTGAGAAAGAAGCCTTTGGCTGGGTGCGTCTTGGTTTGCTTCTACATGAGAAACTCGAACGGTATGAGGAGGCTGAGGAGGCCTATCGGAAGGCGATCAAATTTGCGGAGAAAGATGCGTGGATTTGGAAACAGCTTGGTGAGCTTCTGGAGGATAAGCTTGAACGCTATGAAGAAGCAGAGCAGGCTTATCGAAGAGTAACGGAATTGGAGCCAAAAAAAGACGCAGGCTGGTTGAAACTTGGTTATGTTCAGGGGAGATGTCTAGAAAAGCATGAAGATGCAAAAAAAGCCTTTAAAAAGGCCACAGAACTTGCGCCGGAAAAAATCATTGGATGGGGCCTGTTGGGTATGATTAACTGGGTTATGGATAGGTATGAAGAGGCAGAAAAGATGTTCCGCAAAGTCATTGAATTGGAACCCAACGAAGCCCGTGGATGGACTTCGCTGATCGGGCTATTAATCGAGGGATTAGAACAACCAGACGAAGCTATTAAAGTTCTTGGTCATTATCTTGAGAGGTCGGAAGTTGTTAAGGGTGCTACTGAAGTAACAACCGAAATGGTTGTCGATCTGGCGGCTCATGATTTGGGTCGAGAGGTTCTTGAGGTTTTGGCGGAGTCTGCGAGTGCGGAGATGTTGGAGCCGTTGGTTGTTGGTCTTCGATTGTATCTTGGCGAGGACGTTAAGGTTGCGGTAGAGATTAAGGAGGTTGGTAAGGACGTTGCCGAGCGTATCAAGGAGCGTAGTGAGCAGATTAAGGATAAGTGAGCCCAGGCATTTCAATTGATTTCCGGCGCGCTCCCGATAAATCGGGACTTCGCTGCGCTCAGCGCGTTTGCGGTGGGTTGTGCGAGTTGGTGGATGGTGTTAGAATGGGGGTTGGGTTCCATTGTGGTATAATAATCGGGTCTGTTGTGTTCTGTAAAGGGCTAATAATGGGTATGTCATCTGTCTGGTCGGGTATCATTGTGTTGGCGGTTATTTGTGTTGCGGCTTGTGGGGGTGAGTTGGCTGATGGGGATCTGGAGGGGGCGAGTTGGATATGGACTGGGCCAAAACCGACGGCGGTGGGTGAATGGGAGTGCTACAGCCGTAAGGAATTTGTCGTGGACGGCAATGTTGTCGGAGCGAGTGTTTTGATTTCGGGTGACAATGTTTACGAACTTTACTTTAACGGCAGGAGTATCGGTGAAGACGGCGGGGGATAGGGCTTGCCGAAAAGAAAGGTTTGTTGGTAGTATAGGAGGCGGTAGTTATATAAGACAGATTTTTAGGCTTGAAAAGGGGTTTTTTAATGGGTGCGACGCGTCGTGAAGTTATTGCTGGTGGTATAGCGGCTGGTGTTGGTTTTTGTGCTGGTGGGTGTATGGGTGTTCGTGTGGGTGGTGACAGGCAGGCGGACACGGTCAAGTGGAGTAGTGAGGTTCCTGTTCGCTATAGTGCCGATGTTGCTGTGATCGGTGGGGGGATCGCGGGGGTTAGTGCTGCTTGTTCGGCGGCTAAGTCCGGAGCTAAGGTGATACTCGTCGAGCGTTTTGCTGTGACTGGCGGGGTGCTGACGACCGGTGGAGTAGCGAATTTCTGCGGGCAGTTGAGTGGGCAGGGGGAAGTGTTCGATGCAATGCTTTCGGATTTGCGCAAGTTCGATGCCCTTGGGTACAAGGAGAAGGAATCGGTTTTTAGCTATGAGATTTTTTCGCTTGTTCTTCAGGAGATGCTTCTTCGGCGCGGTGTTAAGCTTTTGCTGCATACTCGTTTTGCGGGTGTGATTCAAAATGACGGTTTGATCAGCGAGTGTATCGTTGTTGGTAAGTCCGGGCCAGAAGCGGTCCGGGCTAAGCAGTTTATCGATTGTACCGGTGACGGTGACGTGGCTCGTTTCGCGGGCTTTTCCGTGATGAAGGGACGCCGTGTTGATGGGCTGCAACTTCCGATGTCAATGATGTATTTCGTACGTCACGTTGAGCAGAAGGATTCTTTCGATCAGCTTCCGGAAGGATGGTTCGAGCCGGTGCGGACGAAGGATGATCTTCCGATGACGAGTATCTGGCCTGACGGTCCGCGTGCGAATTCTATAAAGATAAAGATACCGATGTTCGATTCGACGGACACCGAGAGTCTGACCGCGGCTGAGATTCGCGGGAGACGTCGGATGATGGAGGTCCTTGATTATCATCAGCGAGTTGAAAAACGACCGTGGCTGTTGGATCACTGCTCGGCGATTATCGGGATTCGTGAGGGATGCCGGATTTTGGGTGATTATGTTTTAAAGGTCGATGACCTTCGAGCGGGCAGGGCATTCGAAGATGGCGTTGCCCGTGGTACGTTTTATCTGGATGGGCATAAACCGGACGATGATAAACGCACGTACATTTTGCCGAAGGACCAATTGAAGGTACCGCCTTACCAGATCCCGCTGCGGTGTTTGATCGCCAGGGACGGAAAGAATTTGATGATGGCGGGTCGTTGTTTTTCCGCGGACCAGTTGGCGCTATCTTCAGCGCGGGTGTCAACGACCGGGTCCATGATGGGCCAGGCGGCGGGTATAGCGGCTGCTCTTTGCGTAAAGAAAAACTGCAATCCCCGGAACCTGGATTACAGGCAGGTGCGCAAGATCGTAAGTAATCGAGGAGCCGAATTGGCTGTATGAAGCTGATTTTTTCGGAATGGCGTGGTGGCTGTAAGTCCTTTTTGGATAGGATGTTAGGGCCAGAAACGGTGTGGCGGAGTGAATTTTTTCAAAAATAATTTATTTTTTGGCTTGCAAAGTTATCTTTTGCAATATAGAGTACTCTGCATTGTAGAGTTTATAAATAGAATCCTTCATTTGAAAGGATTGAAAGATGGAGATCACACAAAAGCAGGCCCATGATGAGTTGAATGAGATTGAACTTACAATCGAGCGGACTCGGAAGAAGATAGCTTCGGGCTCTACGGCGCCGTGTTTGATACTATGGGGTGTGATCTGGTTTGCTGCCTATGTGTTTACGTATGTTAGTTATTCTTTCGAGCGTCAGTCCTTTCATTTCCAACTGGCTCAACGAGTAAGTATAGGCATTCACATATCGGGCCTCTGTTGGTTGGTACTGATTCCGATTGGTTTTATCGCAACGTGGATAATTTCGGTCCGCAAATCGCCGATCCGAAGTACTGGCGATCGCCGATGGTTCCTGTGCTGGTTAATCTGGTTTGGTTATCTGTTTTTATGGATAGCTTTTTTTGGAGGATCGAATGAATACCAGATTAGCGCTTTTGCAGCTTCGAGTGCCATGTTCATGTATGTCATGACGGGGTTTTGGTTTGACAAAGTTCTATTCTGGCTCGGACTGGCGGTAACGGTATTGATTGCCTTTTGTTTCTTTAGGTTTAATTGTCAACCGATATTCTGGATTTGGATGGCTATACTCGGTGGAGGCGCGCTGGCCGGAACAGGAATTTATATTCAAAGGGCATGGAGATAAAGCGTTGGCAAAGATTGATCCAATAATTCATCAATCGACAAGGCTGCGGGTTATGGCGTCATTAGTTGCGCTGGAGCAGGACGATCAGGTTGATTTTGTTCATCTTCGCAAGATACTTGAGCTGACCGATGGTAATCTTGGTGCGCATCTGGGGAAGCTCAATGCGGCAGGTTATGTCAGGATCGAAAAGATGTTCATCGAGCGCAAGCCCCGGACGTTTATCAAACTGACCGGCAAGGGACGTGACGCGTTCGAAGAACACATTAAGGCGCTAAAGGAAATAATTGGTGAAGATAAATAGCGTTCTGTTTTGAAAATATATGGCAGAGGCTGGAGAGGTGTTCATTTGATATGCAGGTTTTTGATTATCGGTGCCAGTTCGGGGCGGACATGCTGATTGCTTCTTCGAATAATGGTTTGCGTCTGAAATCGTGGGGGTTGTATGAGGGGATATTGGGGTCGGGGTTTTGCCATGCACTATGGTGTCGGCCGTAGTAGGTTCCGTAGAACTGGTAGTTGGAATCGGTCCATCGGCTTAGAATCATTAGTTCGTTTTTGTTGAGCATTTTGGCGTGGTTCTGGTCGGCGTTTTTCGGGTGAGTTGGGTCGGTCAATATATCGATCATTTTGCTTTTGTAACAGCCGAGGCTTTTGGGGGGGAGAAACGCACCATTGTAATTGCCGCGGTCACCCTGCAAGAATGATTTGAATTCAGAGACGATGGGTCCGGCTAATTGTTTGCGGCAGAGTTCTTCATAAGAAGTGTTGTAATATTTGGTGACATCTCCGGTGAGCTTCAAATCCGCGTCGGGGTCTTCATTGCCGTGACACGAGATACACTTTGCGTTAAAGATAGGCTGGATGTCGGCGGGGTAATGAATCACCTGTTGAGGATGTCCGGTTCCGCCGTTTTGGGTAAGGTCGCACGGCTGGGGCTGTGGTGTACTCGGGGGACGCCTGGTTGCCATAGTAGTATTGGTTGCGGTCGTATGCGCGGTGGTGTTGTTTTTGCCGTGACAGCCTGTACAGGAACGGACCTCGCCGGGCGAGTAATTGACGTATGTTCTTTCTCGCTGGATTTCGCGGAAGTTTTCATCCAGGGCCTGGTAGAAGATGTTTCGGTTGGCGGGGACCTTAAAGTATGCCGAGCCGTCTTTTTCGACGGGTACAACGCCCCACTGTACCCGCGGCCATAGTGCGGCCTTCCAATTCGAACTGCTGGTAGCCGAGGTCCACCTTCTGCCGGTATCCCAGTAACGCGGTATCGCTTCATTTATCCGAAGCCACTTAACCTCACCGGGCGTGACCCCTTCCATGCCTTGATAGACATTAGTCAAGATGCACAGGGCTTCGTTATTCGCGGCGTATTGAGGATGGCGGAAGGAATATATTTTCGGCGGAACTTTGCGAGATACCAGCGGTGTCGGATGCCAGCAGGAAAGGTTCTCGTCCTTGTGAATAAAACGATGATTTCCATTAGTATCGATAAGATACAATGAATAGGCGTCGGGGACATTTTTATAATGGTCGCAGGGATCGACTTTATATGAAACCAGGAATTCGTTCTCGCTGACCGGCCAGGGATGAGTATAAAGATGACCGCTTTGGCCTTTTTTGTCGTGCACATAGTTGCCATCTTCGGTGAGGAAAAACCAGCCGGGTTCGGTTCGGCGTTCTATGAATACCTGCGGCGTAATATTCGTTACGGCGTAATTTTTATCCCATTGGATATAATCGGCATGATTCGGATCGGGGCCTCGTTTGAGAGCGCCCCTTTGCAAATCTATCAGCATGATCGCTCCGAGACATCCGCCTTGCGGAAAGTGGGCCGTACCTACGCAGACCAGACGATTACTGTTTCCGGGAATCGCTTGAGGGTACATGTAAACTGTCGTCGTGTCATCGGAGACGCCGTATAGTTCCTGCGGCCTGGTCCCGTCGGGATTCATGGACCAGATAGTCTTGCCGACACGAGCGCCTTTATCGATATACTCCCAGCGGTGATACATAACTCGGCCGTCATCGAGAACAACCGGGCAAAATTCACTGACCGGGCTTTTGGTCAACTGCTCGATATTAGTTCCATCGGGATCCATACGATGAAGGGTCGGTGCGACCAGTGCAGACGAGCCGCCGCAAAGAACGGTGTGTTCGCTGCGAGTCGAAGAGAAAATAATCTTACCGTCGGGAAGATAACACGGATGGATATCGTCGGTGTGCCAGCCTTTGCGCCAGCGTGCAACTTTTTGCTCTTCATCCGGCGGCGGAAACGATACCTGACGCAAACCGGTGCCGTCAATGTTAACTTCCCAGATGCGGAAACCGGAATTTGGATCCCGGCGAAAATCGAAGATAACTTTTCGCGCATCGAAGGACAAATTGATCTTACCGATAAAACCTTTTCCACCGGGCAGATCAGCCGTGGTCAGTACGGCACGCTCGCGATGAGTACGAAGGTTATAGATGTAAATACCATTATCAGCGCAGAAGCGATCAGCGGAGGTGCCGTTGTTTATGTTTGTGTAGTAATGATCGGAAGAATATGGTTTTCGTTTTACGAAAATAATCTCATCAAATCCCAGTTCATCCGGATCAGTCACGAACGCTGCGGTGACTTTGGTTGTATTGGGGGTTTCGGTTATTGCCGAAGTAGTCGTTGTGCTAAAAAGAATAAGTGCCAAAACCGCAGTTACAATCTTAACAGGATCGTGAGCCATTACGCTTATCCTATTTGGTTATTTTTTTGGTGCATTTCCCTGGCTGTCTTCATGATTCCTTCGACACTTACGCCGGAATCGATAAGCTGGTTCTGGCGTGAACTGTGCCTGATGAACTCTGTGGACATAGCCAATACCGCTATCCGATTGCTGTCACCTGCTCCGGTTCTCGCGGCCTCTTCAAGAAGGGCAGATCCGAATCCGCAGGCACTGCGGTGGTCTTCGAGAGTGATTATACTTTTGCCCTCGCCCAATAATGATAAAATCTTCTCGTCAATCGGCCCGGCAAAACGAGCATTAATTACGTCAACGGCGATACCTTCTTTTGACAATCGGTTCGACGCCTCAAGGCATTCTTCGAGCAAACTTCCGTAACTAACGACAGCGATGCTCGAGCCTTTCGGCTTTTTAACTGTTACGCTTTTTCCTAATTCGAATGGTTTCTTACAAGCGGCCCTGACCGTTTCGGGATTGGGTACAAGTTCCTTTGGATATCGAATTGCGACAGGGCCGTCCTGTTCAAGAGCAAATTCAAGTGCCAGCTTCATTTCAATTCCGTTTGCCGGCGCTATCAAAATCATATTAGGCATCATGCGTAAAAATCCAATATCCATCAAACCATGATGCGTCGGTCCGTCGGAGCCGACCACGCCGGCTCGATCTATACAAAAAACAACAGGTAAATTTTGCAGCGATACTTCGGATATTATCTGGTCGAAGCTGCGCTGAAGAAACGTCGAATAAATACAGACAACAGGTTTAAGCCCGCTCTTGGCAAGTCCCGCCGCAATATCAACAGCAGTACTCTCGGCAATACCGACATCATAAAACCGACCGCCATATTTTTTACGAAACTCGGCCAAACCCGTACCGTCGCACATCGCCGAGGTAATCGCTACAATCCGCTCATCCTGGTCTGCAATTTCAACCAGAGACTCACTAAAAACTTCGGTATAAGTCTGGTGCCTCGATTCCTTCTTTACCGCATCGCCGTTTGTCTTGAAAGGTCCGGTCGAATGAAACCTCCGACCGTCCTCTTCGGCAGGACTAAAGCCCTTGCCTTTTTTCGTATAGGCATGAAGTATCGCAGGATGGTCCTGATTAGATATCGCCTTAAAAATCTTTACCAGAGAATTAATGTCATGCCCGTCAACAGGACCAAAATATGGAATGTTCAAACTCTCGAACATCTGGCTCGTCGGAAGCGTCATACGAACGCCCTTTTTTATCCGTTCGATTACGTCCTCGACGCCCTTACCTATCAAAGGCATATGTTCGAGAATATTACTGGTCGTCTTGCGAATATCCTCGTAAGTGTGGCTCAAACGGACCTTGGAAAAATACTTCGCTAACGCACCCTGTGTCGGATCGATCGCCATTGAATTATCATTTAGAACGATAAGCATCTGCCTTTTAACAAGCCCCAGATTATTCAACGCCTCGAAAGATAATCCATTGACGATACTCGCATCGCCTACAAGTGCAACTATCTTATCCTCGAGTCCAAGCTGCGATTGACCCAATGCCATTCCAATCGCTGTCGGTATCGCGGTCCCGGCGTGCCCGACCGCAAACTGATCGTACTCGCTCTCGGCAGGATCGGGAAAACCGCTCGGTCCACCCTGTTTGCGAAGCTTGGCAAAGTTATGCTTTCGCCCCGTAATGATCTTGTGGGCATAAGACTGATGGCCGACGTCCCAAAGCAGCTTGTCGCGATTAAAATCGAATGTGTAATGCAATGCCAGGGTTAGCTCAATAACACCCAGGTTACTGGCAAGATGCCCTCCGGTCTGGCCAACTGATTTGAGAATAAAAGCCCGGATCTCGTCGGCAAGACTCGACAACTCAGAAACCGAAAGTTTCTTCAAATCATCAGGATTATCTATCTGTTCCAGAAATTCAGTCATAAGGCATCTCATTATAATAAATTTGACACAAAATTTCAACCAAACACGCAAAGCCCCACTCAGTAAAAACCCGAAATTATAAATTTTTTTAACTCCTTGCCAGAAAAGAACTTAGCCCATATCCACACCTCTCGAAAACGCTTTTTTTCGTTCAATTCGTGCAAACTCGTCTAATTATAGATAGTGCCATTTATAGGCACGCAGAAATGAAACATTATTTAACCAGGAGATTTATCAAATGCAGAAAAAACAATTACAGCAATCACAGGTAGTCATCTCACCCGGCGCGAGCCAGCAGGTCTTCGCCTGCAAGGTAAAATCCCTTGTCTCGGACAATTTCTACAACGTCGTCATGGTAGAAATCGGCGATCCAGGCTCAATGCCAACCGAAATCGGAGCCCAGTTCCAAGCCGTTGACCTGACCGACAATTTCCTGAACCCCGCTTCCGACGTACCTCTGGGTTCCATCGTTTCAGTGGCAAGAGTAGGCTCAAAATACGTCTTCCAAAAACCCTGATAATCCAGATCGTTACTTTTGGCCAACTCGTTATTCAAACCACACATAAGCAGTGATGTGGAAATAACAATCGCACCGGGCGTCTAACCTGTCTTGGCCAAACAATTTCATTGTAAAAAATAGTGCGTGAGTTGGGATAACTATGACTCTTTATTGATACTATAGCGAATTACCCGTTTAACACTTTATTTCCATTTAAGTTCGCTCAGTTCTTCTTTTCTTACAAACCTTACACTTCCATCATTGTAAAACCTCAATTATAGCTGTTTTGACTTCATCAAAACGATGACTTGAATGAATGATCTTACCATCAGGGTCAATTAAGAAATAGTCAGGTACGCCAACAACACCATACAGTCTTTTGAGATCCTCCCTAAGATTTATCCACGCCTGCGGCCATGTCAAACTATTTTTCTCAATAAAGTTTCTCATGGTCTGTTCTCGCCAATCAGAACTAAGGCTAATTAATACAAAATTCTTATTTTTTTCACTCAGTTCAGCATGTAAATCCTTAACCATCGGTATAGATTTTACACAGGGACTGCACCAGCTAGCCCAAAACTTCACCAGAACATATTTGCCACGATGCTCACTTAAGCGAAATTTATCTCCATTTATTGTCGTCACTTCAAAGTCTGGAGCAAGTTGCCCAACTTTTGGTTTTTTTTCGGAAGAGGCTATCAACTCTATCGACCCTACTCTTACAGTTTGAAGACAGGGTAATTGAGCATAGAGTTGATCTAAAGCCTCTTGTGTAACCGTCGCACCATTTAAGTGTACGGTTTCTAACGATTTTAGTTCGGCTAGGGATTTTAATCCATCATCGGTTATTCGGGCCGAAATAATAAGTCTTTTTAACCTCTTATTGTCAACCAAATACTTTAGACCTTCATCAGTGATCTGAGGCGTTAGAGTAGAAATATTAAGCGCCTCAAGAGATGTTAAATCAGATAGATATTTCATACCATTATCAGTAATTTGAATATTACCTAGTTTAAGCTTTTTCAAGTTATTCAATTTTGAGAGATGCCTTAACTCAGTTTCATCCACTTTTAGAGTATTATCGTCTATTACCACAGGATCGATATCTAATCCTTCTAACTTTGTCAAAGCACCAAGATGTTTCAAGCCAGCTTGATTTTGTTTGATTTTGTACAAATACAATTGTTTCAGGTTTGGAAATTGTTGCAGATGCCGTAAACCATCAGAAGTAATGCCATGAACTCTGCTACTTGAGAGCATGAGCTCTTCCAGATTATCTAAACCCTTTAGTTTCTCTAGTCCGTTGTCACTTACACTGGTGTGCTGGAGCCAAAGTAGCTTTAAAGAGGTTATTTTTGCAATATGCTGCATATCATCGTCAGTTATTCCATGTGCATTTATACGTAACTGCTCCAGGTTTTTGAGCTTTAAAAGGTGGGCCAGTCCTTGATCCGTAAATTCACCAGTGAGATCCAATCTCTTAAGCGATCCTATCTTACTTATACTAGCCATAACTTTGTCAGTAAGGCTGCCGTGTCCCGGTAGCGTTACGTCTTCTAAAGAAGACAATGACGTTAAAAGTTCCAATCCCTTATCACTTACATTTGTACCTCTCAGATTTAGATATTTAAGACTTTTTAAATTACTTAGATGCTTAATCCCAACGTCACTTACATCTGTACCGTCTAAACTCAAGTATTCAAGATCAGTAAGTTTTTCCAGGTTTGCCAGGCCTTTATCAGTAATCTTAGTTTGATATAAATCAAGTCCCTGTAGATGGTTTAAGTCTTTTAAATATGTTAAACCCGTATCACCAATATCAGTAAACATGAAACCGATGACTTTTAGCGTTTTTATTTTAGATAAATGTCTTAAAGCCTGGTCAGTAATGGGTGTTCGCATTAAATTTATAAATTCTAAGGACATTTCTGAAATATTTGCTATACCATCATCCCCAATAGTTGTATTGCCAAGATGAAGTCTTTTAAGCTGCTTTAGCTTGACCAACTGTTTCATTCCGTCATTTGTTATTTTTGTGCCAACTAGATTCAATTGTTCAAGCCCATTCAAATTAACTATATGCTGAAGTGTTTCATCGTTAGCGCCTGAATCATAAAGTGACAAAACATGAAAGATATCTGGTTCTATTAACGACAGCGGTGATAGGTCTTTTGCGGCCTCTTTATTGATTATCAGGGCCAGTTTTTTATCTTTCGGTACAATAACATCGCCTTTGGCTTGACCAAAGACATCCCATTGATTTAGAAACTCGTAGTCAAAGAAACGAGAAGGTTTATCATTCAGGTCACGGATTTTGATTGTGCCAAGAGATCTATCCTTGGGAAAATGTAAGACACGCTTATCAGAACGACTTAATTCAGAATCTTCTGCGTATACCAGGTTTAGTCCTCCAATAGTTGCTATCACAATGAAACTTGCTAAACCGGACAGGATAATCCATCGGCGAGCTAAACGAGTCGGGTAAAACCTTTGTTTCAGCATTCGCAAACGTGTTACAATTTCTGATGAACGAGCCATGGGGATTCCTCCAATAACGGGTACTTTGCCGATTACTTCAAGAGCAATATGGGCCAATATGCTCGAATAAGATTCTGTATTGCCGATGTAATCTGCTGCGACTGAATCGCAAACTTCCTCACATGCTGCACTATGAGCACCTCGCAGCTTCCATACAAGAGGGTGGAGCCACAAAACTACTTCAAAACATCTGGTTATTAGCATCCAGATAAGGTCCTGTGATTTAAGATGAGCAACTTCATGGGCGAAAATAGCAGGAATTCTGTTCTCGTATTTTCTGCCAATCATTCGTTCGGGAAGAATAATGCTCGGACGAGATAAACCCGTAAGAAAAGGCGTTGATATTTCGGGTGCATATCGCAGCGTTACTTTTTTTGCGCTACCAAGATCTTCAGTAACACGATCTAATAGCTGTTGTAAATGTTTCGGCCCCAGCAAGGAAGAATTTATCTTCTGCCTAATCCGAAGAAATCCCGCTAACATACGCAGAAACAATATAGCCGCTACTGAGCCCCATCCTACTGACACTATTATCCAAATGTTTGCTCGCAACCATGCTGTGAACGAAAAAGATGGTTTAGAAAAAGCTGAAGCCATCGGCTGCGAAATGTGAACTGACTCGGCCTCTGAAAAGCCTGGAGTTTCTATAATTGGGGACTCTAATGTAGATTCAGAAGGCGCAATTACAACATGTTCGGGTGGCGGATTTATAGAAATCTGTAAATACGCCAAAGGGACTAATATTGGTATTAAAAGAAGGCCCAGTATAGCGCATCGCCATAAAAGTATTCTCCAGCGAGGGTTTCTCTTTGCCAAAATGAAATGTAGAAACCAACTTGCTCCAAGAACGGTCGTGATCTTCAATAAGATAGATACCAGCAACGGAAGATCCACAAATAGTTCAGTCAGGCTTGTCATGATTTCCTGCCCCCTTTCCTCTTCGATGTTTTTTGTAAAGATCTGACGCCAGCCAGTTCCTTCAGCTCCAACAATTCATCCGTGCTAAGTTTTTCATTCTTGATTAGTTCTGCAATAAAACCGGCTGTCGATCCTTTAGAATAAACTTCAGCCATCTGCCGGACCATCCTTTTAAAGGTTCCATCTCGCGCAGTTAAGGCTCTGTAGTAATAGGTTCTGCCAACTTTGTGGCGGGAGATATGCCCTTTTTCCAAAAGAACCTTCAGTTGAAAACGTAATGCCGCATTTTTAATGGGACGACAATATTTGTTCTGAATTTCTGAAGGTTTTAGTTCCCCGTATTCCCAGAGAATCCTCATTGCTTCTAGTTCTGTTGAAGTAAAAGATGCCATAATCGATATCCCCTTATTCATTTGTAATATCAATGTGTAGAATATGCTACAGTAAGATTCGAGAAAGGGCAAGGAGAAAGTGTAGAAATCTCTACATTTTTAAAATATTTTTTATTTATCGCCATTTTTACCTCAAAAACCGGGTTTGGAAGGAAAAACAAAAAAAATTTTATTTTCTACTGGTTTTACCGTTGACAAACTACGGGTTATGCAGTAGTTTGTAATTATAAGTTGGTAAATTGACAAAAGAATGTTAATAGGAGAATAGTTCAATGGCTAGACCACGTCACAACAATCCGACACCTGCCGAGTTAGAAGTTTTGCAGATTATCTGGGAACAGGGGCCATGCACAGTTAGGGAGGTTATGAATTTGCTTAAGTCTAAACGGCCCAGGGCATATACATCTGTCATGAGTTTGATGAATGTTATGGCCGAGAAGGATCTGCTCAAGCAAAAACCCAAAGGACGAGCATTTATCTATTCACCGAAGATCTCACGTGACAAAGCTCAGTCCAGCATGCTTAGTGACCTGCTAAATCGAGCGTTTGACGGTTCTGCAAATGCCCTGGTAGCACATCTGCTACAGCAAACCGAAACAAACAGTGAAGAACTGGACGAAATCCACAAAACCATTACCAGGTTTACTCGAAAGAAAGGTGGTGCATAATGTTAATAGTTGAATTCCTTTCTGGGCCTCTATGGCAACGAATCGGCTTAACGCTGGTGCACTTTCTCTGGCAGGGTCTGGCCATAGCTGTTTTGGTTGGTGTGCTCGTTAGAGTCTTCAGGCTAAAGCACGGAAATACTCGCTATGCCGGGTATCTTATAGCTTTTATAGCCATGATTGCATGTCCTGTAGTAACCTTTACGGCAATTGATATTCCCCTAACTCCAAACAACCAAGTTATAGCAACAATAAAATCCGCCGAGGTCATTGATAGTCCCTCGTACACTATTTTATATGCAGATGATATTTTACCGGAAGCCTCGACGTCACCGGCATTGGCAGATTCGATTCCGTTGAGCAAGAGAATATCTGAATGGCTGAATATATCGATGCCCTGGATTTTGGTGATATGGGTGCTTGGGGTTATCGTGTTGAGTGGGCGATTAGTCATGGGATTTGTCGGAGTATATCGTTGGCGTCATCATTTAGAGCCACTGCCGGAAAGACTCGCTCAACGTCTTACTTCGCTAAGTGAAGGACTGGGGATGCGCAGGTTTTCGCGGGTATTCATATCACCTTGCGTTTTGCAGGCAATGGCTGTAGGTTACTTGCGGCCTATGGTCCTGCTGCCTATGGCAATGGTATCGCAGATGCAGCCGGAAGTACTCGAAGCGGTGATAGCCCATGAATTAGCCCATATTCGCAGGTTTGATTTGTGGATCAATCTTCTCCAGCGGGTAACCGAAACTCTGCTGTTTTATCATCCTGGAGTTTGGTGGCTGTCAAATTGCATTCGTTGCGAACGCGAATTATGCTGCGATGAATTGGCTGTAAAGGCTACCGGCGAGCGTATTACTTATGCCACAACTTTAGAAAGACTAAGCCGAGCCAGACTTATGGCCAAACAACCAATCCTCGCCACAGGTTTGGGCCAGGACAATAAACCAACACTAAGCCGAGTACGCCATATTTTGGGTCTGACACCTACCCAACGAAACTGCCCATTCTGGCTGGCAGGGGTTATTACCGTTGTGTTTTTAGCTGGCCTGACTATCCCGACAACTTTGGCACTTACCTCGAAATCAAATGAGCAGGCTGAAGCAAGTTATCGCGTTCGGAAATTTGTTCGATTGGTTATTGGAAAAGATGAAATGACTTTTCAGGGTAAGCAAACAACCTGGGACCAACTTGACAACCTGCTTGATCAGGTTGAGAACAGGAATATTACGGTCCTGGAAGTTGGCTTTACAGAATATTTCGGAAAGAAAAATAATGTTTCAACGAGTAAATGGCTCAATAAACAAACCCAGTGGCGAAAAGTTGCAAAATTAAGGGAGCAATTCGGATTTGAATATCTAAGCTTTGTCGGGAAACATAAATTAGGCACCGTTTCAGGTGGGACCCGAAATTATCTTGTTCGTCCTATGGAGTTCGGCAAGAAAATCGAGACCAATTTACCATCTGCTGAAGATAAGCCTTTGGTGTATTTGAGCACGATAGAGTTTTCAAAAGATAAAGCTGTTATAAGAGGCATGGTAACTTCATATCCGAAAACAAAATGGGATATTCAGATTGCGTTTTTCGATCAAAATATGAAACGGCTCGATTATGTTTACAAGAACTTTGAAAACTCCGGCCATAATGTATTTGAGCCATCTGTTTTCGTTAGGCTTATAGAAGTTGACCTTTTAAAGATCAAAGGCCTTGAAAAAGCAAAATTCTTCGAACTAAGCATCAAACAATCTGAAAAAAGAGGACAGGAAATATCGCAGGCTGACCCGGCTGACCCGGTTGACCAGGATGTCAGGAGTTTGGTTTCTACAGCAGATAGATATTTTAAAATTCTGTCTAAAGCATACAAAGCAAAGGACTGGCAAGTTGCTAATGAAGCGGCAATAGCATTCCGGGATTATTTCAGGCGAAACAATAAAGATATTATAACCAAACTTACAGGCCATGATAATTCTAAAGAACTTACAGCGCTATTGCAAATCCTGGAAGATTTGAGCGACGATCTGCATGATTCGGTAAGAGATGAAAAGCTCTATCTCGTTCCGGCGTTCTATAATGAACTAAGTGCGAGATGGGTTGAGTTTAAGAATACTTTATTAAATATCAGTGGAAATATCGATATTGCACCGGCAGATTTTAACATTCACGTAGATCACAAACGAGGCCTTACCAATCTTGTTGTTTCAATACAAAATGATGGCGACGCTACCATCCCGGAATTTAAGCTGAGATACTATAGAGGCAATCCTGAGAATAATTTAGACGAAGCGGGCAATAACCATAGCGGCTGGCATAACTCCGGACCAATAAAACCAGGCAAAAGCTGGAATGAACGCTCGAGAGATTTCCACTTACCTGATGGGCGATATGAATTTTACGTTGTTTTAGATTATGACAATACTATTTCCGAAACCGATGAGAATAATAACACCGCATCAATAAAAGTGCTTATTAAAAATGGGCAGATTGAGAGTGAAACTAATTCTCCCCAGATATCAACAAGCAGCTATATTTTAATTGTTCCTGCGGATTTGCCACTGTTGAAGGAAATCATCTCGGATGACAAAACCAAAATGATTACGCCTGAAAAGCTTGAAGAATTCCTTGCTTCAATTAGTAAAATTCCAGGAGCAAGAATGATTTCTGCACCAAAGCTCATTATAAATGATGGCGAGTTTGCAGAAATTAGAATCGAAAGTGCCAAAGACTTTGAATCTGTCAAGCTTAACATTAAAAATACTGTTAGCGCCGATAGAAAAACTGTCACACTTGATCTTGATTTCGAATATACTCGTGATCAAGCCGAAGATCAGACAATAAGCTGTGTTTCAACTAAGGCTACGGTTCTTTCCGGCCATTCGATAGTTATAGCCGGCAGAGGTTTTGTAGATGGCCAGCAACTACTTTTACTGGTGACACCAAAAATTTTGGAAAAGCCTTTTTCAATGACAGGTGTTGTAGATACACACAAGCCTGTTAAGCAGGTAATGAAATTTAAAAGCCAACTTCAGGAGCCTGTGACGGTTCAAATTGACAAAAGCCCTGATGGTGACAGACGGACCATTCAATATGCGGTGATGGCTGTCTGCAAGGCTGCAGGCGTCCCTTATAACGAGGACAAATCCGCAGAACTGGCTGATCCTGAGCGCAGTCAATATATCGAGCCCGTGAATATCGAAAACAACATTGCCGGCCAAGCAATCGCGGACATGGTCGGGCCTCTCGGACTTTTGTATGGTGTCGATGAAAATGGTGTTTATCTTTACAAACCTGAAAAAGACCGCCAGGTACAAAGCAATCTTGAAATCCTCGACATAGAGTTGGAGCCTGTCGCCCAGGGAAAAAATATTCTTTATGCAACTATCAAGAATACTTCCAACAAAGAGCAGCTTTTTGCCATTCATATCTACACCCGGTCAGTCGATTACGGCCCGAAAGGTATCGGCTGGGGGACACCCGCCTTTGAAAAGCTCAAACCCAATGAAACAAAACGATTAAGGTTCGTTTATAAGATTCATGGTCCCGTTACCAAAAACACTTATCTACGTACGAAATTTTACAATCCTGCAACAGAAAAGGATTACATTCTCGACAAACCCTTTGCTGTTCGCTTATATAAAAGCAGCGATTTGCCAAAGCCCGAAATAAAAACTGTAACACGGCAATGGACTAATAAGAAAATGTCGGAAGAAATATTTAAAACATTCGAGCACATCCAAACACTTATCAAGAATAATGATAGTGATAAAGCATGGGGCTTTTTCTCAGAAGATTATCAAAAATCCGAATACCAGAGACGAGGCCTTGAGGCTTTCAAGCTTCACATGAAACCGGAACATCCTCTACATGCAGATTTCCATTGGGACAAGCAAACATTTGTCATGCTAAAACGAACAAAGCTTGAAGCAGGAAATGACAACATAGCAAAATTAACCGCGGAATATAAAAACAAAAAATGGACTATCGATTTTGTCTATGATTCACAAAGCAACAAATGGAAAATAGACGACATTCTCGGCTATCGCCCTGCGGTACTCGATATGCAGGAAGCGGATAACAAATGAGAAGGTGGGGAAAATTGCTTGAGAAAAGCTTAATCAGTAAATATGAAATCTACCGAGTTAATTGGACTGCTTCAAGTACGATTCGGAGTAGCTATATATTTTTTGGCTCTTCGGAATAATTTGTGGGTAAGTTCTCAGTCCGCCCTGGAATGGGCAAAACAGTTCGGGGCCCCACAGGGCAAAATTACCCCCCTGGCATCCCTAATTTGGCCCTGTGCCC
>SDBT01002571.1_pt1 | contig 31958 bp, 21 predicted proteins | sample 2277101 | NCBI WGS metagenome assembly SDBT01 (sample SAMN10404973, study PRJNA504765) | marine sediment metagenome | isolation source: marine sediment core GS10_PC15, 103 cmbsf | place: Arctic Ocean: Southern Knipovich Ridge | collected 2010 | reverse complement strand
ATATACCGGCTACTGACCAGAGGCAAGGGGGTTGTATCTAACACCCTCAACAGCAACTGTTTTACCGGATAGGAAGATAATGGCGGCACCTGCCTGATGTGCGCGTGCCCAACATCAAAGGTCAGCCGAAGATGTTCTGAATTTATTTCTCGTACCATCTTTGCCAGCTCCCTGAGATTCGAGAGGCAGTCAGCGTTTTCCAGCCACCCGAGTTGGCGGGTCATTGGGACGAGCCTGAGCATCCGGTGATTATGGATCGATTGTTGTCGGCATTTGAGGCTGATCCGGTGAAGTGGTCCTACGCGGTGGAATGCTGTGGGGCCAGCCTGGCGTAGGTAAGAGCTATGCAATGGCAGCACTTGTCCGACATTACATACTGATAGGTAGTTCCGTTGGCCGTGTCGGTTACGAGATGCTATGCCTGAAAATACGAGACACGTTCAAGGCCGGTTCAACACAAGGTGAGCTGGATGTGATAAGGCCGTTGCTTGAGGTTGATAAGCTCTTTGTCGAGGACGTAGGGACCACCGTATCGGCAGGCCACCAGGAAAGCGATTTCAGCCTGAGAACCTTCTTAGTCTTGCTCGACAAGCGATTAGAAGCCTGTAAGCCAACCTTTATTCCGAACAACAAGGGTGTTGAGCAGTTGAGTAAATCGTTCGACAAACGCATAGCCAGTAGGTTGCAGCAGGCATGCGAGATAATTCAGTTAGCCGGTGAAGACCGAAGGGCGGCTAAATGAAAGAGGCCCCGCCGAAGATATACGTGTAGTTTAAGGAGGAAAAATAGCAGGGCCTTATTAGCATTATAACAGTTATTAAGTCTTAACGAAAGAGAAAAACGAAAAACACCAATGGATTCTTTACTACTATCAGCCACAGAGGCGGCTAAGTTATTAGGCATTAGCCGTACCTACTTTTACCAGCTTGATTCGAGCGGCAGATTAGGCCCTATGGCGGTAAGATTGAACACGCGCCCTAAATGGCTTCGAAGCGAAATAGTATCGTGGACAGAGGCCGGTTGCCCTGCGCGTCAACAATGGCAGCGAGAAAAAAAATGAGTTTTACTAAAATTATCCTTGATTTTGTTTGGAGATTGATTATAGTGGGGCACATGAAACCAATAAACTTCAATTCGTCTAAGTTTTCAAAAAGCATGGCCGGGGAAGGCTTATCGGCGACGTGGGCCGCGCTTTGTTTATTGGGCGCCATTAACCCCCGGCCACTTTTTGTATAAGGCGGTGATAATTATGAGACTGTTTAGACCAACGTACAAAGGCAAGGACGGCAAGAGCAAGAAGGTCAGTAAGTTTTGGATTGAATTACGCGACCATTTATACACTGTCCGGCGTTTTCCGGCTTTCGCTGATAAAGGACAATCCGAACTCCTTGGCAGACAGATTGAACGGCTCATAAACTACAAGGTAGCAGGAGAGCAGCCGGACGCAAGGCTATCACGTTGGCTCGAAGGTGTGCCGGAAAAGCTAAGAGATAGGTTCGTTAGTATTGGCCTGTTGGATGCAAGCCGAGCAGCGGCGGGAAAGTCGCTCAGAGAGCACGTAGAGGATTTCAAGCAATCGTTAATCTCGAAGGATAATACGGAGCGGTACATTTCTATCTCCATAGGCAGACTGAGACGGACAATAGACGGCTGCAAATTCAAGACCTGGGGTGACATATCGGCGAGCAAAGTCCAGAGGTATCTTGCGGATTTGCGTAACATCGGGGAAGGCTTATCCGTACAAACATCTAATTTCTATCTTGCAATTACAAAACAGTTCTGTCGCTGGATGATTACTGACCGCCGTGCCAGCGAGTCTCCGCTTGAGCACTTGCGGGGATTGAATGCGAGAACCGATCGAAGGCATGACCGAAGGGCACTTGAGCCAGATGAGATAAGAAGGTTGTTAGAGGCTACGAGGGCCGCCCCTGAGCGTTTTCTTATGACAGGGCACGAACGGGCCTTGCTGTATCGTTTGGCTATAGAAACGGGGCTGAGGGCTGATGAGTTGAGAAGCCTGACTACATCATCATTTGACCTGGGGGCTTGCACGGTTACAGTTGAGGCCGCTTATGCAAAGAACCGGAAAGAAAGCACTCTTCCAGTAAGAAAAGCTACCGCCGATCTGCTCAAAAGTTTCGTAGCAGGAAAACTGCCCCACACCAAAGTATTTAAGAAGATAACAACCCGCACAGCGGATATGCTCAAAGCCGACCTGGCTGATGCTGGTATTCCTTACGTTGACGATGCCGGACGCTACGCCGACTTTCATTCGCTGAGGCATACTTTCGGCAGCCTCTTGGCAGCTTCAGGAGTACACCCTAAAACGGCCCAGGATTTGATGAGGCACTCTGATATTAACCTAACGATGAGCAGGTACACCCACACGCTAAGAGGGCAGGGCGCCGAGGCCGTTGAATCGTTGCCGGATTTATCACAACCGAGCAGCGAAAACCAGGCGGCTGTTAGGACCGGAACAGGCGACTTGGCGGAAAACTCGTTGGAACACCAAGCACGCCCCATTACACCGCCGCACACTACTGACCGTTTATCTAACAGTAACCCCCCTAAAAACACGGTGGCAGGCTTAAACGTAGGGTTTGGTAACTGATGAACGGCTCGGCGTATTTTACGCCTGCGGATTGCCCGAAATATCTGCAAATGATTTCGACTGTTTCGGGTAAAGGGAAGCGGCTTATGGGCGAGACATTTTTGATTTGGCTCTGATAAGCCTGGATAGCAGCAAGTTTTCTGTCCCAGTGGTCGGTGATGTCAATAACGAAAGAGGGTTTGTCAAAAAAGTGTCTGTGAGTCGAGTAATAGCCATACTGTTGTGAGACCCAGTGAGGTTGTCCGGGCATATCGGTTTTGTGAAACCTGGCTTCAAAGCGTGCGTCGCTGATAAGTTCGGCAGCGGCTACATGGTCGGGATGAAGGTCCGGCATTACAGGGCCGAACAGCAAATCGGGATTGTTCAACCTAATGACCTCTGCGAGCTTTCTACGGTTCTCCAGGGTCGGCTGGAGGTATCTGTTTGGCATCTGCAGACAGATGCGATTTTTTATTCCGAGAATCCGGGTTGCTTTTCGCGTTTCTTCTTTTCTTAGTGTTTTTGAGCCGAATGGAGTTGGTTCGCCGTCGGTGATATCAACAACGGTGACATCCCAGCCTGCATCGGTCATTTTTGCCATGGTACCTCCCATAGCCAACTCAGCGTCGTCGGGATGAGGCGAAACAATTAAAATCTTTTCCATGGTTTCTCCAGAGTAATATGCGGGTATTATTTGGTGGCTATACCGTTTATGAGCTCTCTGAGTATTTTTTGGGGAAAGAGGCCGAAGAAGTACTCACGGTAATTTAAGACCCGGCTTGATTTCTGTTTGTATTCAAGTGACTTTAAACTTTTTTCGAGGTTGTGGTGCGAAGCCTCGGTGTATTTGCTCAGCTCTTTATTGACTTGCAAGATAGACATCCAGGCTAACTTCTTGGTGTCAGATTGCAGACTGGGATTCTTAGTTGTCTCAATGAGCCTGTTTTTGGTTGTGATTAAGGATTTGACCGGTTCCTGTCGCTGGAGAGGGGCTTGGATGAATTTTTCGGGGTTGTATTTAACGTTTCTGATTTTTTGTTTTATCCGGCTTATTGTTTCCAGTGCGATGTCTTCCCGGTTAGGCAAAGGCAAACGGGCGGTTGCTGTGGCGACAGCAAAGCTGGCGGGTTCGATTCGGTAGTAGTCCCGCAGGATGTAGTCAGTCACGTGCTCGTAACGGGCTCCGCCGATGCCGTGGACAAACAAATCAGCGAGGTACAGTCGTGCAAATAAGGTCAGCGAGACCGCTTTAGGGCATAAGCGGTAGCCACTTTCTGTGAGGCTGTTTTTTAGCAGCTCGGTTTTGCCGCTGACGTACTTTGCATCCAAGTTGGCTACCTGTGTGGAAGTGGTGCCGATTGCGATTTGGTCAGATTTATTTGATGTTACAAATAACGATGTGCGTCGGCCTTCCGGGGAAAAGAGCCAGAAGGGCAGTTCGGTCATACCCTTGGGCACATTTGTAGTAAGCGGCGGGATTGTTTTTTTGGGATTCTGGCTTTGGTGTTTCGTTTGCTGAGAGATGGCCTTGTTATAGCTATTGGCAAAATTCGCGGCGTCCCTGATTATCGAAGCAGCAAAATGAAGAAAGGCGTTGCTTTGTGCAAGGAGAGAGACGGGCAGATACGTGATATTAAGGCCGAGAGCCGGGTTTAACATCGCCTGAGAATATGTGGTAAAGTCGGCGATGTTTTTAAGATGGTGTGCCCGAAGCAGCCTGTATCTTCTGTTCTCAGACCACAGTTCGGTACAGAAGCGGTTTTGATTGGTGTCAGCGACTTTATCAATTAATGCTTGTATTTTGGTTGTTTGTGGTGGAGGTCGAAACTCCAGTGGGACGGGGTTTTGATTGGACTCAAGCTCGACCCTTTCAAAATGCCAAGAGCCGTCGTTGGTCTGTCTGGGGAACAACATCGCGGTATCGCAAACGTCGTGGTCCAATACCAGATGGACAGCGCAGCCGCTAACATTTTTCGCACACTGGGCTGTAGCTAAATTTTTGGCGAGTATACCGCAGTGATGCCAGATGGGCTGATGTCCTGTGACAATAATATTCTCGGAGGAGCCAGTGCACCAAGATTCACCTGTGAGGTCTTGGGTATAATCTGCGGCTATATTAAGTAGCTCTTTTCGACATTTTTGTAAATGGGGTAGATTTTGAAGCGCGGATTTGTTCTCAAGCAGTAATGTGGGCCAGCGTGAGAATTGAGGGCTGACGAAAATTGTGTTTTGCTCATTGGGTACGGTCAGGTTTTTGAGGATTTTCGGCGGCATTTTTTCGCAACTGTCGCTGGATAATTTGCATGTAGTAATCGAATCTTACTTTTGGGTCTTCCAGTGCTCCAGCAAAATTTCTTGCCGGATTATGATATATCAGCGGGACCGGAATTTCACGGATTTTCAGGTTTGTTCGGCTTGCTTGGATCCAGAGTTGAAGTGGCAACCCATACCCTTTTTCGGTCAGGTTCAGCCGTGAGATGGCGCTGACTCTGTAAGCCTTGAAGCCACAAAACGAATCGGTGAGTTTGGTGCCTAAGCTGTGGTTGAGCAAGTAAGTGATTTTTCTGTTTATGGCCAAGCGGTCCGGCGGAAGGGTCTGTTGCGAGGACTTTATCTTGCGCAAATATCTGGAACCGCTTATGATGTCGGCATCATTCTTTCGGATTTGACGGTAAAAGCGCGGGATGTACGATGGTTCATGCTGATAGTCGCAGTCGATGGTTATAACCCAGGGCTTGTTATGCCGGGCGGCGAAATTAAAGGCATCTATAAGGCTTTGACCATAACCTAAATTTGTTTGATGTGATATGATTTGGACGTATGTGTGTTGTTTGATGATTTGTGATGTGCCATCGATGCTGCCATCGTTGACTACTAATATGTTGTCAGAATATTTATGCACCGCGCGCAATACTTCGTCAACGTAGTTGGCTTCGTTGAATACGGGTATTGCAACCAATATGTTCTTGTGAGTGCGGCAGCTATCCAAAGTTTGTTGCTTGGCCGAAATCGAGGTTCGTTTTGTAGGTTTCATTATCTTTTACAGCATCAAGGTTTTTTTGTGAGCCTTTTGAGGCCTGTCAAGTCAGGACTTTGCACGCGCAAGGTGAATAATCACGCTTGTACAACCGTAATGCGAGATGTACTGGTCATAGGTCATTACGGTAATAACGTCTCCGTGCTTATGATAGAGCAAGTCGGCCATTGTTACAACTGTTTCGAGCAGTTTTTTGCGGTGATGCTTTTAGCGCATACCGACAAGCACAATGCGTCTATTTTGAGAAGCGCACGATAAATGGGTTGTGTTGAAATCAAAGAGCCTGTGAATCAAGCCGCTACCACTTTGCGAATTTATAAACTCTTAGAGGGCGAGGTCTTTCCCAGTTTTTCTTGGTCTTCGCACAGAAACTGTCGGACTTTCTGTAAGCCCGTACAAGCGTATCTTGAAAAGGACCTTTTATTTATGTGCATTGTTTGCGCCGCATTAGCAATATTTTGGTCGTGGTGATAGCGCTGCATAAGCGCCTCGGCTTCGTGGGGTGGCAGGTGCTGCTGGACAATTTGGAGCATTTTTTGAGCCTGTTCGGCTTGGATTAAGATATTTTCGGGGTTTCGCTGGGCAGGGCTGCTAGTGTGATACTGAGCATATTTGCGAACCCGGGCCTGGTATTTTTGTGCTCGACGTGCCGCATCCAGAACGTCATTTCTGATAGCCCTGTACAGGTATGCTTTGACGTTTGTGGCTTTTGGAGGAATTGGTTTGTGCACGAGGGACAGGAAGAAGTCCTGGAAGAGGTCGTCAGCATTTGACTGGTTGTTGACGTGTGAGTGGATAATTGTGCGGATTTCGCGGCCGTACTGCTCAAAGACTTTTGTGGCTAATCTTAGTTTGCTCTGGATTTTTGGGTCGTTTTGTTGGCAATGGTTTTTGGTTTTTGTTGCGGTTGGCATTTTTTAAGCCCTCTGGATGTCTAAAATATGATTGTTAACATTCGTCTGAACAGTTTCGCCGTTTATAAAACGGAGTTTCACAACGGTAGGCTGGAGGAGAAGAAATTAAAAGTAAAAGAAGATTAAAACTTGTGACTATAGTGGCAACTGAGTCTGCGCTACTGAGAAGAGCGTCTCAGCAAGATTATCATGCCCGTCTTGAGTATTCTGTGCTGAGCTTTTCCTGATAATGTCTGTGCACTGCGTAAACACAACTTTTGTAGATTTCAGCCAACTTGGAGACTTGATTTTCCAAGGTATGATGCTTGCAAAAATAAGCATAAGCATTAGTTGCGTATTCATTGGCTTTGTCTCTGTTGGTCAACAGATCATCAATAGCCATAGCGATGGACGCTGGTTCCGGACGTACGAGAAGCCCCGTTTTGCCCTGGGATACCAAGTCGTTATTGCCAATAACAGATGTCGCCACAATAGGACATTTTGCCTTCATTGCCTCGATGAGCAGGTAGGGCTGAGCTTCGGCATCAGAACACAACGCAACAATATCAGAAATAGCGTATAGCCGCTGCATATCTGAGACATAACCGAGCAGCCTCACCTTTTGGTCAAGTCTGTTTTGATTGATGAATCTCTCCACCGGAGTTGAAAGCTTGCCTTGACCTGCAATCATGAAGAGGGTATTGTCAGTCCGAGATATTTGGGCTGCTTTTAAGAACCTAAAAATGCCTTTGTAATCTACGAGCCTGCATGCTGTAGTTACGACCCTTGTGTCTTCATGGATGCCAAATGATGCTTTGTTGCCCAATTCATTTGCTAAGGAAGTTGTATCCCGGGAATACTTGCCACAGGTGAGGCCGTTTTTTACTGTGACGCACTTGTTACGTGCGACAATATGCGAGTGCACGGCTACATCTGCCTCAGACTGAGAGACTACCACTAATTTGGTCGTTAGCCTTCCGAGTAGGCGTTCTGAGGCAGAATAAAGGGCGGTCTTGAATTGGTTACGAGACCGCATAAAGGCAAAGCAGTGCGGGCTGTGCAGTCTTATTCTTTTCCCCGCCAGGGCCGCCGCAATTCGCCCCAACGCACCTGCCTTTGAACAGTGCGTATGAACAATGTCGAATTCGTCCTTTAGCAGCAGCCGAAGGAGCGCGGTAAAAGAGCCCAGGTCCTTTAGGGGGCTAATTTCTCTCTGCATTGATATAATATGAACCGTTACTTGATTCTGTCTTAGTTTCTCTATCCGGCTGAGTGCATCCGGGCAACAGCGCTTTAGCGAGCAGATGAGCGTTACCTTAAAACCCTTTTGTGCCAGTTGTGGAAGCACTGTGCAAATGTACGTACTGAGGCCTCCAACAAATCCCTCCACTATATGTACGACCTTGAGCGCTTCGTTACGCATCATCTTATGGACACATAGCTGGCAAAAGCTTCGATTATCACGCTTGCTATCCTATTACTATCACCATCGGGGGATATTATCGATGGAGCAATTAAAATCGCGGCCAAGCAAATAAGCGGTATTTACATGTCAGATGTTGATATAAATTGTTTATTAAAAGCCAGCTATTGCCTAACTGTCGGTTTGTTGCGAATCTCACTAATCGAATGGGATTGATTGAAATAGGGGCCCTGATTTGGCAGTTTCCGCAGTACTCTGGTCCGGCGCGCAGATGCAGAGGCCAACGTGCCGCTGAAACCGGCAAAGTGACCCGGAGCAGTAGTTATATGACCAAAACTGGCTAATAGAACGTGAACCGGTATCCGGGATCAGGCCCTAACTTGTCATATATTTTGGCCTGAATAGCCGTGCAGCGAACTTCTACATCCACGAATCGGGAAAAGACTGAAAAAATCCAATTGACTGTTGATAGGATGGTTTTATCAAATATAATACGAAGATTGCATCAGATGAGTTCTTAAGCCAGGGCAGGACGCTCAGATTATTGGTGATTATGGACGAGAGAGATAGGGACAGTGGCGGCGTTAATTCGAAATTCATGCAACTGAAGGAGCTTGTTGCGACCAAAGAACCTTGGCTTGTTCGTATCGTATTCGTCACCCTGCTAAATATAGCGTCAAGGCTCTTCGTAGGCCTTGAATTGGCGCGACAACATTCCACTTCTCACTGCGATGGAGTCCATTTTTAGTGCTTTTAGAGAGCTGATTTGGTCCGGATTGTTCCCTTATGTATGAGAATAACGGACTTAGCGGCCTATAGAAAAGGGCAAAACCCGTGCTTAACAAAATCACGGCTGGATTGTTGCTATTGGGTATTCTGGGTTATGTTGCAAGTGTTGCAGTAGGGGACCCCTTTGTTTATATTATGTGCTTCGTTTTTCTCGTTTTAGCCGTTTTGTTCGGGTTGTTGGTGTTGGCCACTAACCTCACGTGGCGGCTGTTTCCGTCGCGTTTGAAGAAAACGTATGAAGTTAAAAAAAGCCGCTTCAAGACAACTATTCTTTTATCTGTCCCGCTGGCTTTTATCATCGCAGATGCCATCAACGACAAATATTTGGCTGATTCTTCCAGATTAATCAGCATGTTAGGACATGCAGGAGTCATGGTCTTCGCAATGTTCGTGGCGTGGAGCTTCATAAAACGCAGCAAGTGGAGAACCATATTTGCCGGCAGCGGTATATTTGTCATCTTCATTGCTCTGTTGTCTTTTGCCGGCTCTGTTGTTCCAAAATCATCTGATGTGGGAAACAGCGATTCCATCGAGAAACTTAAAACGCTTGGATACGTTGACTGGGTTCGAGCGGAAACAGAAGATGGTTCAGGCAAGATAAAGACAGGCGTAACGATATACGACCCCGAGTTGGTCTTTGACGGGCTAAACCTATATAACTCATGGGGCACGCCGGAAGCGTATTTAATTGATATGGAGGGGAATGTTGTGCATAAATGGACCCACAAACCGCCTGGGGGTGATTTCAAAGGCCACATGGAAATCTGTGACGATGGGGACTTGCTGGTAGTTAATGGTAACAAGATGCTTACTCGGCTGGATTGGGACTCAAATGTCAAGTGGAGGGCGAGGATACGTGTTCATCATGACGTCTCCACCGACGAAAACAACCAGATATATGCAATAGTCCGAGAGGACAGACTGGTGTTTTGGCATTGCCTACCGGTGCCGATTCTCGGCGATTGTGTTGCAGTCCTGTCGCCGGAGGGAAAGGTGAAGAGAATACTTTATCTTTACGAGCTCGTGAAAGAGCACATTCCGTTGCGTAGGATTGCGCAGACATATAAATGGCTTCTTAAGCCCGAAAATTTAAGAGACGTTTTTGAACGCAAAGTAGAGGGAAACTACATATGTAGGCAAGGAGTAAAAAGTGGCTTTGATATCACTCACACGAACAGCATCGAAATTATGGATAGAGATATTGAGGGTTTCTGCAAAAAAGGAGACTGGCTAATCTCTATTCGGGAGCTCAATCTGGTCGCAGTTTTAGATCCTAAGAAGCAAGAGTTCACATGGAAATGGGGCCCTGGCGACGTGGAGAGACAGCATCATCCGACGCTTCTGGAGAACGGGAACATACTTATTTTTGACAACGGCTGGAATAGAGGATTCACGCGAGTGATAGAGCTTGACCCGTTAACGAAGAAGATTGTGTGGGAATATAAAGCTCGGCCTCCGGAGGAATTTTTCTCCATAAGGAGGGGAGGCTGTCAAAGGTTGCCGAATGGCAACACCCTCATTACAGAAACTGAAAAGGGACGTGTCTTCGAGGTAACAAACGAAGGTAAGATTGTGTGGGAGTTCTATAATCCCGATATAAAGGTGGAGGATAAAAAAGGAAGGAAGGGGAAAAAAAGAAAGAAAGACAAAGAAAGAGCGGTTATATATCGGATGACGCGAATTACCTATCCGGTGAAATTGTGAAGCTATAGCTCAACAGAGGAAAAGGAGTTTCTCGGTGAAAAGCCACACTGTTGGTAATGATGGTGACCTGGCGAACCTGGTGCGTTTGCTGTTGATTCTGGTTGTGTCTATCGGGGCAGCTCTGACGGTTGTGACCCATATCGCTCAGATTGGCGGCATGTCTTTTTACTTATACTGTATTGTGGGAACTTGTGTAGCTGTAGTTGCTCCTGTTTTAATATTGCGGGGTGAAGTTTCGAGAGACGTTTTTTTGACAGTTCGTAAAGCCCCATCGCCCGCGCTGTGGTTGCTCCTTTGCGCTGTGGGAGGTGCCGCACTTACCTTGGTGTCTTATCGACCTTGCCATGATGACGCCGACTACGTTCCAAACGTCATCTATTCTTTGGAACATCCCGATGAACCGATGGACTATTATATCCACTATCTCGATTCAGGTGGCGAGCCGTTTGTATCTCATCATCTTAGTACCTCACTGCCTTTTGAGAGGGCACAGGGTATCGTAGCGTATTTTGGACACATCCATTTTCTTACAGTTTACTACTTTTTTGCTCCGGCGTTGTTCGGCTTTATGATTCCGCTGGTCTGGTTCTATCTCATATCTCGCTTTTCCTTTCCGCCAAGTGCGGCGGTTACAGGAGCTCTGTTCATTTGTCTTTCATTAGTACTGTTGGGTGAGCAACACCGCAGCTTCGGCAATTTCGCCTTCAATCGCATTTTCGAAGGTAAGACGGTACTTCTGGCTGTTGGGGTTCCCTTATTTGCTGCGCTGACAATCGATTTTTTTAAGATGCCCTCTGCGAGAAGGTGGCTATACTTGTTTATCATGGCGGTGGCGGCAGTCGGCCTTTCTAACTCTGCCTCTGTGCTAATACCAGTTCTTGCGGTCGTTTTGACTGTCGCTTGCTGGTTCTCGTATGTCCGAAACGGAAAATCTCGCGTTTTGCTTGGCTTTTGCTATCTCAGCACTCTTGTTTATCCTGCTTTATATGCAGGAAGTATCTTGCTGCTTTCCCTCAACCAGGTTTCCAAGGATAGTATCATCAATCGAAGATTCCCGACTACCTTTCTTGGGCATTTTAAGTATGTTTTTGGACCTGTCGCGTTAGCATTCTTTATAATAGCAACTATTGGTGCTATTATCCTGGTTCGAAGACGTGAACGCGGTTTTCTTATCATCTGGATTTTATTAGTAACCGCTTGCTGTCTCAATCCTTTGGTGGCACCCTTTTTCATCAAATACATAACTGGTCCGAATATCTATTGGCGGCTTTTTTATCTCCTTCCTTTTCCTCTGGTGGTGGGACTGGCCGCAGCAGGGTTTACGCAACGTCTTGAGGCGCTGGGTTCGAAATGGCGTAACGCGATCATACGCATAGTAGTCATTTTGTTTTTACTCGCCCATTTGCCTGTGTCCTCACCTTCGATATTTCGCCGCAGGCCGCTATCTTCCACGAGAACAAGGCTCAGGAGAACAACGCTTCGTAAGCCGAGATATAAAGCCGCGGGGTTATCTCGTGCCGAAGAAGTCTTGTCGCTGTCCCCGCCGCCCGGTACGATGCTGTCAATGTTCACCGTAGGGCGCATGCTGCCTATGCTAACCTCTAAATACCCTCAAATATGCATCAGACACCACGCCATCCTCGTATGGATGCCTCAGCGAGGCACACATGCCGAAGCCAAGCACCGAATTGGAGCGCGAAATTTTCTTGGGGGAAAAACGAAAAAAGAAAACCTTGATTCGCTTATATGGGTAATTCGTAAGCACCCGCAGATACGAACAATTGTGGCAAGCCGTAAGTCAGCAGCGGCACATGATGGTTATTTGTTCAAGTTACTGGAGGAATACGGCTTTAGCGAACACAGGCAAACTGAGAAGCTGGTCTTGTTTATCCGCGCAGGTACACAAGCCGAGAGAGAATCTAACCTTTCCGATGAGACATGACCACAATGACCCGAGGATAAAACTGTGAGCTTTTTTCCTCGACTAAGTACAGAAAACCACGGTGCTGAAGATATATGCGCTATTCGATTTCTTATCTCATGGGCACGCAATTGCAGAACGAAAATATCAAACGGGGGCATCGAGTCAAGCTTCACATATCTCGTATGAATAATTCCTTCCAGCCATATAGGCATAGGTGCTTCTTTGGTCAAACGTAGCAAGATAAGTACTGGACTTTTAGCACGGATATCACGCTGAACCTCTTCAAGTGCTCCGGGGTAAGAAAGAAGATAAGTATTGAAATATCGTGACGGGGCTAACCGACCCGAATAGCTCAAAATAGGGTCTTTGTATTTTTGATGAATGTAAATGTAGTCGTCGTTGCTAATCTGCTTAATGTACAAATGCCAACTGCCTGTTGCCTTGAGGAGCTGTGCAGCGAACTTCTATATCCACGAATCGGGAAAAGACTGAAAAAAACCAATTGACTGTTGATAGAATGGTTTTATCAAATATAATACGAAAATTGTATCAGATGAGTTCTTAAGCCAGGGTAGGACGCTCAGATTATTGGTGATTATGGACGAGAAAGATAGGAACAGCAGCGGCGTTAATTCGAAATTCATGCAATTGAAAAAGTTTGTTGCGACCAAAGAACCTTGGCTTGTTCGTATCGCATTTGTCAGTCTTCTTATTGTAGGGTCAAGGCTATTTCTGGGCCTTGAGCTGAGTGCACGGGGACGGACTGACGCACTAACAAGCATTGCCTCGATGCTGCTGGTCATTCTGCTGGTAGAGCGCTTTGCCCCGCGTATTTTGAGAGAAATACTTTTACTTCTGACGGGGGCATCATTGTTTTTTTTCCACCTGGTGAACGGATTATATTACCGTTTCTTCAATTGTCCGATTCCGTTCGACGTCTTCCGCCAGTGGCGGGATGTGTTTGTGGTTGGCGGATACGGCTTGGGTCTAATGTCAGGCTTCGAATGGATAGTCGCTGTCATATTGCCGACACTTCTGCTCGTCTGGATATTATGCAGGCCGTTAAAAAGCAAGTCCTTTGTAGTTATTGTTATTCTACTGGTAATTTTAATTGTTGGCTGGACGCATAGACTGAACCGGCCCATAAACCGTTCTATTAGGGCAAAGGCTGCTCTTCCAGACTTCATCCACAGATTTGCCTTCTACCGCTTTAAGTTAGGCCTGGGCAGGCAAAGGTATTTAGACATAATCCGCAATATCAGCACCGATATCCCAAGAGCTCTTGCAGGGTACAGGTCAGTACCCGATAAGGGGATAATGGTTGAGCCGGTTGAGGCGCTTGAGACAAATGACCCCGCAAAATATAACATCATTTTGATTTTGATGGAATCCGTACGGACTTACGAATGCGGCTTCCTCGGAGCAGAGCCGTCTTTTACACCGGAACTCGACAAGTTGATAAAGGATGCGAGGGTCTACACGAACTTTTATGCCAACGGCTCACAGACAGTAAGGGCTGAGATCGGGCTTTTGTGCTCAATCTACCCCAATCCGGTCGGTGTTCCGACATACTTAGTCAATCCAAACCTCAAGGTAATCTCTCTACCTGAAATCCTCGGCGAAATAGGGTATGAGACGTTGTGGTTCAGCGGCTACACCGCAGACTTTCACAACAAGAGAGCTTTTCTCAACAGGCACGGTATCAAAAAGATAGTTGACAGAGATGTTTTCCCCGAGGCTAAGGAACCCACCCTGAGCTGGGGAATGAACGACTGTGAAATGTTCGGGTACGTCTGGGATATCCTAAAAGATTGTAACGAGCCTTTCTTCGCGCAGATAACCACTCTTAGTAACCATTGCGCCGAGACGGCCTATCCGACCGCAGCCCAAACCCCTGTCGCAGAAGGCTCGGATTCATACCGCAGGTATCTGAACGGTACCTACTATACTGATTATGCCGTATCGGGATTTATCGAGAAGGTACAAAGCTCAAAACTTGCTGAAAATACAATTGTTATTGCCACCGGAGATCACGGCCTGTGGTTGTTCCCACCTGAGACCACTGACCCGATGCAGAAACTAGAGATGTATTTTCGAACACCGCTGTGCATATGGGGGCCGCCCGAGCTGGTTCAGCCAGGTAAAGACGACACGTTGGGTTCCCACGTCGACGTACCTCCCACATTGATGCAAATGCTGAACATTTATCATCAAAACACTTTCCTCGGACAATCCCTGCTTAATCGTGATGTTTCCCATGAACAACGATATGTCGCCACATTCCTGGGCAGTATCCCTCACCTGAGAGTAGGTGATGTTTACAGCTTGTCGAAGTTCAGGCTACAAAAGGAAGAAAAAAACATTGGCACGTATGCAAAGGCGGAACTGATGGGCTTTTATATCAGAGAGCCGCTTAACTTCGTGACCGTAGAGGGAGATCTGCTACGTGGCCACCATAATGCGAAGCTCTTTGAAGACAAAGAAAAGATGGAAGCTTTTTCAAAAAGACTTGATGACATTACGTTTCTGACTGCATATGGAATCTATTTTAATGCTTTTGAAGGGTTTCGTTAGTTGGAACCCTTTACCTTGACTTTGACCGTGTTGGCAGGGTTTGCAAAAGGAGAACGGTTGTGTTGAGCAAAGCTACCGGCGTATTGTTGCTTTTGAGTCTTGTCGGTTATGTTGCAGCTATTGTTATTGGGGATGTGTTTGCTTATATTTTCTGCTTCGCTTTGCTGGTTTTGGTCATTTTATTCGGCCTGTTCGTGCTAACAATTAACTTCATCTGGAGGTTGCTCCCGTCGCGTTTGAAGAGAACATATGAAATAAAGAGGAGCCGTTTCAACGGCACGATTCTCCTTTCCGTACCGTTGACTTTTGTTCTGGCAGGAAGCATCAATAAGGAGTATCTGTCTGATTCTTCCGGGTTGATTATTGCATTGGGCAATGCGGGGATATTTGTCTTTGCAGTGTTTTTGGCGTGGAGCTTCATAAGGCGAAGCAAGTGGCGAATCATATTTGTCAGTAGTGGCATCTTTGTTTTGTTTGTAGCATTATTGTCGTTTGCCGGTTCCGTTGTTCCAAAATCACCTGATGTGGCAAATACCGATTCCATCGAGAAACTGAAAACGCTTGGCTACCTCGACTGGGTTCCAGCGGAAACAGAAAATGGTTCAGGCATAATAAAGGCTGGCGTGACGCACTATGACCGCGAATTAGCTTTTGACGGTGTCAACGTCTACTGTTCAAGGCTGCTGGCGGAAGCGTACTTAATGGATATGCTCGGAAATGTTGTGCACAAATGGGCCACGGCGATAGAGGGAGGCAATACCTGGCGACATGCCGAGATGTGTGAGAATGGGGATTTGCTGGTGATTGCCGCCGACCAGATGCTTATTTGCCTGGACTGGGGTTCAAATATTAAATGGAAGACAAAGATGCGGCCCCATCATGACGTTTCTCTCGACGCTGACAAACAGGTCTACGCATTATCGAGGAAGGAGATGCTTGTCTCCTGGTACGGCATACCAATACCAATCCCCAACGATAACGTTGTAGTTTTGTCGTCGGACGGAGAGATAAAGAAAGAAGTCTATCTTTATGAGCTGGTGAGCAAGGCTGTTCCCTTCCGCCGAATTGTGGAAATATACAAGGAGATGCTTAATCCCGAACGTCTGAAGGACATTATTAAGCGTAAAGCACGGCACGGAAATCTCTTGCCGCATGGGAGCCGCTTCGACATAATGCACACTAATAGTATTGAAATTATGGATAGAGACATCGAAGGTTTTTGCAGCAGGGGAGATTGGCTTATCTCAATTCGTGAGTTGGACCTAATTGGGGTTTTAGATGCGGAGAAGCTACAATTTGTCTGGTCCTGGGGACCTGGTGAGTTGAACAGACAGCATCACCCGACGCTGCTGGAAAACGGCAATATTTTGATTTTTGATAACGGCCCCGACAGAGAATTTACGCGTATCATCGAGCTGGATCCGCTGAGTAAAAAGATTGTTTGGGAGTATAAATCCCAACCACCAGAAAGATTTTTTTCCGCAAAAAGGGGGGGGTGTCAAAGATTGCCAAACGGGAATATCCTTATTGCAGAAAGTGACAGGGGACGCGTATTTGAGATCACCAGGGAAGGCCAAATTGTATGGGAGTTTTATAATCCTGTTGTAGAAAAGAAGAAGAGCAAGAGAGAAGCCATATACCGGATGATGCGCGTACCATATCCGGCGAAATTGTAATGTTCATACTTTGTTTTCCGTTCCTTTTTGTATGTTTCTCACCAGCGTTGTAGTTTGCATTGAAGATTAGCGTCGCCCGCCATTTTTCGCCCTAATGGATTTTGCGCCACTTTTTACATTGGCGAAGACATTTGCTGTAAGCGACCTTGCATCTTTTGAAAGTGTGTTCTCAAAACAAAGATATCAAAACTACTTCTGGTCTCCAGTGGTACGTACCTCATGTCCACCACGCGTTGCAGCCAGTGCGGCACTTTCTTATCTCTCTGTATTAGGATAAGTATGGGTTTTTTCTCGTTCATATCATGCTCAACCCGCTGGATAGCTCCCGGGTACGAAAGAAAATAGCTGTTGAAGTACGGCGTTGGGGCCAAGCGGCGCGAATAACTTAATATCTGATCTCTGAGTATTTGGAAAACGTAAACATATTCGCCCTCTTTGGTAATTTGTGCGATGTATTCGCCCAATTGTTTCTTTTCGCTCTTAGCGGGATCGAATATTCTATTCAATCCTTTGTGATAGTTTCTCGCGAACGGCACGTAACAAATCAAAATTGCCAAAATGATGCCAAGTACAATCTTGTCTTTTGTCTTGAAAGACTTCTGCTCTTGTCCCATCACCTGCGATTGATGTGCTAAAAAGTCAAATACTATCCCGCAAACAATGCACAAGGGAGGCAATATTTGCTTGTATTGGTGTCGGTAATAAGTGCCTGCAGCGTTTACCCCAATGAAATCTAAACCAAGCCATGCCAATAACGCTATCACAGGTATTCTGCATCGCCGGAGCCTCTTTCTGTTTAAGATGAATCCCACAATGCCCAGATAGGGTATGATTAGCCCGTTATGGCTCCATGCCGGTATGACATTCGCAAGCCTCTGGATAATGCCAATCTTGCTCTCTCGTCCTTCGAGTAAATATATCCACGCCATTCTCAGGTAGTCAGGCAACGACCCTCCATTTACCAAAAGGGCGACTAAACTGACAGTATTAGCTACGAGAATGCCAAGAAGCATCAGTCCGAAAGCTTTTGCTATGTTTTTACTGCGGCCGCTTGCTTTTAAAAAATAGCCTGCCAATATAAACATAGCTACAGCGTCCAATAGAGCCACATGCTTAAAAACAATAGCCGAGCCTATAGAAAACCCGCTCGCTGCGATTGCCAAATAGTACCGCCAACCTTTCAAGTCATTACTTTGAATTATGAGCACAAATGACAGTGTTGCGAAGAAAATCACAAAGGTCTCCGTGTAAGCTGTAGAAATCGCGTGAAACGTTTTAGACGGCATCAGGCAAATATAGAGCACCATTCCTATGATGCCTGCCGTCCGGTGCGCAAGTCTTCGAATTATCCAGTATAAGCACAACGAGGTACCAAAACTCGCCAGCATCCCTACCGCCCTCGGAAACCATACGTTCGTTCCAAATAATGAATGGGATATGTAATAAAGCAGCAGAATGCCAGGAGGCTTATTATCGATAGTACCGGAGTAGGGGACAATCCCATTTTCCGACCATACGCGAGCCATGTAGCTCCACATTCCTTCATCCGGCCCCATGAATCGACCGGCTGAGTGAATCACAAGGAGCAAAAGCCCCAGACAAGCCAAAAATAGAGGATTTGTTAAAAGCTTGAATAGTTTGTATGCTGTGGCAAAAAACCTGTCGTAATAAGTAGTATCATAATGGGCTGACATGTTATGTTAACCTTTCGGCACAGCAAACGGTTTTGACAAACCAGCAGAAAGCAGGACAGCCAATGGTGAAGACGTCTAACCAATTGCACGAGTAATTCTATACACCACCTTAGCTTTTTCAAGATTTTTTCTCAGGTTCTTTCTCTTCTCTAAAATATGAGTATAATAAAACACCTTGTAAAATTATATAAAAAAGAAGATTAGACCGCCGTAACCCAGTATGCATAAGGGGAACAGTTATGCTTAATAAGGTCACCGCCGGATTGCTCTTTTTGAGCATGTTGGGTTATGCTGCAAGTGTTGCAGTGGGGGACCCCTTTGTTTATATTCTGTGCTTCGTTTTTCTCGTTTTAGCCGTTTTGTTCGGGCTGTTGGTGTTGGCCACTAACCTCACGTGGCGGCTGTTTCCGTCGCGTTTGAAGAAAACGCATGAAGTTAAAAGAAGCCGCTTCAAGACAACTATTCTTTTATCTGTCCCGGTGGCGTTTATCGTCGTGGGCGCCATCAACGACGAATATTTGGCTGATTCTTCCGGACTAATCAGCATGTTAGGAAATGCAGGAGTTGTGGTCTTCGCAATTTTCGTGGCGTGGAACTTCATAAAACGCAGCAGGTGGAGAACCATATTTGCCGGCAGTGGTATATTTGTCGTTTTCATTGCTTTGTTGTCTTTTGTTGGCTCTGCTGTTCCTGAATCCTCTGAAGCTGTGAGCACGGATTCGGTTGAAAAACTTAAGTCGCTTGGATACGTTGCGTGGGTTCCTGCGGAGGTGGAAGATGATTCGGGCAAGATAAAGGCCGGTGTAACTGTATACGACCCTGAATTGGCCTTCGACGGGCTCAACTTGTACAGTTCCAGTTCCAAAACAGTGCCGGAGGCATACTTAATTGATATGCATGGAAATATAGTAAATAAATGGGTCAAGAAAGCGAAAAGGGGTGACTTTTGGGAACATGTGCGATTGTGTGAAGATGGAGACCTTCTGGTGGTTGCATTCGATGAGATGCTCCTTCGACTGGATTGGGATTCAAATGTCATGTGGAAGGCAAATATCCGTGTTCATCATGCTGTTTGTGTTGATGAAAACAAAAATATATATGTAATTGCGAGAGAGGACAAACTCGTATTTTGGCGCGGCATACCGGTGCCGATTCTCGCTGATTATATTGCAATCCTATCACCGGAAGGAAAGATAAAGAAAAAAGTTTATGTCTATGACCTGGTGAAAGGATATGTCTCCCCGCATTGCGTCCTTGAGATATATAAAGCGATTCTCAAACTCAGGAACCTAAGGGAAATGTTTCGGCACAGAAAGGAACTTGGCTATGTTTGCAAGAGCGACGAGTGGTTTGACACCATGCATACGAACAGCATTGAAATTTTGGACAGAGATATCGACGGTTTCTGCCAAAGGGGCGATTGGCTAATCTCGATTCGGGAGTTCGACCTTGTTGTCGTTTCAGGTGCAGAGAAAAAGGAGGTTGTCTGGAACTGGGGTCCCGGCGAATTAGATGGGCAGCATCATCCGACGCTGCTGGAGAATGGGAATGTGTTGATTTTCGATAATGGTGCGAGCAAAGAGTTTACACGTATTGTTGAGCTGGACCCGTTAAGCAAAGAGATTGTATGGGAGTACAAATCGAATCCGCCTGAAGAATTCTTCTCAAAAAGAAGAGGTTCCTCCCAGAGGCTGCCGAATGGCAACACACTGATTACAGAAAGTGATGAAGGGCGTGTTTTCGAAATAACAAGAGAAGGTGAGACTGTTTGGGAGTTTTATGAGCCCGAGATAAGAATCAAAAACAAGAAAGGAAAAAGAAGGGCAATATACCGCATGATGCGAATTACCTATCCGGTGAAGTTGTGAAGGCACAGCTTGACAGCGGAAAAGGAGTTTTTCGGTGAAAAGTTACGCTGTTCATAATAAGGGTGATGTGCCCAAGTTGGTGCGTTTATTGCTCATTCTGGTTGTGTCTATTGGAGCAGCGATGACAGTTGTGACTCACGTCGCGCAGATTAGCGGCGTGTCTTTCTCCGCCTACGCTGTCATTGGTATATGCGTTTCAGCTACCGTCGCCACCCTCGTGTTGTGGAGTGGAGCTTCAAAGCATCTTTTCTTGGCAGTTACGATGCGGAACGGGACTGCGTTGGTGGTGTTAGCGTGTGCTTTGATGGGGGCTGCACTTACTTTGGTGTCTTATCGACCTAGTATGGATGATGCCTACTATGTTCCAAATGCAGTTTACTACCTCGAACACGTCAATGAACCCATGAGTTTCAAAGTCCACTTCCTCGATTCAGGCGGTGAGCCGTTTATATCCTACCACCGCTTTTCAATACCATTTGAGTATTCGCAAGCTGTTGTAGCATATATTTTTGGCATGCAGTTTCTGACGGTGTATCACTTGCTCGTGCCGTGGCTATTTGGCTTTATGGTCCCACTGGTTTGGTTTTATCTTATATCGCGTTTTTCCTTCCCGTCGCGTGCGGCGATAACAGGGGCGGTCTTGATTTGTTTGTCTTTACTTTTGATGGGTGAGCAACACCGTAGCTTCGGCTGTTTTGCCTTCGACCGGATTTTCCAAGGTAAGACAGTGCTACTTGCTATTATCGTTCCCTTTTTTGTGGCACTCACAATCGACTTCTTCCGTGTCCCGAGCAGGCGAAACTGGTTATGGCTCTTCGTCACATCAGTGACAGCGGTGGGGCTTTCGACCACTGCTGCTGTGTTGATGCCGTTGCTTGCGAGTGTGCTGTGCATCTCGGGATGTAGCTGCTACGCTCCAAAGATGCGAACTGCCCTATTGCGCGGGTTCTGCTATCTCTGTTCTCTTTTTTACCCGGCTTTGTATGCGCTAAGTATTTTGCTGCTATCCGTAAGCCAACTTGGCAGTGACACAACCATCAACCGGGGCTGGCCCGTTACTTTTCTTGGCCAAGCAAGATTTGTTTTGGGTGGGCCGGCAGTAACTCTGTCTATGGTAATGGGAACAATTCTGGCTATTGGACTTCTAAAAAACCGCGACCGGCGTTTCCTAGTTATCTGGTTAGTATTAATGCTCGTGCTTTACTTAAATCCTATTATTGCACCATTCATCATCGAGCACATTACAACGCCTAATATTTATTGGCGGCTGTTCTATCTACTGCCTTTTCCACTTGTGATTGGCTTATCTGGTGCGGGAATATCTTTGCGGCTCGAGGCAGTAAAGCCTACAGTTCGACGCTTGGTCTTTGGCGCGGTAGCTACAATGTTGCTTGTGGCTCACTTGGTTCCGGGTTCACCCTCATTGTTCCGCCGACAACCTGGCCATGGTCGGGCAACAAAATTGTTGCTGCCTGGCTATAAAGTTCCCCACTTATCTACGGTTCGTAAGGTTCTTTCTCTGGCGCCGCCGCACGGAACTATGCTGGCACCACAAGTTGTGAGTTGCTCGTTGCCACTGCTAACTTCGAATTACCCGCAGATTGTTATCAGGGGACCCGCCATTTCAATGCTTATGGCTGAACGCGGTTTGGAGGACGAGGCCACCCAGCGAATAAGGGCAGCGCATTTCCTTGGACGGGAAATAAGGGGGCAAAATGCTATAACCAAGGAAAACCTTAATTCATTCATCTGGGTAATTCGCAACTGTCCACAGATAAAGTCAGTTGTGGCAAGTCGTAAGGCAGCGAAGGCATACGATTCTTATGTGTTCCGCTTCCTGGATGAGTACGGCTTTACCGAACACAGAAGAGCTGGCAAGCTGGTGGTGTTCATGCGACCGACGTCGCGAGAATAGCGGCTTATAGATCCCGCGGTTAATTGGTCCACCGAACTTGAAATTTTGCCTTGACACCACAGTATTCGTGATTTAAACTTCGGTTCATACTTAATTCTAAAATATCAGAGGATAAGGGTTTCAGTAATCTTAGTTATTAGAATTAAGCTGCGTATGATTTGATTAACCAAGAATGGAACATGCGAATATGTACTGTGTGAACGCTACGATGATGGAAGAAATTGTGAGTTGCTATAAGCTCACTGAGCCGGTTTACATTGCTCGGCCCAGAATGCCGAGTTTGGGGGATTATGAGGGTTATCTGGAGCAAATCTGGGCTACGCGATGGCTGACTAATGACGGACAGTTTCACATTCAATTTGAAAAGCGATTGAAAGAGTACCTTGGAGTTGAGCATCTGAACCTATTCGTTAATGGTACGGTAGCTCTTTTGGTGGCCTTGCACGCTCTTCGCATTAATAGTGGTGAAGTGATTACCACGCCGTTCACATTTCCGGCAACCGCACACGTCTTATACTGGAACAGGATTCAGCCTGTCTTCTGCGATATAGACGAGAAAACGTTTAACATCGATCCATCGAAAATCGAGAGGCTTATTCGTCCTGACACTAAGGCTATCCTAGGAGTTCACGTTTATGGTACACCGTGCGATGTGGAAGCTATTGAAACAATAGCACAAAAACACGGTTTGCATGTAATCTATGACGCAGCGCACGCTTTTGGTGTCCGGATAGCAGATAAGTCTATTCTTGAATACGGAGATATATGTGCTCTGAGCTTTCATGCCACAAAACTATTTACCACCATTGAGGGCGGGGCGCTTGTCACAAGGTCTGAGGTTGAGCGAAAACGAATTCAGTTTTTGCGCAACTTTGGCATTGCCGATGAGGAAACCGTCATTGGGCCGGGAATCAACGGTAAGATGAACGAGTTTCAGGCCTGCTTCGGGCTTCTCCAGTTGGATATGGTCGATCAGGAAATTGAGGAAAGGCGTCAGTTAGTTGGCTTATATCGTCAAAGGCTTAGCAAGATTCCTGGTATTTTCTTTCTTGCTGACATCCCCAAAGTACGGCACAATTACGCCTATTTCCCTATTCTCGTTGACGAGAAAATTTACGGGTTTAGTCGGGACGAGTTGTGCGAAGTACTTAGGGGATGCAATGTTTTCCCCCGCAAGTACTTTTACCCATTGTGCAGTGACTATTCGTGCTATTCGGCGCTTCCCTCGGCGAGACCGGCCAACCTGCCGGTTGCACAACGCGTGGCGAGCCAGGTGTTGTGTCTGCCGTTGTATGGGAACCTCGACAGCGCAGTCGTTGAAACTATCTGCGACATAATAGCAAAAATACACGCCGCCACCAGTTGAACACAGGCCAGTACGGTGGTGGGAACGAGCGCTTCTATGAGTCTTTGGTAATCGAGCAGGAGGTATTGAGAAAGTATGATGAGTCAAGACAGAGGCAACCTGTCAGCTTCGGACTTGCAATTACAGCCGGAATTCAGTGTCATTATAACATGCTACTATGAGGAAAACAGTATTGAGGAATTCTATAGCAGACTGTCGCGGGCATTGGAATCCTTGGAACGGAGTTATGAGATAGTATTTGTCAACGACGGCAGTACGGATAACACATTTGAAAAGCTCAAGGCGATATACGACAAAGACCCGCGTGTCACAACCATTATAGATTTGTTCCGAAACACAGGTCAATTGGGAGCCATGAGTGCCGGCATCGCCAATGCCAGAGGTAAACATTTCATTTTCATGGATAGTGACCTGCAGTTAGACCCCGGAGAGATTTCGCTGCTTGTTTCGGAGTTCGACAAGGGCTATGACATCGTCAGCGGCTTTAGAAGAAACAGAAAGGGTCCTCTTCTTCGCAGGATACCTTCCAGGATTGCAAATAAAATCATGAGAAAGGTATCCGGACATGATATAAAGGACTTTGGCTGTACATTCAAAATATATGATGGCAGATTGATTAGGGCATTCGAATTTGGGCCTTTTAAGAAATTTCAAACCGCTTTTGTTTACTCAAAAGCCAGAAGTAGCTGTGAGGTTCCAATAACACACCGGCCTCGAAAATATGGAAAGTCAGGCTGGACATTTTCAAGTCTTTTTTCGTTTCTAATGGACAATATTGTAGGCGTATCGCAACGACCGTTTCAGATATTGTCTTTTCTATGCGTAATCACCGCACTCATTTTCTTTATCCGAATCATTTTCGCGTGGTTCGTTCCCTTCTCAATCTTACCGGAGGTAACACCCGGTCTAATTCTTAATGTAATTCTGTTTCAGTTGCTGCTTACTCTGGCGGTCCTTTCGGCGGTAGGAGAGTATGTTATAAGAAACTTTACCTCTCTACAAGCCTATCCCACATATATCATACGCTCGCTATACAAAAAGCCATAAACCACTGAAGGAACTTAGACCATGTCCTTTATGACAGACGAGGAAATGCTTGTACTAGGGCTCAAATACTTGGGTAAAAACGTTCGCATCTCTAGTAAAGCATCCGTCTATAATCCAGCCAGTATTTCAATTGATGATAACTCTAGAATCGATGATTTTTGTATTTTATCTGCTGGCTCCGGTGGTATCACAATCGGAAAATATGTTCATATCGGCTGTTACAGCTCACTTATTGGGAGAGGCAGCATTATTTTGGAAGATTTCTCCGGCATATCCGGTCGCGTATCCATTTATTCAAGTAACGATGATTATTCTGGAAATCATCTTGCACATCCCACTGTTCCGGAGAAGTTTCGGAAAGTTCAGGCCGGAAAAGTAATCCTCAGAAAACATGCGATAGTTGGTACAGGCTCAGTAATCCTTCCTAATGTCGATCTTGGTGTAGGTGCTGTGGTGGGCGCACTGTCTATGGTAAGAGAAGACTGCGGCGAATTTGGTGTTTATGTCGGATGCCCTGCGAGAAAGGTCAAAACCAGAAAACGAGATCTTCTAAAACTCGAGCAGGAGATGCTTAGGTCGACAGAAAACGGCTGAATCCTATTTTTCAAATGAGTAATTCAAACGAGTTTGTTTCTTTTTTTGTAAAATTTTGTTGAGCTGATTTCCTGTGGTCATTGTAGGAGAGCGACAGTGCGCGTCTGTCTAACATGTGGACACCGATTTGATTCTAACAATTGGACGTGCGATAAATGCGGCTACCGACCCGAATATGTTGCTGGGCACATCGCCTTTGCGCCGGAACTGGCCAAGAATAACAATGGATACGCTCCGAAGTATTTTGAACAGGTTGATGGCTGCATAGAGAACAGTTTTTGGATTAAGGCGCGCAAGAATCTGTTTCTCTGGGCGATGCGCAAATACTTTCCTCTGGCGGACAGTTTTCTGGAGATAGGATGTGCTACGGGCCTGAACATTTCACATTTTCGAGAGGCCTTTCCCAAACTTAAAATATCAGGCTTTGAACTCTTCACCGAGGGCCTTAGTTTTGTGAGGAACCGCATATCTGATGCATTCATCTTCCAGGCAGACGCACGTAGAATTCCTTTTGATAAGGAGTTCGATGTCATTGGGGCTTTTGATGTCTTAGAACACGTCGAGCAGGACACAGTTGTGCTTGGTCAAATGTATCAAGCTACAAGGCCAGGAGGTGGAATTCTGGTGAGTGTGCCACAGCACCCCCTGTTGTGGAGTCAGAGAGATGAATATCTATTGCATAAGAGGCGGTATACACGGAAAGAGATGGTAGAAAAAGTGCGCAAAGCAGGATTCAAAATTGTCCGAACTACGTCCTTTATATCCTTACTGTTCGCCGGCATGATTTGGGATAGCCTCAAGAACCGCCGACCAAACAGGAATTACAACCCGCTGGCAGAGGTACAGGTAGGAAGTGCAACCAATGCAACTCTCACATTGTTTTTATCTCTCGAACGGCACTTAATCAAGCTTGGAATGTCGTTCCCTGTGGGCGGTTCTTTGTTCCTGGTTGCCAAGCGAATTTAGCGACGCCGCCACAGCCATAACCGCAACGAGAAGCGCCCTGACCAACTCGGACAGGTCCGGCCCAGGCTCAAAGCCAGCAATGGCTTTTCCATAATCTATAACAATACCTCCTTGTATGGGTCACAAAGACACGGATTCAATCGATCGACCAAAGTCGGTATTTTCATAATAGATGACACATCAACGTGTCCAACTGCTTCCATTGTATTAATTGCATTATAACGATATCTAAAAAACTTCTGCAAGTGTGTATATTTAAACAAAAAGATATAAAACTGTTTGGGCGGTGGTAATTATAGCCAAGGCGGTAAATTGAGCTCGGCAATAAGCAATCGAGAATAGTGGACTTTCAGGGTTTGTGTTTGGGTGCTTACTTGCCGTAACTGTCGGATTTGTCATACCGTAACATCATTAATTTGATTGCCCGTACAGCTCACGGATCCTTGCCGCCCTCAAAGCTTTATTGTAGATTCTGACGTCGTCTATCTTGCCGTCGAAGTGGCGGTTGTAGAACTGACTATCACCTATGTAGACAGGCTTGCTGTTGTGTCGGAGTGGGCGAACAGTCTCAGACCGGAGCGCCTTTTTGTCCAAAGCACCGTTGATATAAAGGCGGACGTACCTGCCGTTGAAAGCAGCGGCCACATGGGTCCACTCATTCAGTGGTACTCTGGAATTACTTGTTACCTTTTTACCCTCTTTGACGCCCTTTAAGGCAAACCTGAATTGCAGTCTTTTCTCATTTTTTCCGCTTAGCAGCAGCGCATATACGGAACCACGCACTTTTACGCCGGTTTCTTTTGATATTATCCTTTGGTCGTTCTTGTAGCTGTTAACATAAATCCAGGCTGATAATGTTACCTTATTCACGTTTAGACTCGGTGAATGCGGTACTTTAACACGATCGTCGACCCCATCAAATGAGTATGCCCTGCCAACCTTGCCGGGAACCAAGCTGGGGTAACCGTTTAGACCGGCATATCCATCATTGCCATATTGAGAGCTATCCAATGCGCCATTTGCAGGATCATCATCGAACAGCCAACTTCCGACGAGAGTTGGATCAGCGATGTTAAAGTTAACTACACTTATTGTAATGGTTTGAGAATCTTGGTGCTGGCCGTCGCTGGCTACGAAGGTCACTTCGTAGACGCCTGTCTGGCCGGATGTAGGTGTCCACGCAAATGTCTCACCACTCAGCACCGCACCGGATGGCAGATTTGGACACGAATATGTAATTAAATCATCATCAGGGTCTGTGGCGCTTAGGAGAAAACTAAGCAGACTATTTTCGCTTACCGACTTGTCGCCGATTTCCGCGATTGTGGGAGGGCCGTTTTGATTTTTTACTGTAATTGTAATTGTCTCGGAATCTTGGTCTTGGCCATCGCTCCCCATAAAGGTCACCTGGTACGTACCTGCTTGTTTGTAACCGGGTGTCCAGGTAAACGTGTCGCCACTGAACACCGCACCGGTAGGAAGATTCGTTGCTGAATACGTGATTGGATCACCATCCGGGTCGATTGCGCTTATAGTGAAGCGAAGCTCATTTCCTTCAAAAACTGATTTGTCACCGATGGCGGGTGTGAATAGCGGCTGCCTGTTTACGTTAATCACCGTTATCGTTATGGTTTCAAAGTCTACATACTCGCCGTGACGCGCCTCAAAAGTGACTTCGTAGCTGCCTGCATCATCGTATGTGGGTGTCCAACTAAATGTCCAAACCCCCCCATTGAGAAAAAAACACGGGTCACTCGGCAGATTATGCTCGTTTATATCTACTATCACATTGGGATCTACCGTGTTCACGTCAAACGTAAGCGTTGAACCCTCATCGACTGCTTTGTCGCCAATAGGTTCAAAGACAAGAGAAGGATTTAAGAGTTCTAAAACCTCCGTCTGAGTTAAAGCTCGATTGTAGAGGCGAACTTCGTCGATAATACCATTGAGCGCCTCGCTATTCCGCTCTGCTCGATTGCCATTATTGCCAATATCTGCATAGGTCTCTAAAGTTGATAAGCCGGTATAAGTGCCAGTTGCTTCTTCGGCGCCATCTACATAAACAACATAGTTTGTCCCATTCCACGTAAGTGCTATATGATACCAGCTCCCCACCTCCAGGTTCTGAATATTGGTTCTCCTGGTGTGTGAGTCCCCCAAACCTAGAGTGAGGCTGCCATTTGGGGCATATAGCTGTATCACGTTGTTCCACGGTTGGATTGCATGACCAAAGAAGTAGTTATTAGCACTTGAGAAAACCTCCGCTTTAGCCCACAGGGCAATAGTCCCGGCATCTGCACTCCAATTTGCTGTCGGCACTTCAATTGCGTCATCACTGCCGTCAAATCTCACACCGTCATCAATCCTGCCGTTGACCGACCATACAGGTCCATTAACCAAAGTTCCCGTATTGCCACCGGAAGAATCTGCAGCGGTGTTGCCGCTTCCATCATCGAATTTCCAGTGGCTGACTAAGCCCCCATACCTGTAAAATACCGTCGTTTCAGGCATAGGATTCCCAGCAGTGTCCTCAACGTTGCTAACTATCACGGTGTAGGTTACATCTTCGATGTGTTCCGAAGTATGTAGGGCTACTATATTACTGGCGGGATCGAGCGTGGCCGAGTTTATTGAAATCCCCGGCGTTATGCTATAGTTGTTGACATTCTCTGCTGATGGTTCATCCACCAACTCAGTAAAAACGATCTCGACAGAGTTCTTGGATACGTTGCCCGTTGTAAAAGATGGAGGTGTCGTATCCTGGGGCGGACCGGATTCTCTGTAAGTCGCCCACATCAGATCCGACCAGGCAGAGCCCCAGTCGCCGTCATTGTTTTCTTCCATCCAGCGATCCACATAATCAACATAAGCCTGATGGTTCCAAAGTTCTTCAAGCCCCAAAAGACGAGCTGCCAGCGTTTGTCCCACCCAAGATTGAGACGTGCAGCATGAGCGGTAGCCGTTACTTTCATCGTCCAGCCCAGGTTGCCAGCAGTGACGAATACCCCATCTTGGAAATCCTGAACCGTCATAGTATGTCTGGCAGTCCTCACCGAACCCGTTTGAAATGGGAAAATTATGACTGCCAATTCCCTTCATACCGGCTTCATCAAGCATAAGCCCAGCAAATAGAATAGGCAGCTTCCTCCCGGAACCATGTCCGCCGTTTGCCCGCCAGTAATGGCCGTCCTGTGTCATCCAGTAAAGGTCAATTCCTAACTGAACATATCGAATAAGCAAGGTTTGTTTGTCTGTAAGGTTGTCATTTAACAGTAATCTTAAAGCTCCTTCTCCGGTATCAACAGCTATCCCTGCACCATAATCATTGATCATATTATCTGAAGGATGATAGCCTCGTGATTCATATCCAAAAATATGGTCAAGCCATACTCTTTCGAATCTTCTCTCAAGTTCGGATAAACTTGGTTCACCTCCAACAGGGGGAAGGCTTGGAAGTAAATCAGTATGAAGAGTTAAACTTGAATAAAGCGGTTTATTATTTCCTGTATAAGGGGGTCTAAAGCTTCCAGCAGGAGGGGCAGAATCTAAAACAGTTAAAACAGCAGCTGTTTTTAAGACAGAGACAGAACACTTACTACCATCGTATGCCAACCACCCAGGATAACCCATGTCAGATGTCGTACAATTTATTGACTCAGGATTACTAATGGTAGATAAAACAGACGAATTTGGCTGTACACTTACAGGAAGTGCAGGTTGCAGAGCTGGATTGTAGCTGCTGCCACCAGGTTCCATGCGACTGTCATAAGGCTGTTTATCTCCAGGCATCGGATTAATTTCAAATCCGTTTCTACCGCCTGTTGGCGTTGGAGTAATGCTGGTTATTGTTACTGTTCCGCCAGGGGTGTTTGGTACGACCCAATAATCTCCATTGGCAAATTGCCCATATTCATAATCCGTATCAAAAGTCCATGTTACTCCATATTGAGTTATGCTGCTTGTTTGGGGAGAAGTAGTGTTCGTGTCAGGCCAAACGGGAGGATAGTCTACACGGTACGCATCCCACATATCTTCGGTAAATGAGTCCCATTGCCTGTATTCCACTTCTGTATCCATGTATCTGTCTTGGTAATCAAATAAAGCATCGTGATTCCACAATGTTTTTGCTGAAGCTTTTTCTTCCATAATCTGTGCAGCAAGAACCCATCCCGCCCAAGATACAGCTGTGCAGCAATCTCTGTAGTTAGCCGTCCAACTAGAATTATCCTTACTTGGAATAAGAGCGTGTTGAATCCCGTAGTCAGGCAGACCTACATGGCTAGCATTATAGCCCCCATAGCCATAATTATAGACGCCAGGGCTTGTTTCTTCTACATAAAAAGTTTGGTCATCCTCTCCAAAGTGGACATAATCCGGAGGCTCATTCCCTGCATAATAGCTCCCGCTGTCAAGGTAATCCCCTGACATAGCCCCTATACCTTTCATATCTGCATCATTCAACATGAGCCCGGCGAACAATATAGGGAATTTACGGCCGCTGGCTTGACCGCCGTTGCCAGGCCAGTTATGGTCTCCCCCATCCTCAACGATGCCATAAAGGTCAATGCCCAGCTGCACATAGCGAATGAGCAGGGTTTCTTTCTGGCTATTTGTATAGTTGAGGTGCAACATTAAAGCACCAATGCCCACCTGTACACTAAGGTCTCTCCCGTAATTCTCCATAGTAGCCAGTGGATGGATAGAGCGGGCATCAGGCCCGGAAACATGGTCAAGCCAAGGGCGTTCGAATATACGCTCTACAGTTTCATCCTGGTCATCCGGGTTATTCAAGACTGCCTTATGTAATATTGGCACACTGGCAGTAGGAGCCAAACTTGAAAGTAAACTATAATTCAAATTATTTTTATTAAACTTAATAGTCTTATCTGTTCCTGAATAAGGAGGTCTAAAACTACCTGCAGCTGGGGCTGTAGGTAGCACAGTCAAGATTGCTGCTGTTTTAATTTGAGGAAGTTCTCCCCATGGAACACTTATAGTAGAAACCAAAGAATTATTGGGTCCGATAACTAATGGATTGGACACACCAACATCAAGGGCAACATTAAGGCTAGCATCATAAGCTCCATCATTCGGATAAATGCGCCCAAACCTCATGTGCCAACAATAATTTTCACTATCATAACCCTGCGTTTTGACACCTGCCCGTGGATTTATCATTGAACCGTGCATTGTTCTGGGACCTGTCCAGCAATGCGGGCTTGTTGTGTTCCCTGTATTATCACACCAAGTAGCTGTTGTTTCAGTAGAAGGAGGATCAATCCCTATAATGGTGACTGGCCCAATGACCCAATAATCCCCATTTGCGAATTGGCCATGTTGATATGTATTACCCGCACCATCGGTGGTGAGTTCCTTGTCAAATGTCCAGGTGATCCCGAACTGACTGAGCTGCGTGCCCGCGTAGGCAGACTGACACAGCATTGGGACCATTAAGCAGAAGATTAACAATTTCAGCCGGTACACATTATCACCTCCCTGTGATGTATATCGGAGGTTTTCAGTTCTTTCGATAAACATAGATTTGCCCCCAAATCATTTGCACTTGCATAATAAATACTACAAAATAAATGCGGCACTCACAAACCTGGGCATACTTCGGGTATGCGCCTACTCAGATGCTTACCACAGCGCCTGGACGTCCAGAAGAGGGTCACTTAGAGTTGTACAGTTCGGGGGAGTGTACATCCATTGTAAGAAAACGAAAAAAATCCTTTTTTTATTGGCCCTATTTTATGACCAAGCCGTATGGGTCGCAAGCTTTAATTCGTCACAACAGTATTTTTTTCGGACGAGAAGGCGATTTTTGCGGCATAATCGCCCATTTCCCGCCATATTTTTTTTGCATTGCCCAACCTGCTTACCTCACGGAGCCTGATT
>SDBT01002570.1_pt1 | contig 31965 bp, 29 predicted proteins | sample 2277101 | NCBI WGS metagenome assembly SDBT01 (sample SAMN10404973, study PRJNA504765) | marine sediment metagenome | isolation source: marine sediment core GS10_PC15, 103 cmbsf | place: Arctic Ocean: Southern Knipovich Ridge | collected 2010 | reverse complement strand
TATTGAAACTTCAATGACAAAAGTTTATGGTAGTGAGACATTCGGCAAAGTTACCGATCATGGCATTCAAATTTTGGGCGGATATGGATTTATTGAAGATTATCCAATGGCAGGGGCTTATCGCGATACGCGCATTGATCGAATATGGGAAGGAACAAATGAAATCAATCGGATGATTATTACCGGATATATGATGAAAAGAGCACTTATGGAAGAGCTTCCTATTCGTGAAAGTATCCAGCAAATCGAAGATTATCTTGCGACTGATCCAAACGAAAAAAATAAACATGAAGGAGAATTAGAATATGAGATAAAATTGCTAAAGGCTGGAAAAATGTTAGGTTTGTACTTATTCCATGAAGCTCTATGCGAATATGGTCAAGATTTGAAACACGAACAACAGTTAACCGAAATTCTTGCAAATATCTTCATCGATATTTACACAGCCGAAAGCACAATCGCACGTGTTCGTCAAAATAATGAATCAGGAAACAACGAGAGAATTCCGTTATATATCGCAAAGGTATTTGCGGCAGAAGCATCTATCCGACTGCTAAATATGGCTCTTACCGGAATGAATGGAATTTATAAAGGAAATTTAAAAAATACGATTATAGATGATTTAAAGAATTTCCAAGTTAGGATGCTTCCGAAAATAGATATTATCGGAATGAAGCGTATGATAGCTGAACACGTTTATTCAAAACAATCATACCCTTTTTAGGAGAAAATTATGAGCAGAAAATCTGTTATAGTTGATGCAGTAAGATCACCAATTGGTGTCAAAAACGGAAAATTAGCGGGGATTAGACCCGATGATCTTTCTGCACAAGTTGTTAAAGGATTATTAAAAAGGAATCCGAATCTAAAACTTGAAATGATCGAAGATGTTGTTTTAGGATGCGCTTTTCCCGAAGGACCGCAAGGTATGCTAATGGCACGTTCCGTAGCCATACTTGCTGGAATACCAAAAGAAGCCGGAGGTAAGGTTATTAATCGTTTCTGTGGTTCATCAATGGATGCGGTACATCAAATCAGTACCGCTGTCGAAAGCGGCGATATCGAAGTCGGAATTGCCATAGGTGTAGAAGATATGTTCTCCGTTCCTATGGGTGGTTTTGCTCCTGATTTTCATCCTGAATTAGCTGAACTGGAATTCTACATCGGAATGGGTGATACAGCCGAAAATCTCGCTAAAGAAGGTAACATCACTCGTGAAGACCAAGAAAAATTTTCCATCAATTCACATAAAAAAGCTTTAAAAGCATATGCAGACGGCAATTTCAAAAATGAATTGATTCCAATTGATGTTTATGGTGAAGCAATTGTTGAAAATGATGAAGGACCTCGTGAACCGGATGTAGAAAAAATCAAATCTTTAAAGCCGGTATTTTCAGTAGATGGTACTGTAACTGCGGCAACGAGCAGTCCGCTATCAATTGGAGCTTCCGCAATAATTGTAACTAGTGAAGATTTTGCAAAAAAGAACAAACTGCAAATCAGAGCCGAAATTGTTAGCAGAGCCATCGCAGGAGTAGATTGGACCCGCATGGGTGCCGGTCCTCTACCTGCAACTGAAAAAGCATTGAAAAAAGCAAAAATGAAAATGGATGACATTGAAACGATTGAACTGAATGAAGCATTTGGAGCTCAGTCATTATTTGTTATTCGTACCGGTGATTGGGATGAGAAAAAAATCAATCTTAATGGTGGTGCCATAGCTCTAGGACATCCGCTGGGTTGTTCAGGAGCAAGAATTTTAACTACATTAATAAATGTAATGGAACAGCAAAAGACAAAAATCGGCTTAGCTACAATGTGCATTGGTAGCGGACAAGGAATTGCAACAATAATTAAACGACCTGCTTAACTAAAGAGGTAAAAATGGATTACAAGATTGAAAAAGTCGCTATTTTAGGCGCAGGAGTTATGGGAGCTCAATTAGCGGGTCATTTTGCTAATGCCGGTATCCCTTCGCTTCTATTTGATATAAATCAGGAATTAGCCGAAAAGGGCGTCGAAGTTCTGACAAAACTAAAACCTGCCCCTCTTTATAAACCAAACAATACTAAGATGATCACACCTTGCAACTATGATGACGACATTGAAAGGATCAAAGAGGCAGATTGGGTTATTGAAGCAGTTGCCGAACGCTTAGATATCAAGCACATCGTTTTTAAAAATATCACACCACACCTTAAGAAAACTGCAATTGTTACGTCTAACACATCTGGCATACCACTAACGGCATTAATTGAGGTCTTTCCAGACGATGTAAAAAAACGTTTCATGATTACTCACTTCTTTAATCCCCCTCGCTATATGCGATTATTGGAACTTGTAAAAGGTGCTGATACATCTGATGATGTTTATAAAACTATGGCTGATTTCGGTGAAAATGTTTTAGGTAAAGGGATTGTTCACGCTAAGGACACACCGAATTTTATCGGAAACCGAATTGGTGTTTACGGCATGATGGTAACCATTAAAATTGCTAATGAGATGGGTTTTACTGTGGAAGAAGTTGATAAGTTAACGGGAACATTGGTAGGGCGCGCAAAAAGTGCAACTTTCCGTACAGCAGATATTGTCGGTTTAGATACACTTGCCCACGTAGCTACCGGTAGTTATGAACGTGGAGAAGGTGATGAGGAACGAGACATCTTTAAACTACCTGATATTCTAAAAACACTAATTGACGATGGAAGATTAGGACAAAAAACCAAAGCCGGATTTTATAAAAAGGAAGGCAAAACAATTCTTTCACTTAATCTGGAATCCGCTGAATATGGTCCGCAAAAGAAAGTACGCTTTGACGGATTCCGACTTGCCAAAGATCGTCAAAATACCGGTGAAAAGATTGCTGCTCTAGCATTTAGCGAAGACAAAGCTGGGAAATTTTTCTGGGAAATTTTATCGCGTACGATGATTTATTCGGCTAATCGCATTCCTGAAATAAGTGATGATGTTGTAAATATTGATAACGCGCTAAAATGGGGATTTGGTTGGGAATTAGGACCGTTTGAAACATGGGATGCAATTGGTGTTGAGCGTGCTGTAAATCGAATGAAAAATGAAGGTAAAACAGTACCTAAATGGGTTGAAGATATGCTTTCAGCCGGTTATTCAACATTCTATAAAATAGAAAATGGTCAATACACGCATTACAATCCATTAAAGAAAAATAAGTTATCAATAGAATTAAGTGAAAAAGCGCTAAATCTTACATTAGAAAAATCTAAGGGTAATTTGCTTGAACGTGATTGGAGTGCGAGCTTAATTGATCTTGGTGATAGTGTACTAAATGTAGAATATCATTCAATATTACAACCGTTTTTAAATCCAATTGATGGATCAATCATACAATCGATTCAAAAAGCGTTGGATTTGCTTGAGAGCGGTAAATATAAAGCGATGGTACTTGGACATCAGGGACAAAACTTTTGTGCTGGCGCCAATTTAGCAGGAATAATTCAATTCTGTGATAATAAAGACTGGAAAGGTCTTGAGAAAACGGTTAAATTATTTCAGGATCTTACACAACGGATTAGGTTCTCCAAAGCCCCCGTGATTGCTGCTCCGTTCCACTTAACGCTTGGAGGGGGATTTGAATTTATCGCTCCGGCTGCTCACCGCGTAGCTGCGGCGGAATTATATATTGGCGCGGTCGAAGTTGGTGTTGGATTAGTACCCGGAGCGGGGGGCAACCTTAGATTGTTATTAAATCTCATGGAAAATTCTGGTTCAAAGGGTAGAATTAATTCTTTCCAAATAGCTCAAAAAGCCTTTGAAACAATTGGTTTCGCTAAAGTGGCAACAAGTGCTGATGAAGCAAAATTTGTTGGATATTTGCTAAAAACTGATACAGTTGTTTTAAATAATGATCACCGAATTTGGACGGCAAAACAAAAAGCTATTGAACTTATGGACGGATACAAACCTCCTGAATACCGTGATGATATCAAATTACCAGGAGTGGGTGGTCGCACAGCGATGAAAATAGCAATCAAGGGATTTAAGGCACAAGGAAAACTGTCTGATCATGATGAATTGATCGGTAATAAATTAGCGTTTATTCTCACCGGTGGTAATAAAGCAGGACTTACTAAAAGTGTTGATGAACAATATTTATTAGATATTGAACGTGAAGCCTTTTTGTCTTTAGCCGCAGAACCTTTATCACAAGACCGGATTCGATTTATGCTTAAAAAAGGTAAACCACTTCGTAACTAATCACTTGTCTAATGAGAAAAAAATACCCGTATTAAATTAATATTGCGGGTATTTTTTTACATTAAAAATTAAATTCTAAACCTAAAGAGATATGTGAAAATTCTTCCATTTGCGTAAAGAGATTTTCGGGATCATTAGAATCTCCAATAAATTTGTTAACTCCTAACTTCAATTTCCAATTTTCGATTGGTGAATAACTTAAGTTGATTCCATGCAAATAACCAGTTTCTTCAAGATTTATCAGACTCATAGCTTCTATCTCCAGACGATCATCAAGAATATTTGCAGAACCATTTACAATTAATGCTTGCTCAGTAATTATTGCAAATGGAGTTCCCATTCCTGGTGTAAAATCTGTTTTATCAGAATCAGTAAATTTTAGATATTCGCTCGATACATCATTAACATAAGTTCCAATTACTTGGGCTGCAAGTGTAATATCCGAAAATCCAGAATATTCAATCTGAATTACATATTGCAAATAATTTGCTATTATTTCCGGTGTCCAATATGACGATGCCATTTTATTAAGTTTTTTGTTGGTTTGCGTATTATAATAATTGTCTACGTAAGATTGGGAGTAAGGCGGATCAAAATCATTAATCCCCAATTCATATTTTAGATATTCTTCATTATTAGTCTTAAAATACCCGCCTTCAGTTCTAATAGTCAAATCACCTATGAATGCAACAAAATCTGCACCAAACATTTCAGTTTTACGATAACCAAACACCTGTGCAAACACCCCTGCACCATGACTTAAATCCGTCCATCTTAACCAACTAAATGATTTATCGTGTCCATTAAAATATGAAATTGACGCATCTCCCCAATTAAATCCAGACTGTAAACGAATTCCAAATTCATATTCATCATCAATTATTTTAGCAAATCGATCAATTTCAGGAAATTGAATTGGGAAATCTTTTTCTCCAATAGGCAATCGGTTTGGAGTGTGCTCCGGTACAACTATTACTTCAGCGTTTAGATTTTTCCAATATGCCTTTAGTGAGCCTGAAAACACACCTATTTTTTGATCCACTCCTGCTAAAAACATATAATAAAAATCATATGGATTGATATTGTCCGTTGGATTATTACCATCTGCGGCACCCCAAGTATGAATAATTTTACCAAGTTTAATTTCTCCGAATGACGGATACCATGCCAAATATGCTTCACGGATGTCTAATTCAGCTTCGCTTCCTCTCCAACGCGTTTCTAATGCTGTATTTGATTTAAGATCAAAATTTCCGTAGGAATAACTCAACTGCAAATCAGCCAAACGAAATGGTAAAGATATTTCTGAACCATCGGAAATCCGCATAAGATAAATCGGCAAAATTGAGCCGGAATATTGAATTTGTGCAAAAGCGGTAATTGGTAATAAAAATAAAATTAGTCGTTTCATCTTTATTCTCTAATCATTACAAGCATAATTTTAACTCGTTCTTTTGTTTTTATAGCATGTGGTTTACCAGCCGGTAAGATTATCATTTCACCTGCATTAGTGATATGTGATTCACCGGAAATAATCACTTCTGCGGATCCATCAATCACTTGAACTAGTGCATCAAACGGTGCAGTGTGCTCACTCAATCCTTGTCCTTTATCAAAGGCAAAAATAGTGATTGTACCCTTGTCCTTTTTTATTAATGTTTTACTAACTACAGAATCTTTTTGATACTCAATAAGATCGCTGATTTTGTTTGATTCATTCAAATTCATAATATTTCTACCTTGGTATCCTTTTGAGATTTTTCTCTTGGAAAAGGTTATCCGACACATCAGTATCTACTTCAATTTTATCGAAAGTCAGACGAGTATTGTGATTCTTTTGTACATTTTCTACATACATTTCCTCCAGGACATCATATCCTTTTAATCTCTTATATTTTAATAATTTTACTTTTAATAATCTCCCGGAATTATCGTATGATTCTTCTTTCATGACTAAATAATCTGATTTGGAGACCCATGCAACGTGCTTAGAATAAGTGGATTCTAGTTCAGGATTGGGAATTGATTCTAAAATATAGTATTCAGAGTTATCAATTATTTCGCTGCCGGTTAATTTGTAAGTGTATTCATTTAATTCACGTGAAGTCATATCTTCATAGCTCATATCTGATCCCATAAATGAATCTGCTTTTTGTTTTGAAGATATCCTTCGTACTTTGTTAAAAGCCGGTAACCATAAACGCATTTCATCATCTTTACCTTCATGTTCGATCTTTAAGAAAGCAACACCTTTATCATCTGCTGGAGCAAGGAACCAAATGATTTGTTTTTTTGAATCATCCTTAGATACAGACCGTAATGTTGATATTCTAGTTTTACCCCTTTTATTAGTTAAAACCATTGTAAGATTTGTTTTCATATCATCTGGTTTCTGTTTTGCATCAATTTGCTTAGCAATATCATACCCTGTTTGTGAAAATGAGAGACTTGCTATTAGAACAATAATACTGATATATTTTTTCATAACTTATTTCTCCAAATATTTGTTATTTGTAAGTTTTTTCTTTAATATTTCTACTAAAGATGCCATTAATGTAAGCGTTCCGATCGATGTCGCTAACATAGCGAGAACCATTAATCCTCCAATTTGTTGAATTGGTATAAATGTTGAAAACAAGAGCGCACCAAAAGCCATATTTGATCCTGCATCTAATAATATCGGATATCCGACATCATCAATAACAAGATTAGTGATTTTATTACTATCCTTAGATTTTGCAGAAATTCGTTTAAATTGTGAAATATAATGGATTGCAAAATCTACACCAACCCCGATTATCACTGAAGATAAAATTGCCGTGACATGACTAAAATCCAAGCCTACCCAACCCATTAAACCAAAATTTAAAAGTACTGCTGATAAAAGTGGTATTATTGCTATAATTCCCCATAATACCTTTTTAAAAAATACACCTGCGATTACACCAATTAACAAGATAGATACAAAGATACTGATCAATGACGAGTGCACAATTAAATCAGTCATATCACGGAAAACAACTAGCATTCCGGTAGAGGTAATCGAAAGCTTAGCACTGATATTTTTTTCGATAAATTTTTCAGTTTCATTCACAAATTTAGCAATTTCTTGAGTAGATATACTGCGCATCAATGTTGTTATCAAACCCGTCTCATAACCATAATCAACCAAAGATTCAAAATCATCCGGATCACCGGACATTGAATAAAGTGTAAATAAATTATTTACTTTCTCACGCGTATCAGGAATTACATCATAGACAAGGTCACCGTCCATAACAGTTTTATGCATTAATTTGATAATATCAGCAATAGAAATTGTGGTAGTTACATCAGGGTGGTCGTGCAGATAATTTTGTATCATTTCCATAGCCATCAATGTTTCAGGAGATTTGATATCCCCCTCAATTCTAAGTTCTAAATCCAAATTGCCCGTCATTTCATTATCTAAAAATTCCAGACTATTTCTAATATCACTTCCTTTCTTAAAAAAAGTCATAATATTTACTTCAATGTTCAACATTGTTATACCAAATGCCGCAAAACCAACAATCAGCAGTCCAGATGCTAAAACGACTTTTGGACGTTTCATCACACTCCTGCCGATTTTATCGATAATTCTCTCAAATATTCCAGCTTTTTTGATTGCTCGTGAATCAAGGTTCCATTTTTTCAACGATATCATTGCCGGTAAAAACATCGATGATAATATCCACGCCCAGGCAATTCCAACTGAAATAGCAATTCCATAACCTATCATTTGTTGCAGCGGCGCGAAAATCATAGCTGAAAAGGCAACTATAGTAGTAAAACTTGTTAAAAATATTGGCAACAAAAGCGAATCCATCGTAAGTGTTAAAGCTTTGCGAACATCTTTAACTATCCTTATCTTTTTAAAATATTTTGTTAAAACATGTACACCATCAGAATTGGCAATTGTTAATAGAACAATCGGCATCGATGTATTTATTAATGAAAAAAGGAATTTGTCTGACCCTGTTAATTTGTAAATCCAACCGGTAAACCCCATCATTGCAACTAATGATAAGAAAATCACCAACATGTTCATTAATACAGCAGGTGCACTGCGGAGACTAAACAACAGGATTAATACCATTATGAGTATTCCTATACGCATTAAAAAACTGATATCACCTCTGATAAGTGTCGGAATTGTTCCCATTAAATATATCTGACCACCATAATGTATCTCATAACCTTTTAGATATTCATTTGCCTTATTTACAACATTTTTACTGAATATATCCATCTCGGTATTTATAATGGGTTTCACAATAATATTTAGAAAATCTTGGTTTTTGCTTACCAATCTATCAGCTATATCTGAGTTTTCTTCAAGATAATGTTTGATTGCAATAATTTCTTCATCAGTCAAATCTCTTACAGGCTGCAAATCACCCACTTTTAAAAAGCCATCCTCACTATCCATTCGATTACTCGTAGCGATCGTCATAACATCGTCAACTTCCGGGATTGTTTCCAGGACCCGGCTTATATCCCATAAGGTTTTTAATGTATTAGGATTATAAACCGACTTTCCTCGTTCACCAAATGCTATGAACATCATATCCGTTGATCCAAATTCATCTTTGATCGTTTCCCAAGTTTGAACGGATTCAATATCTTTTGGTAATATTTTCATCATGTCATCTTCAATAACGAGCCATTGTAATCCGTAGGCAAAAAGTAAAGTCACTAATATGCTGATTATTATTGTTCTTTTGGGATGATCAAGGGATTGTGTAATTGCCCAATTTTTAATTTTTAGTGTCATTTTGTTCCTTTATTATGTTTTTTCATCGCTGATAATCCTTTCTTTGTTAACATTCCTTCCGTAATTATATTCACAAATAAATTAACCGTATCAACAAGTGCTAAATTGTGCTTTAAGAAAAATTCCGGCTGGAAAGTTGAATTAAGAATATTCGTATAAATTGTTGCTACAATATTCATATCAATATCTTTCCTAGCTAGTCCATTTTCCTGAGCTTCTATAAATATTTTTGCAAAATCCTGTCTTAATTCGAGATGAAAAGTTTCAATTTTTTTCCAAACTAGCGGATATCGATTTTTTACTTCAACTACCTTTTTCATCGAAACGCGACTGATTTTATCCACTAAGAAATCCATCATTTTAATATATTTATCGATTGGATTCGCATCTGATTCAACAATTTGTTTAAGATTATTTTCTATCATTTCAATGGTAAAAGTAAATATTTTTTCAATCAGGATTTCTTTAGAGGGAAAAAACTGATAGATAGTTTTTTTGCTCATACCAAGATGAGCTACTAAAGACTCTACTGTGAAAAACCGTAATCCTTCTTGAGTGATTAATTCAAAGCCTTGTTCTAAAATATTTTCTTTTAATTGGTTGCCTTTATACATTGGAAACGTTTTATGTTTATTTCGTTTCCAAATTTAAATTAGATTTATTTCCGAAGTCAAGTAAATTATAAACTAATTCTTATGGATTTTCTAATGACTCCTTAGTAAAATAGCTATCCGGTAGATCAATATTATATTTTATATCTGAAACATTCATAACAGTTTGCGAACCGGTTTGGATATTCTTCATTATCAATTTTGTAGAAAAATTATAATTCCCGAAATTTTGAAATTCACTAATAGTTAATACTTTTAATAGCTTGTTATTTTTATCGTAGAATTCAACTCTACGCAGTAACCAATTTTGACTATCAATCCAAACTAAACGACGCTTATATTGCGTTTGTGTATGACCAATTACTTCTACGATATAACAATGTTGATCATTCAAATTTTCCTCACCTTCTAAAAAATACTGTTCATCTACTTGGTTAAAGCTTTCCAAATCTTCATAGGAAAATTCTGTGTTCATAAATCTCTGTGTTTTTGCTTTGGATTCAATTCGTTTAGCGGTCTTTAATTTTGGTAGATATAGCCATTGATCATTACCTCCGGAACGATTTGACCAAATCAGAAAACATGTACCTTTTATAATATTCGGTTTTATAAATCTTAACAGTGACTTACTTTTATAAGTACCGTTTTTATATCGTTTATGGTACCTTACTATTTCCCGAATTTTTACATTCTCTTTACCGCGTTTTACCTCGGTATGCGTCAAATTGATATTCATCTTTAATGTTTGTACTTTTTTAGATGATTCCATATTGACAATCACATCACGACCGGTTAATTGTTCCGCTTGCAAGGAAATAATAAATCCCAATAATAATGTTAATATCTTTATCATTTTAATAAAAATTTAGGGTTTAACAAACTAATTATCGCCGGTAAAAGCGCTAAAGCACCTATCAAACACATCCCAATAGATAGCAAAATTAACAATCCAAAAAAATGAACCGGGACAAAAGCTGAAAATAATAGTACTGAAAATCCAATTATAACCGATAAAGCATTAAAAACAATGCCTTTTCCGGATAATCTTAACGTTGTAAAAATAGCCCTATTCAAATCTTGCCCCTCTTGGATATGCTCTTTTACGTGCCATAAAAAATGAACTGTATAATCAATACCAACACCAATCATAATACTCGACAACATTGCCGTTGCTATATCCAAATCAATACCGGTATATCCCATAAAACCAAACACAATAATTATGGCAGAAACTAACGGTAAAACCGATATAACACCACCAACTATCGATCTAAAGACAATTGCCATAATAGTAAACATAACGATTAATGAAATTATTAAACTGATCATCTGTCCTTTAACAATTAATTTTGCCAGTGTACCAAGCATGGCTGCTGTTCCTGATATTTTCATATCCCCAAAACCGGCAAATTTTGTATTAATAAAATCTTGTGTCTCCTCAACAATAAGAGAAATCTGACTTGTGTCAATATCTTTTATCCGGACGATTAACTGTGAGTTATCAGGATAGTCTACATCATCAATTAGTACCGATATACCGGATTGCTCATCTGTTAAACTATATAAAAATATATATTGAGCAATTAATTCTTCATCATTAGGGATGGTATAATACGTTGAGTCACCATTGTTAAATACCATATGAATTGTTTTAACGACATCCACAATTGAGGCAGTTTGACTCACCAAAGAATATTTTTTTAAATGTTCCGTTAACAGATCAATATTCTGCAGCACCTGCGGATCAAATGAATTTCCCTCAATCAAAACTGATAATTGTGTTGTACCTCCAAATCCTTTTGAGATTGCATCATAATGAATTCGTATTTTTTCATTTTTTTTATAATAATTATTTGGATTAGAATCAACGCTCACTAATTTTATTCCAAAACCGGCAATTATCAATAAAATGAGTGTGCTAATAATCGCATAGCTGCTATATTTTGTGAAAAACTTCCCTAAAAGATTTAATCCATTATTTATATGTCTAAAACTATTCGGATCACTTAGAAAAACCGGTCTTTTAGCGATATTTAAAATAGCAGGAATCAACAATAAACTTAATATAAATGCTACAAAAACACCAAAAGCTACAAAGATACCAAGCTCGCGAGCTTTTGGCAAAACGTGGCTTAATAAACCTAAAAAACCCAATACTGTGGTTAATCCGGCAAGAAATATTGGGAAACTGACGCTGCGTAAGGTCTTTTTGATAATTTGTACCCGTGATGCTTTTAAATCATCCTTAGAATAATCATAATAATGTGATATTATATGAATACCATAATTATTGGTAATAGCAATCAACATTACCGGAATTAAAATACCTGTGAACGGAAGATCGAGCCCTAAATAACCCATCAATCCTAAAGTCCAAATTGTTGAAATAACTACAACCATTAATGGTAATAGAACACCCAACCAACTTCTAAAACTGAAAGCTAAAAATAATATCATTAATACTAAACCAACAGGTAGAAAAAACGATATATCACGGCGCATTTGACTAGAAACATTTGCCCGTGTTATCGGCATACCGGCAAAATATATTTCCTCAGGTCCTTCAAATTGTTTTACTAATTTTTCGATTGTATTGACAAGTGCATGTTCATCATAATCATATGAAACGGTCAGTTGACAAATAAATGACATCATCCGAAAATCATCTGATATAATATTCCCAATTACCCTGCTTGTTGAATTAAGATAGTCTTTTAATGAATCGACTTCTGCAGTATTCTTTGGGAAACTTTTTATAAGGGGGGTTACTTGAAAACCTTCTTCTGAGCTTGTCATTCTTGTGGCAGAATATATTGAAACAACTTTTTCAACTATGTTTATGTCAGCAAGGGAATCGGCAAATTCTTTATATTTAGATAATGTGTGCTCAAATAATAAACTATCCGATTCTACCGCTAAGATCAAGATTGTTGTTCCGCCAAACAAATCATCAATCTCTTCCATAGTTTGCAGAAATTCATTTTGTTTAGGTACCATCGATTTTATCGACGGATCAAATTCAAGCTTTAAAGAACCTATTAGAAAAAATATTGTTATCGCAAATATTGCGCTGACTAATGCCCATGGTTTATGCGAAATAAGCTTATATAAAATATTGGTAAATTGTTTTGAGTCCATAATAATTGAGGAGAAATATACGTTTTATTTTTCTTGTAAACATACAGCCATTTAAATTGATTATCTTGTAAATTATTATATGCTTCCTGATATAAATACAATATTAAAACCTCGGCCAAAGAAGTACCGCAACTTAGTAAAACACATTCAGCGAGATTTATTATTTCAAGAATCCGGGTCATTTTCACTAACCCAGGAAGACTTGTTTAACGATTTGACTGCAAATCGTGGTACCTCACGATTTATGGGAGTTTTCAGTACGCGCGGTATAGACTTCATTCTAAGAAAATTTGGTTATTTTGATCATCTAGAACGTATCGGTTTACCAAAACCGAGTATTATTTTAGATACAAACGATCCATTTAAGCACAGAATTCAAGTTAATCATCAAATCGGAGAGAAAATACATCTATCCGGTGAATTGGTGATGAGACGCAGCACTTTTAAAACTCCAAATTTAGATGGGGAAAAATATCCTCCGGCTGACTTGTTAGTAATAGAATGGTTTTTATTACAAAATCCCATAAAACTATTCTCTCGCAGAAGACCTCAGCTTCCCGGTCAAGAGTACCACGGACTCGGAATAAGCAGTTTAATATTTGAAATTTTATACTGGATGGCAAAACGCCTAAAATCAGATGGCGTTATGCTAGTGCCAAATTACTTACATACCGGTGTTTTTTACGGTAGAAGGTTTATGTGTATAAACCCAAATAAACAAGGTAACTTATTTGCTATAGATAAAATTCGGAATATTAAATACTCTCTAAATCAACTTTCATGGGCTTGTGTCGAGGGACAGTTAATCGATAAAAAAACAGATTCTGTATTTCTATGGAAACCAGCACCAATGATATTACCGGTCTCTAAAATTGCTCGAGAATATTTTGGATCAGAAACATTTATAAACAAGGCAAAATTATCACAAAAAAAATTAAATCTAAAAATCAATCATGGATATAAAAAACTATTCAATTCAAATTGGGAAGCAATATAAATGACACTTAAAAAATTAGTAAACCCAATAGTAATCATTGCTAATGGGAAATACCCATCACATCCGTATCCATTAGAAATCATTGATAAAGCTAAAACAACCATTTGTACTGATGGTTCGGCAAACAAACTAAAGAAACATGGTTTACTGCCAACATTTATCATTGGAGATATGGATTCAATCAAAAATATTAAGAATTTCAAAGAATCTGAGTTTATTCACTTACCAAGTCAAGATAATACTGATTTAGAAAAGGTTTATGATTATTGTATAAAGTATGGAATTAAAAAAGTAAGTTTATTAGGCGCAACAGGAATCCGAAATGATCATTCTCTGGCAAGCTTTCTATTGCTTGTAAAGTACTATAACAAATTACTGATTAATTTAATAACTGATACTTTTACAATCGAATGTATCAAAGGGAAATATTCATTTCCTTCCTTTCCGAACCAAATTATCTCTCTAATTGCATTTCATCGAGTAAAATCAGTTACTACAAAAGGATTAAAATTTTCTTTAAAAGGACAAACTATCAATCCTTCAGGAATGGGTATAAGTAATATTGCAACCGGAAATAGATTTACTATCAAAACATCGGGCGAATTACTGCTATTCCGAAGTCATGCATCATAATTCTATGCACGTTTTAGATTTTTCGATTATATTAATATATTTTATTTTCGTTATTGTTATTGGTTTCTATCGCAGTAAAAGCACATCCGTAAATTCAAATAGCTATATTCTAGCTGGTCGAAAGCTCAGCTTGCCGGGCTTTGTCGCTACGTTAGTTACCACTTGGTATGGCGGAATTTTGGGAATTGGTGAAAATACTTACAATTTTGGAATTCAGACTTGGTTTATTTTTGGACTGCCATATTATTTTTTCGCAATTCTATTTGCGATTTTTATTGCGCCACGCATTAGAAAGCGAAATTTTATCTCTATTCCGGATCATTTCCATAACCGATTCGGAAAAACCGCAGGTATAATTAGCGCTGTATTTTTACTCTTTTTGGCAAGTCCCGCGCCCTATATCTTAAGTATAGGAATTCTACTCAAATATACAATCGGGATACCATTTTTATGGGCGTTAATAGTCGCGACGATATTTAGTTTAATCTATATATGGAAAGGTGGTTTTAGAGCCATTGTTCGAACTGATATATTGCAGTTTATTTTAATGTTCGGTGGATTTATACTATTAATAATATTTGCGTGGATAAAAATCGGCTCACCGTTAGCAATTATTAAACAATTACCAACAGATCATCTGTCTCCAACCGGTGGAAATACAATTCAATATATCTTTGTATGGTTTTTTATGGCAATGTGGACATTCATTGACCCTGGATTTTATCAGCGCTGCGCCGCGGCAAAATCGCCTAAAACGGCGCAAAAAGGAATTTTAATTTCTGTTTTATTCTGGTTTATATTTGATTCTCTGACACTTACTTCAGGGTTGTATGCTCGAGTCTTATTGACGCACGAACAAGGATTATTCGCCTTCCCTGCTCTCGGACAGGCGCTACTACCACCATTATTCTATGGATTGTTCATCACAGGTTTACTCGCAACAATAATGTCAACGATTGACTCGCTTGGATTTATAAGTGCCTATACGTTTGGGAGAGACATTGTTGGGCGCATTAAAATTAATAAGGAGAATGAATTTGATGATTCATCAGCAGCACTTATTCAACTTGGATTAATTATTATGGCGATCATAGCAATTATATTAGCCTATGCGTTTCCATCGGTAGTGAAATTATGGTATATAACGGGTTCAATATTTGTACCGGGATTGCTTATTCCTTTCTTAGTATCTTTTTCCAAATTAAAATTAAAAAATTGGCAGGGACAGATTTTATTGATAATTCCAGTGTCAATCTCAATTTTGTGGTTTATTTTAAATAAAATAATATCAAATTTTACATTAAAAATTGAACCATTTTATCCGGGGATTATTTCTTCAATACTTTTATTTATATTATTTTTAATCATTAACAAAAAAACAAATGGATAATAATTCAAAATATATCAGATATGTTATTTTACTTAATCGGAAAAAAGATTATACAATTGATGTTATAAAAAAGCATGTCGATTATTTAAAAAGATTAGATGCAAACGATCAATTAGTACTGTGCGGACCTTTTAAAGATTATAACGGTGGAATCGTAATCATTAAGGCTGAATCATTGGAAGAAGCAAAAACGATGGCGGAATCCGATCCATTTATTACAGGAGGATTTAGTACTTACGAATTACGAACTTTAGAATTATCAAATGCAGAAAATAATCATATGGGGATGGGCTAAAAACCTAAATTATCATTGCGAGGAACAGAGCGATGCTGCAATCTCCTACATAATGAGGATTGCTTCGCTTCACTCGCAACAATAATTATAATTTATATCAAATCCGACAAACTTTTACTCAAATCAAGTTTATATTTTTTCACGTCAATTTTTGGTTCGTGCCACACGCCGTAATTCCCTGCCATAATCAATTTCTGTATATACGATTTTACCAATGCATCAGTACATTGATTATCATACCAACGAATATCAATTTTCGAGCTGGTTTCATTGATTGCTCCTAATAATGCAGATAGGAATGTTTGACGATTTTCAGTATCAGTATTTATCTTACAGAAGCCTGCCTCTATTAATCCTTCGATCTGGTTCCAATCTGTTCCAACAAAATCTAACCATTTTTGTTTAGAATCGGATGGATCATTCATTTTGTCTAATTGCTCTACGGCATATCTGACAACTTCTGGATAAAGCGTCGAAGCGCCGTGCGCAACAAATAATATTTCAGGATTTATTTTATCAGCGATTGCCAGCAATTCATGCGCTAACTTTATATTCAATTTAACTTTTTGCCCCGGCTTGCCTTTGTTAGGACCATGCATCGTGCCAATCGTTGGAGCTAACATTAAAACACCTGTATGTTGTAAAAATTGATCCAACTCATCAGGATTTGTATATGTTGAAAATTCAGATTTGGTGTCTTCATCCTCCTCACCGGCTAACACTCCTAACTCACCTTCAACTGAAAGTCCAAGTGAGTGTGCCATATCGACAACTTCGCGCGTCAAGTCAGCATTATCTTGTAACGGCATGGCTTTCTTCGCTTTTTTGTCGGTAGAATTGTCCGCCATTACACTTGTCAGATACTGAACTGATGCATCTATAACTCGCCTTCCTGCATCGGAGATATAATCTCCGTGATCCAAATGGGTAGCTACTTTAATTGATGATCTAGCCGCTTTTTTAGCGATGTACTCAGAGGCAACTTCTAATCCATAAATTGCATCGTCCTCGCCAAAATGCTTAAGTGCTGAATTTGAAACAGCCAACAATCCCGATGAACCTAACAGCTCAAATGCTCTAAAAGCTGCATTTATTCCCTGAAAATGCGTTATATTGAACGCCGGTACAGCATACCGCTTTCCTTTTTGGTTTCCCTTTTCACCATACTTTGCTTTTAAGCACAATGCATGCGCGGTAGTCATATTAGCAGGAAATCTTCTGTCTGTGTTTAATTTGGGCGGCAATTTTTTCATTTTCTCTCCTGAATAAATTTAAATTTGTCCAATTGATTTCAATAATGTTTTAAACCATCCTTGTTTAATATCAAAATCTTTTCCACCTTTAATTCTTTTAAAATCAATAAGTCTTAACTCATCATTAGCTTCCATATCCATTCCTACTACTCCGTTTTCACCAGCTAATGCACATTCTGCCGCTAACATTGCGGACCCTTTGATTAAAGCTAAATCTCTTGAATTTGGAGCTGCAGACCTTGCAAAATACCCGCTTTTTTGCACTAAAGTTTTATTTGCTTTTAACTTTTTCGCAAATTTCATTGCAAACCACTTGCCTGGATTTATTAGATCTAATTTAACGTGTCCGAAGGCATCTTTAGGCACTTCTTCCCCATTTGCTGCTAATTCTGCAACAATTTCCTCCTTACCTGCTCCTTCGCTCAAGAAAATGTTAACGCAATCTTTTTTGTCCATTAATTTATTTAATCGTTTCATTTCCGACTGCATATCAATTGGTAATTCGGGTATATAAACAGCATCAATATCCCATCTGTCTTTTGAAAGTTGAATTTCCGGTAAAAATGTTCGTTTATTTAAACGATGCCGATAAGCAACAGCTGCTGCAGCTGTAAGCCACCCACAGTGGCGTCCCATAACTTCATGAATAATTAATTGGCGAGTACTGGTAGTATTTTCATTAACAATGTTTTCGAAGAAGATGGCACTTTGTTCGGCAGCAGTCAGCGCGCCTAAAGTTTGGGTGATCGGTATCACATCGTTATCAACGGTCTTAGGCATACCAACAACTGTTAATTTGTAGTTATTATCATGTAAATATTTAGCTAATTCCGCTGCCATGGTGTTCGTGTCATCACCTCCAATTGTGTGCAAAATATCAACTTTATCCTTTATCAATTGATTTGCTGCTATTTGCAGAGGATTTTCACCTTTTCTTACATACCCATTTTTCACACAATCTTCAACATTGGTAAGCTTAACGCGACTGTTACCAATCGGGCTGCCGCCAAATTCATACAAGATTTGTGCATTACTTTTAACGGTTTCAGGAATTGTAATGCTATTGCCAAGTAATAGACCACGGAAACCATTTAGATATCCCATTAACTCAGCATTTGGAGCTAGGCTATTATACTCTTCAATCAATGCTCCAATTGAGGCCGATAAACAGGGAGCGATACCGCCGGCTGTTAAAAATGCTATTTTCATATTATTCTTATTCTTTTTATAAATAAATTTTGTGTGATAATCATCTTTAGTACTTGTATTTTTTTACATGGATAATCCAGCAAAAAAGATACTCTGGAAACCAACAAAAAAACAAATCCAAGAATCACAAATGACAAGATTCACGGTCTTTGTGAATGATTATCATAAATTATCTTTGCAAAATTACAACGAATTATACAATTGGTCTGTAAAAAATATAGCAGATTTTTGGCATACATTTTGGGATTTTAGTAAAGTAATACATTCAGGTAAAATAGAATCAGTAGTTGATGATGACTCCAAAATGCCGGGAGCTAAATGGTTCACCGGAATAAAGTTAAATTTTGCTGAAAATCTATTACGCTATCGAGATGATAAAATTGCACTAATATTTAAAGGTGAGGGTAGGAAACCACAATATATCACATATAAACAATTATATGAAAGAGTCTCAAGTTTAGCAAACTCACTGAAAGATGCGAGAGTACAACCGGGAGACAGGATTGCCGGATTTTTACCTAACATGCCGATTGCTGTAATTGCAATGCTTGCGAGTGCTTCAATCGGTGCAATTTGGAGTTCTTGTTCGCCTGATTTTGGGATTAAGGGTGTTTTGGATCGCTTCAAACAGATTGAACCAAAAATATTATTTGCTGTGGATGGCTATTATTATAACGGAAAAAAATTCAATTATCTTGAAAAGGTAAAACAAATTGCAGAACAATTACCGTCTTTAAAATATGTTATAGTAAATCCCTACATCTCTCATTCTGTTGACGTAACTGATATACCGAATGGCATCAATTATCAACATTTTATAAAAAATAATGAAATTAAAAATTTCAAATTTGAGCAATTGCTATTTGATCAGCCAATTTATATCATGTATTCATCTGGTACAACCGGAATGCCTAAAGCTATTGTACATGGAGCCGGTGGGACATTAATACAGCATCTTAAAGAGTTACGTTTACACACAAATCTCAATCGCGATGACACTATTTTCTATTTTACCACTTGTGGTTGGATGATGTGGAACTGGTTAGTATCAGCGCTAGCGATTGGTGCAACCGTAGTATTGTATGATGGTTCACCATTCTATCCAAACGGAAATGTGTTATGGAAATTGGCGGAAGAATTAGGTGTCACTGTTTTTGGAACCAGTGCAAAATACATCGCAAGTTGCGAGGCAGCGGGGGTTATGCCACAATCTAATACGGATTTAAGCAGATTGAAGGCAATCTTGTCAACCGGTTCTCCGCTCTCGAAAGAAAGTTTTGAGTATATTTATACTAAAATTAAAAAAGAGGTAATGCTCTCTTCCATCTCCGGTGGAACCGATATTATTTCATGCTTTGTATTAGGGAATCCAAATCTACCGGTTTTTCGTAGTGAAATTCAATGTCGCGGATTAGGAATGGAAGTACACGCGTTTTCAACAAATGGCAAATCATTAATCAATAGACAGGGAGAATTAGTCTGTACCAAACCATTTCCCTCGATGCCGATTTATTTTTGGAATGACCCGGACGGAAAAATATATAATAAAACATATTTTCAAGAATATCCTGGAATATGGCATCATGGCGATTACATATCAATCAGCGATCAGGGTGGAATAACAATGCATGGCCGCAGTGATGCAACCTTAAATCCGGGCGGTATACGAATTGGTACATCAGAAATATATCAAGTTGTTGAAAATATGGAGGAAATTGAGGATAGTTTAGCAATCGGTCAGAAATGGCACGGCGATGAGAGAGTAATCCTATTCGTCAAATTAAATGATGAATACAAACTTAATGAAAAATTAATTGCTAAAATTAAAAATACCGTTAAATCAAATTGTTCACCGCGTCATGTTCCTTCAAAGATATTAGAAACTCCCGATATTCCCTATACAATCAATGGTAAAAAAGTAGAAATTGCTGTTAAGAAAACAATTAATGGAAAGGATGTAAGTAATAGAACTGCGCTTGTAAATCCGGAAAGTTTAAATTTCTACAAAGATTTAGCTGAATTGTCAGAACAGTAATGTTATTCTGAACGAAGTGAAGATTCCCTTAAATAAAGACTAGATTCTTCGTTGCACTCAGAATAACAATAATATATTCTAATCTAGATTTCTAAGTAGATCAATTAAATCAACAACGCGGTTGGAATAACCCCATTCGTTATCGTACCAATTCAACGTCTTTACAAAGTTACCTTCAATAACACGCGTAAACGGCGCATCATAAATTGATGAACGCGGATTACCAATAATATCACTCGATACAACCGGCAACGTGGAATATTCCAAAACATTCTTAAGACGTTTTGATGCAGCAGCGGCTTTCACTACGTCATGAATATGATCTGGAGTGACATTTTGTTTAAGTCTAACTACTAAATCTACAACGGAACCATCGGGAACCGGTACACGCATTGCAATACCATCAAGTTTTCCTTTTAACTCGGGCAAAACTACTCCAACTGCACGTGCTGCTCCGGTCGTGGTTGGTATAACATTTTCTGCCGCAGTGCGACCACGCCTCCAATCGGTATGGGGAACATCGGCTAGCCGCTGATCATTTGTATAAGCGTGTATTGTATTAATTGCACCATATTCGATACCGAAAGCATCGTTTAATACTTTTGCCATTGGAGCTAAACAATTTGTTGTACAACTCGCATTTGAAATAATACGATGTTCTTTCTTTAAACCGTCGTCATTTACTCCAATAACAACCGTATAATCAATTTCATCTTTAGCGGGAACGGTTAATATTACTCGTTTTGCACCGGCTTTTAAATGTTCTGAAAGTGTATCCATATGACGGAATATTCCGGTTGCCTCAATTACAACATCAATTCCAAGCTCTTTCCAAGGTAAATCCGCAGGATTTTTTTCTTCCAACATCTTGACTTTATTTTTACTTGTCTCAAGAACATCTCCTTTTAATTCAACGATATCAGGAAAACGTCCCATAACTGTATCATATTTCAATAAATATACTAATGAATCCGAAGGCGAAATATCATTGATAGCAACAATTTCAAAATCATCTCTTGCATTGAGAATGCGGAAAACCGTACGACCAATTCTTCCAAAACCATTAAGTGCAATTCTCATTATTGCACCTCTAATTTTGAATAGGCTTCAATTAATTCAAGAATTCTCTTAGAAAAACCCCATCCACTATCATACCAACAGAGTGTTTTTAATAGCTTTTCATTAATGATCATAGTTGCTTTTCCATCAAAAATCATTGTTTCGCCGGTTCCTACAACGTCCGATGAAACAATTGGATCATCGGTATAACCGACAATTCCTTTCAATGAACCATCTGCATAAGATTTAATTGCTGAATTCAATTCTTTGACAGACGGCATATTTCTTAATTCTGTTGACAAATCGACACAAGAACCGTCGGGAACCGGAACATTTAATGCCATACCAGCTAATTTATTTTTAAACTTGGGCATTAATTCGCCAACAATCCGTGGTGATTCATTACTATTTGGAATAATATTTTCAACTGCTGAGCGGCTTCTACGCAGGTCAGTTCCGACAGCATCGGCAAGCGGTTGGTCGGAAGTATAAGCATGAATAGAAGTCATCATTGCTCTTTCAACGCCATATTTTTCATCAAGCATTTTAACCATCAATGCCAACACTTGCGTGGTCGAAGTAGTAACTGAAATCAATTTATCATGAGCTTTAATTGTATTTTCATTTATTCCGGCAATGATAATTCTATCAACAGTTTCATCCGGAGGTACAGCAACAATAACCCGTTTTGCGCCTTCATCAATATGGGCTTGTAAATCGGCAGTATGATGATATCGGCCGGTTGCATCTATAACAAAATCTATGTCAAAAGCATCCCACGGTATACTTCCTGGCTTACCGCCTTCTAATAATCTGGTATTTTGATGACGAACTTTTAAATAATTATTCGCCAGGATCACATCTTCGGTCATCTTGCCATATACTGAATCACGCATTAATAAATAATGCATCGATTCTGTTTTACCCAAATCACTAATTGCAACAAAATTAAATAAAGGATTCGCATAACCTAATCGGAATAAATTCCGACCAATCCGACCAAATCCCATAATCCCTATCCTAATTTTCTTCTTCATACAATTTTAACATTTAACTATTTAAATATGATGCAAAAGTTACGCTTAAATAACTACAATGAGTGTATTCACATTTCAGTTCCATTTTCCTAAAGTTAATGACGTTGAAAACTGTTGGAAAAACAACCCTATTAAATGGGGCTGTTTAATTTTCACTATTACTTGAATAATTTAGGTAGCGTTATACATCATAACAATCGAGAGAGAATCCAATTCAAAATCGGAAAGAATCGGATTAGACTTTGTTTTCTAACCTAATTACTTATAAAAAAATATCCGATTGTCTAATAGTAAAATCGGTTATTCGTATAAAGAGGTAAGACCGGCGCGAATAGCGTATTTAGTTAACTCAGGCAAATTATGAATATTTAATTTATCCATAATATTTGCTCTGTGGGATTCTACAGTTTTCGGGCTTATAAATAATACTTTAGCAATTCTTATGGTAGAATTGCCTTCTGACATCAACTGTAATATCTCTCTTTCACGATTAGTTAATATTTCATGCCCTATATCTTCGGAATCTTTTTTTGTATTAGATATTTCTTGGAGCACTATATCTGAAATCTTATGACTTATATATTTACGTCCTAAATAGATAGTGCGTATTGCTTCAACAAATTCAGCACTTGTTGAATCCTTTAATAAATAGCCGGAGGCACCGGCTCTGAATATCCCAACTACTATTTGTCTTTCTGAATGCATTGATAAAGCTATAATTTTTATGTCGGGGTTTCCTTTTTTTATCTGACGCGTGGCTTCAATGCCATTCATATCGTGCATTGCAATATCCATAACAACAATGTCGGGATTTTTCTCAATCGATATTTTAACTGCATCTCTTCCGGTATCGGCTTCGCCAATAACCTCAATATCACTTTCTTCTTTTAATAAGTTACGAAGACCATCTCTCACTATTACATGGTCATCTACTAAGATTATTGATATCATAATACCTTCCTTATAAATGCTTATTTTTGTTTTATTGGTAATTTGATAACTACTTTTATACCCTTATTATGCTTAGAATTTATATTCACTTCACCATCAATATATTTTTTAGGTCATTCATTCAAAATTAAATAACCTCTATATAACTATTTGATGAGTTTACATAATTTCTTACTTATAAACACGTATTAAGAAGATAATATGGTCGATAAAAATTGTATAGATACAACAATCTATATATAATTATAGACTGTAAATATTTTATTAATATAACTCGATTTGAGTATGAATTACAAATTTGTGGGGAAACTAACTATTTAAATTTTTATTTTAACGGTATGTATGTTTGATCTACTTTTTTTTTATAATCACTATCAAAATCATGATCATTAATAATCCCTTCAATGATTAATTCTAAATCCTTACTGATAAATGGTTTGCTAATAAAACCTTTAGCTCCCATAAACACTACTTGATTTTTCACTTCTAATTTGGGATAAGCAGTCATAAAAACAACAGGTATATTTTTTGTTATATCTAGTTGGATTAATTTTTCAAAAGCAAGTAAACCACTCATAAGTGGCATTTTGAAGTCTAATAATATAAGATCCGGCACCTCTTTTTCTGCAATCTGCACACATTCCAATCCATCATATGCTTCAAATATTTCATAACCTTTCGCTTTCAATCGCATAGACAAGAGTCTGACAATTCCAGGTTCATCATCAACTATTAATATTTTTTTCTTCAATTTTTCCCCACAACTAGTTTAATTATTTTATTTTAAAACTTCCTCAACATAAAATGAAACAAAAATTGTGCCAAACTCTTATACTGTTGTTATTATTACTTTTATAATTTTTAATTAATAAATATAATAATCAGACTGATACAAAATGCTCCATCTTGGCACACTTTTTGGTTAATTACTATTGACAAAAAATGATAGCACAGGCAAAATCGAAATGTACCATAAACCATCGTCTTTGGTACACTCAAATTACCAGGAGTTTTGGCATATGTTTTTGATAAAAAAAGCCCTGCAATTAAGTAGGGCTTCTATTTAGATACGTTTACTTGAATTATTTCAACAACATTTACTTAGTGGTTGTCATTTCACTACTATTTATTTCCCTGCGCAACCATACCATGGTTTTTTATCTGGTTTAACTCCCCATGCGATATTTAGCCTGCTAAGTCCGGAGTAAGTATCAATAATCGAATACAATTCTGTTAAAGCTTCGTCATCTAATCCAGCGTGTCTTACTGTTTCATTATAGACACCAATGCAATAATCACATCCGCTCATTATAGATACTGTAAGAGCAACAATGTCTTTTGTTTTTGTATCCAACTTTCCCTGTTTTGTCATTACGGTCTGGATTTTTTTCCAAGTAATGTCTAAATACTCCGGATTATTTGCCATTGCCTTATACATATTCGGAACAAAATCAATTCCAAGGGTCATCTTGATATCTTCATAAGTATCCTTGACTTTTCCTGTAGCTTCGCTTTCTTCAACAACTTTTACAAAAGCTACTTTTTTCTCTTCTATTTCGTGTCCCATTTTACGGGCCTCCTTTTTGTTTTGTACAACTTATTAGTTGTGGTTTTCTTTTGAGTAAATATTAGATTGACAATTATTCATAATCTACCCAGGGAAATTCGGAAATTAAATACGCCAATACGGCATTTAAATCATCATTCGATAACTGATGTTCCCAAGATGGCATAACTAAAGGTGGTTCGGGTCCTTCGCTTTCTAGTTTTTGCAGTTGTGGCGCACCGTTGACAATCTTTTCACGGTAAGAATTGAATTGAGCAAGAAACCGATTATATCCTTCAATCGGAGGATCTGCTTTTAAAGTCTCCAGATTTGTATCTTGTTCCAATAATTTGATAATGATATCTGCATCTTCCTTCCAATAAAGTTTCATGCGTTCCGCTATGGTATTCAAGGCCGGAACGTATTGATTCACATAATTAGGATTAGGTATTCGCCCTCGTCCATTTTGACCATGACATGTTGCGCAATCTTTGCTATCATATAAAAATTTTCCTCTTGCTGCAACCGTAGTAAATTTCTTTGGTGGAGTAATGTGATCGCAGACTACATGGTTGTCATGCTCGAATACCAAATCATTTTCATCTATATTTGCAACTACACGTATCGTTCCTTGCATCGAATAATGACATTCACCACAAACGGTAATACAATAATAAGTAAATTCACCTTCTAATTGTGGTTTCAGGACAATTTCCTCTGTATAGCCCGCTTTCACGATGACAGGTTCCGGGTAAAGCTCTGGAATATAAAACGAATGGGTAACATCCGAGCTGGATAGTCGCAATATTACTTCCTTTCCGGTTTCCAATATTAAAGTTGAGGGCGCAAAATCTTTCCACCAGTAATTCAAACCGTTTACTTTATCAACAGTCCATATGCCGCCATCCATCCTAGCGGTCAAATGAATGACGCGTCGATCATCCTGCGCCTTCCAGGGTGCGTAATGAAAAATAATTAACGGTAATCCTATCAAAACTACCAAAGTAGTAATTACCGCCGAATATTCTTTTATTCTAATGATCATCACTCAGGCGTATATCTTTTTCAGGATGGATTACCTTAACACTGGGGGCATCTGCAAAACATTCCTGTGCCAGATGGCAATCACAAGTCAAACATTCACCAATACAGCGGGGACAATAAACAATAATAGTGCCATCGTCAAAATGACCAACAGGTATATCCGTTTTGCATTCCGCGCAATACTTTGTTTCTTTTTTCAATTGAATCACGCTCTCTATGTTTTTATACTGATCTTTTTTATTCATAGGTTTAAATCCTCACTAAAATAATTCCTATCCAATGAAAAACCACAAGAATGCCAGCGTTATGGCTACTGAAAAAGAACTGATTGGAACCAGCGCTCTAATAGATGCTTGAGTTGATCCGAACAGTCTTTTTCCAATTATAAAACTCCTATCCAGCGCATAATATAGTCCAACCAATAATAGTATGATCTGTACTATGCCAAGGTACTCAGGCAGAAGCGGTTGCCAAGGGAAGTGCGCAGTGCCGAATAGGTCCCAACCCCAGCCTAAAGGATCGGAAATAACAGAAATAATGTAGGAACCATTTACAAGCAGCAGTGGAAAGCTAAAAGCGATCCAGGCCAGCAATCCCAATGGAACTAACAGGTAAGAATATCCTAAAAATATATCCTTAAAAGGAATATCATTGACGCCTGCCATCTTCTGTGCTAGTTTAGTGCAGCCAAAAAATATTGCCGGTATTATGACTAGAGCAACGGACCATAATATAAACGTATATATTAAAAATCCACCCCAAGCGCCGGTTTCAGCAACGTTTGCCCAATCCTTTATTGTTCCGTTAGGACCTAATAAGATGACTGAGTAAGCCATGGCTAATGCTAGCATGATAAATCCTTTCCAGGCTTCATCATAACCTTTAATACGGATATCGGAGGCAAAGGGGCGGACATTCAATCCGATATTATCGTTAGGGCAAGATTTAACGCATTCCATACATAAACCGCAATAGTTATTGCGATCCAATTTCCCCATATATATAAACCAGGGGCAAGCCCATCCCTTTTCATTACCCGTCCGGCATGATTTATCTTTACATTTTAAACAGACGTCAGTATCATGTGATCGTAATTCAATTGTCGATGTCATAGCATACAGACTTAAAAAACCACTCACGGGACATATATAATTACAGAACGTTCGCATCCGGTAGACAGCAGCCAACACGGTTGCCAAAATAACTAAGGAACCCAGTAAACCCACTGTGACTATTGGTCGGGTTACCAGGTGAGCACTAAAAGTACATATAAATAAAAAAGAGATGTTCTGTAACCAAATATTCGTCAGCTTCTTGGGCCAGCGCTTATTCATTCCGAACAGTTTATTACGTATTCCCCCGGTTTTTCCCGGTCTGACTTTAATCAATGCCCGCCTTTGTAGCCAATCTCCAAAAAATGGCATTGGGCATATTGCACACCAGACGCGCGATCCGAATGGTACCAAGATGGCAATTAAAACAAACCACCAGAGGATCCATATAAATACGATCATAATATTTTTATTACCTACTGGTGTCCCAAAGATGCCTGCAATGAACAATAGGACGAATACCACAAGATTGGGAAATATTATTAAAAACTGGAACGAGCGGGATGAAACGAATTTCTTTAAACCTGGGATATGTTTAAATAGATCCAGACGTTTCCCCGGCAACGATTTTAATTTTTCTTCACGTTTGGGTCGTACTTTTCTAAATCGTTTATTCTCTACAACGCTATTGGTAATGATGTCGCTCATTTAGTTCTCCTGATCAGAAAACAGTGCCGGAACTCTTTCCAGGTGCTGATATTCAAAGCTGGCTAATTCCGATAACAGATTTTTTACATCTTGATCTTCGACCGCTCCGGCAGCTTTCAGATAAAACATGTAGGCTCCTTTTTCCATTTCAATAACCATACTTTTGGCATCATCCAAAGTAAGATCATCAAAGATAAGGTGCTCACCGTGTTTAACATCTATCACTTCCACTAATTCCTTTATATGATATTCATCAATTACTGGAATTGGTTGATCTCCATACCTTTCCTGCCATTTCTTTTTCAATAATTTTAAATGCTGAAGTTCTTCCTCTTTCATTCTGGTAAAATTCTTTTTTAACTCTTTATCAAAATCAGTATAATAATCCACGAGCGCTTGCAATCTTTCCGCGTTATTTTCCTCGACTTTTACTGCCAGGGCTAGAATTTCAATAACTGTTAAATCACTAAAGGAACGATTCATCATTCAATTCTTCTTTCTTCTTTTTTTTATGTGGAGATACACTTCTAGGAAACACCCAAAATATTCCAACTAACAAGCCCAGCACACTACCAATCCCAGCATTAAAGGTAAGATTAGGTTCGACAATCAATTCCCCTTGCATAAAAGGATGCATTGAACCACAGGTTTGTGAACAGCGGTAACGAAATTTCCCTCTTCGATCCGCAACGAATAAAAAATCTTCGACCTCTGTCCAGTCCTCTCCTTCTGAAGGATGTCGAAACATGAATGTTTTCCGCTGGGCATTTACCTTGGCATCAATATCATAACCTTCCAGAAAAAATCCATGGGTCACATCCAGCGAAACAAGTTTTATTCGCAGAGTATCACCATAATTGACCCGCAGAACCGGAGGATCAAAGGCATATTGGCGTGCTTTGATCGTCAATTCCATTGAAGTAGGAGACGTATTGCTCCAACCGATTAGTATTCCGCAAAGTCCGCCAATAATCACAATTAGAAGAATTTTTATTTTCTGTCGCATGTTATAACCTGTGTTCGATGACATTAATGTCTAAATTATACTAATATATGTTTCTATCTTCTTGTTAAAAGAAAATCAACTTGAGTGGTCTCACCCTTGGTAATTGTCACTTTTTGACTTTTGTTTTTCAATCTCTCATGCCAAGCCACTAATGAATAACTACCGGCAGGAATATTCTTGATGCTATAATTACCGTCTTCATCTGTAATGGCGAAATAGGGATTTTGTAATACCAGGATCCAGGCTTCCATCTCTGGATGAACATTACATAACACCACCGAATAACAACCCTCGCTCTCGAACGTGTGCGACCGAGTTTCTCCTTTCGGCCAAGTACCAAGATTGAAATTAGTTGCGCACTTATCAGGAGAAAAAACATTGTGGAGCACGTCATCGTTGTTAATAAAATTGACTGTTGTTCCCTTAGTTATTGGAAGAATATGTGGGTCAAACTTCAAGTTTTTTTGATCCATGACTGTCGGTTTTTCCTTAGGGCTAAACTCGCCCTCCATATATTCTAAGTATATGACTGCACCGGCGTTGCTTCGAACACCCTTGCAGGTAATTTTGCCGGACAAGTCACCCGCCTCCACTAGTCCAATTAAAATTACAAATGTTAACAAAAAAGGGTTAATTAATTTCATAATTTATTCTCTCTAATTTTCAAACTCTATTGGACTGTAACATCAAAATGTTCTTCCATATCCATACCATCATGATGGAAGCTGAAATGAACTTCATAGTCTCCAGCTTCAGTGAATGTATAATGTCCCTCATAATGATCATCGTCTACACTAGAGTGCATATCTACTTCCATACCGTGGCTATCATGTCCGCCTATTTCCACATGCGGTGACAATCCACTGACATGCGTACCGTGTCCATCATGCTCGGCACCTTCGGTAACTTCAAATATCAGTTCCGCCTCCACATTAGCTGCCACAACCGTTACTTCTACCTCGTTTTGTACGATCTCTAGTGTTACTGTTACCTGATGATCCTCATCAGTTTTTTTATCTTCACACCCAATTAACACCAAAAAACCAAACAGAATTAAGCTGACACCTGTTATTTTTATTAATCTGTACATTATTATTCCTTTTTTTATTTGTTAAAACGCAAAATCCAATCCAACGACTAGATTGGATAGTTCAAAATCATCCGGGTCAAATCTTGATTCAATACTAAAACGCACATTAGCAGTATATAATGCTGATAGATGTGTTACAACCTGACGAATAGTATTTCTATCTTTCGGGCTTGCCTGTTCATATCGCAGAACACCAATTAACCAAGGGAAAAACATATAATTTGCCTCGGTAAATACCAGCGAATAACTATGCTCATCGTCAGTTCCAGTAATAAACCCTCCAAACAAATTCAAATCACGCAGAGACAGATTATAGTCAAATCCTAAGCGGTCAAAACTGTAATCCTGCATCGACTCGGTGGAGCTATTGTCGTCTAAAACATTGATCGCCTGCTTTGCAAGCACCTTATGAGCGTGACCATTAGTCTCTTCCTCTTCCAATTCAGATGAACTGTAAGTTCCCGAACCACGATAACCAAAAACCGAAAAAATAATCGATTTTTCTGCCCAATTATTGGCTTTTGCACCATATATTTCTCCAGTTGACGATCCATCAAATTTTAATCCACCTAATTTAAACGCCAATTTCCCATAGAAATCTTTTGCGGAATTATTATCAGTAGCACTAACACCATTCCCATTCACAACTCCCAGCACATAGCGCATATTACTTGATAGTAAACCATTGGCTTCTACCCCCAGTTGAAATCCTTCTATTCCAAAACTTTCTGATCCATGAGCATGTCCCTCCTCAAAAGAAGTTTTCTCTGGCGCATAAGTATTAAAAGCATAGGCAGTATGAGTGAGACTACGATGATTAGTTATGTAAGTAACGATATCCGGAACAAATTGACCGATTCTGATATTAACCAGATTATAGGGCAATTTATTAGCAAGCAGATGATTAAACCTGATATACAACCGGTCAATGCTACCGGCAGTCCCATGCTCAAACAAATGGGCACCGGCAAAAAAAGAAATGTTCTCATTAAAAGAGCCACCTGTCATCATTTGCAAAGCCGGCATTCCGAATTCCGTATACTTTCCGGTTTCATCGTTTACGTATGAAAATCCGGATCTAATCCTGAATGATACAGGAGCCGTTCCGGGGATTGAACCTGGCCATATAGACTTAGGCCAAACGCGTTTGTAAGCTTCCGCTCCCATTTTCACCGGTTCTTCTTTAATCGCACTTTCTTCATCTTCAGGCATTTGAAACCCATTTAGGCGATAGGCTTCACCAAATGGTGTAAGTTTAGGATAACCTACATGGCAGGTAACGCAACTTGTATCATATTTCCTGGCAAAAGCAGGTATAGCCTTTGTTTTGGTTGGTATGATAGAGAAAAAAATGATGAAGACAAATAACGTCTTTGGATAATACGTGTAAATTAACTTCATTGAATAAAATTCTCCTGTTAACTGATTATTACATTATTGTATATTGAATTATTACAATTACTGTGCCAAATAATATGTAGTTATGTTATCTGATTGATAATACAGTATTTATACCATTATCGCTAAATCGATGATGGCGATATATTTAATAAACTGTCACCCAATTGATTACACCTAGATCTTTAAATGTGGCAGTAATAATATGTTATACGGAAATTTTTGGTTGAGTACCCACCACCGATCTCAATATAAATAATGCAAATACATTGTTACTTAATAACGCGATTCAAATGTTAAAACATTTACTGAATTAAAAACGAAATAGCAAATATGCTATGGAATCATTTTATTAAACGTTCCTAATTCTTAAAATCACTAGAATGTAAGTTGAAACGACGCATGATCCGCTGAAAACTCTGTCGTTCGATGCCGGATATTTTTGCGGCACGGGTAACGTTTCCACCAGTCCTACTCAATAAATG